>JAABUJ010000420.1_pt1 | contig 84567 bp, 89 predicted proteins | sample 5559131 | NCBI WGS metagenome assembly JAABUJ01 (sample SAMN10711875, study PRJNA513366) | rock metagenome | isolation source: Antarctica rocks | place: Antarctica: Victoria Land, Mt New Zealand nord | collected 2016-01-07 | reverse complement strand
CACTGCCAACATGAGGTGCACGCGAGCTCGCAGGGTACCCAGGCCGCTGCCGGGGCGGCTCACAGCGAACATGAGGTGCATGCGAGCTCGCAGGGTACCCAGGCCGCTGCCGGGGCGGCTCACTGCGAACATGAGGTGCACGCGAGCTCGCAGGGTACCCGGGCCGCTGCCGGGGCGGCTCACTGCCAGCATGAGGTGCATGCGAGCTCGCAGGGTACCCAGGCCACTGCCGGGCCGGCTCACAGCAAATATGAGGTGCCTGCGAGCTCGCAGGGTACCTAGGCCGCTGCCGGGGCAGCTCACAGCCAACATAAGGTGCATGCGAGCTCGCACGGTACCCGCAGCGCTGTCGGGGCGGCTGACAGGCAACATGAGGTGCATGCGAACTCGCAGGGTACCCACGCCGCTGCCTGGGAAGCTTGCATTCACCACAGTTGCAAACAGCAGGGCCTGTGCGTGCATGCGAATTTGCAGAATATTGCAATTGTTGCAATTTTGCGCAATTTTGCCGGTGCTGCCGCAGCGGCCGTGGTGGCGCACAGCAGGGCCGCGCATGCGTTTTCCCTCAAGTGCAACCTAGGCCTATCCAAGAGCATACAGCCGTTGATAAGTCACGCCGTATCAGAACACACCCAAGTTGAAAACAGGCCTGCATTCACACGCACATGTATCAAGTGACAGTCTTGAAGCAAGGGTCGGACACAGCAGGATGGCACTGCGTGCTGAAGTTTGGATGCACGCTGGTCACAAGCCTGTATGGCATGCATGAACGCACGTTGCACTGACAAGACCACACGCTGTTGCACTAAGGGATGACAGTGCATGTCGGAACAGCTACTGGGTGTGTTTCCACATCCCTCCAGTTCACAAGCCTGTGTGGCCTGTCCAAACCTCTGGGGGGCAAGGTAGAAAGGCGCAGCATGTGTAGACATTCATGACCACTTTGCCACCCGAGTGAGGACGGCACAGCCTTCTGTCTGTGCAGAGGTCTTCAACACACTCGGTGAACACCTGGCCAAGAAACCACAGTGCAGAAGGCTGGCTTACAGCTCCGCGGCATCGCCGACGGCATCGCCGCCCAGCTCCGCGACGAGCTCCTGAGTTGTGCGCTGTCGGCAGTATCCAACGATCGCGCGGAGCGACGCCTCTTGCCGCTCTGCTGACATGGTCACGCACGCATCTGCCCAGCAGGCAGTCCCAGAAGTCAGGCTCACGACCCTTGCTGCATGCGTGCCGCTGCCATCGTTGGACAGAACAGCGCCAGGAGCAGGGCGCCTAAAGCTGACCAGCCAGCAAGGAGCACTCTTGAACATAAGCGCCACTGACGCCGCAGGACCTGCAGCACAGGTGCTGTGCAACGGTGCCTGGCAAAGGACGCACCACGAACAAGGACAGGACCTGGACCCCGGTCACCTCCTGCCTGCAAACCGCCGCCATGGAGGCAGGGGCCGCACCGCGTGCGCCGCTTGCTTGTTACAGGCACGTCCCCCAGGAGCTGTGCGCAGCCCCAGGTGCGCGTCGGGACACAGGATGCGCGCGCACCGCTCACGAGCGTGACCAGGTACTGCAGGTCGCAGGCGTCGCGCACGGCGCCCTCCACGCACTGGTCCGTCAGCGCGCCCGCCAGCACCACCTGCGCAGCGCCATCGAAAGAATGAGAGGCGGGTGGCAGTCCAGGACGGCATTTTGGACGTAACATCAGCACAGCGGCCCCGGCCGTGCAGCCGCAGCAAGCGCGCCCGCTCGCCCGCGCCTGCCGCTTGCCGAGGCTGCGCAGGATGTAGTCCAGCGAGGTCGAGATGAAGACCGACGCGCTGGTCTTGGGCAGCACGATGTCGTCAGGGCCGGGCGCGATGCAGTCCAGGACCTGGCCGCCTGAAGCACAGGGGTCAGCCACGGCCTGCCAGGGCCATCCAGACGCCCCTAGCCGCCGCAGCCCCTTACACAGCTCCCAATGCTCCCGCTCGGCGCGTCGTGCTTGCAGGCAGTCAGGGCATGTAGGATGCCCGCCCATCCTGCATGCACAAGCGGCGTTCTCGCAGGCTTGAGCGCAAGCCCGGCTGCGCTGGCATCCTGCGCAGTATCCCCACTCGCGGCCACTGACTTGGCATACACGGAGGCGCATGCAAGCGCGGGTCTGCAAGAGCGAGGACTGCCACACAGCCTCCCAGCCCGACGCTCGCCAGCAAAACACACTTTTCATTGTGCGATTGGCGACGAGCCTGGCCCTGGCCGGCGGCCTTGCCGGTCCTGTGGTCCCTGCAACGCTTGGCAGGACAGGGCGGGGCGTGCGCGCGCAGGCCCTCACCCGCGCGTCGAAGGAGCCCGGCGGGACGTGGAAGCCGCTGATCTTGTAGTCCAGGCTGCGGTCGCGGCCGTCAGCCGTCAGGCTCTGTATGACCTGCGCGCGGGAAGCACGCACAGTCGCGCGCGAGCGCTCGCTCTTGTGCTCGCGCGCACGGCTGCAGGAGCTAGGGCAAGCAGCCCGGGTCCCTGGGTGCGCGCTCCCCATACATGTGCGGCAGCCAGTCTTCGAGCGCGCCGTGCGCGCCGTGCGCGCACACCGTTCCGCAGCTGCTGCCGGTTGCACTCTAGATAACCAGTCTCACTGGCCGCACTCTCGATGACTGGCTCGAAGACCGGTCTTTGCGGGCAGCGACCGAAGGAGGGCGCACCGTGTACATGACCTCCACTCCGGCACGCCTGCAGGCGCCGCGCAGCTGCGCCCAGCGCGGCTCGGCAGCGGCGACCGCGCTCCACCAGTGCTCACTGGCAGGCGCCTGCAGGTAGCGGCACCGTGAGGGACGCCAAGACCAGACAATACGTCGAGGCTCTGAGCCAGTGACGGATGGTACGTCTGAACAAGCGCATACCTGGCTGCTTGAGCCCGCGTGGACGGCGCCGTCGCGCGAGCAGTTGTAGTTCTGCACGTCTACGAACAGCAGCACACTGTTGCGCGGCACCAGCGGCACTTCGCGCTGGTGCGCCTGCGGCCTGAAGTACGCAGACGGCGGACGCGGCAGCGACACTGCGCACATTAGTGCACATCAGTGTTCCTGAACGTAATCCGCCACATTGAGGCTGCTGAAGGCTCGTGCGCCGCGCAAGCCAACAGGAGGGGCGCAAGCAACCGGCACCGGACACCTGAACAGCGACCATCACACGGGGTGGACGTGCAAGCCAACAAACGTTTGGCTGACTGGCATCACAGCAGCGCAAGAGCAGGCGCCAGGTGCACCATGGCCCTGGAGGTACCGCTCGCGGAAGCAGTCCAAAAGAATCCGCTCGAAAGAACGGTGCCGGTCATCCTGGGCGTGTATGCGCTCTAGGGCAGCACAGACCTCGCTGTCTAGCACCAGCGTCACAGCATGGTCCGCGCCCATCGCTCAGGGGCTCTGGGGCTCTGCTGCGGGGCTCTGCTCAGGGGCTCTGAGCTCAAGCGCTATCACCTAATAGTCACTATACAGCTCAGCTGCCCGGTACAGAGCTCACCCTCGAGGGCAAGGGTATGTGCAGACCGCCCTTCCTCCCCCGGATGATGCTGTGTGGGTTGTACGCCGTCGCTGTCTCGCTTATCTCTTTGCGGCAGCGCACTCACTCAAGTAAGTGTGTTGGCTGTCGGCCGGGCTGATGGCGCTCATTTGAAGTCAGGTGATAGCCGCGCTAATGCCCTGCATCGAGCCCTTGTGCCTGGAGGGCCTTGCGCGCACGCAAGTGCAGGCACCTTGGAGGTCTGCAGCGCTTGACAAATATCAGCAGCGCAACGCTATCTGCACTTGCGCGCAGATTGCGAGGGGGCCCGGCCGGATGGCAGAGGCGGCCTATGCAGAGCAAGAGGAGCTGGCCAGCTCTGGCTTCGAGGGCGAGGAGGGGGAAGCTGCCGCGGTTCCTCAGCCCGCGGGCGCCACAGGTGGCAAACCCCTGGATTGGTCATGAAGCTGTGGACGGCTTGCTGGGGGCTTGCTTGTTCTGTGCGATGTCCCGTTTGGTGATTTGCCTCGTGCAGCTGCAGTGCAGCGACAGGCACTGTGACGTGCAACGTGCGATGCAGGCGCGTGTAGCAGCGCAGTGTGCGCAGCAACGTCTGTTGAGTTGAGAGTGAAAGTGCCTGGGTGCAGAGGAGCACGATGAGGGCGGCAGCGAGGCAGCGACGGGCGGGGCTGCAGCTGCGCCCAGCGCCTACCAGTCCAAAGTGCAGGTGAGGCCTTCTGTGTCCAGAGTGCAGTTAGATTCCTTCCACGCAGCGTTCGTGCAAAGTTTCTTGCTTATAGACTTGCTTGCGAAAACTGCTGGTACACCCAGCACCTGACGCAGAAGCTGTTGCACGAGGTTAGCAGTGGACAGGCTTGGATAGCAAAGTGGCTGCTTTTGCAGTATACTGTTTTGCCGTGCTCAGTTTGTCTGTCTTTCTGTAGTGATGCAACGCTTGGGGCGCTGCCTGCGGGCCCCGACCGCTTTGATGCAGGTATAGAGTGCTGGGCCACTTGGCTGCTGTGCAGAGGGACACCTGTGCGTGGTCGTGTGGCGACGCACTGCAAGGTTCCAAGGAAAGTTGCTTGTGAGTGAATCTATCTATCTGAGAGAAGAGGTCCACGTGTGGTGATACCCGGAATCTGAGCAGAGGTTGTGCACAGCGCTGGTTTTGGAAGCCTGCGCAGCCGCTATGGTGTGCTGGCTGTGTGGTGCAGGCTTGCACCTTTAGGTGAGAGTTGTTTGCCAATGACCTGAACAGCTGACCGGAACGGCCACCGAACAAGTGTATACTTGCAGCGGTACGTCTGGGCGAAGGATGCAGTGCCACACGATAGAGACTGGCCACCTCAGGCGTCTTAGCTTGCAGGAAGTCGTCGAACGCGATGGGAGCGCGCTGTGCTGCTTCACAGCGCGTCACAGCTCGGACTGCACTCTGCATTCCATGCTAACAAGTGAGGCTGCTGGCCTGGGAGCTGGGCCGTGATGGGAGCGCGCTGGGCGGCAGGAGGTGCTGAGCCACTGCCAGGACGAGCTGGCCGCGCTGGAGCCGGCGGAGGGCAGCGACCGGCGCCTGGCGGCGCGCCTGCGCGGCAGCCTTGCCGACCTGCTGCGCGCGGCCGCGGCGGCGCCGCGCACCCCCGGCGCCAAGGTGCGGGAGGCAGCTGAAGGGCTGCCGCGCGCTGTGAGGGCGCCGTGCGGCCTGCCGCACGCTGCCCCTGCGCGACTGTGTGATGGGGACATTGAGCAAGGCGCACTAGGTGGGGGCGCCACTTGATAGCGCCACTTGTATTCGCATAGAGGCACACCCTGCGCACGCCCTGTGCTGAGAAGGCGTTCAAGAAGAGCTCGCTGAGCTGACGTGCCCAAGCATGCATGCTGATGGCTGCTTTGCTGCGGTCATCTGCGGGGGGGGGGGGGGAGGGGTGGGCAAAGGCCTATGAGAGGGGTGGGCAAAGGCCTACATACTGTGCTGTAGCCCTGCATCATGTACCTGAGGCAGCGACGCGCGCACATGAAACATGCTTCCCAGTGTCCAGCCTGGCAGACCCGAAGGAACGGCAGGCTCGAGCGCGGGTGGTGTGGTGCGGTGTGCACGCATGTTGAAGCATCGTTGTCAGGGTCAGGGAACCGCTGACGGCTCTGTGTGGTAGGGCACGGAGGGCGAGGGCGGCGAGCCGCGCCGTCGCAAGAGCCACCGCGGCGGGCGCAAGGTGCGGCTGGTCCCTGCAGCCTGTGAGCTGTGTCCCTGCACTGGCAGGCGGCCTGCGTAGCGCTCTGCGCTCTGTACACCCCGAAACCGGCGCGCTCGCCCAAGGTTCAAGTCAGAGTCGGCCTGGGCGGGCGAGCGTGCAGAGCGCGCGCTGCCCCTGCTTCTCAACAATTGCCTCGCTCTCTGTGACGTGCAGCGTTCACAGCGCACTGTTGTGCCACAGCGCTGAGTGGACAGCCGGCTGCGCAGGTGCGCGAGCGCGAAGCGCGGGCGGCGGAAAAGCGCATCAACGAGGCAGCCGGCAGCGGCGGGCCTGGCGGCGGCGCTGGCCGGGTCGAGCACTTGGCAGAGCCGCCTGCAGGCGGGGCCCCAGGCATGCAGGACCCCCAGGAGCAGGCGGAGGGCGCCGGCAACGCCCCGCCGGAGCCCCCCGGCGAGCGCCGGCGCAGCCGGCGGCGCGGGCGCGGCGGGCGCGGCGGCGGCCGTGACGGTGACGCGGGCGCCCCCGGCGGCGGCGCACGCGGCGGCGAAGACGGCGGCGACCAGAGCGGCGCCGAGCGCATGGTCGAGTCGCTCGTGTCATACTGATCGGCGATGTCGTACCATCCTCTGGCCTGATGGTGGCCCTGCATGGGGCCCTACATCTTACGCATGGTCTGTTTGCTCAGGGTCGCGCTCACTCGGATCGCGTCGAGGGGCCACCCTGTCGTGTTAGAGCGCATAGGGGCAGGGACGGCGTGGGGCCTGTGCGGCGCCCGTGTGCATAGAATATATCTCAGAAGTCTTCTGTGGGGAGGGCCGCCTCTCTTGGTTTTGGGGGGCCTTGGCGCGGGTCACTGCGCGCAGTTCCGAGGGCATGGTCAACTCGTGTGCGATGTGCGGTGGGGTGGCAACAAGCTTCGGCGCTGGCTGATGCATGTCATGCCCCACTTGACAGCGGCGCCAGTGCTATCCCGGGGAGCCGTATGAGACGAACCAGCTGGGCGCAGGGTGGCCTCGAATGCCCTGACGTGGGCGTACTTTGTCTGCCAGTTTGCTGCGAGCGCAGCCGCTATGCATGGGCTAATCATATGCCAGAGAACCACAGCGACTTTGCGCTACGCTGCATGGACCAGCCGTGTATGACCTCACGTAGCCGCTGTTGGCGAGTCGGGCGTGTGTCAGAGAGGGGTAGTCGCGCGCGGGTGCAGTAGCAGCGAGGTGCATGCGGGGCGGGACCACAGCTGTGTGCGTGGCAAGCCAGGAGTGTTGCAGAGTGCTCGCGCATCACTGGTCTGCGAGGCCCTGGCTGTCCGCCCTCCCCGCATGCTCCTTGCTGGGCTCCGCGCTTGAGCAGGAAACGCAAGGTATGACAGTGCTACAAGGCGTATGGCCTTGCTGTGATGGCAGCGCTGCGCAAACAGGTAACGCCTGCGGGGAGCTGCCCGGGGGGCTTTGTTGCTATCCTCCCCTTCCTGTCTGCCAGCTCGCATTTTTTTACCCTACGCAGTAGCTCCAGTCCGGGAGGCCAGCCAATTGATATGCAAACTCACCTCCCTGCCATGACCGCGCAGACATTGCAGCACTGTGTGAAGCAGGGGATAGTCATCGAAAGTGGGAACCCATCATACGATGCCCTGTCCCTGCCGTGCCTGGTGCGGTGCAGGGGTTTTCCGCGCGGCTTTGTTCGGGTGTGGCGGCTGATCAATGAGCATAGCGGTGCGCGCACTGATGCGCACAGCGGTGCCAACTGCTGCCAGGTTTCCCAGCTGCCATTTGTGCGTCCGAAGCGGGTCAGTGCCTGAGCGTGCAGCTTGGCAGGTGCTCCCCCATGTTGCTGCTGTGAAGGAGGTTGTGCTTTCCAATACCTCCGCATGCATTCCTGCTTCACCTTTTGTTACAAGCTTTGGGTCAAGTTGATTAGACGGCATGGTAAGCGGTGCAGAGAGCGTCTGAGCGCAAAGCCACCTCGCAGACACAGACACATATCACAATGTGCAGTGGGATAGTGCATTGTGACTGAACATGCATGCTTAAGCACTCACAAGATCCAGCACAGCTAGCACCCGTACTGTGAGCACAAGTGGCACCCACACAGCAGCTACAAACAGATACAGCAGGTCAGTCTGCAAAGCGCACGCGCATGCGGAGCCGCGGAGCGGCGACCGTCTGCCCGCCGCCTCTGGCGCGCGGCCTCATGCAGCAGGCCGGGTGCGCGGGCGCAGAGCGCCCTGCAGCCGGCGCGCTCGCGCCCGGCGCGCTCGCGCCCGGCGCACGCAGGTTGTGATGCGGCGCTGCGCAGGCACGCGGCAGGGCAGCAGCGTCGCCGCTGCAGCCATGCGGCGGCGCCCGCTGGCGGCATGCGCCGGGCGCACCGAGCGCGCCAGGATGCACAGGCTCTGCGGCAGCAGGCCGCTGCGCCAAGACCTCAGGCAGCGGGGGCTCCGCGCCCGACCCCGCCACTGCTGGCAGCGGGGGGCTGCAGGCGCTTGCGCTCGCCGAATCACGCGCGGCGCGTGCGGGCAGGACCCCTGCGGCGGCGGCGCCGCTGCCAGCAGGCCCGCTCGCCCCGGTGCCAGGGCCAGCGGCAGCAGACTGGCGGGCCGCTGTCGCTGCGCGCGCGCTGCAGTGCTCTTCTGCGCCCACGGCGTCCGAGGCAGCGCCCGCGGTGCCCTTGCCCGCACGCAGGGCCGCGCCGCACGCTTCCAAACCCGCTTCACCGGCACAGCCGGCAGCGCCCGCACCGGCGCCGAGCCACAGGCTCGGCAACAGCACAGACGCCGGCCCTGAATCGCACTCTGCAGCTACGCCCGTGTCCGTACACGCACGCCGCCCTGGGTCCACCGCGGCTGGGGCGCCCCATGCAGGCTCGGGGCGCGCGGCGCGCACGGCGTCCCAGGCACCCCAGCCTGGGGCGGTGCCGGCGGCGGGCCCCGGCGCGTCGCGCGGCTGCTGGTGAGGCGCGCCAGCACGCGCGCCCGGCAGCGCCGCAATGTCCACGCGGCGCACGCGCGACAGGATGCGGTTGCGCAGGCCGCGCTTCTCCGCCTCGCGCCCCGCCTCCCGCGTGCCGCCGCCGTTGCCCGGCGCCGCCGCTGCTGCCGCCGCTGCGGGCGCGGGCGCGGGCGCGGGCGCGGCGGCTGGTGATGTGCGGGCTGGGCCGGCCGCGCCGGCCCGCGCGCGGGGCGCCTGCAGGCGCGGCGCGGTCCAGGCGCGCACCACGTGCGAGGTCACCTGGACGAGCTCCTCCTCGGCCGTGCCCTGCGCCCCACGCGGCGCCGCCTCGCATGCGCGCCGCGCCTGTTGTGCAACACGCCACGTAACTGCGCCCGGTGCGGTGCGCTAACAAGCCGCACGCTGCTCCGCGTACGGCTGGATCAGCGCGCCGCGCAGTGACCCAAGACACACTTTTACCTTGCAGCGCTGACGGCATGGGCGCGGCAGGCGGGACAACGCGCCTTCATGGCCAGCACCTCGACGCGCACGGTGTCGGGCGCGCCCATGCGGTGCGCGCGCGAGATGACCTGCCGCCGGCCCCTCCAAGCTCTCGTGCCGCAGGTTACATAGCGCAGTGCCGCGCGGGAGCACTGCGCATTCCCACGGCGCGGCGTGCGGCACCCAAAACCCTGTAATGACCTGCACGCCTCCGCCTCGGCTCGGAGGGGCGTGGCAGAGCATCGCGCGGCTTCAGGCAGCGGGGCCGCTCCGGGGCTGCAGCGCGGCCAGACACAGAATGAATTGCAACCGTGTATCAGCCAACTTTGGCGGCCTACGGGCGGGGCGACCTGCAGCAGCTGGCTCGCGTCCTCCAGCGGCTCCATGAGGAACACCCAGGCCACGAAGCTCAGGTCCAGGCCCAGCGCGCCCGTGCTGTCCATCAGCAGCACGCCCACATCATCGTCGTGCTGCGCGCCCGCACGCGAGTCAGCACCACAAGCAGCCTGGCCGCCGCCCGCGCTCTTGTCCACAGACTCTTCATAATAGGTGCTGTCCTGAGGCCTGAGGGTATGCACGTCTGCAGCAGCACGGTCCATGCGTACCGCGCCCACACCGCTCCGTGCTGCACAGTGGCTTGCCATCGCATCCATTGAACGTTTGGCTCCCAGTGGCTGTCCGGCAACAACCACACAGCCCACTGCCGCGCTTCTGGCGCAGCAGCCGCAGCCCCCGACAGGCACCACTGCCGTTTGCATCACCTAGACCGTGACCAAAACGCGGTCTGGAGGGGGCGGACGGGCGCGGTCAGCCTGACAGCATGCGTCTTCAATTAGCTTTGCTTTGCTTACTTCCACCTGCTACTCCTCGCTTCCCGCACGATGCCCGGCGCAGGGCCGTGTCCGGCAACGCGGAAGCGCGCGTGCCTGGAACACGTCGACGGCCATCTCCTGCTCGCGGCGGTTCATGCCGCCCCGCAGCACGGCCGCGGGCACGGCCTTCGCCTCCAGCGTGCTCTCGATGAGCTGCCGATGCACGCCGATATGCGTGTACACAATTGCTTTCCTGGCGGCGCCGCCACCGGCCTGCCGCGCACGCGCCACACGCTGGGCGTCGCCGGGGTGCGACGCGGGCTGCCGCGCGCCGCAGCAGCGCCATACGCGCCAGCACACCGCTTCGCACCCATGCAGGGGACCCTGACCCTCGAACCTAGCCTCTTTGAGGGGCTGCAGCGCACCTGCCAGGCGCCGACGGCCGCCAGACGGTGCAGCAGGTGCGCGCACTTGCTCGAGCGCGTGCCGCGCCAGTTCTGGCTCCACTCGCCGCCGCTGGCGCCCGACGCGCCCGCCCTGCGCGCGGCGCCGGTGCCCTCACGGTCTCAGCCTGTGGCCCGGGGCGCTGCTGACGCTGGGGGGTGGTGCGCCGGCCGGCGAACCGCAGCCGAGCGCCTGTGCCGGGGACTGTCCCCCGCCCTGCAGGAATCCCGCCGCACGCGCGCGCGGAGAGGGACGCCCTCCTCCCCACCCCTTCGGCGAAGTTCCTGGCCCATGGGCGATGGAGCGGCTGACGGTCTGCTGCTTCAGCTGGCTGAGCCAGGGCACCAGGATGGAAGGCATGCACGGCCCTCTGCCCCAGCATGCCCGGCAGCTGCCTGGAGGCACGGCGGTGCCGAGGCGCGCACTGGGTGTAGGACGGCTGCATGAAGATAAACTCCTCGGGCACCGCCCACTGCGGCGCCTTGTTGAACAGCGCGCGCTCCCGGTGGTCCACCGCCTGCATGCGGTACGCGCGGCCGCACGCCTCCAGCGCGCAGCGCTCCCTGCCGCCGGCGCGGCCGTCAGAGCACGCCGCATTCAGGTCAAGGTTTTGGCGCAAAGCCGACCGTGCGACAGCACCACGACCATGACGCCTCTGAAGTGCCATTTGCATGCAGGGCTACTTCACAAGCGCCCCCACACCGCCGCGCCGCATGGCGGGCATCGCCGCAGGCAAGCGATGTGGCACCTGCGGGTTGCATCGCATGCAGGGCGGTTCCTCGCGGTGCACGCACAGCACGGACCCAGCCGATTGCAGGGCCCGGCCACCTCGAGCCCATGCACTCACGCCGCGCAGGTACCGGCAGGGCATGACCGCTAGCGAAGGCCAAGATCAGCCCGACGAAGCCACGCCACAGGCTGCAGCCCGCAGCCCAGCAGGGGCCGTGCGCGCGCCGCGCCTGTCCAGGCCCGCGCAGTCGGTGCAGAGCAGGTGGCGGCAGGGCGCGACGAGCAGGAGGCGGCTCCACACGCCACAGCGCGCGCACGCGCCGCCGTGTCGCATCGCGTCCTCGACGCCCGCGAGCTCGTGGCCCGCCCGCAGCCAGGGCGGGCCCGCCTTGTGCACTGCGCGCATGCGCGGAGCGGCACGCGTCACGAGCCGTGTGTGCCGCACCGCCGCCCATGGGTGTCCTAACATGCTTGGCTTATCCGTGACACGCACCGCTGCACGTCCTGCCACACAGCATGGTGCTGGCAAAAGCGCGCCGCGGAGCCGTTTGCTCGCAGTCACAAGGCGCCAGCCTGCTCACACGCCTGGAGGGCCGCGCGGCGCGCGCTGCACCCTGACAAGCGCGCAGGCGGACCAGCTGAGCGCGCTGGCCGCAGGGTTTGGACACCCGCACGATGCTGGGCAGCCGGCGCGGCACCCGGACCGCGGGGCGCGCGGGGCCCACCGGGGGCCAGGCCCGGGTGCAGCTCGACCAGCTGCTCCAGCGTCTCCTTCAGGTGCTGCTCGTTCACGCGCATCGCGATCGCGCCCGACACGCAGCAGGACCACCTGCGCCGCACGCGCGGCGCTGGCGCGCCTTCATGCTGGCGCACGCGGCGCGCGAGGAGCGCGCCCACGTGCGCAGGAGGAGCCGGGCGCCTGCTTGCGGTCGGCTTGTGAGGCAGGGCAAGGCGCAGCCATTCAAGTCGACCCGCACGAGGCCGATGTCGGCCCCGGGTTGACAGACTGTCGGCCAGGGGCATGCTGCCTCTGTTCAACATGCACATGGATAGGCGCGCCCGCTCCCGCAACGGAACGCGGGCATGCAGGTGCCGGGGCAGCTCGCCCCCGGGTCTGCCGCAGAAGGGGCGCAGACACCCATGGCTGACCCAGGCACCTCCCGGCCAAGACGGAGGAGGAGGGAGCAGGGGCGGGGCGCCGGCCGCGGCGCGCCTCAGGTTCTGCAGCATCTGCGCGCCCCAGACCGCGTTGCGCACGTGCAGCATCGACTCCTCATGGTTCTCGTCGCGCCAATCCGCGAGCAGCAGGTTGCGCTCCACCACCTCCACCAGCTCGTTGTAGCTGGCCGCGTGCTCCGGCAAAAAGTCCAACCGCGTGACCTGGCGCGGTTAGGGATAGGGCGTGAGTCGACGCAGCCTGACGAGGGCGTGAAGCGCTGCAGCCCCGCGGACGAGGGCCGCTGCAAGCGCCTAGTCGGCGCTGCGGCGCGCGGGGCAGGGCCGGCGTGCTCGGCGCCGCCTGGCTTCAACGCGCCGCCGGGCGCCCCGGGCGAGCCTTCACATGCGTGGCGCATGGGCGATGCTGGCATGGTGTCCGGGCAGCGTGCTCGCCGCACCCCTTGCAGCGCAGGGTCGGCGCAAGCCTCCGAGCCGCCCATACACGCACGCAGACCCGGTCCCCCTGCGGGCGCCTTGCACTCCAGGATAGGATAGGGTTGGGTAGGGTACCTCTACCCCTAACCTCTGCCCCTGCGCGCCTTGTACTCCAGGCGCGGCAGCGTGACCAGGTCCGCCTTGGCCGCGCGGATCATGACCTGCCGCAGCAGCGCCACCAGCCGCGCCCGCCCCTCCGGCAGCCGCGCCTCAAACGGCTTCTGCACCGCGGCCTGCGCGCGCGCCCGCGCCCCGAGCATGCTCGCGGCGCGTTCGTGCGAGGGGTGGCGGCGCCGCGCGCCCCGGGCCCCGCGCGCGAGGGAGGCGGGGGCGCCGGCGGCGCATGAGCACGGATGGCACGCGGGGCCATGCCGAGCGCCGGACGCACAGGCAGGCATCCCTGCCGTCCGCCGCTCCCTGCCTATGACGGTTCAGACACATTCCAGGCGCACGTGCGCTCTGCACGCCGCGCCGCGCGCTGCGCACCTCCCAGGCGCGCCGCTCGCCGAAGGGCTGGTGGTGCATGAAGGCGAGCAGCGGCTGCAGGTGCGCCACGCGCTCACCGCCGCCCGACGGCGTCGGCGTGCCGCTCATGACCCAGCGGCGCTCGGCGCGCAGCGCAACGGCCATCTGCGCGCGCGCGCGCGCTCGAGCAGCCGGCGCGGCATCGCTCATGCACACGCGGCGGCGCGCGCACAGCAGCCGCCGCCCGAGGTGGCACAGCCGCGCTGACGGGGTGCAGAGCCACGCACGTCGCGGCAGCACAGATGGCTGGCACGCTGCTGACGGGCGCGCCACCGGCGTCACTTGCACTGGGCAGCACAGGCAAGCCTGAGCAGCCACGCCACACCGGGGCACCGGCGGCGGGCGCGGCGCAGGGCGGCGCAGGGCCCCGCCTGGAGCTTGTTCGTCAGCTGCAGGCTGGCGCCCAGCATGTGCCCCTCGTCCAGGATGAGGCGCAGCCAGTGCACGTGCACCAGCGGCGACGCGCGCGCGCGCGCCGCCGCGGCGCGCGGCCCGGCGCCGGCGCCGCCGGCCGCCGCGCGCGCGCCGCCCCACGCGCAGCTCAGGTAGCTGAATGTGGTCAGCACGACGTCGTGGCGCCAGGCCAGCTCGGCCGCCGGCAGCGCCTCGGCGGCCTCCGTCACGACCGCCACGCGCAGCGCGCCCGGCCGCGTGTGCAGCTCGATCTGCGCGCGCCTGCCGCGCACGCGCCCGTCGGCAGGCGCCCAGCTGCTCCGCACCCTTTGCACAAGGCGGCCCTTGTATCCCGCAGGGCCGCGCGGCGCGCTCGGCCGTCGGCCGCGCCCCGAGCGGCCTCCGGCGCGAGCGCGCCGCGCAGCATGCTGGCATGTGCGCCCGACTGTTACGGCACGCTGGTTACAGCCTGTCAGAGATGCCAGAGGCGCTGCCCACACAGTGCGCACACGCGTCCGCCAGCCACGCAGCTCCGGGGCGCGGCGGGCATGCCGGGCAGCCCCAAGGCCGCCCGGGGCTGCCGGCCACGGCCGGACTGCTGCGACTTGCCGAGCGGGGCGCGCCAGTGCGCCACGAGCGGGCCGGGGACCACCAGCAGCGTGGCCGGCGACAGGAACATCTGCGCCTCGCGCTCCGCCGCGCCTGGCGCGCACGCACGCGCCCATCTAGACGCGCTTACAGGCACGCGCACGAGGCGCCGCGGGCTGGCAGCCCGCTGAGTCTGCAGACAGACCCGGCAGGCCGGCGCCGCGGCGACCTCTTACCGCCGCAGTTGCATGACGCTGGGGTGCCGACAGGGCGCCTTTCTCGAGCGCGAGCTCAGCAGGCCACGGCAGCCGTCGCGCACACGCCGCGCCCAGGCCACCCTGCTTGCGCAGATCCCGGGTGCCGGCCCCGGGCCGCCCGGGCGCACCAGCAGCCAGCGCTGCAGCCAGGGCGGCCGCATCGAGGCGCAGCTGGTCCAGGTGCCAGGGCTGCCGCCAGCGCCGCGCGCGCCCGCCCGCCGCCCGCGCGCCGCCCGCCTTCGCCTTGGCGCGCGGCGCCTGCTCGGGCTCCAGGCCCGCCTGCGCCCGCGGCACGCGCCCACGCTCGCCAGCGCGCGCGGCGCTGCCGCAGGCGGCGGACCGCCCGGCGCCGACACAGTGTAGGTCGGCGCTTTTGAGGCGCTGGCATGGCCGACCGCATCGAGCGAGATCACCACCGGCGCGAGCGGGCGCGCGCAGCCGCACCTCCGCCAGGAACGCGCCGTCGGCCGCGGCCATCGCGCTGTCACCCGGCAGCGCGAGCCCGCGCGCCAGCAGCGCCGCCGGCGGCGTGCGCGCGAGCAGGCGCGCGGCCGAGTGCCGGGCCTCCATGCCAGCGTGCTTGGCGAGCAGGCGCCGGAAGTGCGCAACCGCCGCCGGCGCGGCCGGGCCCATGTGCCGCACGTCGCTGGGCGCCGCCACGTCCGGCGCGAAGAAGCCGTCGCAGTCTGCAAAGCGCTGCAGGATGGCGCCGACCTGCGCCCGAGCTCTCCTAAGGCCCACTTGCACCTTCCACCGAAACAGGAAAGTGTCCTGCGGGTCCATCGCTGCCTCGGCGCTGCGTCGCAAGCACCGTGCGCGCAAAGCCGGCGGCACGCAAGCGCTTCATGCCCCGCATGCGGCGTCGCAGGCGCCTCTGCGGCATGGCCGTCGCCCGCCTCTGCAGCGCGCGCGATGGCCACGAGCGTGCGGCTGGCGCCGCTTGGCGCGCCGCGCAGGGACGCGCGGCGGCCGCGATGGCCGGGCTGCTGCGCGGCCGCGGCCGCCATGGGCAGCGTGTAGTAGGCGGCAGGGCGCCCCTCGTGGGGCGGCAGGTGCACGACGCGCGCGCCGGGCGGCGGCGCGGGCAGCCGGCCGCGCGACTTGAGCACCAGCGCCAGGCCGGTAATTGTCTTCCCCAGACCCTGCCGCCGCGTCGCACATCTCCACATAACCTGGGGGCAGCAGGGGCGCAGCAAAGGCAGGCTCTTTTTGTTGTTGTTGTATCCCGTTCGGTGATGACGCGGACTGTGATCCGTGTAACAGGAGGCTGCACCGGCTCGTCGCAGACAACGCCGCCGCGTGCCCCCGGCCGCCATAGGAGACAGCCTCAGGCCGCACCCTAACCCTCCCGCACCCAGGCGGCCGCACCGGCTCATCGCAGAAGAAGCCGCCGCGCACGCCGGGGGCGGCCGGCGGCGGCGCGAGCGTCGCCGCGCCCGTTGCGGCGTTGAGGTGCAGCTGCAGCCCGCCCCGCGTGGTCAGCGTGCGCCAGCACGGGTGGGCGCTGGACGCTGCCGCGGCCTCCGCCTCGCGCGCCAGCATCCAGCGCACAGCTGCTCGCTGTCGCGAACGAGGCCCGACCACATCAATTCTACCAGCTGGAGCAGCGCTTGAGCAGACGTCACGCTTTCACTCGTCATCTGTTCGCCCGTGTCACCCCTCTTGCACCCCACGCAAGAGGAAAGTGAGCCGGGCAAATTGTGGGTCAGTCGCCCGGGCGCCGCCGCGGCCGCGCGCGCAAGCCTATGGCGCACCGGCGCTCTGCTGCACCGGTGCGCTGCCGCATCCGGCGCCCCAACCTATCAGGTCTGCAGCTGTCTGTTCCAGGCGGGCGGAAGAGACCTTGCAACGAGACCGCGCGGTCCATTGGCTACTCGCGTGCCCATCCACATGCTTCCGCCCCGCGCGTCGAATGGTCATCCGCAGACACGCGGAAGACACCCCCGCAACATGGAGCATTCGTCGCGGGCGCGCCTGGTGCGGGTACAGCGAGAGCAGGAGCCCCGGCGTCGCCTCCGCCGCCAGCGCGCGCAGGCCGCGGCAGGCGCACCCCGCGCGCGCGACGTCCGCGGCACCCAGGCGCGCCAGCACGCCCTGCAGCACCTCCGCCGGCAGCTCCGCGAGGCTCCTGCACCGGCATGCGCTTCGGCTGCTGCTGCCGTCGGGAACGTGCGAGATGTCAGACTCCTTGGCGCGGGTGCGCGAGCGCCTGCGCTTGCCAGGAGCCAAGCGGGAGCCCGGCTCTGCTCATGAGCGTCTTGCCTACAAGCGGCTGCCATGCGGCGGGGCCCCGACCGTCCGCGGCAAGGCAGACAGAGTAACAGCAGCTTGGGCACGGGCAGCCGCTCAGGCGGCGCCCCGCTCCCGGGCACGGCGTGGTGCGCGCCGTGCTGCGCCCGCAGGCGCCTGCGGCAAGGCCGGCAGCGCCGGCTCGGGCAGGCCCGCCGATGCCTCCGCGAAGCACGACGCGAGGCTGCCGCCGCACACGCACCCTATCAGCCCGGCCAGCGCAGCGCATGCACTGCTGGAGCGGCCGCAGCCTCGCCGGCGCGGGGTGCCGCCGGGCGGTTGCGCAGCGCGCGCGAAGAGCGCGCCTCGCCATGCGCGGCAAGCCAGCCGCCGCATGCGGAAGGGGCCTACGTCAGGAAGCGCCGTGGGGCCGCCGCCGCGCACATGTGCGGCAGCCTGCCCCGTCACAGCTCCATGGCTTTGCTCAGGGCCTCGCATGACTGAATCGCACGCTGCATGCCGCTCTGTGCCGCCCTGGCGGAGCTCCGCAAGGCTGCACGCACCGCTGCCTCACGGCCGACCTCCACGCAGCGCCGCACGCACAAGCAGCAGCGGGTGACGCCGCTTGCGCACCGGCCCGCAGCGCAACGAGCGGGTAGGCCCGTCAAAGGGTGTAGGGCGCTCGTCAAAGGGAGTAGGGCAGGGCAGGGTGTAGGGCGCTCGCTCACACCTGAAGGGCGCGGCACCGTCCGGCGACGGCACCGGCGCCGCGCCGTCCACCTCGAAGGGCATAGGCACCGCGGCGTTGCAGGGGCGCAGGTGCGCAAACACGCGCGCCGCGTCCCTGCTCCACGGCGCGGCCGCGTGAGCGCCGCCCTCCCTGCGCAGCGCAGTGTGTGCGTCGGCGAGGGCATTTTCTTTGGGAAAAGCATGGAGTGCCGCGCCAGGCCCCTCGCTGGCTGGGCGGCGCCGCGGCTCGGGCGCCCGGGGAGCACCACAGCCGGGCGGGCGCAAACACGTCCAGCCGAACGCCGACGCTGCCATCGCTGCCGCACGTCACGACGGCCGCCTCACAGCCAAAGCCCGCCTTTGCGACCTGCACACACGCCCGCGCTGAGACGCGCGACGGGCAAGGGCGGACGCGACCCGGGCAGTGAGGCGCGAACGCCGCACCAGCCGGGCGACCGCTTCGAGCAGCGAGCCGCGGGCGTTGTGGCCGTGCGCGGCGCCCCGCAGCTCGACCCTGGCAACGCCGGCAGCCCCTCTCGAGGGTGCCAGAGCCGACGCAGGGTTGCGACGGGGCATACACGACGCCCACACTGAGCAGCGCTGCAGCGTTGGCACACCCGTCGGCGCGGCGCAGCACCGCCCCACCGCTGCGCGGTTCCACACGGTAAGGCTCGGTGCTGGCGGGCATGGGCGCGTCCGCGGCGGCGTCGAGAAGCAGGTACCCCACCTCTTCCAGTGCGCGCGCCATCTCGTGGGCCCAGCAGCTGCCGCCGCTGGCATAAGCCACCACGAGAGCGACCAACCGCGCTGGCAGTGACGCCATGCCATGGCCTCGTTACCCTTCCGCCCTAGACCTGTCCCACAGCAGAGCAAGGCCTTGCAGCCGCGTGAGGCCGGCTGTCACATGCTTGATGCACCGATGAGGCCGTTGTACGTGCCTGGATGGCGGTGGCACTGAGCTAGGGCGCGGGCTTGGCCTGAGCTTGCAGGAGACTTCCCTGGCTCACCGCCCGGCGTGGGTGCCTGCCTGGCTGGCCCAGCCCTTTTTGGGGAGGCTGCTGCGGCCCCGCGGCCTGGTCAGAGTCCCTGAGCCGGACACGCCGGGCCACTCGGGGTTTCGCGTGCGAGAGAAAGTGGAGGCGCCGGGGTTGTTGCTGGTCGGGCCGGGCAGCGCCAGCTCGGGCGGCAGAAGGATGTCTGCGACTGCGACTGCTGGCTTGCACAGTCGAGGTGGGTGAACCCGACGAGACGCTGTTGCCAGCGTCCTACCTTCGCGGTGCGGGCTCACCGGGTGCCCGGTCCGCAGGAGACGCTGGAGGCCTGGCCGCAGAGGCAGGGCCGGGGAGCAGGGCGGCCTGCACAGCCCAGCCGGGCGAGGGGCCCGCCCGGAGCCCGCAGGCTGGGCCTGAAGTTGCTGACGCTCAGCCTGAGGCGGGCCAGCAGCCTGGCGCGCCCAGCGCTGATCAGCTGGCGGAGAGAGTGTCCAGGCTGCGCGTGGAGGCCGCTCCAGCTGGCGGAGAGGCGAAGGCGCACGCCAAGGCGTCTGCGGCCGGCGGCGAGGCCGCGGATGCAGGCGCTGGCAGCGACCACGACAGGGTGCACAGCGCCTGCCCGCCGCACGGCGCCAAGGTGCGGCGCAGCCGAGCCATAATCTGCTGCCTCGGGGCGCGCGCGACGCGCCGGGGTGTTTGCGCGCCCCCCGCCTCCGCCTGCGCAGCGCGCAGGCTTTGCGCAGGCAGTGTGTGGTGCAGAGGGGGTTGCGCGCGTGCTGGGGTGCGCTGCAGCATGGCCAGATGGCGACTGGCAATATCTGGGTGCTACGGCCGCTGCGCTGCAGCGCGCGCACGTCGAGCGTGCCTTCTGCAGCGTATGGCCTGGCGGGGCTGCTCTGGCAGCAGGCGCACGTAGAGGCGCTGGATGCTTGCGAAATTGTGGCTCGCCGCCCGCGTGTGATGCACCATGGCTGGTGTTCTCGGGGGCAGCCCTGCTGCACCGGGTACCGCTGGAGGCGCGCCGCCACACCTGCCGCGTGGCGTGTGCTTGCCCAAGCGCTGCGAGCACTTGGGTTGCTCAGTCTGGATATTTTCCATCATCCGTGCCCGAGTGCTGCTCGACTGCGTGACCTGATCTCAGGTGGAGAGGCACGGGTGAAGTGGGCACATTGGGTTGCACCCCCCGGCGTTTCGACTGCGTGTGATCAAAGACGCCCAACCCAAGTGCACACATGTGCATTGACAGCTCATCTGCGTGCGCCGCTTGACGCAGGCCGCGCATGTGCGCCACTTGGTGCTTGTGCTATGAAAATATCCAGTGTGTCAGTTCCCTGTCGTTCCGCTGCCCGCTGTGGCGGATGTGCTGCCGGGCACGGCACGCTCGAGCGGAGGGTGGTTGACTCATGCGCCATGTGCCGATCGGCCGCGGGTGGAGGCTGCAAGGTGGCCTCGCAAGGCTGTAGTGTTTTAGGCAGCGTCGCGCAGCACTGTTCAGACGGGTAGCTCGCGCTGCGGCGCGCCTGCACCGTGCAGGATCTGGTTGGGCTCGAGGCGACGAGCATTTAAGCACTTGGATGAAAGTTGTTCCGGTCTTCGGCTGTGTGGCAAGGCCAGTGCTATGCAGCCGAGAAAGTAGGCGCGCTATGTGGCGGTGCCAGCCGGGAGAGTGTCAGGCCCGTCTGCCTACCTACCGGCCGCACACGGGGTGCAGTAGCTTCTTGAGCTATTTTGTGATAGGCATTCACTGCACGTGCTGTGAGCTGGTGGCTCAAAGAGTACGGCGGCGTGCAGGCGATATGTGGGCGGCGGCCTCGGATGGAAGACGCGTACACGGCGTTCCCTTTCCTGCTGGAGGTGCCCGTGCCGGCGGACTGCCTGAGCCAGGTGGACATTCTGCCGCCGCGGATCGCCACACAGGTCAGCAGGGCCCCCGCTCCTGGTGGTCAAGGCCGTGGTCCGCTTTGGGTTGTGTGTGCAGGCTGCCACAGCTTATGTCCACTGGTAGATGCTGACCTCAAGCTCACTCCTGGGCTGCGCAGCCGGCAAGGCAGGCGCAGCGCGGCCCTACCACTCTGCGAAGCGCAGGCGTGCCGTTGCCCAATCTCCTGCGCACGCGCAGGTGAAGAGCGCGTCCAACTCGCCGACCAGCAGCGACGGCGACGGCAGCGGCGACGAGGGCGACCCCGCGGCCAAGGCCAATGGCGGCCCCCTGGACGGCGCGCGCGCGCAGTCCGGCTTGAGCGCGAGCACGTCGGGCGTGACCGCGCGCAACGCCGGCGCTGGCGGCCCGCCGGCGCCCTACATGGAAACCCTGCATTTCTTCGGCGTGTTCGACGGCCATGGCGGCGCGGAGGCCGCGCTGCACTGCGCGCAGACGCTGCACAAGCGCATCGCCGAGGCGCTGTCCGCCGCGACCACCAGCGTTGGCGCCAGCGCCGGCGAGGCAGCGCCTGCCGCGCCGGCGGCCGCCGCGCCGCACGCGCACGGGCTCGCAGGCGCTGAGTGCAGCACCTGCCCGGCGGTCGGCGCGGCGGTGGGCACCGAGGAGGCAAACCTGGTGCCGCTGCAGCCATCTGGCAGCCTGTCGGCGGCGAGTGTGCTCGCGTCTGTTAGCGAGGACGCGCCCGGCGCCGGCGGCCCGCCCACGCCCGACCCCGGCACGGCGCCCGGCGGGCCGGCTGCGTCGTCGTCCGCGGCCGCGCGCGCAGTGGCGTCCGTCGAGCGCACCCACAGCCGCGGGAACAGCGACCGCAGCCAGAGCAGCGGCAGCGATGCGCTCGTGGAGGCCGCACTGGATGAAGCGACTGCCGCGGTGGACGGCGGCGACGGCGCTTCCGGCGACGGCGCGCCAGACGCCGAGCCGGGCAAGGGCGACGGCGACAGCTTCTGCAGCGTTGCCAAGTTTGAGAGCGCGCTGCAGAGCGCTTTCAACCGCACTGACGAGGAGTTTGGGAAGGCCGACAATGCGGCGCTGGTCGGCACCACTGCCGTGGTTGCCCTGGTCGGCTCGCGCCACCTGTACGTTGCCAACTGCGGTGAGCGCCTGTGCCTGACCGTGCTCCACACAACCCCAGTCATGGCCCTGACATATACCTAGCACACGTCTTGGCAGCTAGGCGTGGTAGTGTGGTGCAATGAGCTGCGTTTCCCACGCTTTAGCAGTGCTTATACTCATGTGGGGGCCCATGCGCAGGCGACTCGCGCGCCGTGCTCTGCCGCGGCAGCGTCGCTATCCCGCTGACTGACGACCACAAGGCGGCCAGGGAGGACGAGACGGTGCGCCCTGCAGCATCTTTACCCCCTTGCAGGTGCTGGGTGCTGTGCAGGCAAGGTCGCTGCGGCGATTGAGAGACCTGCGGTGTGTGCGTGTTGCCGCGGCTCTCTGCTGATAGTTTGCCGTGCTTCGTTGCCTTGTGACATGGGTGTTGGCTGTGGTCACGAGTACTGAGCCCGATGCGCCTGATGTGCAGGCTCGGGTGGAGGCAGCAGGGGGCCAGATTCTGTTTTGGAATGGCGTTCGCGTGATGGGCGTGCTGGCCGTGTCGCGAGCCATTGGTGACCACTGCTTGCGCCCGTTCGTCATTGCCGAACCAGAGGTATGCGCCTGGAACTAAAGCAAAGCTGAGCAGCCGAGCAGCGCTTGTGGGTGTTCGTCTGCCTGTGGCATGCTTGTGCGTGTGGCGTGTGTGCGCACAGGCTGCACCGTCGCCCATAGCCAGGTGCCTGTGTGGCTGAATCATCTTCCCACTCAGCTTCTTTTTGGGGAATCCATTCTCGAAAGCGAGCTGACGTGCCCCGGCCCTGCGGCTGCTGCAATTGTATGCTCTGCTGCCCTGAGATCCTGGCGGTGCATTTGTCAAGTGTGCTGGCAGGATGGCTGCTGAGCGCGTGCTCCTGGCTAGGGCCAGCTTGAGACCTAGGTCATCCACCAACGCTGGCTCCAAGCTCATAGTATGGGCACGTGCGTGAGCAAGGCAAGGAGCGGGTGTCGTCCAGCAACTGTGACAGGGGAGAGCAAGCAGTGCTTAATCAAGCGTGTGAGACGCGTGCCGCGGGGCCGCGCAGGTGACCATCCTGGCGCGGCGCCTGGACGACGAGCTGCTGCTGCTGGCCAGCGACGGCCTCTGGGACGTGCTGTCCAACCAGGAGGCCTGCACGCTGGCCAAGCGCTGCCTGCGGCGCGCGCGCCAGCGCGGCGCCTCGCGCCAGTCGGCAGCGCGCATCGCCGCCACGGTGCACCCCCCGCGGCAGGCCGAGTGCTATGCCTTTGTGCTGACCTGACCGGCGCGCTGAGGCGCACGGGCTGCTGCGTGCCGCAGACCTTTTTGTTTTGGCAGGACCATGTGAGCGGCAGTGGCAGGTCGAGCTGATGTCTGCCGCCGCGGCGTCGGTGGCGGCGGCGTGCGGTGCCAGCAGACGAAAGCGCGCCTGCTGTTTGGGCCTCACAGCATGCTGTGGCAACCAGCAAGCACACAGCGTGTGACGCCCCTGCCGCGCCCGCGCGCCAGGTGCTGACGCGCGCGGCGGTCGACCGCGGCTCGCGCGACAACGTGACCGTGGTGGTGGTCGACCTGTCGCTCGGCGGCAGCGAGGCCGACGCGCTCGCGCGCACGCCGAGCGCGGCCGTGGCCGAGGACGCCGATGCGGACGGCGGCGACGAAGCCCTGCCGCCGGACCTGCTGCGCTCGCGCTCCCAGGTGCGCTGCGGCGTTGTCAGCCTGCGCCATGTGTCAGGCCGATGATGAGGCCTGCGCTATGGGTCACAATGCCAGGGAGACCTGGGTTTGGGCATGCTGTGAGTTGTCGGCCTGCTGAGAACAGGCGTGGATGTCCCTGAACGCTGCCCCTGGTGTGTCCAAGCACGGCGTCTCATGGGTCGGGCGTGCCTGCTTGGCAGCCGCAGCAAGCACATTGTGCAGGCCTGGGTGCTGCTTCAGAGCTGCCTGCGCAGGCCTGGTGAGGGAGGCGCATGGCTGCAGGCTGCGCTGTTACGCTGGCCATGGTCTGTCCGCAGGCGCGCAGTGGGTCAGCATGCTCAGCAGTGCGTGGGGCGCAGGCGGGCTCGCTAGGGCGGAACGTGGCGCCACGCGATGGCATGCGCCGCCCTGCAGCGGCGGCGCCGCCCTAGCGCGTGGGGACATGGGCTGCTCGGCAGAGCACGCCACGCCCGCGGCCTGGCAGACGCGCTGGCGGCTGGGAGCGCGCGTGTTTGTGCAAACGCGCGCGGGCGACTCCCGAGGACAGCTAGGGGTGCAGCCGGGCTGCTGGAGGGAGCCGCGAGGTGCGGCCGCATGCCGGGCCCCCTGCGGCCTGTTATCAGAGCCGAATCTGGCGGGTCGCAGGGCGGGCTGTGGCTGTGAGCAGCTGGACTTGTGGAGGGGCGGTGGCGCACAGGCGTCTGACTACAGGACGTTGCCATGGCGGGTTGCCTGCTGGGGGCGCGCCGACGGCAGCTTTGCACAGAGCAGACGTATTGGGCGCCTTCATGCGGCAAAGCCAATGGCAGGTAGCCTTTGTCATGCGGCTGGAAGCACCAGCCGCAGTTGTCAGCCCCGCGCCCGCTTCTCCCATGCTGCGGTGTGTGTAAATGCGGCGGCAGCGGCGGCATGGGGCATAATGCCCTAAGCGGTTTCAGCCTCCATAGGCCCTGGCCATGGGCTGCGCACCGACGGACAGGGCCCGCTAGTGACCTGGTTGTGCCGCTGTGGCTAGGACGCTACGAAGTTTTGCTGGTTCTGCATCTGTAGCGGGGTGGTGCCTCTGTGTGTGCGTTTCTCCTTTGCTGCAGGAGGTTTTGCCGGCAGTGGGCCAGATCTGACTGACGCGCTTGTTGCATGCCCGGAGCGCGGAACAAACCCCCTCGCCCACCGCGGGCCCAGTGTTGAAGGTGGAACTTGTGAGGGGGCGGACCTGCGAGAAGCGCCCTGTGTCTTAAGTTCCTGCTGTGTCCTGCAAACTTGTAATATATCCGGGTGGTCCAGCCTGCTGCGGCTGTGTGCATGCGTGATGCAAGCACCCTCAACTGGAACATGACCCTTGCTGCCACAAGAGGACGCGCACATCTGTCAGGCTTCTGTTGCTAAGAGAATTAGTGCACAAGTGGAAGGCGCCCGCCCTAAAGGGTATGGCGCAGGTGCGTCCCAAGAGAGGCTGTCCGGGACCTGTATAGCAATCAGGCAGGCGTCCGAGCTAGCTGCTGGGGTCCTCCACACGCGCCCAGCATGTTGCCAAAGCCAGGAGGCGCAGTGCTGCTTCACGCTCGTGAGGGTGACTCACAGGCGGTCAAGGCGTGCATTGCCGCTGCGCTGGCTGGCGTGCAGCTGGAGGTGAAGGCCGCGAGTGCGGGGGCGCGGAGCGGAGCGCTGGGAGCCAGCACGCTGGCGCTTCCTCTGGAGGGCCGGGAGGTGCTGACAGACGGCAACGCAATTGCCGTCTACCTCGGTAAGAAAACTTGACTCTGGTGTTGAGCGAGCTCTGCATGGCAAACACCACGTCAGTTCCTAAACGCCTGGGTGAAGCTTGCGTCTAGTGCAGAAAACACACGGCAGTCCGCGCTCACGCATGCTCGTACAGTGTGCTGTCAGCAACGCTCCGCAGCATGCAAACCACGGGCTTGTTCTCAGCAGCCAAGTGGGGCTGCTGCGAACCGTGGCGTGCACTGCAGCTGCTGCGCTTGCGTTGCAACAAACCACGGAAGGTCCTGCTGCAACTCTCCAGTGCCTGAAGTCCGCGGCTCCACTGGGGTTGCCAAGGTTGTGGCCTGGGGAGGAGCGGCCACCGTCCACCTCCTGGCAAATGTGTTGCCGCCAGGCGCTTGCTCCTGCAAGCACCGCTCGGCAGCTGCCAGTGACTGCCGCATGCTTGCAGGACTGACGGCTGCGGCCGGCGGCAGTGGGTCTTGGAGCAGGGAGAGCTCACCGTCTGTTTAGTGTTGCTGCGCGTACTGCGACGTCCTAGCTTGCAGCTATGCTGAATAAGAGGTTGTGCTGGTGCACACCAGCGCCGGCGGCCGTGCCAGCAGCGTTTGGCCCAGGGCGCTTCGTGTCTGGATCGGAGCAGCGAGCGCAAAGGCCTGCGGTTCACCCCGTGCAGCCGGCGCCGCGGACCGCTGTCGGTGCGCCGACTAACAGCCTGCCTGTCAGCTGCTTACACCCAAGGAGCCTGGCGTATGCAGGCGGCTCTGCGGCTGCGCCGCCCGCTGCCGCGACCAAGGTTGCGGCCTGGCTGGAGTGGGAGGAGCGAGTGCTCAGGCCAGCGGCGCTGCAAGGCCAGCCAGCGCCGCTGACCGCCGCGCTGACGCACCTCGCGGGCGCCCTGGCCGGCAGCGACTATCTCGCCGGGACCACGCTGACGGTGGCGGACGCTGCGGTGTATGCGACCCTGCTGCCGCTCACCGTGGCGTCCTCTGCGGTGCGCAGCCCACAGGGCGGGCTTGTCGCGTCGGAGCCAGCCGGCAGTCCTCCCTGCGCAGGCCACGCCGTGGGGCTTGCGGACGCCAGGGTGTCGCCCCGGCGCTAGCTGAGCTGAGTCTGCCCAGCAGCGCCCAGCCGCCACTCTACACCCCGAGATTGCCTGCAAGGCGCCCGGCCGTGCATGCTCGCTAAAGTAGGCAACGCTTGATTCCTTACTGACTCCTTGCGTGCGGATGAGCAGAGCTTGTCATCACTCTCACGCTCATGAGCATGAGCGAGGGCGCCGCCAGTGATGCGTGCTGTAGCGGGCGCGCAGGCGCCTGCGGCGCTCGACGGCAGCGCCGTGCGCGCGTACCTGGACCGCCTGGAGGCGCACCCGGCCGTGCGCGCCGGCACGGAGCGCGCGCTCGGCCCGCGCGGCTTCCCAGCGCTGGCGGACGCGTTTCAGGCAGACGCCGCGGCCGCGCGGGCCGCGCAGCCGCGCCGGCCGATCCCTGGCGCGCCCCGGGCCCGGTCACAGACTGGACGCGACTCCAGATCCTTGGCGCATACATGGACTGCATGGCTGCCCTCTGCCTCCCCCATGCTCCCCCATGCTCGACGACCATGCGTTTGCCAGCCATACATGCATGCATGGCTTCCCTAGCGCAGTGAACAGTGAACAGTGATCAGCAAGATGACGGCAGCGGGACCGCTCAGCGGATAAAAGCGCCGGCCCGAGAACCAACGCGTCGCAGGCCGAAGCTGCCATCCAGGACCCCAGGCCCCTCATCAGAACCGTGCGAGAGTGTGCCGCCAGTGTGGCGCGACCTCTGCACCGCAGTGCAGCGACGCAGCGGCCGCGCCGAACGCAGGCCAGCGCAACATCCTGATCACGAGCGCGCTGCCCTACGTGAACAACGTGCCGCACCTGGGCAACATCATCGGCTGCGTGCTGAGCGCGGACTGCTACGCGCGCTACTGCCGCGCGCGCGGCTACAACACCGTGTTCATCTGCGGCACCGACGAGTACGGCACAGCCACCGAGACGAAGGCGCGCGCCGATCGCCGCCGCGCTGCGGCCCCAGCCCCCGCCGCAGGGGCGGCAGCGCGCTGGGCACGCCCGCTCGCTGCCAAAACACAGCGGCGGCGCAGCACATGCTCGGCTCGCCGCGCCTCACGCGGTCGCCTGCGCCAGCGCATGACTCACGAGATACCTCTCCCAAGCCTGCCCCCGTAGCGCAGGGCGTGTGGGCCCTGCGTGCATGCAGGGCACCTGTTGGGGCGTTTCCTGTCACGCCAACAGCCATTGCCCCAGAGCATGCCTGCCCGCGACCCGCGGGCGGCCAGAGCTGACGGGGTAGTGCGGGATGCGCAGGCGCTGGAGGAGGGGCTGACATGCCAGGAGGTGTGCGACAAGTACCACGCGGTGCACGCGCAGATCTACGAGTGGTTCGACATCGCGTTCGACAAGTTTGGGCGCACGCCCACCTGGCAGCAGACCGAGATCGCGCAGGCGCGCCGCGCTGCGCGCGCGCGGCACCGGCTCCGCAGGCGCTCCTGGAAAAGCTTACTGCCCTGCAGCCGGGCTGGCTGGGACGCGGCTGCCTGACAGCGGCACAACCAGTCTTGTTTTGCACTCCGTAGCAGGCCAGGCTGGCTGGGAGAGTGCGCGGCCCTGATCGAGCAGCAGGAGGGGAGGCGCCAGGGCCAACAAGGCCTGCTTGCGGGGACGTCATGTTCAGCAATCCACGCCCCCGCCACACCGCTCGCTCCGCTTACAGGGCGTCTTTGAGAAGTGAGGCTGAGCTGCGCCCCAAGGGTGCGCGCGCACCGGCAGGCCATCCCCGCTTGCCTGCGGCGCAGCAGGCAGCCGGGCGCCATGTCCCTGCCACCTGTCCGGGCGCCTGGGAAGCGGCTCCGAGCTCGGCAGCGCGAGGCGTGGCCACGAGCAAACCCTAGTCCGAAAGCCGCTGCCCGGGGCCCAGACCCTCACCTGCCTGCCCGCCCACGCCAGGCGATCTTCGGGAGCCTGGAGCGCGGCGGGCGGCTGGCGGAGCGCGAGAACCAGCAGCTGTACAGCGAGGCCGCCGGCAAGTTCCTGGCGGACCGCTTCGTGACCGGCACCTGCCCGTTCTGCGCGTACGAGGTGCGGCCGTGCCCGCGGCCGGGGCGGCCACGCGCTCGAGACGCGTTGGCCCCTGCCTGCATGCGCGCGACGCCAGCAACCCGCGCTCACGGGACAGCCACACTCGTGGACCACGGGTTGGGACGCACACTGCTCTGCCGCCGCCGCAGCGTGCCGCTGCAGCACTCGCTGTCTTGGCTAGCGAGGCCCCGCGGGCTTTGGTGAGCAGGCGACAAGTAACATGCCACAGCGCGCACGGCAGCAAGCTGCGCGGCACATACACAAGCGAAGGGCGCGCCATGCTCTGGCTGACGTGCTCGCCGCCGGCACCTCCCCTTGCTTTTCGGCTTGCTGCTCTTGTGTGAAGCATGCAGCTGCTGGTGGCTAGCACACCTGCGAGAGCATGGCGCGCTCTGCGCTTGTGTAACGAGTCCCGCGGCTTGCTGTCGCGCGTGCTCTGGCACACAACTTGTCGCCTGCCTATGCGCAGTGACCAGCCTGCGGGTCCCCGCTGCGTCCTGAAGGGCTGGAGCGGCGTGAATGCCGGTGCTCCCTCATGCCGCCGCATGCTGTGCTGACACCGGCTGCGTGGGGCCTGCGCGCGTCCAGGACGCGCGCGGCGACCAGTGCGACGCGTGCGGCAAGCTGCTGGAGCCGACGGCGCTGCTGCAGCCGCGCTGCAAGCTGACCGGGACGACGCCCGTGCTGCGCGCGACCACGCACCTGTACCTCGACCTGCCCGCGCTCTCGCCGCAGCTGCAGGCCTACATCGACCGCAGCTCGCGCGCGGGCGGCTGGTCGAGCAACTGCGTGCAGGCCCGCACGGCTGCTGCGCCTGCCCTTGCTTGCTGCCGCGCGCGCGCGGTGCATGGTGCGGTTTGCGTTCCATGTGTGTTGATTTCCCCTTCCTTGTTTCAGTGGCCTGGATGCCGGGCAGACCCATGCAATGGCATTGGCCACATGTTTTGCAGACGTCTGACAGCCCTCGCTGTTCCAACCCTTTCCATCGTATTGCCGTGCCCCCGAGTCTGCACAGCATGCGGCGCCCGCGTCCGTAAGCATCTCCTGGTCCGGCGCCGCGCAGACGACGGCGGCGTGGATGCGCGACGGGCTGAAGGAGCGCTGCATCACGCGCGACCTGCGCTGGGGCACGCCCGTGCCGCGCCCGGGGTACGAGGACAAGGTGTTCTACGTCTGGTTCGACGCGCCCATCGGCTACATCTCCATCACCGCCAACTACCTGGACGACTGGGAGGCGCGCGCACACCCTGCCGGATCCTGCTTAGGTTTAGGTGTGGTTTGTGTATGGTAGGGTCCCGTTCGTGCCTGGCTGCATACCAGTCCAACCCGGCAGATCCGCAGGGGAGCGCTGAAGGCGTTTGCTTTTGCACAGGCTTTTGAACAGGCTCGACGGCTGGGCGGGGTGGGCGCAGGCGTGGTGGCGCAACCCGGAGGATGTGGAGCTGGTGCAGTTCATGGGCAAGGACAACGTGCCGTTCCACACGGTCATCTTCCCGGCCACGCTGCTGGGCGCGGGCGGGCGCTGGACGCTCATGAGCAAGATCAGCGTGACCGAGTACCTCAACTACGAGGGCGGCAAGTTCTCGAAGAGCCGCGGCGTGGGCGTGTTTGGCAGCGACGCGCGCGACACCGGCATCCCCGTCGAGGTGCCGCCCCCGGGCTCCGCGAGGCCGGCTCTGCCGGCCGGCCTGCCTGCGCGTGCGCGGGGTCCTCGCGCGGCGGCCGTGTTCAGCCTGCGCGGAGGGGGTTGGGAGGGGGCAGTTGGCGAGCCCGAGCGCGCGCGCGCGCAGGTGTGGCGCTACCTGCTGCTGTCGCTGCGGCCGGAGAGCGCGGACGCCGACTTCAAGTGGTCCGACCTGGCGGCCAAGAACAACAGCGAGCTGCTCGCCAACCTGGGCAACTTTGTGAACCGCGCGCTCACGTTCATCGCCAAGCAGCTGGGCGGCGTGGTGGCCGGGCGCGCGGGCGGCCGCGGCGATGCGCCGCTCGCGCGCCTGGCCGACGACGTGGCGCCGCTGGTCGCGCAGTACGTGGCCGCCATGGACGCCATGCGCTTCAAGGAGGCCATCCGCGTCGTCATGGCCGTCTCGGCCGCCGGCAACAAGTTCATCCAGGACACCAAGCCCTGGGTGGTCATGAAGGCGGACGCGGCGGCGTGTGGCGAGCTGCTGAGCGGCTGCGCGGGCCTGGTCGCGCTGCTGGCCGCGCTGCTGGAGCCCTTCATGCCGTCCGTCACGCGCAGCCTGCTGGAGCAGCTGGCGCTGCCGCGCAGCGCAATCGCGCTCAGCGGCGCGTTCCTCGCGCCGTTCCTGCGCCGTGCGGCCGCGCGCGCGCCCGCTGCGCCCGCGCCCGCGCCCGCCGCGTCCGCTGACGCGCCCGCGCCGCCCGGCAGCAGCGGCGGCCGCGGCGCCGAGGAGGCGCCCGCCGCCTGCGAAGCTCCTCCGCGCCCCGCGGCTGGGCCTGGCGCGGACGCGCAGGCGGGGCCGGCCGGCCGCGGCGAGGGCGCGGATGGCAGCATGGGAGGAGCCGCCGGGCCGGGCACAGCCAGGGACCCGGGAGGGGACCCAGGGCCCGACCCGGCGGCGCTGCTGCGCGACCTGGTGCCGGCGGGGCACGCGATCGGCACGCCGCGGCTGCTCTTCCGCGAGATCGGTAAAGAGGAGGAGGAGGCGCTGCGCGCGCGCTTCGCCGGCAGCCAGGCCGAGCGCGCGAGCGCGGCGGCCGCCGCCGCGGCGTCCGCCTCCGCGGCGGCCGCCAGCTCCGGCGGAGGGGCTGCCAGTGCAGGCAGGGCGCCGCCCGCCGCACCTAAACCGGCCGCGCAGGGGCCCCGTGACGGCGAGCGCGGCGCGGCGCTACAGGCCGCGCCAGCGCCCGCCGCCGCCAATGGCGCGCCAGCCCCAGCGGCCGGCGGCGGCGTAGGCGGCGGCGGCGGCGGCGGCGGCGGCGGCGGCGGCGGCGGCGGCGGCGGCGGCGGCGGCGGCGGCGGGCGCGCGGCGGACGTGTCGCGCCTGGACCTGCGCGTGGGCCTGATCAGGCGCGCCTGGGCGCACCCGGACGCCGACAGCCTGTACGTGGAGGAGGTCGACTGCGGCGAGGCTGCGCCGCGGCAGGTGCGCGGCCGCCGGCAGGGCGCGGGGGCGGTGTTGTGGCTGCTGGCCAGCATGCGCGCGCGCTGCGCACGCTGGGAGCCTGACTGCAGCGGCGCTTGTAGACCTGGCTGCATGCCAGGACTGCTCATGGCAGCCAGGGTCGGTCGCAAGCCGAACGACATGGCGCCAGGCATGCGCGCCCGGCCCCTCCTGCCTGCAGGCGATGGCACTGGCGGCACCATGCGGGCATCATGTGCAGCAGCAACGTGCGCACAAAGCAAGCTCGACACTGCTCCGACGCTGTCAGCTGCTGGGCGGGCCAGGTGGTGAGCGGGCTGCGGAAGTACATGCCGGTGGAGGCGCTGAGCGGGCGGCGCGTGGTGCTGGTGGCCAACATGAAGCCGGCCGCCATGCGCGGCGTGAAGAGCCAGGCCATGGTGCTGGCCGCGACTTCGCCCGACGGCGAGCGGGTGCCCGCCCGCGTCGCTTCCTTAGGGTATAGCGTCGCCTCGTTAGGGTCTTAGGGCTGGACGAGACGCGGTCCCGGGCCGCGGCGCAGGCGTGGCGGGCGGGCCGGCCGCTCAGCTGGCACCCAGGAAGCGGTTGCCTTGAGACCGCGCAGCCCCATGGTGACCAGCAGTATGGAGAGAAGCAAGCCATGCCTTACAGACACTCTCTTCTTGGACAAGAGCGATGCCTCGCTTTGTGATGTGTTGTATGACTAAGCAACGCGTCGTTGACGCATGCATGCATCTGGGGCGCAGGTGGAGCTGGTGGAGCCGCCGTCGGGCGCGGCGCCGGGCGAGCGGGTCACCGCAGAGGGCTTTGCGGGCGAGCCGGACGCGCAGCTGGCGCCGAAGAAGCGCGTGTTCGAGGCCGTGCAGCCCGACCTCGCCACGAGCGCCGAGCGGGTCGCGTGCTACCGCGGCGTGCCGCTGGCGACGGCCCAGGGCCCGTGCACAGTGCCGAGCATTGCAGGCGGCAGCATTCGGTGAGGTGGCATCCACCGAGCTGTTTGCCGGAACAGAGATGGCCTTTCAGGTGTGTCACCATTCCCAGAGTGACACCTAGGTTGTAGGTAGCCTGGCAGGCGCACAGCACTGCACAGTACAGTCAGTCCTTATCAGACAGTCATTGCCGCTCAAACTGTATCTTCAGCGATCAAAGCAAATGGCCATGTTCGCAAAAAGACGCTGCGCATGCCCGACACGTAGGCGTCTGGCTGCAATTAACAGTAATGCGCTTTGTGCGCGCGCTCTTCTGGCTCGCCATGGCTACTTGCCAGAAACGCTGTGGTGAAATGTTTCAGAATATCAGCAACTCGGCAACGACCCCAAGAGCCATAAACCCAGCAAAGTGCAATACAGAGCCGCCTTCAACACGACACCGAAACTGCGCGTTGGCGCGCCTAGGAGCTTGCAGCCTCCTTGCCAGAAGCCGAACAACGCCAGCTGCAGGGCCTGTACTCAGCAGATAACACGCTGTCTTGTCCGCTGACCATGCGGGGTACTAATCAGACAGATCCGCTGACCATGCAGGGTACTGATCAGCCATATCATCGAGCGTCGACTACAATACACGGCCAGGGCAATCCCTGTCCTCTGCAGAAACGGTGATGTCAAAAGCGAAACTTCAGCGCCAACCCACTTGTGAGATCACATCACAGCTCCCTCTGCAGGATGCCGACCCGGCAACAGCCTGTCATTCCACAAAGCCACTTCGTGGTTCGGTACATGGCAATACTCTCTTTCAAAACTCATCTCAGCTCAACCATCTGCCAGCAGAACCCGCCCTGCCCACGCTGTGTCCTAGGCTGTCGGCTTAACCTACTATTTACGTGCACTGCGAGGCTACCAACCCACGCTTATGAGCCCCTGCCGCAAGAATGTGATGCAGCGAGGCAGCTGTTCAAGTAGGCGAGCCACCTGCCACTTTGCAGCCCCAAGGCAAAAAAAAGCAGCGCGGCAGTCGCAGGAGCAGGCGCAGTCTCTTCCTGAGCACTGCCCCGCCTTGTTGTGCGGCCAGGGCGCCCGCTCTCCCACCGGATTGGTTCAGCCGCAATCGCTTTAGTGGGTCGCCACAGTGCGTGAGGTCTCGTCGACGGAGTTGCGACGCAGGTAGCTGCTCAGGCGCGCGAGCGACTTGGGCAGCGACGAGCCGGGCGCCGCGCGCGGCGCGCCCTCGCCCTCCTCTGGGCAGGCCGCCGAGCGGCCCATCAAGCGGGGCCCTGAACTTGGCTGCCCGCCTGCGAGGCGCTCGCCTGCGTGAGACGGGCGCGCTGTGCAGCAACTCAGTTTATTTCCTGGCCATGGTATCCACAGAAAGCCTTCCTTCAAAGCCTCGCTGGAAGCTGCGTGACTTTCATGTGACTCCCATGTACAAGACACCCAGCTGCACCAAGATGTCAACTGCATACTAGCATGTCACAACTCGTTCACATACGCACGCAGCCTGGCGCCCAACACGCCAGATCAGCCATGTCCCTGTTTCAAACCTGTCTCAACAAACTCTCCGGACATACTGCCTAACGCTGCAGAGCGATGAACGGGCACAGACACAGGCCCTGCAGCAACCCCGTGTGCATGCGTGCCTGGCGCGCCGGGCGGCTGCGCGGCGTTGCTGCTGGGGCTGCGCCCGAAGAGCGCGCCCTTGCCGCCCGGCAGCAGGCTGATCTTTTCCAGGCCCTTGCGGAAGCTCGCGCCGATGCTGTTGCGCCGGCCCTCCGCCGGCGGCCCGCAGTGCACCACCGTCACCGGGCAGGCCGCGTGCTGCGCCACATAGCTGCGCAGCCGGGCTGGCCGTCAGGTGCAGGGCGCGGCATGAAGGAAGGCAGGTACAGCTGTGGATGCCAGGGGCGGATGAGGGGTTGAGGACTCTCAGCGACGCGGCCCGCCATGAGACACAGCAGCGAGCTGGCCGTCAAGAGCCACAGCAGCCAGCTAGCCATCAATAGGCAGGTCTGTTGGTTCTCACTTTGCGGCGCACGGTCTGTCACGGGCAGTGGCGCACTTGGCGACGCTGCGCTGGTACGCATTGGCCGTGTAGTCGCGGTCGCACGGGGACAGGACAATCACGGCCGCGTTGAGCGCCTCGGCTATCTGCACGAGCGCCTTTCCGCGGTGCGCGTACTGCGATGGCCGCTTCACCGTGTGAACCTGCCATACGTCTGCAGTCAGTCATAGCGTGCGCTCAGCTTGCTTTCAGGCAACGGCACTGGGAAGGGCAAAGCACGGCTGAGCGGTGTCACGCACGCTGCAGGCAGGAGCGGGGCCAGGAGCACTGCGAGTGAGCACCTCTGTGGCGCCTGCAGCTGTGGACAGCCGCGGCAGCAAGCGGTCTGTGATGAAGTCGTTTGCATACTCGTCCGCGTGTGACACTTCCGGGACGAAGGATGGGAACTGCAAGCGCGCGCTGAACTCGTCGTCGTTCTGTCGCAGGTGCATCAAGCGGCGTCAGAGCGTGCACTGCACACCGCGGGGCACACTCCAGCGGCACGCGCAGTGAAAACCCGGCAACGCACAGTCAGCATGGACGCGCTGCGCATGCCGCACCGTGTTGATGTCATCATATGCAGTTGTGCTGTCCTCGTGGTCCTCTAACACATGGACCAGGTGCAGCATGTCGCCTGCACACCATTGTGCACCTCATGGCGCAGACACAACACTGCATGTCTGCGCACGGCGCACTGTGCTCGATATTGTGGGCCTCCAGAAAGTTGTGCTCAAACGCATAGCAGGACGAGGTGAGACGTGTGCATCTCCTCGTCCCAACCTTGTTTGTGCCTCACGTGGCGCACCAGGGCGATAGATGAACTTCTCTGCAAAGTCCACGGCCTGCTCCGCCTCCTGCGTATTCAAACCCGTTGAGCTTCTGCGCTCACTCTGCGCAAACGGCTAAAGGCGCTGCTGTGAAAGTACTCGGACACCGCCACATGCACAGCCACATCACAGTGGTCCCCATGTGTGCCTGCTTCGGATGTTCTTCTCTGCCACCATCAGTCTCTTTGCAGGCTGCACCTGACAGGCACTTGCTGTGCAGGGCCCCCCAGCATGGCGGGCCAGCCCCTGTCGAGCACGGGGGCATAAGCTTGGTAGGCCCATGCTTGGCAGGGCAAGCCGCCCACCTCACAGTCGTCCACAGCAACGAGCAAGTGTCTGCCCTCCGCGGCTTCGGCCATGGTTGCTTGTTTGGCAGTGCCAATACGCAGTGCGGCCAATGCCTGCTTCAACACGCCAGCTACAGTACGAAGAGAGAGCACAGGATCAATGCAACTGGGTAGGCTTGCGCTTTAGGTGCACCTTTGCTCACAGAGGGGTGTGCAGCTGCCCTGCAAGGGATATACATCATCTACAGCCTCTTGCTGGGTAGGTCGCAGAGCGCGCTCCCTGCACAGGCAGGCGACATGGTAGCTTACAGGCGTCATCGCCAGCGCCGCAAGGCCCCCACCGGCCAAATGCCCACCGGCGCTGTCAACTGCTGCCACACTCCACATGCGCTTCTCGCCAGCGCGCGGTGCCACCCAAGCGCCCGCAGCGCGCGGACCAGCGTCCCAGCCCGCCGCACACCCAGCACAGCAGGAGCCTGGTCCATAGCGCGCGCGGTCCGCAGGCCACATATGCCTCGGCCCGCAGGTGGCGCGCCGTCAGGTCTTTGCGCGCTTCCTGGTGGGCCGGGCGCCTTTTGCGGGCGCGCCGGCGGCGGGCGCACGCGCCGAAGCGCGCATGGCGGCAAAGGCCTCCTCTGGGGGCTCTTCTGACGGGGCCCCTTTCTTGCCCGCTCTGACTGCTGCCTTGCCGCAGTAGCGCGCCTCAAGCGATGCCAGCAGCCCGGCCGCGCCCTGCGCGCCTGTCGCCCGGCCCCTGCCGCGCAGGCCCTGTCAGGGTCTTGGGGGCGTCGGCGGGCAGGCAAGGCATGCGCGCAGCGCCTGCAGCGGCCTTGCAAACATGCGGCACATGGCGCAGACAGCCTGGCTTTGCAGCACTGGGCCCCGACGGGGCTCCAGTGTGTTGCGGGCCCCACGCAGGAGCCATGCTGTGGCTGGCATGCGCTCTTCCTTCTTGGTGTGGATCCGGCACGACACCTCGCACGGGTCGGCCGCATGCAGGCCGGCCGGGTGCGCGCACGACCGCGCCGGGAGCGCGCCTTATCTGAGCGACGAGAGCCTGCTCGTCAGCGGCGGCCCGGCCGCCCTTCTCCGCATTGCTACGGCTGCGCTTGCTACGGCCGCGCTTGCGGGGCGCGAGCGGGTCCCCCTTCGGGCGCGGGCGCGCGTCCACCTTGGCCGCCCAAGCGCGAAACTTGCGGTGGTCCCGCGCGCGCCCGTCCGCGACCGCCGCGCGCAGGGCGTCCGCGAAGCGATGCGCGTCGCGCCGGGGGTCCGAGAACATCAGCCACTCAAACACCTGCGGGCGCTCAGCGCGCGGCTCGGCGCCTGCGGAGGGTCGGCAGGGGGCATGCGGTCTCTCCTTGGCTCCGAGGGACAGCCGCCAGGGAGGTCAGCAGTCCTTCAGGCACCACGCCGCCTGCAGGTGTCCGCACAGGCGCGCCGCTCACCTGGGGCATGTCGCCGGCGAAGCGCTCGTGCAGCTCCAGCAGCTCTGCGGCCTCCTCCGGCGAGCCGCGGAAGCTGCCCTCCAGCTCCTCGATGTCCTCCACTGTCACCTGCGCGGCCGGGCGCTCGACAGCTGTCAGGCACGCCCGGCAGCCTCGGCGCCGCGCGACCGTCGTCGTGCCGCGGCCTCATCCACCCGCCGGCTAGCCTTTTGTACACGAGAGCCCCGGCGTCCCTCCTGCCATGCGGCGTTCGGCCGCCCGGGGGACCGTGCGGACCTGCTGGTGAAGCGCGCGAGGGTACTCGCGCAGCCCGGCCAACCTTTGCACATCAAAGCCCCATCATCGTCTCACAAGCCACGCGTCCCTCAGCCGCCCAGGGGTCCGGGCCGACCTGCTTGTATAGCGCGCGGAAGTACTCGCGCAGCGCGTCAAACTGCGCGCCCGCCAGCTCCTCCGAGTCCGCCAGGCTGCCGGTCTGGTCGTACACCATGCGCCTGCCAGGCCGACCGCGGTTAGAGAAGCGGCGCGCGCTCGGCAGTCGCGCAGGTGGCCGCCCTCGTCGGTGACCTGAGCAAGCGCGAAGCGCCACCAACAGCCAGCCCTCCACACAGGCCTCAATTTGGCAGCTGTTTTGGATCCTCATTCAGCGCCAAGCGGCCCTGAGGCAGGCAGCGGATGTTGGAGCGTTGGCCAGCCTCTGCCGGCAGCAAGGTGCAGCACACGGCAAGGATAGGTAGGAGCGCTGGCGAGCCTCACTGGGGCAGCTGCTCTGCGTACGGCGGCGCTCGAGAGCGGCGCCTTGCTTTGGCAACGGTGTCACAAGCTGTGCTGAGCACAGGCTTGACGAGACTTGCCTAAAGCCCGTGCTGAAGGGGGCTGGGGCAGCGTTGCTGTATAGGGCAAAGCTGGCGGTCCGAGCGGTGCTCCGGCTTGCGCCTGGCACCTGGCACAGAGCACCTGGCACAGGGCAGCAGGAGGCACTTGTGTTGCTGGGGTTGGGCCGCACTTTTCCGGGTCGCCCAGGACGGCGTATATGCGCTGCAGGGACTGGAAGCTGGCCTTGGCAGTCTGCGCCCGGCCAGCAAAGCAGCGCTTAGGCAGGCGGCGCCCCAACTTGTGTACCGGTCTGCACATCAGCGCTCTGCAGGCATGCGATGCCGAGCGCACCTCATCCCCAGGACACTTGTCTGGATGGCAGCGTAGCGCAAGCGTCCTGTATGCCTTCTTGATGTCTGCCTGCATTAGCGGCCGGGCGTCCTCAGACAGCGTCAACAAGAGAATGGAGCTGCTTGCGCGTGCGTAACAGGCGCGCACCGCACCTGCGAGGCATCCCTGGCCACGCCGAGGACCTGCACGTGTGATGAGGTGACTGCAGATGCTGGTACGCTGATGTGCAGCAGCACGTTGAACCACAACAAAACCACAGCAAAAGCGCACGCGTCTGCTTACCTCATACAGACACCGCCCGTCTGCCTCCATGATGCCTTCAGCAGCACGCTCCGCGTAAGCGCGGGGCACGCGGCGCTCAGGCGCTTGCTATGCTGATGCTGACACACTCACCTGCCACTTGGTATGCGCCTTGCCCTCCCAGACAGTGCTCCCCGCAGGATGTGCCTTCCCTGGCAACGGTAGCAGTGCTGTTGGCCTAGAGCAGTCGAGATTTACCGGCCACTTCGGCTGAAATTTAAAATGGCACAAGCCCTCAGCTCAGCTGCTTACTGCAGTGCGGCACTGCCCGTGCCGTGCTGGGAAATGAGTCCCACACCTGCGAACTGAGGACGCGATACCGTGCTCCTGTAACGTACCTTGCGTCCCTGCAAGGGCTGCCAGCAGCGCCACGCGTGCAGCGCGCCATGCAGGGCTGGGAGAGCGCGCTTGACAGCCTGCAGTGCGACGACGCAGCCACACGGCTTCGGTGCCTTCACCAGCTGCAGGCGTGCCTGACGTGTTCGTGCGCACACGCTCGCAGCGCCGGATCACACTCTGCAGCCACTGCGACACTGCTGAGCGCGTGCACAGGATTACTTGGAGGCGCACGGTCTGCAGCGGCAGCAGGCAGGCGAGCTCGCCGGGGCGCTGTCCACCGCACTCAGCAGCTCACATCCCCAGGTACGGCGCTCCGCCGACTAGCTCCTGAGCTTCTCTGCATTCCGGGACTACGTCTGAGGCGCTATGCATATTGAGGCGCTGGCTGAGTGCGGGTTGCGGAGCGCTGCAGCCAGCACCAGATTGGGGGCCGCCACATCTTGCTATATAGGCAGGCAGCCGTGCTCTGTCTGTCTCAAAGCTCAGCCTTGCCTGCTCCGTAGGTGTGCCAGCATGCGCTGCAGCTGCTACACATGCTGCTGCAGTCCAGCCCAGACCTGGCCCGGACGCACCTGGATGCGTTCACGCCAGATGTGGTGCGCGCGCGCTCACCGTCGGTGCTTGCTCAAGACACGGTCACCGCGCCATGTGGCCCGCGCCATGTGGCCCCCGCTCATTGGGGGTCCTTATGAGCCAGAAGCAGGAGGTGTGAGACTAGTGCCAAGCGACCCCTCTCAGCACACCCGTTGCTTGGCAGCAGCACCCCTGCCTCGCGCCGCGTGACAGCCACTACACTTGCAGCTCAGAGCTGGGGCCTAACGCATTCCTCAAGGGCCAGGGTGAGGGTGCTGGCCACGCCGCGTGCAGCTGGAGCGCCTGGGCGACGCCAAGCCCGCGGTCCGCGAACGCGCCGCGGCGGTGCTCGCGGCGCTGCTGGCGGGCCCCGCGCCTGATCAGGCGCTCGCGCGCGCCGCGCCCGCGTGGTCGCACCGCAGCTGGCGCGTGCGCGCGGCGCTCGCAGCGGGCGCGGCGGCGGCCGCGGCCGCCGGCCTCGCCAGCCTGCTGAGCGCGCGCCAGCGCTCCGACCTGCTGCTGGAGCCTGCGGCGCGGCTGCTGAACGACTCCCACAGGCACTGCCACACCTAGCCAGAAGCACGAGCGCGGCAGCCTTTGCTGTAACATGCCAGACGGTAGCGCTGTGTTCACTGCTCTTCCGCATGCATGCAGAGCTGTTGCGACGCTGCTGTGGGCGCCGCACGTGGAGCCCATGCAGCAGACCGATGAAGCGTACCCTGTTTCTTTCTGCCGGCATCCACCTCGCTTGGAGTGCACTTGCCGTCGGCAGTGGCAGCAGCGCGTGTGGCAGCATAAAAGCCGGGCTGCGCGACTGACCTGTGGGTTCGGCGCGCGCAGCGCCGTGCGCGAGGCAGCGGCGGCGCTGCTGCAGGCGCTGCATGCGGAGCACGGGCTGCAGGTGGACGAGGCGCTGGCGGACGCGGGTGTGCGCCCGACCCAGCTGCGCGAGCTGGCGGCGCGGTTCGGCCGCGGCGGCGGCGCGGGCGGCCGCCGCGACAGCGCCACCACGTCGGAGCTTGAGGCCGCGTCCGAGGCGCGGCCCGTGCCATGCACAGACGCGACGCGCGCCGTGTCACTTAGGGAAGCGATCTCAGACTTGTGTGCACATTGTAGAATTAGACCGGCAAGGTCGGATATGCAACATCTGCAGCTTGCGCGAGCCGGCTGCCACGGCTGCGCGCCCTGAGCTCGGCGCTCGCCGCCTGCCAGGCGGGCTCCGAGGCGACCTCGCAGCGCAGCTCGCCCTCGCGCGGTGGCGACGCGCACGCGCCGGGCACGCGCGGCGGTGCGGCAGCTCGCCGCGGCGGCTACATGGTGCGCGCCCGGAGGCCGCGCCCGCGGGCACACAAGGCGCTCAAATGTAATGCATGCGGCTGAACTGAAAAGCCCTACACACAGAAGGGTGCTGCATTGCTGTGGCGCTGAGACCATGCACGGCCGCTCATGAGCCAGCAGCGACGAGCGCAGGGTGGTGCGCATCGCGACAAGCGGGACCTGGAACCTCCTGCGGACGCCTTGCAGCGCCAACACTCTGCAGGGTCTGACAAGGCAGTTCGCGCATGCGTGTACGTACATGATCACGCGGCCTCATCCCTGAACTACCCTAGCGCCGGCGCGCAGGACTCGGGGGGTATGACCGCCTGCGGCGCGCTGCCGATCGCAGCGCCCGTGCCCGTCGAGTCCGAGCGCCAGCTGCGCACAGAGGTGCGCGTGGCCGGGCCCCGCCCTCGGCGCGCTACTGGGCATGCGCCGGCGCCGTCCGGCAGGCGGCGCGCCCTGCTTATGGTTGGGTCCGGACGAGTGCGTCGTGGGCGCGCGCGCCTGCCTGGAAGCGGGCTCGGGCTGCGCAGCAGGAACATGCGGCTCCCACCTCGCAAGCAGGCGCGAGGGGAAGGCCGCTGCTGGAAGGCGTGCCGGCGAGCGCGCATGCGGCCTGCCTGACCCCGCGCCCGTCCCTGCCAGCTGGAGCGCCTGGCGGGCGCGCTGGCGGAGGGCGCCGAGTGGACGAGCCGCATCGCCGCGCTGCTGCGCCTGGAGGGCCTGGCGGCCGGCGCGGCCGCGGCCGGGCTCGGCGGCGCGCTGCCGGATGCGCTGCGCCCGCTGCGCGACCCGCTCGCCGCGCAGCTGCTCGACCGGCGCTCCGCGGTCGCGCGGCAGGCGCGGCGCCCGGACGCTGTGCGGTCGAGTGCAAGAGGACACCCTCGCATGTTGCTCAAGTGGTTGTTGTCATTTGCATCATTGGTCCCGCAGCGGCGTGCACTGCGCCTGGTCCCCTTGCAGCTAGCAAAGGGTAGCAGGGGCACCCAGGCCTGGCAAGCATGTTTTGCAGGCGTGCATGTAGCCAAGCGACGCGCCCTCCGCAGGCCTGCCACGTCGTGGCGCAGCTGGCTGCAGCGCTGGGGCCGCGCTTCGACATGTTTGCGCTCACATACCTGCCCGCGCTGTTCAAGGTTGTGGTCATAACTGTGCAGGCGCGCCCCGCCAAGTCACGCCCTGTACTTGCTGCAACTGCCCTCGCAGGTCGCGGATAGTGCCCAGGCGCCCTGTAAATGCGGCCTCTCAGTCTGGCGCTTGTTTGGGGTGCGGTGTTTGGGGCCTCAGGTTTCAGTCTGCTGTGCAGTCCCAGTAGCTGAATTAGGTGTCTTGAGCGGTGCATTCAATGTCATGCATCGCTGCCCTGGACTGTGGCGCTGCAATGGATGGCGCGCTGCACCTCGCTCCCATCCTCCTTCCGACAGGTCATGGCGGAGTCGGCGGACGGCTGCATGCGCGCGCTGCTGCAGCACTGCCGCTCCGCGCGGCTGCTGCCGTCGCTCTGCGCGGCAGCCGCGGGCGACCGCAGCGCGCGCCTGCGCCAGTCCGCCACCGAGTACCTGCTGCTGGCGCGCCGCGCCCAGCCCACTTCAGCGGCCCATTATGTGGCACCACAGCAGTGGCGTGAGTGTTATGAGGGTCCCTTGTGTAACTGAGTGGCGGGCGTCGTGTGTGGCATGCGCCGCCCAAGCAGGGTGATGACATGCGCCCTTCAGTGGCTGGCCTACCCACGCTCAACGGCGCAGCGAGACGCATGGCGGTCGGCGCCGCGCAGCTCAAGGATGTGCCCAGTCATCAGAGCACTGCATTGGGCCTCCTTGCACTGACAAAGAGCGCCCGCAGGCCGTGGAGGGCTGGGACGCGGGCGCCCTGGAGCGCTCGGCCGACGCGCTGGAGGTCGCAGCGCGCGCGGCTGCAGGCGACGCTGTGGCCGAGGCGCGGCCCGCCCAGCTCGCCCAATGGGCGCTTTGCTGCTTGCCGCGCACATGCAGCCCTGAGGTCCCACCCCTCCCGGCCGGCCGCCGCGGGCGCGCCGCGGTGGCTGAGCAGCCGACCCGCGGGCTGAGGCGCGCACGCTGCGCAGGTTCGCGCGCCCGGGCGCGTGCTGTACGGCGCGCTGGGCGTGCGGTGGCCCGGGCGCGTTGCCGGGTGGCTGGCGCGCGCGGACGCAGGGCTCGCGCCGCGGCTGCAGGAGGCGCTGGCGGCGTACGCGCCAGGTGCCCGCCCGCCCAGGGGACAGCGAGCGGGAGGCGGGCGTGCTCTGAAAGCGTGCGAGGGACGCCGCGGTGTCATGGAGGCCGCGGCAGCCTGTGGATTGCCTTATGCCCGAAGTATCAATCTACTTGTTCACACCAACATCGAGGCCTTTGCAACGTGTACCGCAAACCTGGCGTGTAAGTCTGGGTCTCACGCTACGCATGCAGCAGAGCCTGACGCGGTCCGCGCGAACAGGACCCTGCGTCCAGCATGCAGCATGCGCCGAGCTGCACGCCTCCCCGCCCCACCCGGCCGCGGCGCGCCCCGCGCCGCGGCGTGCGACCCTCGCCGCGCTGCCCTCTGGCGCCGTACGCACAGCGCTGCCGAGCGCCGACCCCGCCGCGTACATGCACAGCGCGCACGAGCTGGAACACGCCCGCGCGCGCGCGTGCGCCGGGGAGCGCGGGCAGCCCCTCCCACGGCGCGCGGGCGCGCGGCGGTCGGTGGGCGGCGCGGCGCTGCGCGTGCTGCTGAACGGCGCGCGCCCAGACGGCGACCGCAGTCTATGTAGGCCGCGCTGTGAGCGCTGGAGGGGCCGCCGCATGCAGCCAAGCTGCTGCATGGCTGGCCGCATGCCCGCCAAGCGCACGCATGCCTGGCCACAGCCCCAGGACGTTGGATGCAGCCAACGTGTGCCACATACGTGTGACTCGCCGCCGGATGCGTGCGCAGGCGGAGGGCCGTCGCTGGCGGAGGAGCTCGAGGCCGCCCTCCCGGCCGCGCCTGCGGGGGCCCCGCGCGCGCAGCGCCTGCCCGCGCCGCCGCCGGAGGCGCGCCGCAGCGCCGCCCGGGAGCCAATCCCGCCAGAGCCGCTGCCCGCGTGGCTGGAGGCCGCGCCGGACGCGCTCGGCGCGGCGGGCGCGGCCGTGCCGCCCGGCCCCGCCGTGGGCGCCTCCGCATGCTGGGACATCGAGGCTGGCCATGGCGCCGGCGCCGCGGGCGGCCTCGCGCAGCTGCTGGCGGCCGTGCCGGCGGCCGGCGCCGACTGGCGCGCCAAGACGGAGGCGTTCGACGCGCTGGGCGGCGCGCTGCGGCGGCCGGACGCGGGCGTGCGCGCGGAGCTCCCGGCACACGTGGACCGCCTGCTCGCCGTGCTGCTCGAGCACCTGGGTATGAAAGCGTGACCCTATCCACCCTACCCTGCCGTATGCTGGAGTACCTGGGTGCGGCTGCGGCTGGCCAACACGACTGCCAGGCGCGCTGTGCCGTCATGGGGCGGTGACGTGCGGCGGGCAATCGAGGAAAGCAGACTGGGACGCGCCGGGGACTCCCAAGGCCGTATGTTTCAGCAGGCAGCAAAGCCGGCCTGGCCCCCGTCGCTTGTCAGGGCCCGCGTGCGCCGGGGCGGCAGGTGATGCGCACCAGCGCGTGGCGGGCGCCACGCTGGCGGCGCTCGCGGCCGCGCTGCGCGCTGGTGGGCGCCTGTTCGAGCCGCACCTCGACCGCCTCATGCCGCCGCTCTTCGTGCGCGCAGCCGACAACAAGGTGCGACCCCGCTTACACTGCAAGTTGTAGCATCTGACCGCTGTGTGCGGGGAGCCTGCCCTGTGCGCTACACAAGCAGGCTGCTGAGCCTGTTTAATGTCCTAGAGCTGCGGCCCCCTGACCACCTTGTGCCGATGTGCACATCTGGTCTCAGGGTCGGGCAGAAGAGGGTGGTCGCGGTACATTGCCGTGCCAGCCGACTCTGCAAGCGCAAAGCGCGCCGAGAGCGCGCCCAGCCGCTGACGCGCCGCGCGCGTGCGGCAGGAGGCGCTGCGGCGCGGCGCGGCGCAGGCGCTGGCGGCGCTGCCGGGCGGCGTGGGCGCCGACGCGCTGCTGGGCGCGCTGGCCGGCGCGCTGGACGCGGCGCGCAGCCCGCGCGCGCAGGTCGCGGTGCTGGACTTTGTCGCCGTGCTGCTGCGCGCGCGCGCGCTCGCGGCCGACCCGCCCAGCGCCGCGGCGCTCAGGTGTGCCGATTATCCGCGCATGTGACGCACTGTCCCCCCCCTGTGAGCACAGCGGGTGCGGCGGCGCCGTTCGCCTGTGCGCCTGCAGTGCTGGCGCCATCCGGCAGGCGCAAGCGCGCCCCGCTCGGCGCACGCGCGTGCCCTGAGCTCCATGCGCGCCCGACGTGCAATCTGCCAGTCGCTCGGCGCATGTGCGCGCGCACATGCAGCAGGGCTGGGGCCGGTCATCATGCCCCGCGGAAGGTCATGGACATGCTAGTGCTTGCATGGCGTGTGACGCAGCAACAGAACTTTTCCCCCCTTCCCCCCTTCCTTGCGTGAACCGAAGACCATCGGCGTGTTTGCCAGGCTGTGGGCGGGTCGCGCGCTTGCCGCTGCGCTGGACAAGCACGCCGAGGTGCGCCGCGCGGCCGCCGCAAGCCTCGAGGCGCTGCACGGGCACGCCGATGCGCACATCGTGCCCGCGCTCGCTGCGGCCGCCGAGCCGGAGGCGCGTCAGGCGCTGGCGCGCACGCTGCAGGTGCTGGCCGCACCCCCACGCATGCGCCTCCGCGCGCGCACGCGTCACTGCCCGCGTCAGCGGGCGGTCGGCGCTGTGCGGCGCGCGGGCGCCGCGGGATCACGCCCCACACATGCCAGTGCCCACACACTACCAGGGTCTGCAGGCCCTGCAGCTGCGCTTGCGCTTCCGTGCACACCGGCTGCCGCGATGTGCGACCCGATGCCTGGGCGCCCTGCGCAGGCGTGCATGCCCGCAGCGCCGAGCGTTGCACAGAGCAGCAGTCGCAGCATGCCCGGCGGCCATGCGGCCGCGCCTGCGGCCGCGCCCGCTGCGGCATCTGCTCCCGCGCCCGCCTCCGCGGCGGCGGCCGCGCACTCCGTGAGCGCTGCCGCGCCCGTGGCCGCCACAGAGCCCGTTTTAAGCGCCGGCGGCGCCGGCTCACATGACGCGGCGGCCGGCGCCCGCCCGCAGGGAACCACTGGTAGCGGAGAGCGCACGCACAGCCTGGGCGCACCCGGAGCCCACGAGCACTCTGTGACAGGCGCGAGCGCCGCCGCCGCAGAGCCGCGCTCGGCAGCCAGCGCTGCCGCCGCAGCCGCGCGGGGGCCAGGGTCTCCAGCCGTTGAGCTCACGGACCCTGGCGTCCGGGCGCAGCAGGGCCCCGACACAGGCGCTGCCGGGCCACCGCATGCACCTTCGCCAGCGCACTCTGAGAGCGCGTCAGCGCCCGCGCCGCGCGCCGCGCCCCGCGCAGGCGCTGCTGCGGACGCCTGCATGCTGGCGGGCGGCGCCGCGGATCGCCATCAGAGCAGCGCAGACAGCGCGTCTCGCGCGTCCCTGACAAGCTGGCCGCTGCCGGCGGACGCGCATGCACCCGGCGCAGCAGCAGCGCACGCGCCCAGCCCCAAAGCAGGCCAGGGCCCTGGGGTGGGTGCAGAGGTGGCATCGCCCGTGGGCGTGCGGGCTGGCGCGCCGCTCGGCGACATCAGCAACCGCGGGGCGGCCCCCGCGCTGGAGGGCGCGCCGGCGGTGGCGGCGGGCCGCGCGCCGCCGGCGACGCCAGCTGTGGCGCCGGCGGTTCCGCAGCGCGCGCCAGCCGGCGCTGCCGCGCTCGAGCCGCTGCTCACGCCGCCGCCGCCGCCGCCGCGCGCGTTTGCAGACGGGCGCGAGGCTGCGGCGCATGCGCAGGCGCGCCCGCCTGGCCTGTGTACAATGACCGGGCTCTCTGCGGGCGCCCGCTGTCCCAAAGCGCATTCCTGCGAGTCCTGGCTCGCCCAGCTTGCCTGCGGCACAGAGAGGCGGCCTGGGATGGCTGCTTGAGTGCGCTGCCGACCTCCGCGGGCATGAGAGGAGGCGCAGGCGTCTCTCATCTGTACGGCTGCGGTGCAAAGCCCCGCTCCGCGCGCGCAGGAGGCGATGGCAGAGCTGCCGCGACTCGCGCCGCCGGAGCAGCTGCGCAGCCTGGCCGACCTGGCGGCCTGCCTGCCCGCGCCCGCCTGGGCGCCGCACGTCGCCCAGGTGCGCCCCCGTCCCGGCCGCCCCGCTGCTGCGCTGCACACGCTGGCACGACCGCGCGCGCCTGCCGCGCCGCTCCCCACAGCGCTGCTTGTGGCTGGCTGGTCCCCGTCTCGAGGCGCTCCTGAGGGGCGCTCCCTGGAGCTCCGTACACCCTGCAAGCATGCCTGCACCGCGCGCGGCCAGGCCGTGGATGCGCTGGCGGCGCTGGCGGCGGGCGGCGACGCCGCGCAGCGCGCGGGCGCGCTGCGCGCGCTGGCCAGGCTGGCGCCGGCGCTGGCCGCGCCCGCGCCGCCGACCGGCGCGCTGCCGCGCGCGCTGTCGGCCGCGCTGCGCGGCGCCTGCGACCCCGCGCGCGAGGTGACGCGTGGCCCTGTCTGCTCCCAGGCCTCTGCACGCCTGGTGGGCAGGGCGCTGCGCCCTTGCCATGGCCGCCGGACCAGGAGGCGCACGGTGGGACGCAGCATTCCTCGGGAATGCGCGGGCTTGTGCAGCCTGCCCTGCTTGTCTGGCGCCCCACCTGGTGTGACCCCGAACACCACTGCCGCCCAACGGGCTGAAGGCTCAGCAGTTGGGCCCACGGGCAAAGGCAGGGCTGCCAGCGCGGGCCAGGACCTCGTGCGCCAGCTCGGCCACCCGCGCCACACCCGGTGGGCCGGATGCCGCGGGCAGGGGACACCCGGCGGGGCGCACGCGCCGGCGCATGCGCCCAGGAGGCGCGCGCCCGGCGGCGCGGCCCGACCCCGCGCGGCGCCGCGCAGGTGGCGCTCGCGGCGGGCGCGGCGCTGGAGGCGGCGGCCGCGCACGCGCCCGCGGCGGCCTGCCTGCCGAGCCTGCTGGCGAGCCTGCCCGCGCACAGCGACCCCGCTGACCCCAACCCCGAGCCCACCCAGGCGCGCGGCGGGGCCCCGGTGCCGCCCATGAGGCTCTGCCTGGGCCGCTGCGGACCTGCAGGCTGTCCTGCACGTGCCGCGGCAGCTGCCGCGACCTGGGCGGCGGCTGACTCGGGCCGCTTGGCGCTGCTCCCTGCGCCGCCAGAGCTTGCAGGACGTGAGCAGGTTACTGCATGCATGTGCATGGGCGGGTGCTCCTGACGAAGGCCGGCGGCATGGGCGCACGCCGAACCTCGACGTTGTGCGCTGACGGGCGCCGCGCAGGCGGCTGTGAGGGCGCTGACGCGCGCGCTGCGGCGCATGCCGCTCGACGCGGCAGCCGCAGCGCTGCAGCCGGAGCTGCTGCCGCGGCTGTTTGCCGCGTTTGCGCACCCCGCGGCCGACGTGCGCAAGGCGGTGCGGGCACCCCGCCCGGCCCGCGGCACCTTTACCGCCGCCCGTGCTGCGCCGGCCGTCCCCGCGCCCCATGCCCAAGCAGCGGGCTGCGTCGAAGACGAGCGCATGCCGGGCGCGGCGCTGCTGCGAGTCGTGGCCGCCGGCCGCCCCTGCACGCGGAGGGGGCGCACCGCCAGGTTGAGTGCGCAGGGTAGTGTGCCGCGTCTGGTCTGCCGGCCACGCCGGTCGCCAGGCCTCCACTGCCGGCGCCTGTGCTGGCCTGAGGCTGCCGGGCTTTGGCAGAGGGCGGCGAGGCGGTGCTCGGGCACGCCTCGCCGGGTTGCAGCAGGGTGCAAGGGAAGAGCCCTGCGGGGGCGGCCTGATGCCGCGCCTACCCTACCCTCTCCCTGCGCGCGCCAGGTGGTCTTCTGCCTGGTGGACATGTGGGGCGTGCTCGGCGAGGCGCTGGCGCCGCACCTGGCGCCGCTCGCGCCCTCGCAGCGCCGCCTGGTCGCCATCTACGTCGAGCGTGCGCGCGACCGCGATGGCGCGGCCGCCCGAGCCCCGGGCTGAGCTGGCGGCGCTCTGGCGCGCGGCGCCTGTGCGCTGTGGCGCGTGCGCCCGCCCCTGACAGTGCGGCGCATGGGGCCAGGCGTGCGATGTGTGTTTAGTAAGTCTGTTTCGCTTAGCACACAGTCCCTGAGGTCCGGCCCTGCCAGCGGCTCGGCAGCCTCTGGTCCGCAGGGTCGGGGCGGCTGCCGTAAGCAGCGTGCACTTTGGTCGCGCGCGCCTGGCCGGCCATGGTGTGCGGCAGCGGCCTTGTCAGGGTGGCACAGCATGGGGACGCTGCTCAGCTGACCCGTGTGTGATTCAGGCAGCGGGAGTCCTGACCGGGCTGAGCGGAATGGGGGCGCCGCTCTTTGATTGCAATAGCCCACATGCTCGCTCGCCTTGCTTGTTGCTGGCAAGAGCGCGGAGCCATCAAGGCTTTGCAGCATGGAGGGCTCCAAATCAGTGCAGCTGAGGACCTGACAGTGCGTATGTGGCAAGGGAGGCACTTGCTGGGCGTGTTGAGAGAGTGGCGCGGGACATGCGGCCACTTCCGGTTACAAGAAATGCTGCCTCTTGGGTGCAAAGCAGCCATCAACGTCAAAGTTGCCGCCATCTGAGGCTGGCACCCTGCTGCAAGAAGCGAGGCGGGCCCTATTCCCTTGGCTTACAGCGCACTAGCGCGCATCAGTGTACACGGAACACATGTGACTGCGCAGTGCCAACACCGACAAGTGCTTGTTGAGCTTGAGCCTTGCAAAGGAGAGCACGAACAGTGCAAAGAAGTGGCGTGCTTGGCGTTGCGATAATAGCAGGCACACACCCCGCCATGACACCGCCATGCGTCTTGCCAGTAAGTGCTGCAAAAGAGCCCCAGCGGAAGCACTTAGCATGTGGGAGCGCCGGAGACGTGAAAGCAGTCGTTGGGACAGCATGCAGGGGTCGCCAGCGCTTCCCGGCGGTGTGTCGCACCCGCCGCCTGCAGCAGCGCAAGCTGGGCTCGGGTTCCGAAAATGGCGCATCCTGAAGTGGTCAAGTCTGTCCGCGCTGCCAGTACAGCATCCGCATGTACGGCACTGCCTGGTTATGTGAGCTGCATTGCGGAGCCCCACTGCAGTCCTGTCCAGCCCACTCCCCAGCCTACATGCCGGTCCAACGACCAGCATTACTTCAGCTGTAGCGTGCTTGAAATGGCCATTGATCAGCAACCCCACGCCGTGGCCCCGGCGCGCTCGCCACGAGCTGGCACCCTACAATCGCCCTAGGCTGCGGGCGCAGGCGCGGCCGCCACCGGCTGGCTCCGCGGCACGCCCAGCTCCAGCAGCTTGCTGAACGCTGCCGCAAAGTCCTGCACCGCCCGCATGGCCGGCGCGTCGTCAGAATCTCTGTACCACCACACTTGTCACACATATGTGCTGCAGCAGGCTTAGGTTGACCCGCTCATGCGACACGAAGCAACCGAGGGTGCGCGAGAGCGCGGGTCTGCGGCAGCAAAGGCGCTCAATTCAGCAGGCACAGGTACTGTGATTCGCTCGTGCTGCCATCTGTGAGAGGATTAAGGAAAACACCCCCTGCCGCGGCCGGGGCCGCGCGCCTTGAAGAACTTCTCCTCATCCGCAGCGTATTCCATCACGAAGGGCTTGAGCTTCTTGTCCCAGATCAGCGCCTGCGCGAACCCGCCCGCCTCGCCTCAGGCGGCTCTGCACCACACCTCTGCAGCACAGCCTGGCGATCAGCGCACAGCCCGAGGCATGGGCAGGCTGAGGTTGCGTGCTCGTGCAGCCGAGGCGCACCATGTCGGTGGGCAGCATCATCAGCTCCTTGGTCGAGTCCTCGTACTGCAGGGGGCCCTTCCACTTCTTCTTTGTCCTGCACGGCCAGCCACGGTTAGGCACTCCCGTGCATGGCAGGCGGGGCTCCTCGTGCAGGCTCTGGCTTTCGGCCATGCACGGAGATGGAGGAGTGCCGCAGTAACAGCGGGGGCAGGAACCCACACAGCTGAGCACCATAGCATGTGACAGTCCCGAGGCAGTGCAGCAGAGCCCCACACACACTCAACCCACTCTGGCTTCCTGCATTCACACGCACTCACGCTTGCAGCTTGTCAGGCGCCGTGCACCTGCGGAGCCCAGGGAGCGGCCGCCGCCCCACGCGCAGGCCCCCTCCCCTACGCCGGCGACGCAGAGCGCCGCTGCAATTTGCAGCAGTGCAATGAGGGCGCACCACTTCTCGTCGCGCAGCAGCACAAAGTACTGGTTGGAGAAGCTGGTCGGCGCAAAGGTCCACGGGTCTGCGCGCACGCGCCCGGCCCCGCTCAGAAAGCCCCCGCGGCGGCCCCAGGAGGCCGCGCTGGGGCCCCTCCTGACGCATGCGAGGCGCACGCGCGCGGTCGTGGAGCGCAGGCGCTCCGGCGCCCGACACGCAGCGCAGCACGCGGCACGCCGGCCGGCACGCCAGGGCCGGGCAGCGCGGGCGCCTGCTGTCACACAGCAACGGATGCAGGGCGCCAGGGCGCACTGACGTAGCCGGAGCGGTCGGTGTGGCAGCGGCCCAGCGCGTGCGCGCCGCTCAGCGCCACGATCTCCTGGTCGTTGAAGCCCTGGCGCCCAGGCCGCGCTCTGCATGTCAGCGCATGGAGCGGAAATGCGCAGTCCGCGCGCCGCGCACTTGTCCCGCCCCGGCTCTGCTAAACGCTGCCGGCGACCACGGCACCCTGATGTAAAGCACGCGCCTGGGCGCACAGGCCTGAGGCAGGCGCCCGACGGCCACGCTCGACGAGCACTGCCCGTCCCACGCTGCTCAGCTAGCAGTCGCGCGATCTGCGGCAGGCAGGCAGGTCTATGCGATGCGACAGCAGCTTGGTCGCGGCACGTGCCCGCGCCCACCAGCCGAGACGCCCAGCCTTCGCTGCGGCGGCTGGGGAGGGGGGCCGGCGCGCCATGCGGTAGAAGACGTCGCGGATGTGCTTCTGGTCCAGGCTGGCGTCGGGCAGGCGGCCGTCCGGGCCGCACGCGTTGCCGGAGTCCACGTCCGAGCGGCCCTCCTTCCAGGGGATCTCGGGGCCTGCGCGCCCCGCCCGCGCTGAGCGCCCGTGCCGCCGGCGCGGCCGCTGCCCATGTTGTCAGGCGGGCGCGCCGTCAACGCGGCGCTGATCGCGTGGCGTGCGCGGCTGGCTTGACGGACGGTGGGCGCAAGACGTGTGCGGCTTAAGGCAACGCAGTGGCCGCCTGCAGTGCCCGGTTTGCACACATCGCTGGACACACCTCTAATAAACATGGGCCAACCCTGGCCGAACGCAGGGCTGCCCGCACCGCCCATCTCCTCGACGGCGACGACGCCGCCCAGCGTGTACAGGTCGGCATACGAGAGCCAGGGGAATTTGGCCTTCACGGGCTCCAGCAGGTCGCGCGCCACCTTGAGGCCCGCGTTCGCGCCGTAGTCGCTCTCCGGAGCAAAGCGCATCGTCGCGCCGTTGGAGCCGCCGGTGTTGGACGCTGCCGGAGCACACGCGTTTACAACGCATGCAAACTCGCTATTTGCAGGTGTGGCAGGCGCAAGGTGCGTCGTGCTTTAGAATCTAGCTGAACACTCAGCAGAAGCTGTGCCGGGCGATAACGTGGCACAGATAGTCCGCAGCTAAAACAGGCACGCCTGGAAAACTCCGGCCCCAACCAAAGTACCTGGAAAACTTTTCAGGCAATGAGCGCTGCAACAACAGTGGCACGGCTGCGTGCGGTCCGCACCCTTGTCGTACGAGCCGGAGCAGTGCCATGCCAAGCGCACGAGGACGGGTCCGTACGAGCCTGAGAAGCAAGCACAGGCGTGAGCGTCGCCGATGCTTGCTTGGAGCGGCGAGGTGCTGAGCGCGTATCAGGCGCTAGCGGGGAGGCTGCTCACCGTCGTCATACTCGTCTGCCTCGAGGAGGTCCGAGATTGCCTTGCGCACGGCGCCGTAGTCCCGCTTCACGGCCTCCTTAGCAATCTGAAAGCCAGAGCAGCGTCACTTCACGCAGTTGTGCGGCCCTCAAGTTCTGGCTTGCAAAGCGCTCGAACGCGCAAGGGCGCGCGGCGTATCACAGCGCAGGGCTCGGGGACCCGCACCGCCACAGGCGCTGCTCCGAGGACGCCATCAAGCATGCCCTGCGAGTACGCATAGTACGTGCCGCCGCCCAGGCCCAGCGCGCCCAGAAGATACGCCTGCATAGCGCCGCGACCAGGGTTTGGCGCGCAAGATGATGTGGAAACAGCACATTACCGCTCCAATGGTTTTTGCTAGGCACAAGTTTGAAACCTCTGTAACAACTTCGTGGTTGCACCGCACACAAGTAGGCAGGATGTCACAGGGAAGATCACGCTCGCAGCTTGAACAGCGCAAAATCTAACAACTGGGTGTGCTGCCTCCCTACAAAGTTGGTGTGGAGCATCTCTGCGCACCACGCCGCCGCCGCCGCCTGATGGCTTTTGCGCGGCCGCAGCTGCGTCCGTTGCAAAGCTCTTAGAAGCCGGGGCCACGAGCCGGCATGCCAGCGAGGCCTGGCTGGCCCGCCGAGCGGTGGTGCGTAACAGCTGTGCAAGCATCATGGCACCGGCTGCATCTGTTGTGTGGAAAACGATGATGATGAGCTGGCGTCACGGCAACATGCAACCCTACTAGGCTCAGGCACGCGTGTATGTGCACGTAATGAAAAGAAGATGACCATGCCTGTGCCCAGCCTTTCCCAACCAAACGAGAGGGCGCAAGCGATAGCCTGGCTCAAAGCGTGCAGGTGGTAGAAAATTTGTGAACATCCACACCTGGCACTTGCATCGGGTCTGCTGGCTTGCAGCGCGGCTGTTAATGCTAGCGCGAGCTGGCTGCAGGCTCCTGACTGGCACATTTACACGCTCGGCAGCCTGTGCTACGGCCAGCGCCTCTCCAAGCACGAGCTGCGGTACCGCAGTGCGACTCGTTCCGGGGTGCGCACGCTTGATGCAGGCTTGGCACACTGGGCGTTGCTGCAAGGCGTTCACGAACAACACCAATATCAGCACAGCCAGCACGGCGTTGCCTGCTCGTGCAGGGCTGTGTTCGAGGAGCGGCGGACCTACCTGCCGCAAGAAGTGCAACTGTTTTTGCGCCTGACAGGCGACAGCAACCTCCTGCACACCGACGACGCTGCCGCAGTTCGTCAAGGCACGCCACCACGTGCAAGCAGAGAAGTTTGCCTGATGCTACATAGTCTGGTTGGACTTCTCCATTTTTACAAAGCTTACACGCTACGCTGTCCCCGGCACCCAGGCTCTTGCGTGTAGCACTTTGCACTGAGGCAGGCAAGCGTAATGCCTGAACCAGCAGCACTCTTGCGTGCACAGGACTGCCGGGCGCTGTGCTGCCTGGGAGCCTGTGCGCTGCCCTGTTCCCGGCGGTCATTGGCAGCCGCTTCCCTGGCGCTGTGTACATATCGCAGACGCTCAAGTTCCGGCGCCCTGCGCTGGTGAGCGGAGCTGTTTGTTATGGAGCTGGACTGCGTGCTGCAACCGCTGTCTTTAACAGCTCGCGGCAAACTTGACCAGAAAAGTGCATGGTTGCTTGTAGCACTAGCACATCAGACCACATGCATGCGTACCGACTGTGCGTGCGCACGTCAAGGTCCTGCTTGCTGCGCAGGCCGGCGAGGCCGTGCGAGCGCGGGTTACTGTCGAGCGTGTGAGCGGCAGCCGCGTGGTGTTTGCAACGGCCTGCCTGTCGCCCGCCGGCGAGGTGCTGGTGGATGGACAGGCTGTTGCAATGATTCCATCGGGCTTCCGGGTCTGACGCTTTGCGCTACGAGTAGCCGCCCTGGTGAGGCCTTCGCATGTGCTCTGTTGTGTGGGTCCTTACTTGCAGTTGCGGTCCACATAAACAGACATGCAAAGTAGCTTCTTCAGTTGACACTCGTGCACCAGCCTCTGCTCCAAACTAGCATATTCACTTGTGCCTGAGGATGTGCTTGTGCCACCTCAGCTCGCCGCAGCGCGCGCAGGTGCCGCACGTGTGCGCCAAGTGGCGGCCCGGGCCTCCTGACAGCCTGCAACCTGCGTGGTCCCCCACCCATCGAAGAGCGGGGCTGCCTCGGGCCAGCGGATGCGGAAAGCTGGCGGCAGCACATGACTGAGCTCACCAGCAACGGCGCTCATGCGGCAGCGGCCGGCTCTTCAGGCAGTGGTGCGGGGGGGAGCCCCCGCACTGCTTCGCTCTTTCGCACAGCAGGCAGGCGGGCAGCAGCACTTCCGCGTACTGTAACGAGTGTCCCCGCGCCCCAGCGCCGGCCAGGGGCGATGCGGAGGCCGGCAAGGCCGGCGTGGCGGAGCTAGACCTGACATGCACGCACCTGCACAGCCTGCAGGGCGTCGACATCCCGCCAAGCCTGACGGTGCGCACTCCGCGCACCCTCCCGCATGCCCTGCCGACCACTATCCTGTTCAGGCACGCACTTGAGAGCGTCTGAAAGAAGTTGTTTCAGAGTGGCATGCACATGAAGTAAGTCATACGAGCCACTTTTGGGTTTGCTCTGGCTCTGCTCTGAGCGCGCTGCGTCAACTCGCGGACATGCTCCAGCACCTTTGGCACCATTGTTGGGCGGCCCAGCAGCCGAGCGCTCCTGCATGGCCGCTAAAGCAGGCGTGTGGCTGGCGAGCATGTTCAGGCTGAGCTGATAAGCATCAGGATGCGTGAAGCGGGCTGTGCGCGCGCAGAGCTTGGACCTGACAACCAACCGCCTGCGTCAGCTGGAGCCCTGCTTGCTTGCGCTTACAGGTATTTTGCCTCCTGCCCACTTTGCCAGCCCAACATGCAGCTCAGTACATTGTTGCGAAAGGTTGGCTGCTGGTAAAGGTGCCGCAGGTACAGCCGTGTTAATGTGTCAGACAGAGAGCCCGTTCACGGAGGCTCCTGTGACGGATGGGCGCAGGTCTGCGGAAGCTGTCACTACGTCAGAACTTGCTAAGCGACGCGAGCGCGATTTTGCAGCTGGCCAGCGCCCCGCGTGCGCTCCTCATCCCGAACTGTCAGCTAGGAACGCATTGCAAGAGAACATGGTTATGATGTGCAATTATTTCTACTCAATAGTGATAGCGCTGGCACGCCATGGCATTATGGCTGGATATGCGCTCTCTTAGCGTTGCGTAGCCATTTACTTTGCAACGTCAAACTTTTCAGGAAGTCTTGACAAGTGCCCGCATGCAGGGCTGCAAGAGCTTGTGCTGCATGACAACCAGCTGAAGCAGGTGCGCTGGATGTTTTGGCACTTGCAAATGCCTTGAAGATAGCATGCATTGTCTCTGCTCTCTTACCACTTGTCATCCCACTTGTTGAGAAGCTTGGTTGTAGGTGTTGTGGCACGCACATGCGCATTTGACATGGTGTTGAGTGCAGTGCAGTGAATGTCACAGCAAGAGCGGCTCAGGCATGCGGGGGCTTGCAGAGTTGCACGGTCAGATGGAATTATCCAGCCTGTGTCATTCCGAGTGATGGCTGCCAGGGAGAGGGAATGTCTGCCGCTTGGCTGCGCTCTTGCCGTCAGCCTCATCTTGGGAGTGCTCGTCAGCAGGAGCTCGTGCGCCGCAATGCGCACTCCCAGCCGACGAGCGCGTGTCCCCACTCAGGTTCCAGAGCTGCGCGACTTTGTGCAGCTGCAGCGCCTGGAGCTGTCGTACAATGAGCTGCGCTCGCTCGCGCCGCTGTCGGCCCTGGCCTCGCCCGCCCTGGAGGAGCTCTTTGCTGCCAGCAACAAGCTCCCCTGCATCGAGGCGCGCCTGCGCATGGAGTGGCGCAGTGTGGCGCACTGCGCCAGCTGTATTAACAGTGAACGTCATCATATTTGTACTGACATAGTCACCCACAGCAGTGCGTGTCATTAGCGTGGAGCGTACACTGTGCACCTTTTCTTCACAAATGCACAACATGCACGGCTGCCCTGCTGTTGCCTTTCCTTGCTTTGCTGTTCTGGAGGTGGTCATCAGGGCTGCTAGATAGCGTGCTGGCCAGGCAGCAGGGCTCTTCGCAAAGCCACGTAGAACATGTTTTAACACAGAGAATCAGGTGGACCGCGCTGCAGCTGCTGGAGAGAGCTCGTGCTCCTGCGACAAGGTGACCAAGACCGGCTTGGGGCGATGCTGCGCCAGCCTGGCTGAAGACAAGCTGAGAATGCATGCCCCGACAGCAGGCGGTTGAGGGCCGCACGGCGCTGCGGCTGCTGGAGCTGGGCTGCAATAGGATACGCGATTTGAGCGGCCTGGGCGAGCTGCAATCCCTGGAGCAGCTGTGGCTGGGCCGCAACCGCATTGACTGCATCACTGGCCTGGATGGGTGCGACGCCTGCACGCGAACTGTCCGCATGCTGTATGGCTGTGAACGGAACCCAGCGCGCGATGCTCACGCTCGTCGGCGTGCGAGGGGAAGATTTCAGAGACCATGATTCACAAACCATACCATGTGGAGTGTGGCGCTGCATGCGGCCCGTGAGGTGCTGGGCTGCATGATGTGGTCTCGGTCTGGGTCTGTGTCAGGAGCGTGCTCATGAGCGTGCGTAACCAGGGTGCTACCAGCTTGCCGGCTCCCAGTGCCCAGGGCTGCAGGCGGGGCGCAGGCTGGTGCGGCTGCGGCAGCTCTCGCTGCAGAGCAACCGGCTGACGAGCATGCTGGGCCTCGGCGCGTGTACCGCGCTGGAGGAGCTCTACCTCAGCCACAACGGCATCACATGCATAGAGGTGGGGCTGTCTCCTTGGCACATGTTCTGGTGCGCTGCAGCAAGCTTAAGCCTTTGCGAGAGTGCACATGGTACCCCTGCGTACCTGCTCTGCACATGTTTGTCATGACGTCAAGCGCTCGGCAGTAGAGTACAGCCCAGTCTGCGGCCAGTCTGTGGAGTAGTCTGACTCCGTACGAACAACCAAACTCGGCTGCTGGCGCTGACTGGCATGCACGGAGGACAGGGAGGGATCTAAAGAGAGGGAGGTGCAGGGTGTGGAGGGCCTGACCAGGCTGCGCGTGCTGGACGTGGCCTCCAACGCGCTGACCGAGGTGGGCGGCGGTCTGGCTGCGCTCGCTCACCTGTCGGACTTGTGGCTCAACGACAACCGCATCCAGGCGAGTGACCTGCTCCCGACCGAGCCTGGCAGTCCTGGAGAGGGCAGCCTGCCGCTGTGTAAGCAGACTTCCGGCAAGTGCCCGTGCACGCTGGAGACCTGGTACGGGCTGGGCGGCGACTGCCCTGGCGTTCATGCAGGGCTTGGGCGCCCTGGCTGCCGCGCTCGCCGGCCCCGCGGCCGCGCTGAGCTGCGTGTACCTGGCGGGCAACCCGGTGGCCGCGGATGCCACCGCGTACCGCGGCGCGCTCTTGCGCCTGCTGCCCAACCTGGAGCAGCTGGATGCGGACATCGTCGACCGCGCAGAGGCCGCGCGCGCGCGCGCCGCGGCGGCCCCAGCTGTGACTGCCCCCGAGCCCGCGCTGCCAGGGCCCGCGGCCTGAGCATGACACTCGAGAAGCGCTACCGTTCGTTTGTGCGCCTGCTGCCGGACCTGGAGCAGCTGGACAGCCTCATGGCCGGAGACGGCGCTTGTAACACATATAACATATAACATAGGCGCGCTGGCGTGTGCACCCTGCGCGTGTGCTTGCGCTGCCAGGGCGAAAGCCATGCCTCGGGGCTGTTGTGCCATGACTTGCGCCTTGTGCCTTGTGCTATGCCTGCAGCACAGAACAAATGAAAGCATCTTCATATGCAGGCATCGACTTTGCTAGGGCTGCACATGCGGGGCGTCCTCGGCGGTGGTATACTGCCATGAGCCTGCTTTCATGCCCAAGCACATGCAACAGACAGAACAACACGAATCATGAATGTTGCTTACACGCGTCAGCATAACAGCTAGAAAGCACAGACCGGCCCTCGTCCTTCTATTACCGCTACTGAAAGGTCACCGAAAATATTCGTCGTGTCCTCTCTCCGCATGCATCTTGCAACACGCGCTTCCCCAAACCCTCCGTCTCAAAAACTTCTGAAGGCGCCAAGCCATATCCTGCAAATACTAGCAGTGCTAGCACGACATCAGGCCCGTTGGCGAGTCACGTCGACGCTCACCACACCGGTGACGGCCGGCCAGCCACAAGGGTAGTAGGTCAAGAATGGGGCGTGCTAGGTGGGTTACTGAGCATGGTGGGGCTCTACGGCGCTCGCCAGCCCTGCTCAGGGTGGGCACGCAAAAGAATGATACACAGAAAGTGATTCCTTGCACCCGCATGCAGGCTCACCCGCGCAGGGCCCTGCCGTGCAAGCAATGCAGCATTAGTACAAACAGGATTCTTGCGCCAGCGCGCTGCAGCTGCATCTGTGACGATGCATCAACAGGGAAGGCCGGTCTGCATAGCAAGAGAGCCCCCGTCAACAGCGCCATAGCCGGAGGAGTGGCACCCTGGCGCCAGGATGACGATCGTCACAGGCAAACATGCACCCACCTAGCAAGTTCAGGCCGCTCTCAAACCGGTGTGCGCTGCTCATTGTCAGCAGGCTCAACTCTCGCGCGCGCGCCACGCCTCTCAGAATAGCAACCCTTCTCAACAGCAACCCCTGCAGATATGCTGTGCTCTCTGTCAATCACCTTCCCCCCCGCCCCGCGCGCACCAGCACGCCAAAACGATGTAGACATGGGCCCTAGCTGGACACCTCCACACCCTATACCAAGCTCCGCTCCTTGCTCGCAGCAGCATGGTGCGCGCCATTTCCGTTTGCGCTCGCCGCGCCGTTCACCCCCTCGCCGCCGTCGGCGCCCAGCTGCTGCCACACGCTGGCGTGCACCATCTTCACGCGGAAGGCGGTGGCGGCAACGCCGCGCTCGCCGAGCTCGAGCTCGTCGCCGGGCGCCACCATGGAGGCCCGCCCGGCGCTGAGCTGGCGGCCGTTGAGCCAGGCGCGCGGCGGCGACGCGAGCGCGGTGACATGGTAGTTGCCCGCGTCGCAGCGCTCCAGCCGCACGTGCTGCGCTGCGACCTGCGCGCAGCGCGGCGCAACGCGGGTCAACAGACGGCTGGGACACTTGTCAGACCTGCACAGGCAGGCTCGGCGCCCTGGTACCCCACAAGCGCCATTGCCCAGGAACGACAGCCGTTCGTGACAGCAGGCGTGCATGCTGTAAAGGGGGCCCCGGCGCATACAAAGTAAGCCCACATGCAAAAGGTGGCCATCGCGACTGTGGGGAACCCTGCACCACAACAACAGCTTGCTTTCCCACTTCTGCAAATCCGGCGCTCAGCCATGCTGACTGCGCGCATCTGCCCCGCTCTGCTCCGTGCTGCAAACTCAGCACACGCCCAGGCCGCACCTCGGGGTGCTCCGCCTTGACGTGCGCGTCCGCGCCGCGGCCCACCACCAGACCGCCCGGGCCGATCTCGGACGCGCACTCGGGCAGCGCGATGCGCAGGCCGTGCACATGCACGCGGCCGTTGCGCGCGGCGGCCGCCGCATCCAGCGCGGCGCTCTGCTCGGCCGCGGTCGCCTCCGCGGTCGCTGCGGGCACGAGCAGCCAGCGCGCGTTGGCCGCGCGCAGCAGCGCCGCGTCGTCGCGCAGGAACGTGCGGAAGTCCTCCTCGGCAAACGCCTTGGGCTTGTCGCCCAGGTGGCAGACGGGCGCGCGCGCCGAGCGCGCCAGGTTGCTCGTGTTGCCGCCCAGCACCCAGCCGAGCATGGTGGGCATGGTCAGGTTCATGGCGAAGTAGCCGCCGACGCGGCCGGGGTGCGGCACGCGGAATTTGGTGATCCAGGACAGCGGGCCGAGGCCCTCGCCAAAGTGCGCCTTGTACGTGCTCGCCATGATCGCCGCCATGCCGGCCAGGCCGTGGATGGTGCTCGCGCGCAGCAGCCGCTTGGACTGCACGCGCGGCGGCCCGGCGTGAGGGCGCTGCGGGGCGCGGGAGGCCGCGCGCGGCGGCCGCCGGGGACCGCCCCGGGCGCGGCCGCGCACACCCCGCTGGTGGGCTGCACAGGCGGCTGCGCACCATCTCGACTGAGCACTCGCGGCAGCATACCAGCACTGAAAGCCAGTGAGCACCCTGGCCCGGCCAGCACGGAACATGCAAGACCCGCACAAGGCTGAATTTCACCACACGCCATGCCGCCTTGGGCACACACGCACTGCATGCCCCCAGAAGCATGCCAGGACGACGTCGCGACGCAGCTCCCTCCCTGCCCTGCGGGCGCGCAGCGCACCTGGTAGTTCTGCAGCACGCGCTCCATGTCCAGGCGCGCGTTGCGGCGCTGCGCGTCCTGGACCGCGGCGGCCAGGTCGGTGGCCAGCTGGTAGCCGTCCTCGATGGCCATGCAGCCGCCCTGGCCCAGGTTGGGCTGCATCGCGTGCGCCGAGTCGCCCAGCAGCGCCACGAGGCCCTGCCGCAGCATGGTCATTTGGAAGCCGCTCGAGCGGCCTGCCATACGGCTTGCTACACAACAGCCGTAGAGCCAAACCCAGCACGGCCCACAACAAACGCTCCCGCTTCCCCTTCCTCCTATGCCAGCCAGCTCCCACACCATCCAGCTGCCACACCAGCAGGGTGGCCATCACTCTAAAGCAGAAGCCACGCTCCGCTCGCAGCCGCTTGCTCACGCACGCACCGGTTTTTTCCAACCTCACAAAGCCCCCCCACCAAACAGGCACCGCGGTGAGCATGCGCCAGCGCCTGGCTCGGCGGCCGCCGGGCGGCACCTGCGTCCACTTGAAGATGGGCGGCCGGTCGAAGATGTCGCGGCGTAGCACGTCCTCCTCGGGCGTCGCGCGGACGAGGTCGGTGACCATGTCGGTCCAGTGCCCAAAGATCTCCAGCAGGCGCGCCTTCTTCTGGCCCTCGCTGTCCTTGCCGCCGGCAGGCTCCTTGTGGAAGCCGTACCTGCACAGGCCACCGTGCTGGATGAGCCTGGCCGGCTTGCTGCACACTGCAAAGGCCTAGCGCTGGGTAGCCACATCGTGGGCCCCCCTGGGAATTGCGGTGCCGGTAGTACCCCATACAGACAACCTTACTGGCGGCGACCCACAGAACAGGTTGACGTGCCTGTGTGCAGAATGCAGTGCACATGCATGCGCAGAGTCAAGACTTAAGAGGTGCAAAGCGTGCGTCCAGAAGTACGAGCCACTCTGAACACACCGCCAGTGAAGCAGCTCAGCGTTTGAGCAGACGGGTGGACTTGCTTGGGGTGGTCATACTAATGATACACTGCATGCACCAGCCTCCTGCAGCGCTGCATGTTACTCACAGCGCCCTGCGAGGCACGTTGGCGCACCACTGCATCTTGCCGCCGCCCACGTCGGACGACACAAAGTACTTGCCGTTCCCCAGGAATACGCGGTAGCCGACGGTGTCGATGTCGGGCGGCGTGAAGTCTGCAATGCCCGTGTAGCACGTGTACTGGCTGTACACGGGCTCCGTCTTGCCAATGAGTTTCCTGCGCACCTGCGCGCCCGCCGGCCCGCTGCGTCAACAAACAAGCACAGTCTCATCAACAGAGAAGCGCAGTCGCAATCTCTGGTAACATACCCTTGCCTACAGCAAGCTTGCCGCACATCTGTGACCCTCCACACCAGCACCTCACGGCCTCTGTGCTGCATCCATTTGGCGGCGGTGCGGCGCGCTGGGCCGCCCGCAACACGCCAGGCCAGGCCTGCAGAGGGCGATGTTCGAAGAGGACTGCAAGCAGCCTCAACCTCGCGCCACGCAGTGCCGCGTCATCCAGCCGCCCGCGTAGCGCACTGCTCAGGTCTTACTGGGGCGTCCCGATGCCGCAAGTGGCTGTGGCCAAACGAGGAGCGCACCTTGGACCAGATGCCATCAGCGCCGATAAGCAAGTCGCCCTCAAAGCGCCGCCCGTCCTCGCACACCGCCCACACGCGCTTGACGCCCATCTCGTCGACCTGCGCACACAACCAGCCGCTCTTGACTTTGACAGACCTAGCAGCAGGTGTGACTAACAGCAGCTTTGAAACCTAGCTAAGCAGACCGCCCGGCAGAGGGAAGGCCGGCCAACGACACAGCGCGCGGGCACCGCTCACTGGCGCTCTGCAATGGCTATACGTGTGGCACACCACGTGCTCGCTTGTCCAGCACACGTTCAGCTGCCTGCTGGAACATGCACCGCACAAGCAGGGAAATCTGAAGCCAGGACTCCTAGCAGGCACGCGCGCAGCCTCCCGCCCCCAACATACAGCAGCCGCACGAGCGCAGCCTCAGCCTGCGCTGCACTTGACGCGGGCCGCGCCTTCTCCTCGTAGTCCACGATATGCACGTTGTTCTGGATGACGTCGCCCGCCAGGCGCGCGCAGGCCTCGGCCAGGATGGCCTGCAGCGTCACGCGGCTGACCACGCGCGTCACGGGCAGGCCCTTGTCCACCGCCGGGTGGAACGTGTCGAACTTGACATACCTGCGCCCGCAGCGCCGCGCCTCGGCACCTGCCCTGCCGTCCCCCTGCTTGAGCGTGCTGAGGAAGTAGGTCGATATCGACCTCTCGATTTTTAACGGGAGGGCACGCCCGGTCAGCCTGACACGCACAGGGGGACAAGGACACGAATACGAAAATTAGCGCACTCAGCCCTTCAAACATGGGCCTTTTAGCGGCGCACCACTTGCCAGACGCGCCGTCCACGAGCCCGTTGACGCGGTCCCCCGTGATGCAGCCCTCGGCGAGGACCTCCTCAGCCACGCGCGCATCCAACGCCTCCAAAGCCGCGAGCGCGTTGCTTTGGACCTGCGCGGGCGCCCCGCGCGTCAGCGGTGCGCTCCCACTCAACTTGGCTCCTGCGGTTGCGTGTCAAGCCCAGAAGCTTGTGCGCAGTTTGCGGCACAGACGCTGGCCGCAGCCCGGAAGGCGCGTTTGCACGCATCCCTGGGATAAGGTTTCAGACGCACGGCGGCAGACTATAAGTGCACTCTCGTGCTTTTTTACGCCCAGGAGTGCTGGTCTGCGGGCAACTGCGCAGTTCCTTGCTGCAGCGCACATTTACGCGCTCATGCCAGCTCCATGCGTGTGGTGCCTTGCTGCCCACGCTCGCGCGTGCAGACCAAACAGGCACAGCGCCGCACCTGGATGGGCCCACGGTACTTGCCCTCGCCCCGGATGGCTGTTAAGTCCCGCTCGAAGACGTGCACGTCGAACCCCTTCTTCAGCAGGCCCACGGCCAGCACGAGGCCGCCGATGCCCCCGCCGGTGATCAGCACGCGGGGCCCCGTCCGCTGGGCCTTGTCCGGGATCGGGTACGCGTTGTCGGTGAGCGGGGGCCCCTGGACGGCAGCCTCCACAGCCTCCACTGCAGCGGCAGCACAGGCAGCCTGCCGCGCTGGCCGCGCGGCCGCGCAGCCGCCGCGCGTGTCCCGCGCGCCGGCCTCCCCGGCCAGGGCCGGCCGGGGCGCGCAGGCGGGGCTGGCGACCGCGGCCGCCTGGCCCAGACTGGCGCGGCGCGCGGCGATGCCGCTGCCGGCGCTGCGGCACTTCACGCTGCCGCACCGGTTCATGATGCCGACAGAAGGAGCAACACCGTTTGATTGAGCACGCTTGGAAGCAGAAGTTTTGGTGTGTGGCAGAGATATTTAGCCTGATCCTGATGATCAGTCATGACTGCAGTCTCCCAGCTAGCTGGGAGCCTGGAGCAGCATACGGAAGACTTTCCTCTGTCAGCTGACATGCGAGCAGATACACCGCACAGCTCGGGCTGTGGGAGGCAAGAGGCGGTTGGGGAGCGCTGCAAGTGATGCGCGGCACAGCCGACCACGCCGCCAGGTTTGCGGCGTTCCAAATATACATGCACTCGGTGCCTGGCGCGGACGCTTACTGGGCGTGCACAAGCCCAGGTTGGAGCTGGTGCCAGCGCTGCCCGCGCACTTGTCCACGCACACAAGCGCCGCGCCCAGAGGCAGGTCAGCTCACCAAGACCAAGAACAAGCCCGCTGGGCGGCTCAGTGGTCATAGTGCTACCCTCCGCGTCCCTGCTTGCCCAGCCTCGAGCTGGCGACCAATGCACGCTGCATTGCCCGCACCAGCCCTGGCCAGACGCCGCATGGCAGCTACAAGCCCGCCTGCAAACTCTTAGCCGTCTCTGCACGAGCATGGGCCTTGCGTTAGTGCTGTCAATTGCTGCCAGACCGCCCGCAAAGTGTGCTACTCGGTGCGCGTAGCGCTCGGCCGCATGGGGGCTCGCCAGCAAGCGCTCCGCCGCCTATCCGGTGGGTGGGCAGCAGGAGGCGGGCCGGGTGCCGCGGCGGAGCAGCGAGGTCCCCTGGGCTGGGCACCTTGGCCCGCTCGTCACCGCCTCCGCGCGTGCGGGCGCAGGTGCCGGAGGCGCGCGCAGCCGGCGCGCGCGATGAGCCAGCCGCACGAGCGCTCGAGCAAGCGCTCGGCCGCCGAGGCCGTGCAGGAGCAGCAGGAGGCGGGGCAGGCGCTGCTGGAGCAGGCTGGAGGAGCTGAGCCGGCGGACGCGCCCGGCGGCAGCAAGGGCGCGCCGCCAGGGCCCGGCCGGCCCGCGGAGGCTGGCGCGCGGCTGGTCGTGTGCCCCGGTGCGCCGCAGGCGCCAGCGTGCTGCGGCTGTGCTCCGGTCTGACCCGTCGAGCGCGCCTCTGCACAGTCCGTGGCCCACTACGGTGTGCGTCGGCTGTTAGCCTCTGCTCGTCAGCTTCCCTACCTCCGCATCGAGGCGCGAGGTTTGGAGCACATGCGCTTGTCGCTGCTGCCGCCTGCACCTGTGCCTGTCTTCGTCGCCGTGTAGCCACTGTGCGGCTCCCCGTGCGCGCCCTCAGCGGCGCGGTGTGCGCGGCGCAGGTCGCGTGCAGCAGGAGTTTGAGGGCTGGGGCACCTCGCTGGCGTGGTTTGCCAACATCATTGGCCGCTTCGCGGACCCGCTGCGGAGCCACCTGGCCGACCTGCTATTTGATGTCCAGGCGCGTGCAGTGAACCTACGTTGGCGTGCCCAATGCAGAGCTAACCTGCGTATGCCCCGCGCGCGTCCTGTGCGCTGGGCGTGCTGCGCGGCTTGCGCCTTGGTACCTAGGCACCCTGCCGGCGCCCTGCGTGCACCCCATGCACTGTGCTGATCGCATGCTCGTGCCTCTTGTCCCCTGCGTCAGTGGGTGCAATAGCGGGAGCGCGCTACGGTGCCTGGCTGACCGTGCCGCACGCCCAGCGCGCAGATCGGCCTGGGCTTGCAGGTTTGCCGCTACAACATCGGCGGCAGCGGCTGGGGCACCGGTGACGCAAAGAACTTCCGCTACGGCGCGAACATCGAGAGGCGCGCCGCGCCCGTTGCGGCGCGAGCCTGGAGGCCTCTGGGCATGAGCCCTAGCACAGGCTCAGATGAGCTGCCTGATCATGAGCTCCTCGGGCACTAGTCGTACGTCGAAGTTTCGCCCAACAGCCTGGGTTTACCCCGCTTGTACGCTATTTTTGGGGACGCCGAGTGCGCGAGGTGAAGGTGTGCTGCTGGGGCGCGAGCGCCCGGGACGACTCGTGCGGCACTGCTGCAAGGGGTGCTCAAGGAGTGTGCCTGTTCACGGCAGTAGGCTGAGTGCACCATGCTGCTGCGAAGAGCGGCAGCCCGCGCGCGCAGCTTCTGGGGTCCCGACGGCGAGTGGGACTGGGACGCCGACCCGGGGCAGATCTGGGTGCTGCTGGCGGCGCGCGCGCGCGGCGCGTGCGTCTTCGAGGCCTTCTCCAACTCGCCGCCGTTCTGGATGACCGCGTCCGGGCGCGCCAGCGGCGCGGTGCTGCCATTCCGGGGCAACCTGCGCCGCGAGCGCGAGCCGGACTTCGTGGCGTACCTGGTCCGGGTGCTGGACTGGTTCCGCGATGAGCACGGCTTCATCTTCAGGTGCGCGGCCGCCTTGGAGAGCTGCGCTGGCGGGGCTGTGTGGTCGCGTGGGCTGGGTGCTGCGCACAGAGCCCCCGGCAGCCTAAATGCACCAGCAGCGGTCGCAGGAGCAGCCTGTGAGCACTCCGCCGTGCGACGGCCGGCAAGGCGCGCCTCACTCGGCCGCGGGGCTGCGTGCGCCAGCGCAGGACCATCTCGCCGTTCAACGAGCCCAACACGGCGTACTGGCGCGCCGGGAACAACCAGGAGGGCTGCCACTTTGGCACGCCGCAGCAGAGCCGCGTGCTCGAGCGCCTGGCGGCCGCGCTCGAGGACGCGGGCCTGGCGGCTGCCGGCGTCGGCATCGCGGCCAGCGACGAGACGAGCATCGACACCGCATGCTCGACGTGGGGCGAGCTTTCGCCGCGTGCGCGCGCCGCGCTGGCGCAGGTCAACACGCACTCGGTGCGCCCCGGCGCATGGACGGTCGGCGCGCCGCCGGGCGCAACCTGGCCGCATTGCCGGCCGGTCGAGCCGTGCGAGCGCGGGCTGTCCGTTGCTGGCGCGCGGCCTGCTCCAGCGCTGCCCACTGCCACTTTGGGATGCGTCATGCTGCCAGGGCAACCTGCGGAGCACCCAGCAAAAGCGCATGTGGGCACGAGAGCGCGGTGAGGCAGCTGATGTGCTCGCGGACCACAGTGCACCGCCGCGAGGGGCGGGTGCGCATGCGCGGCAGCATCACGGACGCGCCGGCCGGCAGCGTGCCGGGCGCGCTGCGGGCGCGGCGCTGGCCGCCGGGCGCACTCTGCGCGCACCGCGCGCGGTGGCCGCACGCAGCCCGGCGTGTCGGCGCGTGTGCGATGGGCGGGCGCGCGCGCGCGCAGTATGAGGAGGCGTTGGCCAGCCGGCTGCTGCGGCGGCCGGGCAGCGCGCTGGGCGCGTGCTGCGGGCGCGGCGGCGGCGGCTACCTAGCAACCGCGCGCGCCGAGCTGCGCGACGCGGTGCGGCCGGCCGGCAAGCGCCTGTGGGCCAGCGAGTTCGGCTGCGGCACGGCGCCGCTGGACGACATGCGCGACGCCGTCGCGCTGTCCGCCGTGATCCTGCAGGCGCGCCCGCCGCGTCTGTGCGCCCAGAGCTGCTGTCTGGCGCTGAGCCGGCGGGCGCGGTGGCGGCGCCCTGCCGCCTGGCGAGGGTGCGCGGCGCGCGGCGCTGCCCCGCCGTGTGTGGTACAGCACGGCGGGCGGTGGTTGTCTACGGTGGAGTGCGTGCGCGGCGCTGACCGGCCGCCCCGCGCGCGCGCCCCAGGACCTCAACGTGCTTCAGGCAAACGCGTGGGTGTACTGGCAGGCGATCGAGAACTCGGAGACCGGCAACTTCTGGGGCCTCATCCAGGTGGGCGCCTGCAGCGCTCGCAGTTGCAGCGGCCCTCCCCCGCATGCCTGTCCAGCCCACCAAAGCTTCTCATTGCTCCTGCCTTCCAAGCATGCCCCGCCCACGGCCACGCCCGTGGCCAAGGGGTGCGGAAAGTTCAGCACCGCGGGCGTGCGCGCAGCTGCCCTTCCATTCGGGCGCCAGCATAGCGTTCGGGAGGCAGTACTACGCGCTCATGCAGTACTCGCGCTTCGTGCGCCACGGCTACGACATCCTGGAGTCGTCGCTGCCCGAGCTCGCGCTCGTGGCGGGCTCGCCGCCGGGCGACGCGCCGCAGCGCTTTGTCGTGGTCGTCACCAACCCGCTGCCGCGCGAGGAGGCGCGCCGCTCTGGCGCCATGCCTGCACGCCCGTTCATTTGCCCGTACCAGAGGCATGCCAGGCACCCTCCCTGACAGTCTGGCACAGACTTGCGCAATGTATCGCTCGTTGGCATGCCACGAGCGCTTGCTTGCGGCCCGTACTTGCCAGCACTCGGTTGCCGTGCGCAAGAAGTGCTCCTTCTTTGTGGATTTGCCCTGAATATTTCACTCACCGACGCGTCCGATCAGTATATACCAGGCACCTGTGGTCACGATTTGCAACGTTGTGACGCGCCGTGAGGCTCGGTGTGTGGCTTCTCGCTGCCTGCAAGTGATATCTGGCTGAGACTCTGGCCTGTATGGCTGAGAGCACCGCTCGTGCGGCAGGCCTTTATGTGCGACTTTAGCGCCTGCAGCAGCGACGCCGTGGAGTGCGAGGTGGAGGTGCACCGTACGTCCGACACTGAGGCGTGCAGCCTGGTCAGCGCCTGGACGGCGCCCGCGCCCGTGCAGTTTGCATGGGCGCTGCCGCCGCTCAGCATCACCACCATTGTCTGCGCACCCCGGCGGGGCTGAGGTGTTTCAGCCTCTGAGGAGAGCGGGCTTTTATGGGCAGAACTTCTTAACTACCGCTTGACAGAGGGAGCATCGCTTCGTGTGTTGGAGGTTGTGTGATGGATTCTGGCTCAGGTTTATCTGCTGGTACTTCAGTTGAAGTGTCTGGACTGTCATAGCGCATATTCGGCCTGTGTGCTTGTTGCGAGCTGTTCGCACCTGCCGCCGCTGTCGCCACCTTGCAGCAACGCGCTGGGACCCTCGTGCATTGACTCACTCGTCCTGTAGCGTGGAAAGGCGTGTTGGGCAAAAAAAGCCTTGGCATGCCCTGGGGACCTCCTAGGCTAGAGTTCAAGTCTTTCTGGCTATTGGCGTTGCGACTCACCACCGCCTGTCGCTGCCCCTACCCTGTCTGCTGCCTTGCAAATGTGCGTGCTGCAGGGCAGTGTCAGGTGTAGTCCGCACTGTTGTGCAAACTCAAAGAATTACCACGGTAGGCAGGATACGGCAGCTCACGCCAGCATGCCCGATGAGGGTCAATGGCGGCATGTGCAGGCACTGACCAGCTGTGAAAGGAATCGCTGTCGTGTGTCCGATGTCATACCTGGAGTCCAGCTTGGACCTGGAGTCCACCTTGAAGAGGCTCGTCCTTTTGGCCAGTCTGCTCTTGAGGACAAGCTGCTTAAACCTTACAGGGCCTAGGTTCGGATTTGGAGAGATGGCTTGCGCCGCAAAGCAATACATCCTGCATTACTTGTACATACAAAGCCACAGCTTGACGCCAAGCCCAAGGTGCGCATTATCTTCAGTCATACTGCCAGGCTGCACTTCACACCTACTTGCCAATAACCTTCAGTGCATGTGCCTTGCATTGGCACACCAGGCGACGCTGTGCAGTGCTGTATCCACTTAGTCACGCAGCTCTTTGTGTCTCAACGCAGTGAGGGCGCCCATAAGTGACGCAACAGCAAAGGTTAGGTCGACGCTTTGGCCATGCCAGCCTTGGGATCCAATACTGGACGGGTTTCACTCTTAGCTTCAGCGACGCTTGTGCTGACGTTGTTGAGACTGCGCCAGAGCGTTTAAATGTGGTGCCGGCGCGACAGGACCGAGATGAAGTCGACGTGGGTTGCATGCATTTGCCTGTGCTCCCTCCTGGTGGTGGGCACCAGCGCCGAGCGGGTCCTGCTGCAGACAAGTGCGTGCACGACGCCACAATTTTCCTCCTAGCGTCATACTTTGGAATGTGCTGCATGCCGCCGTCCATCAGCAATCCAATCCCATGGCCTCCTGCCACCTGCACCTCTGTGTCGCCTTGTTGCGTATGCTATGTCAGGTGGACAGGCTAGCAGGGCTGCCTTGAAGACACTTTTCGCACCCTTGCCCTTGATGGACATTGGCTGCGGCTGCTGCTCCAATGTACCACCCAGCACGGCTTGGCGGCGCCCAGCAGCGCTGCACTGCCCTGTGCTGCACGGACCTCAGCCATGTGGGCCGCGCGCAGACAGCACGAGCGGCCGCGGCTCCACCGCGCCCACAACCTCGCCGTCCTCCTCCAGCAGCTCGGGCGGCAGCGGCTCCGCCACGCCCACGACCTCCCCGTCCTCCTCCAGCAGCTCGAGCACCAGCCCCAGTAGCAGCCCCTCGCGCTCAGCCACCCCGTACAGGTGACGCACGATGCCTTCTTTTGTATCAGTCTGCATAATGCACCATACACCATCATTGGGCAGGTAGAACTTTGTCCCTGCTGCCATATAAAGGGCTGCTCTGATTCCCCACTGTGCGGAGGGGCGTCAGTTTCACCAGAAGTGCAGGGCATCAAACAGTGTGGCACGGGCTCTTGAGCGAGTAAGGCAGAAAAGATCACTTTTGCAAGGGGGTTGGCTCCACATGACGCTGCTTGCTCTGCAGCTGTCCGCATGGTGCCCCGTGCCTGTCCGTGAGAGCGCTCAACTGTGGCAAGGCGCACCAGCGCTGCCCATGGGTGAGCATGGTCGCAAGCCTGTCAGAAGGTTTCAGTGCATCGTACCGTGCTGCTTTGCTGGCCAGCAAGGTGCCTGGCGGTGAGTGAGGGGCAACTTTTTTATGCACGCGCAGCTCCACGTCGCCCTCGTCCTCGCCGGGCACCTCGGGCAGCCCCACCCCGACGCCCACGGGCAGCAACGGCGGCGGCAGCAGCAACTCGCCGGCGCTTGCCCCGTCCGGCGGCGAGCCCGTGCCTGCGCCCCGGCCGTCCAACACGTCCAGCGGCGAGCCCGTGCCCGCGCCCCGGCCTTCGAACTCGACGTCCAACACGTCCGCCGGCGAGCCCGTGCCCGCGCCCCTGCCATCGAACTCGACCTCTAACTCGTCCGGCAGCGCCAACGGCGACACGGCTGTGTCGGTGTCTACCTCCGGCAACCAGGCGCGCGCCGGCGCCGCCCGCGGCCGCATCAGCACATCCCGCACCGCCCTGGCTTTGCATGTGCTGCTTAGCGCTGCTGGCGCTCGCACCTCTGGCGAGCGCCGCGCGCGTGCCTGCTGAGCGCAGCGGTGCGGTGGTCCTGCAGCGGCGCCATGGCTGCGCAGCCCCTGTGCGGCAGTGCATGTGCCCGCATGTTGAAAGGCAGCAGCGCGCTGACACCGCCCGCTCCTGGCCCTGCGCGCAGGTCACGGCCACCGTCGAGGTGACCGGCGACCAGGACCCCGGTGCGCGCCCTGCCGCCCTGCTGGCACCCTGCCTGCCGCCCGATTTTGGCAGGCCCTGGTGCGCTCCTGTGCGGTGGGCTCCCTGGTGCGTTGCAGACAGGGGTGGTCCTTGCTTGGCAGCGTCATTGTCCGGCGCTGCAGGCTGTCGAGCAGGCTGAGGCGGCGAGCACACAGGTGTGAGAGCGTATGCGCGCACGTGGGCAATGCACTTTTGCGCACCTGTCCAGGGTTTGAAGAGCAGGCGCCCATGCATCGCGGCGCGCCCCGTGGGCAATGCTCTGATTTGTGCCATGCGCGCGCAGAGGGCACCGTGACCTTCACGTTCACCGACCCGTCCGGCAAGGTGGTCCGCACGCAGGACGCCGAGCTGGGCAGCAGCAGCAGCCGGCGCCGCGCGCTGCTGCAGCGGCAGCGGCGGCGCCGCACGGCCACGATCACCGTCAGCCCGGGCGTCCTCGGCCGCGTGACCATCACTGCAAACTTCACGCCGCGCAACTCCCGCGGCCGCCCAACTCGCGCGCCGCCGATCATCATCGTCATCGTCAACCCGCCGACGCCGGGCGGGGCCGTCATCATCAAGTGCGCGCCTGGCCGTGACGCGTCGGGCTCCCATACTGTGGATGCTCGGCAGCTCGGCAGCGCTGCGCCGCTGCAGCTGCCTGCCAAACACCTGTGTGTGAGCAGCCGGCGTGGGAGCATGGTGGGCTGCATCCCGACGCATTAACGCAGCTGCACGCTGGCAAATGGTCAGATGTGTCTGTCTGCGAAGGCTGTGTGGGCACCTGTTTGTGCTGCTTCCACATGCTGGTGCTGCTCAAAGGTGGGGACCTGGGGTCCCCAGGACCTCTGCCCGCGTGCACCCCACACCGAGCACGCAGGCAGGCAGCCTGCTTGGCACTTGAGCATGTGCGTCCTGTGGCCATGCCGAGCCGCTCCTCAGCAGTGTGGTGTGCGGACTGACGTCCCGTGGCCATGCCGCGCCGCTCCTCAGCAGTGTGGTGTGCGGAATTGACAAGCATGCGGCCTGCGCGTGCAGCCCGGTTGGCCCCGGCAGCAGCAGCAGCAGCAGCAGCAGCTCTAGCTCCAGCAGCTCCAGCAGCTCCAGCAGCAGCGGCGGTGGCGGCGGCGGCGGCGGCGGTGCTTCAGTGCCATCTGCCGCTCTTTTCAGGTGCGCTCTGCCACAGTGCGCACAGTGCCACCTGTGTGTCACTCTCGGCCGCCCTCTGTGACGCCAGCTTGTCTTCAGTGCAGCAGCAGACTCGCTGCGCTCGCAAGCACCCAGCGATGCCATCATGCGCCGCTGCGCTTGGTGTGCCCACACATGGTGCTGCTCGTGCCGCGTTTGCAGGTTGTTGGTGGGAGGCTGGCTACTCACTGGGAATAGACAGGCATTCTGTCTGCCCTCACTGTGGGTCTTTCAAACAAGCAGAGAATCTAAGCAGGCTGGCCCTGCACGTGACCTTGGGTTGGTAACATGTGAGCAACATGTGAGCCAGAGTGCTGCCTGCCTGGCCGGCCACGAATGCGGTGACTGACCTGGGCTCGGCGCCGCCGACGCAGCTCCGGCTCCTCGTCGGGCGGCGGCTCGCCACCGTCCCTCCCGCCGCAGTGCACGACGCTGGTGGGCAACTGCAATGCGCAGACCGCCAACCTGGCCGGGAACCAGGTCACCCAGATCCAGTCGGGCTCGCCGGCCGAGTGCTGCGATGCGTGCAAGCTGTCGTCCACGGTGCGCGCGCCGCCCACTTGGAGTGAGACTCTGGATGCCGCGCGTGGGCGGCACTGCATGTAGCTGCGTGCGCATGCATTTGCGGCTGCATAACTGCCCCAGGGCAGCCACCTTTCTTGGTGAGCAACTCTTTGCATGTGCGCGCCCTGGATTGGCGTGCAAATTTGTGGCACTGTGCGTCGCGCAGTGCACCATCTGGGTGTTCTGCCAGAACGGCAACTGCGGCGGCGGACTCAGCCAGGGCGCCTGCCAGCTCAAGACCTCGACCGGCAGCATCGTCAACCAGGACAGCTCAGGCGCGCACCGGCCTGTGCACATCCCTCGCCAGCCCATGTGGCGCTTGCTCGAGCCCGCCGCGGGAGCCCCCCTTCAAGTAGCGACGACTCGGTGGTTTGCCCAGATCTCCCTGTCTGTGCTTGACGCCTCACCCATATTAGGCTCTTGACCATGCAGAGATGCATGTGCGCTGTTCCTGGATGTCGCCTGCATGCACCCGGCTTGGCCAGGCATGCACGAGTAGGGTAGGGCTCGTGGCGCGCTGCCTCATCAGCTCAGGTACACTGCTTGCTGGGGCATGCGCATGCAGATGCGCTTTGCTTGACCGCAAGCATGTCACGCTGCTGGCGGGTTGACCGGAGCGGGTCTGTGTGCGCGCAGGCAACTTCATCAGTGGCACTCTCAGCCGCACCGCCTGAGCACCCCCCTGTGCTGCAGTGTAGCACTGCTTGCTGCTGGTTCTAGTCATTGTGTGGCGTGTGACGCCTGTAGTACCGCGTGTGCTTCTGTCTAGGCGAGCTACACGCGATTACTTACAGGCACCAAGCGACACACTACACTAAGTGTTTTAGAACCAGGACTGCATGCAGAGGATAGACATGGGGAATTTCAGACACATTGACAAAATGACCAGGGTTTGTGCTTGACCGGCCCGTCCGCTTGCGCGTTGGGTCCCTCATGCGCTGCTCTGCTACACTTGTTGCGAGCTTTTGCCGCCATTTTTTATGCTTGGGCAGTGCACTTCCTTTGGATCGGTTGATCCAGTTGATCCAATCAACCTTCATGCTGAGAAACCTCCATCCATGGGGCCCGTGTTTGCGTTTGGCTGCAGTAATGGTTTTGCAAGTGCTGTCGTACCTTGCCGTCATGCTGATCATGCTTACATGCTTTACTTGCACACAAGTGACTGTTGTCGACGAGCCCTTGGCGCTCTGGTGACTGATGGCCCTGGCGCCTTGGCGGTGCTGACACTATTTTTCAGCGGGTGTGAGATATAGGCATGTCCTGGATTTTTAAGGCGTCGCACAAGTGTGTGTCCTTGCAATTCTGCTTGGGAATGTATGGATTGCATGTAAAGATGGTGAGCCTGTGAAACATACGTCACATACGTAGAGCGGAGAAGCCTCTGCTGGCCTTCACAGCATGCCTACGGGGGTGAGTGTACACCGTGTACGTGCCCACTGTTCACTCTCATGCTGGATGCATCAGCCTGGTCCTCATTACCCTGTCTCACGACCCTCGAGACCAATGCATACTTCTCGGCGAGGTTGGTGAGCATATCTGAGGTTAGCAGTGCTTGGTTCGCCCTCCCTGTTCAGCCATTTGATGCCGCACGAGTCTCTGCGGAAGCAGGCGAAAGAGGGGTTCAAGAGCCTGTTCCAGCGGAAGCACGCGGACGAGGACGTGAAGGCTCCTCCTCCAGCGCAGGAGACGACGATGCAGCAGTCTGGCATGCCCAAGGTGCTCGGCCACAGCGAAAGTCTCAGCACGAAGAGACTGTGCCGGGGGCATGTGCTGACAATCAAAGCCTTGTTCTGCTGAACCTGCTCTGAACGGAGGGCCTGCTTGGTTGCCAACGTTGCCAACGTTGAAGAAGCTTGCATGCGTGCATGCGGCGCCGGCAGGCTAGGCAGGTACTGATGAGGTGCGCGCATTGCCTTTTGGAGAGGAGTTTGTGCACACAGTGCAGCAGGAGCTTGGTGTGCGCTCAGTGTGCTGACACTTTGTGGGGCCATTGGTTCGGCAAGCAGTACAGTCTGGCCAGCTAGGCAGCTTCGTGGGAAGGCAGAGTTGGCGGGCATCAGGGCGCCTTCAGCCGAGGGCCCTTGCGCGCTCGTCCTGCCATAGGGGCGTGCGTCTGAGCAGCTCTGCTGTGCGCAGACTAGCAACCTGGGTACAATGCCCACGGACCTGAAGCCGGGGTTCGACGCGAGCTCGGCGCAGTCGGCTGGCGGCGCGCCCAGCCGCCTGGAGGAGGCCGGGGCGCAGCACGCGCCGCCGCTTGCTCAGACTGGCGGCGCAGGCCACGCGCCACCTATGGCTCAGTTTGGCGGCGCGGGCAACGCGCCCTCCCCGGACATCCTGGCCTCTACCCGGCGGTGTGCCTGCTGAGCGCCTTACTATAGATTGAGTAGCTTCTTGACAGCGTGTTGTTCTGCAGCTGTGTCGCTGTTGTGCACTCGCGAGGCTTTGCTTATAAGGCCTCACTTCGGACCTATGCGAGTTGAGTCTGGTCTCTACTCGAGCAGGCCTCGCTATGCAGCGATTTGCACCCTGCACTGCAGTGCATGAGCCTATCAGTGTTGCAAACCGTGACAGATGTGAAGAAGCGCTCGTAGGGCTTCTAACGTTGGTACTCGGGCGCTTGCAGGCAGACAGAGATGGCTCCGCCTACGCCTGAAAGCGCGGGCTACTCGCGTCTCACCGAGGAGGGGCCTCTGGCGCCCGCGTCAACGCCTGTGGGCAGCGTGGCTGCCAGGTGCGTGTCACTGGCTGTCCTCTGTGTCGGGCGAGTCGCGAGGGCCCTCTGCCCTGAAGTCGCGCACGCATGGACATGGTTTGTGTTGCTCGTCTCCTACGGGGAAGTGCCGAGTGTGCCTGCTGCACTGAACACATGATGGCTGCTGCACTAAACACATGATGGCAGCAAGGGCCCCTCCTCGCACTTTTGCCACGTCAGCAGGGAGGCAGCCAGGTCGAGCGCGGTTGCTACCATTTAACCTCGGGTCACAACAGGGGCTATGCTGTGCTCACGCAAGCGCTTGCCACGCCGCGCAGCGGCACGAGAGTCCACCCGCCGTCGTCCAGCATCGCGGCGCAGTCCGCCAAGGCCGCGCACCTGGGCGACCAGCCGGCCATGGGCGCCAGCCTGGCCAAGACGGGCGTGTCGGAGGACGCCGCGCTGGCCGCGCAGGGGCACACGCTGCACCACACCACCGTCACGCACGACGCGTCCGCGCCCTACCTCGGGCCCAGCGGTGGCGCGGGCTCTGGCCTGGTGCGTCGCACTGTTTGGGCTGAGGGGTGTAGTTATGTGGAAGTGTGCTGTACAGGAGGTCAGTCCAATTTGTGGGGGCTCGTCTGCAAGAATTGAGGCCTGCCTATGGGCATGCTGACATAGCAAGTGCAGGAAAGGAAGCGAGGGGTAACAGAGTTGCTTGAGTGCGTGCCCTGGGTACCTGCCCAAAAGCCTTATGTCGCCTTGCTTTGCAACCATGACCATCTGCCTGTGCTGACCAGCGTGGCGCTGCAGGGCGCGAGCAAGCCGCCCATGACGGACGTGGGCGCCGCGCCCCCGCAGCACAAGGAGCAGCAGGAGCCGCTGCTCCCGAGCGGCAAGCGCAGCTCGCCGGCGACCGGCTTTGTGCCGGACAGCGTGCTGGGCGCCAGCAGCGCCAAGGACCAGACGCGCGCCGGCGACATTGAGCATGTGCGGGCGTTTTTCGTGCCGCGGTCCCTGTTGTCAGCAGAGCCTTGTCAAATGATGGTGATTTGTCCATGATGAACCTGTTCAGCATCACGTAACGCAGAAGATGACAGTGATGAGGCTGTTCCGGCATCTAGGCACATGCAGCTGGGTTCTGACTTGCATGTTTGACAGGGGTATGCGTTTGCCGCTTATTAGCATATCAAGGCAGGATGCTGCGAGCATCAGCTGCTGCTGCTGCGTACATGCGCCTAGCCTGGTCGAACGTATTTGCATGCGGTGTGCGCGAGCACGTCCGTGTTCGGCATGGACTCACATGCCGCGCACTGGCGCGCACAGGACACCCAGGTGCCCACAGGCTACCTGGGCAGCAAGGAGGGCGCCGACACACTCAAGGGGCACTCGACGACCGGCATGGTGGACCGCGTTGGCGAGGCGCAGGGCGGGCTGGGCACCGGCGCGCTGCTGAAGGAGCACGCCGATGCGTCCAAGGACCAGGCGCGGAGGCGGAGTCATGTATTGAGTTGTGTTCACATCCCTTGTTGGCCCGCCTGTGTTGCGAAGGAGATCCAGAGCTGAAGCGGCCTTTGCGCGTTGGGCTGGCATGGGCTTACACGAGGCCTATGTCTCGAGTGCCCAAAAAATTTGGTAGTTTTAGCCGCACTACTACATAGTGCGGTTTGCTAAGCAAGTCACAATCGACCATGTGTTACAGCCGCCGCAGTGCCAGACCGGCAAGCGCGTGCGGCAGCAGTGCGCACGCATCAGCGTCCCAGCCTTTGGCGCAGGACGCCAAGTCGGTGGATGCCAGCGGCGCAAAGTTCCACGGCAGCTCAGCGGCGGTGCCCGCGGCGGGCCTGCCATCGCCTGCGGGCGATGGCATGGGCACCGGCACGGGTGGCATGGGCACCGGCACGGGTGGCATGGGCACCAGCACGGGTGGCATGGGCACCAGCACAGGTGCAATGAGGCAATTTTGTGGGTGTGTTGGCACCAAGCATTGATGTGATAATTTAAAGTTCCCTGGACTTGGTCTAACGGTCTAACGGGCTTGAACTGAAGTATGTCAAGCAGATTAAAGTGATTTGAGCTGCGTGCACAAAGGAGGGTCGCTTGGCAAGCCTGAGCCCAGGGGCGGCTGCGCTGCGACAGGCACCATGCCGGACGTCCGCAGCTCGAACGCGCCGTCTACGCTGCTGGGCCGCGCACAGGAGGCGATCGTGCATGCTGCAGCAGCCACGTCCGCTGCGGGCACCGTGGTCGTCAACAAGGTAGCTGCCTATCAACAGTAGGGGCGTTGCTGGTGGCTGGCGCGCACCAATGCCAGCCACTGGCTGAAGTCAGTGTGCTCCTTTCAGCGTGGCTACTTTCTTGCAGGATGACCGTCAGCAGTTATTCAGGGTTTACTGGGCACCGTAACGCGCGCCGTCCGACTGCCCAAGCTTGCCCTGTCAGAAGCGCTGGGTTCGTGCCAGTCGTGCATAGGTGCTGTTTGATTATGCAGAGGACGTGTCCGAGTCATGATAAAGGGTTGTATTGCTCAGGTGATCTAGTTGCCGACAATGCGTGACCGTGTGCGTGCCTCCCAGGTGCAAGAGGCGACGGGCATGGCTCCCAGCAAGGCGACAGAGACGAGCACTGTTACTCGTCCGCAGCAGACCACTGTGACTTCGCAGCAGACCACTGTGACACCGCAGCAGACCGGCACTGTTACCGGCGAGCGCGGTGCGGGCGGGAACGGCACCGGCATGGTGCAGCAGGTGCGGGGCCCCGTCCGGCTCGGATGGGCCGCAGAGCGCGATGCTGACCTGAGCAGCAATGCAGTGGGGATCGCTGAAGCATGCTTTTGTTTGTAGAACAGGTAGAACAGGACATGAGTCTGTTTATTGTGGGGCTTTAGATGCAGCCTGGAAAAGCCTTTAGCTGTGCTGACGGGGGAGCGGCGGGCCTGGCAGGTGCAGCAGGGCGCGCAGAGGGCGTACGAGCAGGTGACGTCGGCGGCGCCGCTGCAGCGCGTGGTGGAGTATGGGCAGGCGGCCGCCGCCAAGGCGTCTGAGCAGGCGAATGCCGCCTACCAGTGCGCCCCGCACAGGGCTCGCGCGCTAGGACTGACACTTGTCGGGGCAAGGCAGCGCTGCGGGGCTGCTGTCTGTGCTCAGTGTTGGAGGTTTTCTCCTGTAAAATTGCTGTAATTGGTACTGAGCGTGTCTGCTCAATCACCTACATGCGAGTAGCTTGCGCTGCTGCATGTTGTGGACATGAGTGAAGCTCTGTGTGCTGGTGTGTGTCAATGCAAGCTGGGCCGATCGTCCTCTAATGCCAGCAAGGAGGCCATCTTGAGGCAGCGTGCCTATGGTATGTCTTATGGTTTGACCCGCGCTTGTCGCAGTGCGCCAGTATCCTCACACGACGGCGCCGCCTCGCAGGGCGGCCGCGTCCAAGCTGCACGAGACCGGCCTGCCGCAGAAGGCTGCCGAGCATCGCGATGCAGCCGGCGCCCGGGCCTCTGACTTTACCACTCAGGTGAGCCTCGCGTGGCTGCGGCACGCAATCGCTAGGTGGCCTGGCGTAGTGAAACGGCGATCTGGCCGCATCCAACAGAGACCGTGCTTGGCCATTTATTGGGCAGCGTGTGGTATGATGCGGATTGGCTTGTTGTCCCTTGAGACCTGGCAGACGTGACTTGTCCTCGTGTAAGCGACCTCAGTGAGCGCTGGCTTCGGCGAGCGCCCGCAGGAATGCTCGAACCTGAAACCAGCAATAACGCCGCGGCTAATGAGGGGTGGCGCGCTGCGCAGGCGCAGCAGGCGGCCGCGCAGGCGCAGGACGCCGCGCGTTCCAAGGGCGCCGAGCTGTACACGCAGGTGCCGCGCCTGGCGCAGCCGTTTGGTTGCCCATGTGAAGCTGTGCGATGTGCAGAGCTATGAAACGTGTGTGGAGGCGGTCTGCCATGTCCCTTCTGGATGTCTGCGGACTGTCTAGAATTGCCCGAGAATACTTGAGGGCCAAACTTGAGGTGCAGGCTGTGCATGCTCCTCTGGATTGATTTGCGGTCGGTGCAGCACAATGCGCAGATGCGCCTTTGCTGCAACCTGCCAGCCGCGTCAGCGCGAGCCGCTGCTGTTGGGCGAACTGAGCGCTGCGGCGCGTGCCGCGCAGGCGGCGGACGCCACGGTGGCCGCGCGCGAGCAGGCAGCGCGCGCCGCCAACCAGCTGTACGCGCAGGCCGCCGACCAGGCTGCGCTCGCGCGCGACCAGGCCGCGCAGGCGCTCGCGCAGGGCGTCGACAGCGTGCGCGCCCGACCCAAGCAAGGGGCGCGGGGAGCGTGCACTTTGCGTGAGGGCTGTGGGTGCTCAGGCTGGTGTATAGACACTGTCCCTGCTTGCGCGCCTAGGTGCGGCGCCCTTTGTTCTTAAATTGTTTGTGTTGCGAGTGATGCGCATTGGCACAGTCGGTTCCAACACCGATTGTGGGACGAGCTGATATGAAAAAGACAGCAGCCTGCACTTCTATAGACCACATGTCCTGGTGCCACTGCGCGCTCCAGTGGAGGCAGTCGATCCCGGCGCCCGGCCCCGAGCGGCGCACCGAGCGCGTGGTAGCCGCGCGCAGGCGCGCAACGTGTCGACCGAGGACGTCAACCGCAGCCGCCTGGCGCGCGGGCTGGCCATGGCCACGCTGCTGTGGGTGCTGTGCACGGTGCTGGGCATCCCGTTCAAGCTGGCGGCAACCGCGATCGTCATGGCCATCGGCGGTATGCTGCTCAAGGAGGTCGTGCAGGACAAGCGCGCCAACCGGCCCGGCGGCCGCGGCCCGCACGGCGGCGTGCCCACCACGGTGCGCGCCCGGCGCCGGTCTGGCAGTGGCGCCTTGGTGTCTCCGGCTGTGTGGGGGAGGGGTCCAGTGCATGCTGGCGCGCCCAGGCTTTACATATTGGTTGACATTGCTCCATGCTGCAAAGATGATAGCAAGGCGTGTTTTGTCAAGCTGTGATCCTGCATGCTTGGCTTTCGAGCAGCATGTAGTGTTAGATTCCTGATTGTCGCATTACTTGCACAGACGAGGGTGCTGACCTGAATGCTGGGGCCTGCGCAGGAGTTCTCGTCGCATGCGCCGACCGGGCGCGACATCACGCCGCCCACCGCGCCCATGTCTGGCATCCCCGCCACGGGCGGCTACAACACCGGCGCCACGGGCGGCCAGAACACCCGCGCCATGAGCGGCCACAACACCGGCGCCATGGGCGGCCAGAACACCGGCGCCATGAGCGGCCACAACACCGGCGCTATTGGCGGCCAGAACACCGGCGCCATGAGCGGCCACAACACCGGCGCGCAGGCCGTCAACGCTCCGGCGCCGCAGCCGCCCATGCTGGGTGACATGGGCGCGACGGGCGCGTTTGGCGTGGGCGGCCCGGCGCCGCCGCATGCCGGGGGCGGCCCAGGGGCGTACAGCACGGGCGCGCCGGGGGCGTACGGCACGGGCGCGCCGGGGGCGTACGGCGGGGGCGCCCAGGCGTCGCAGCACGCGCAGGCGGCCCCGCCGATGCCGCACCCGCAGGAGCCCATGCACACGGAGTTTGGGACCATCAAGGTGGCCAAGCCGGTGCTGGATGCCACGCAGCGCGCGGCCATGCGCCTGGAGGAGTGAAGATTAAGCGTGGTGCTTGTTGCGTGGGTAAGCGGCAGAGCGCAAGCGTCATGGAGCTCGGCTGAAACCAGCATCATCAGTGTCTGGCAAGCGTGGAGCTCCGGCGATCGAGCCCAAGTCAGTGCTCTGAGCACAGACCTGTGCTTGAGTTAGGCTGGAAAGACAGAGCGAGCATTGCGAGGGAGCGCATGTGAACCAGCGGGCGTGGGACATGGCCATGATCTACGGTGCTGGGATCGGGGAGTGCAGTGTGGGGTAGCTGTGCATGGCCTAGACATTGTGCGGCGGCCAAAATGATGCATTTGCAGTACTTCTGCAGCAGGGCTGGGCAAGATCTCAGCCCAAATGAGATGGCATGCAAATACATGTGTCCAGAAAGCAGTGTGGCAGCCTCCAAGTTGAGCAGGCGCAAGAGCGGCTGTAGAGGTCAATACGCATACTGGGTTTTCCTGGTCTGCACATGAGGGTGAGGTTTGCATAGGAGTGCAGAGGCTACTCGCGCGCGGGACAGGTGGTTGGGGTGAGGGACAGACTTTCGGCATTCTTTTGTGTGAGAAAACTAAGTTTTGATGACTTGCGCTCTGTCTTGCGCGGTGCGTGTAGGTAGTACACAAACGCTGCTGCGCAGTGCATGCTGTAAGCTGCAGTTGAGTAGCACCACCACTATGACTCTAGAGATCCCCATAGGCAGCGGAGTGCGGATGTGAACCCCAGCTTACAAACGAACCCTAGCAGCTGTAGCTACACGGCGTATACTGAAGAGGTCGGGGCTCCTCCTCGGGCGCGGAGCGGGCTGCACCATCGGCAGCCCTGGTTTGTGGCGGCGTGCGCCAGAGCTGGCGGCCCTCAGAAAGTTGGCAGCCAGTTATCTTCGGCTGGGCAGGTGTAGGAGCCGGCGTGTGGCCCAGGCAGGCCGCTTGCGGGCCGGCAGTATGTGGGCACAGGCACGCCTGCTTGCCCGGCCTGCTCGTGCCTTTCCAGTCATGCTTTTTGTACGAAACATGGTGGAAGCTTGCTGCTCTAAAGCAGCCTCCTGCCTGCCCCTGCGCGTGCTGCCAGCTGTCTGCCGCGCACACGGCGTGCTCCAGGCAGCCGCAGGGTATGCAACCTGCCTGTTCCTGGCTTCTCCAGGCGGCGCACACCACGTGAGTTCCATCCAGCTTCTCTCCTTGCACCGCTGTGTGTGCGGGTTGTGAGCCTGCCTGGCGGCCCCGCTGTGTGCACTGTGAGGAGGCGCGCAGACTGTTCCAGAGCCGCGCAGGCACTCGCCCGCACGTAGCGAAGGCATGCAGGCCGGCCCCACCGCCTGCCTGCCATGGGGAGCCCGCGGCGGGCCAGCGCCTGGCCTGGTGGCGCACCGCGGCAGGCGCGACCCTGCCGCCAGTGTGCGCGTGCGCATCTTGTTGTGCCTGCCTGCCTGCACAATCGGCCGTCTGCCACGCTCGGCTCGACCTGGCGGAGCGTGGCAAGCGCGCGCGCACCAGCGGTGCAGCGGGTGCTCAAGACCGCCTGCGCGCTTCATGCAGGCGGGCGCGCCATCGCGCGCGGTGCCCCCGCGCACGATCGCGCTGCTGGCGATCGGCACGGCGCTGCTGACCGGTCTGGTGGCGTGGGAGGGCAACGGCGTGGCCGGCCTGGCCCTGGCGGGCAGCCGCGCCGTGCGGCCCCCGCGGGACTGGGCGCCGCTGCTAGGGCTCCTGCGCTGGGGGCGCCCCGGCGCGTGGCTGGAGCGCAGCGCAGCCGTCCTGGAAAAGGCGGCGCCGGCTGCGCTGCTGGTCAGCGCCCGGCGCGAGCCCGGCAGCGGCGACGTGCACCCCCTCCTGCGGCGGCAGCTGCGGCCCGCTGCGGGGGCGGACACGGCGGGCGTGCCCGGCGGCGAAGCTGGCGCCCTGCCCGCAGGGCGAGGAGAAGCCGCGGGCTCAGGGACGGGCGCTGCGACGGCGGCGGCGCGGCAGCAGGCCGCGGCGCGAGCGCTGCCGTCGGGGCGGGGCGCAGCAGCGGGGGGGCGGGCGCGCGGCACGCGCTCGCCGGCGGATGCGGCGGGCGCGCTGGCGGCGGCGCTGGCGTACACGCGCCCAAACGCATCCGACGATGCAGCGGGCGGCGCAAGCGCGGCGCCCGAGGGCGCTGCGGCGCGCCGCGCCAAAAATGGCACGCAGCAGCACGGCGGCGCCGGCGGCGCGGGCGCGGCCGCGCTGGGCGAGCCTGCAACAGCGGCGGTGGGCACCGGGCCGGGCGCGTCCCTGGCGCCGCCGGCGACGCACGCGGCCAGCGGCGCTGGCGGCGGCGGCCAGCTGGCCGACCCCGGCCCAGACCCCGGGCGCTGCGCTTTCCTGGCCGCCTCGGCGGACGAGCCGCTGGGGCCGCCGGCGGGCGAGGGCAACCCGCTGTGCACGCCGCTGCGCCGGCCCGGCGTGCGCAGCGTGGCCGTTGTCGGCAACGGGCCGCTGGACGAGGCGGCGCGGCGCGGCGTCGGCGCCGCGGACGTCGTCGTGCGCTTCAACCTGATGAACAACTGGCGCCGCTTCGCCGAGCGCGTGGACGTCTGGGTCATCCGCTTCAGCGTGGAGGCCGCGCTGCGCTACTGGGGCATCACCAACTTCCGGCCGGCCGAGGGCGAGCGCGTCATCAATGCCACGCAGGCGCGCCCCGCCGCGCCCGCGCGCCGCGGCCCAAGGCGCTGTTATTGCCCCGCGCTTGTGCGTGTGGGCCGGCGGCCTCGCTGCGCACTGGACGCGTGCCGGCGGGCGGGCCGCGGCAGGACGCGCGCCCTGCGTGCGGCGGCGCGCACAGGCTCCGCCGGCACTGCCTCGGCCTCCCGCCCGGTCTCTTAGCGCTTTGAGATCTGTGGCGCGGCCGCGCGCAGGCGGTGTGGCTGGTGGGCGGGGCGCAGGAGCACGCGGACGAGCTGCTCGAGCGCGCGCCCGCGCTGCGCGCGGCGGCCGGCGCGCCGCCCAAGGCCGTGGGCATCCCGCTAGAGCCGGTCACGGCCGCGTACAATGCCTGGCTGGGCGTGCGCGACGCCTCGCCGTCAACCGGCTTCGTGGGTGCGGCGCCGCTCTGCAGCGCGCTTCGAGATGCGGCGTGCGCCGCAGCGCAAGCGGTGCCGCTGGAGCGCGTCTGCTCTGCTCATGAGCCCATGCTGGTCAGCATGGCGCCAGGCGTCTGTGTACCTGTCAACGCACCTCGTGATGCACCTCGTAAACCTTACCCACTGCGCCGGCATCTTTGGTGGGGCATGCGAGCGGCCGCGCCGCAGGGGGCGCCCATGGGCCCGGGGGCGGGGGGGGGGGGGGGGGCCCCGCCCCCCGAG
>JAABUJ010000418.1_pt1 | contig 84887 bp, 108 predicted proteins | sample 5559131 | NCBI WGS metagenome assembly JAABUJ01 (sample SAMN10711875, study PRJNA513366) | rock metagenome | isolation source: Antarctica rocks | place: Antarctica: Victoria Land, Mt New Zealand nord | collected 2016-01-07 | reverse complement strand
GGCCTGCGGGCCGTCGCAGGCGCGCTCGGCACGCGGTGCAACAGGAGGACGCGGTGCAGCAGCGCGTGGCCGGCGCCGAGCGCGCCGGCGACAGCCCGCAGGCCGTCCGCCTCCACCCGCAGGGCGGCGAGTGCGTCGGCCAGTGCCACGCGCTTGGCCAGGCGGACGTGGTGCAGCAGCGCGTGGCCGGCGGCGAGCGCGCCAGCGACCGCCCGCACAGGGCGCTCTGCATGCAGACGCGCCGGCTGCCTAACCCTAAGCCTGTGCCCGCTCAGCTTGTAAGCCGCGCGCGCAGGGGCGCGCGGCGCGCACGTCGTGGCCGACGAGGATGATGAGGTCGGCGTGGTCGATGGCGCGGTGGATGTAGTCGCCGTCGCTGATCGCCGCGGTACCCATGTACATGCGGTTGCCTGCGCGCGCCCGGCGGCGGCGCGGTCGCTGTGGCGCACATGGTGTTACTGGCAGGCTAGGGTTTGCTGTGCCAGCAGATGAGGGCCGCCGACGCGGGCTCGGCGGCGTGCTCCAGAGCGCCGCCATGCTGAGGGCAGGGCGCGGCCGGTAGGGCCCCGCACGGCTGTCGATGACGCCCTTGCCCATCATCGTGTCGCAGAATGGGATGCCGATCTCGTCCACAAACTTCCGCAGCATGTTGGACGTCAGCTTGCGGTTCGCGCCGGCGCCGATGACCAGCAGCGGGTGCGAGCACGCCTGCCGTGCAGCTGACTCAAGGTCAGGGTGACCCAAGCCTCAAGGCACATAACAAATGCACGTCAAATGTACGGCAGAAGCTCATACTTGGTCATACTATATCTGAGATTGTGCTTAGGCCTGGTTCAGGCCAGCACAAGCTGCGCTACGACCACGACTTTCCGGCCGGTTACCTGCTTGCATGCCACTCAGCAATTAACGTGTCATACAACAGACAGCGGCTATCGGAGCATCGGCCAGCTTCCTCAACATGCGCGAGATGTGAGCAGCCCATGAGTCCGAGCTCCTCAACGGCGCGACGGCAAGGGCAAGCCTCCGCATGGGAGCGCCAGGGCGTGAGCACAGCGTGCACAGGCCGCACGACTGGACGGCGCACGGGGGCGTCCAGGCCGCCTGGCGGCAACCCCGGGGCCACACCCGGATCATCTCCACGGCGCGCCGAATCGCCTTGACCTCGGGCACCGGCCGCCGCACGCGGTGCGCCGGGTACACCAGGCACTCGAGCTCCGGCACCTGCCGCGGCGTGCAACGTCAGGGTAGGGTACGACCCTAACCCTGATCATATCCGTACAACGCGCGCGCGTCGCGCACCGCCGTTGCCACCCAGGTGCTTGCGGCGCCGGCCGTGCCACTTGCCAGGCTGGTGGTGCGGGGCGCGCGCACAGGCGCATGTAGTGCGCAGTTACGCACGACAATGACGCAAATGCCATCCGCGGGCGTCGCGAGCGGCGCGCCTGCTGGTGTGCCACATCCTCGGGCAGCTCGATGTGCGACGTGCCGGGCCGCTCCTCCTCCGCGCGCCGCACCGCCTCCCGCACGTATGCCGGCACCAGGCCGCCGTCCACCAGCTGCGGCGGGGTTTGTAAGAGGGTGTTGGAGTGCATGCTGCTAGTCAGCTGCGCCGAGCTCGCAGTGCTGGCCTCGAAATGGTTTGGACCGCCAGGGCGATCCTGCGCCGCCGACCTGGCATGCGCATGGTCGGCGCACGCACAGGAGCCAAGAGCGGGCCTCCCGGGCAGCCGCCGCTGAGGCGCTAGGGAGGCAGCTCCGCCCGTCAGCCGGCAGGCAGAGCGCACTGCACATTCCTGAGACCGCAGGCAGCCGCGCACAGGGCCGCCGGGGCGCCGCGCCTGCTTGGTGAACTTGGACAGCGGCTTGAACATCTCCACGCTGTTGACGATCTGGAACGCGCCCTGCTTGCTCTTGAGCACGGGCTTCTGGCCTGCCGCGCCGCGCCGCAGCGCGTCGGGGCCGGGTGTGGCTGCCCGCGCAGCATGTGCCGAGCTCGCTCTTGCCATACAAGCCCTCACATACAGCCAGGTCTTTGCGACACCGTTAACTTCCAGCGGGGTCTTTGGGACAGCTTTATTGCGGGGCTGGGCGCCACTGGGCCTACAGCGGAGGGGCGCACCGGTGATCAGGAGCATGGGGAAGCCGCCCAGCTGCGCGTAGGCTGCGGATGTCGTGAAGTTGGTGGCGCCCGGGCCCAGTGTCGACAGCGCCACGCCCGCCTTGCCTGCCGCGCGCACAGCAACATCGCAGGCGCGCTGTGCCAGGCTGCCTTGCACAGCCTGACTGCCTGTGGTGCTGGCCTGATGAGGATTTTTGCGAGACGCATGGCGGTCACTGCCATGTGGCATGCATGGCTGCGCAGCTCCCTGGGCACGGCCGCAGATTCATGTGGGGGATAGTGCTGCACAGGCGCATGCACTGCTGTAGCACCACTCTGACTGTCCGGAACGCTGTCCGATGCCGTGGTGCTTCATAACATGCACTTGAAAGGAGCACAGTGTGGCAGCGCGCGGACATCCTATTTCGTACTCAACGGGCATGCATGCGGAAGCAAGAGTGGCTGGGCCGGACCGGTGAGGCGGCCGACAGTGGCCGCCATCATGGCCGCGGCCTGCTCATGGCGCGTGACGATGAGCCGTATCCGCCCGCTCTGGCGCAGGCTGTCCACAAAGTCCAGGTTCTCCTCGCCTGCCGGTCGGCACGGCGCGCTCAGCAGCGGCGTCTGCTGTGCTGCTCGCAAGCCGCACACTCTCAGCCCGGCGCAGGCAGGGCCCCGGCTGTGTCTCGCACAGGGCGGAATGACGAGCAGCGGCCCAGGCAGCCCCCCCCCGCTGCGAGCCACTGGCAGCGGAGGGGGGGCCGCGCACCAGGAACACCAAAGATGTAGTCCACGTTCTCGTTCTCCAGCGCCCTGCGCACCCAGCGCAGGCGTCCGCACCAGCAGCGCTGAGGTTCGCAGGGCCAGCAGCAGAGCCTGGTCGCGGAGTACTGTGGCAGGCTGCGGAGTCGCTTGGCAAGTCAGAACGCACCGTATAAACAGGTCGCTGGCCTTCATCGGCCCTCCCAGCAGCGCCATGGGCGCGCACTGCCGTCTGCAGCCTCTGCAGCGTCCCGCAACATAACCTTATAGTCTTTCCATGCCTGTGCATAAATAGATGCATGCATGCATAGCTTGCTCTCAAGCCACTTGCTCAACTCCCAGCACACTGTGACAGACTGCGAGCACCTCAGCCAGGCTATGTGCATACTCCATTAAAGCTATACATGCGCTTGGCCCTTGACACTTCAAGCAAATATGGCGCTCAAAGCTTCACATAAGGCGCCAAGTGTGAGTCATTGCTACACCAGCAGTTTGCTGGTCCAGGCAGTTGCTTTCAGTGTGAAGCCAGTTCTTTCAGCCACAGTGTGGCACAGTTACAGTCCAATAATCAGTATACGTGGCATATACGCTGCTTCAGGCGCACCTTTGCGCCTTGTGCGTTTCGCAGTGCTGCGCCTCGTTACTTCAACGATAAGCCTTGGTCAGCTACCTCAAAAGCATAGAGCTGGTAGGCAAACATTGATCACAATAGAGTGCACCACTCCAGTCTATTGACTGTTGATATCTAAGATAAGGAGTAATCCACCAGTGTGTCAGCCAACTGTTTGGCTGTTTGGCTGAAAGAAGGCTGGTCTGGTGTGACACCAGTCACGGCAGCAAGACCCTATTGCAGGCCCTGTTAGGCCCTCCACGAGATGGAGCTTTCGGTGTCGTAACTGCGCAGCTGTGCTATGCTCAGCTGGGCTGTTCGCGTCCAGGGACTGGTCAGTAGCAATCAGCTGACCAACTACCAGGAAGTGTCTGGCTTTCGCTTTTCGGGGCTAGATGCTGCGGGCGACCCTGGCCTGAGCAGCGATGAGCTGGTGCGCCTGGAGGGCTGGCACGGAGCGGTCACGGCCAGCGATAGCGAGGGCGCTATGGGTGGCCGCCTTGGCTGTGCTGCTGGCGCTTGCGGATGGCCGGCGGTCTGTCACGCAGGCAGCCCACCGGCCAGCAGCCCGTCGGCAGGCGCCGTGCGGCATTAAGCTGCCAGGCGGCCGGAAAGAGGCTGCCGCCCTGGTGGCAGTGATGGTGAGGCCCGGTGGGCGGCCTGTTGTAGCTCCAGTGCCTTCCTCCGGGATGCAGTGCTGCCTGCTGGCTCAACGACAAGCCCGCTGTACTTTGCCTTAGTGGGGGCCTGGAAACACCGCGCAGACCGGCTTTGAGAAGAAGTACCAGGAGCGGCGCGCGCATGCGCGGCAGACATGGTTCCCCGCGTCGCAGCGCGAAGTCGACAGGTGCGCGCGCGTGCGCCTGCAGCGCCACGCTGCAGCCCCGCGCGGCTGCGCCCGACAGGGTGCTTCCGAACGAGACCGGCTGCGGCTGCCGCGGGTACCTACGTATGGATGCGGCGCAGGATATACGAGGAGAGCGGGATGGAGGTGCGCTTTGCCATCGGCGAGGTGCCCAAGGACTACAAGCGCCAGATTGCGGAGGAGGAGCGCAAGTTTGGCGCGTTCCTGCACATCCCCGTGAAGGTGCGCGGCTGCGCTCAAACGCAGAGCGCAGAGCGGGGCGACGCCTGCGCTGACCTTGCGCTGGCTCGCCCGGCGGTAGCGCCTGCTCACTCGTGACAGGACCACGGGTGCCTGCAGGACCACTACAAGACGCTGGCGTTTAAGACGCTTGCGTTTTGGCAGCTGGTGATAGAGCAGTACGAAGCGAGGTATATCATCAAGGTGGACGACGATAACTACGTCCGCCTGGACCGCCTTGCCATTGCCGTGCGTCAGTGGGATGACCAGGGCGCGGGTGCGTCACGTCCCAGGCTCCAAGGGGGTTGCTGTCTAAGAGCCAGCCTCAACAGGGAAACCAACTCACCAGGTACAGGCCATGCGCTGCTCAGGCCTGCGAGTGACAGTCCAACAGCGTAGGAAAGCCGGTGCACAGGCTCAGCTGCTGACCAGACTGACGTGTTTGACTGTGCTACGACTGGGAGCTAGGTCCAACACTAAGCCGCAACTGAAACTCAGTCAGCGGGCGGCGCAGAGTATGTGGGGTGCTTCAAGATCCGCAATGCGGCGGATGAGCGCTTGGCGCAGCGCTCGCACCGCTGGTATGACCCGCACCACAAGGTCTTCCTGGGCGACGATACGCGCTACGCGGAGGGGCCTTTCTACGTCATCCAGGGCCGCGTCATCGAGGGCATCATGCGGTCGGGGCTGCTGCCGCGCGCAGGCGGCCCGGAGGGTACGCGCCCGAACAATTATAAGATTCCTGCGCACTGCAGATGAGCATCTCTGCGATGACCTGTGTAGGCATGCATGTGGCGCACGCCGCAACAGAGAGGGGCCCTGCAGCGGCGAAGCGCGGGTCTGGGCTCATCCGCTGTATTCAGAGCAGGATGCCATGTGACTGCTGCCTTGCAGTGAGCACGGCAGCTTCAGCTCCCGCAGCTACAGTGCAAGCATGCCATGTACACGGTATCTTGGCCTTGCGTGGACAGCCTGCGTGCCATGCAACGGGCTGTGGCCGGATCATGCAGCTGCATGGCCCAAATGAGGGCCGCTGGCGCAGACCTCATGACCGGCTGGCTGATGAAGGCGTTCAACGTGTCGTTCTATGACGACCGGCGGCTGTGCTTCATGGAGGGGTGCACGCCGTCCATGATTGCCTTCAAGTGGGACCATGCGGTGCGGGCGCACCGTCTGCCCTGGTCCGACCTGGTTATTCATCTGGTTTATTACCTGCTTTTCAAGAGACTGGTCGCTGTCTGCAGTCTACTAGGCTACATAAGATACAATGAAAAGTCAGGCATGACCGCTGAGCCAGCAATGGTCCGCGCACGCAGGTGCGCGACTTCATGGACAAGGAGAACGACTTCACGCGCACGCTGTGCTGCCTGGACAAGGCGCACAGCTTTGAGGGGCGCGCCGAGTGCGCCGACCCCAGCCGCGCGCACGCGGAGGGCCTGCGCTGCATGCACGTGCTGCACACCTCGCCCGCGTGCGCGACGCCGACGCTGGACGTGGACAACCAGCTGCCCATGTTCAGCTACTATGACATGGCCAGCGACTGGGAGTGGATCGCCGAGGCGCGCGCCTTGCCATTGACACGGTCATTGCTCCTTGCAACGTTACGCAGTATTTAGCGCATGCATGCAGAGTGGTTTGCAGTGTGAGGAGCGCATGCAAGGGAGCCTCTCTGCCCTGCTGAGACCTGATCCGTGTGCAGACGATGACTGAGCTGCGGTGACGCTGCTGCGCGCCCGCTTCGTCCTCCATTTCAGTCTTCGCGGAGGAACGGCTGGCGCGCATACCAGAGTCGCGCAGGCTGCGCCGCAGCTGGGGCCGCGCGGCCTGCGAGCCGAATCTTTGGTGCATGAGCTTGGGTCAGTTGCAGCCTGTGCGCTGTCAAATTCAGGATGCATCCATTCTTGTCGCGGCCCAGCCATATTTTGTGCTGAGTGTGACGGCACTAGTCTTGCCTTTTGTTGTAGGCTCGAACCTGGGCCCCTCACTCGCGAGGTAGTCGCGCAAGGGGCAGTCTGCTTTCATTCTGCGTCTGGCAGTGTGCATTTGCACCGTCACACAGGCCAGCTGTTGCTATGGGATGGTAGCCCTCTGAGTCACAGCGTGCTGTACCTGTGTGTCAAACGGCCTAGTGTAGCTGCGTCCGCAGCCCTGCCATCGCCTAGCTGGGGGCGATGAGTTTCGGTGTGCAGTATGACAGGATGCAAGGATTTTGCCGCTTTCTATCAATGGCAGGGCCGACATCATGTGTGGCTGCTGAGGCACGGAGCTACATCATGCATACATCCACACATCATGATGTGCATGATGTGCATGCAGTCTCCAAACCCCAAGCAAAAGCTCAGACAGGGTAAGAGGCAGCCTCCTCAGGGCCTGATATGTCGCGGGCCGTCTGCTAACGATTGCAAACTTGTGGCTCGAGGTTGCACCGTCAGGCAGTACACAAGAGCAGTGCGCACAGATGATGAGGAGATGTGCGCCGCGGTTTCTGCGCTGCCTGCAAAACAAGCAGTTGACGGCGTGCCTGGAATTCAGTGGAGCTAGCACGGAAAGCGTTGCGCCACTCTGCACTCAGCTTGAGGCGGTAAGGACTGCAAACGTACCTGCACAGCCGTGGTGCATGTGGCCCTTGCAGGGAAAGCAAGGACAGATGCACACTCCACTTGGTTGCTTGTGCTGCTCCTCACTCAGTATGTTCTCTGCTGCAGAGCTTGATGTTGACAAGGCTTGAGCTTTATGTGTCTACACAGCTTTAGGCATGTAATCTATTTGCTTGCTTGCAGGTATCACGGCGAGCCACACACCCCTTTGCCAGCGGCAGCCCAGCGGTCTGGCAGCCAGCCCAGCCCTGCGCGTCGTACAGCACGCGCGGCGCGCGGAAAGCTGGCAAGCCCGGAGACGCCCCCGTTGAAGAGGCTGCGGCGGAGGCCGCCGGCGCGCCGGGCGCTGCCGCCGCACAGCAGGAGGCGGCGGCGGCACAGGGCGGCGAAAGCCCCAGCGGTGCGTCTGTGGACTCGGCGGGCGAGCATGATGACGTGGAAGGCGCGCTGTCGGCAGAGCTGCAGGCAGCGCTTGCTGCAAAGGACAAAGAGGTGCGCAGGCACCCTCAAAAGATAGGATGTCGTCTGTGTCAACCAGACCCGGCAAGAAGCAATACCAGCTGCACTGCCTACTTTGCAGTGCTGTTAGCAAGTGTTATTTGCAAGTCGCCAGCAGTGTTTCAACAACGCGGCGAGGTTGCCGCGCAAGCGCGCACAACTGCGTTGCAGAGCTTGCTGAAGCGACCTGCCTGCTGTCAACACGAACAGAAGCTGGCGAGTTATAAATCTTGAACGGTGGCAAGCGCTAAAGCAGCGCATGGAAACCAGCGCTCAGAGATAGTGTCTGGGCAGGTACGAGACATGCGGGAGCGCAACCTGCGGGTGCTGGCGGACATGGAGAACCTGCGTGAGCGCTCCGCAAAGGCGGCTCAGTCCACCAAGCAGTACGCCATTCAGGTGAAGCGCCACATAGAAGGTGCCATGGGCGCATGCCAGCCTGCTTGGATTAGGATCATGGGTATGCAGCTGTATGCTGCTGAAAGTCACAACGGAGTCGAAGTTGTTAGTGTTGATATTCCGTGACCTTTTTTTGGTGACTCCGCTTCAAGCAATTGTATTCAGTGATTCCTCCACGGACATTGCAGGCGTGTGTGGCACGTGTGGCTGGTGTGAGCGCGCTGAGTGCGCGCTGCAGCAGACCGAAGTTCGCCGCGTGCATGGCAGGGTTTTGTGAAGGACCTGGTGGAGGTCGCAGACAACCTGCAGCGCGCGGCCGAGACGGTGCCGGGGGCGGTGCTGGAGGGGAAGGATGCGGATGGCCAGCCACTGTCGCCGGAGCGCGCTCTTGCGCTGCTGCAGAGCCTGCTCCAGGGCGTGCACCTCACCGAGCGGCAGCTGCAGCAGGCGCGATGCGTCAGCATGCGTTGTCCCGCCCTGTTCTGCCTGCACCCCAGAGCTTTGTAGTAAGTAGCTTTATAAAGCAATGTATTTCCTATGACGGCCTTTCGCAGATCAACACATATTAAGCATCAGCTGGGACACATGGATTCGCCGCATCTCTTTGCTGTAGTCAAGCGGATGCGTGCCTGGATGCTACGCAGGCGCTGAGGAAGCATGGAGTGGAGCGTTACATGCCCAAGGAGGGGGATGCTTTCAACCACGACATGCACAATGCCATGTTTGACGTGCCGCTGCCGCCCAACAGCGAGGACACCGGTCCTGGGAGCATTGCCATGCTTATCAAGGTTCGCCTAGCTGCCAAAATAGGTCATACGACGGCCGGCGATGGAATATGGGATGTGAAATGTTGACTCATGATGTGACATTTTATGCATCATGCACACATGGGACAGCACATGACCGAGTGCTGTGTGTGCGGCGCAGAATGGCTACACTTTGAATGGGCGGGTGGTTCGCCCAGCGGACGTTGCGACGTTTCGCGGAGCATAGAGGTTAGGGATGGTTAGGTTGGCTTGCAGTCAAGAACGGGCGGTGCCACTAGAAACAGAGTGGTAGCCACAGCTTGCGCAGTAAGCTGTATGCTTTCGTTGCAAGTTGCTTCATGTCCGAACTGTAGGGAGTCAACGCCTGACTGCAAAATGTGTTGAGTTGCAAACCTGTCTCGTCATGTCCCTGCGTGGGCTTGCTTACCCGGTGTACGGGGTACTTGTGTGGTTGTGAGGCTGCGGTGAAGGAGCGCCTGTTGTCCTCTAGTGTACCATGTCTTATGGTGGTGGCACACTCTGATGGGCGCAACCCACCTGGCACTGCAAACAGCTCACAAAGCGGGCTCCCAGGGTGCCGCATCACTGTGCAATGCACCCTCAACAGCTCTCTAGTACGCATCCATGCAGGAGAGGGTGTTGACCAGGTCATTCAGCAGTAGTCCTCTCTCAAGCTCCAGGCATGCGTTTGTTTACACCAAGCGCAGGATGCAGACCTCACCCACGCTCAGAGTGGCAAGACCTGCACCAGGCCCGATACACCTGTGCCTGGGACATCCATGTGCATAGCCTCTGAAGGCGCCCTCAGACTATGCGCTCCAGCTCGCGCGCATAGGTGAGCGCGTGCCCAATCAGCTCGATGGAAGGCAGCTCTGCTGCGCCGCTCTCGGCTTCCATGCCGCTGAAAACCACCTGCCCGCCCTTCACCTCCCAGCCGCGCTGCACAGAGAACACGTGCGTAAGTGGCGCAGTCACAGCACATGTGCGCCGCCAAGTACGCCACCAAGCGCAGCCGCGCTGGTGGCCCAGGCGCACAAGCTTGCAAGGCAGGTATCCACGTCAGGGACAGCGGATGCGGTCCACATGAAACTGCACACCCTTGAGCACAAGCACATTGCAAATCTCACTCCCCTTCAACGTGCTGCCTCACGAAGAGCAGCTCTCAGGGGCGTTCGCCAAGCAGATACGTATTGGAGCGCTCAGACATGCTGGTGGCCTGAGTGGGCGCAGCGCACCTGCTCAGCAAACGCGGTCGCCTCGTTGTCAGACGCGAAAAGCATGAGCTTGCGCGCGTCCGCGACCGACAGGCTGCCGTACGCGCGCTCGCTGCAGCCCGCAATCTCCTCCCTGCATTAGGCGCAGGCTGTTAGATCGGCGGATCAGCAAAACCTGCTCGGCAAAGTGCCGCGCGCCGGCCAGCATCCGGCAGGCTTCAGGCACATACGCGGCAGCCGAGGCGAGCTGGCGCGGGGGGCGGGGCCGCACCGCACGGTGGTGAGCAGGCGCTGCATGAAGTAGGCGTAGGCCGGGTCGGGCATGTCGTCGCGCGCGGCCAGCACCTTGTTGTACGCGCCCTCCATCAGCCAGCGCTCCAGCAGCTCCGCGTGCTCCACATGCGGGCTGGCGTGCGCCTGCGCGGGCCGCCCGGCAGCCGGCTGCAGGCTGGCGCTGGGCGCTGCAGCGCAGGCGCTGCGAGCGCACAGCAGCAGCCTCTGCACCCCGCATGCTGCCCCCCATGCATCACCAGGTGAGAGCTCACGTGAGCGGGTTGTTGTCTACCATTCCAAGCTATCCAAAAGATGATCTTCTTCGCAGTGCAAGACAAGCCATGCCGAAAGAGACAGCTGGAATGTCAACACCAGCCGGTCAATCATGGCCAAATAGTAAACAGTTGGTGCTTCCGCACAGGGTCAAGGTCACGCAGCAGTGAAGTGCAGCAGTATTGTGTGCGAGGCCGCGCCTCTGCTGGCAGCAGCTCCAGCTCAGTGTGAAACTCAGCGATCCGGTTCTGGACAAGCAGACGCATGAGGTTCAGCCCCGTCGTCAGCGCCTCCGCCTTCGAGGGAGGCAGCAGGGACCTGCCGCAGCAGGCACACACACGCTCGCTTGCTTACACCCCTGCTGCGCTAAAAAATGCCTTCAAATGAGCTAGCAAGGGTGCACAGACTGCAGCGTGGCCACAGGCCGAACTGCCGCGCCTGGTGTCTGTGTAGTATGTCTTCAGCTGCGTAAAGTTGCGCTCAACAGCAGCCTCGTCCTTCAGCCGGACGCTCAACAGGACCGCCTGCTCCAGTACTTCTCCTGTGAAGCAGCACACAGCGCTCGTCACAGACGGCTGCTTTGTGCAGCAACGATCTTGAACGGCCGTTTCCAAGCCAGCCCGCAGCAGCAGGCCGGCGCACGCGCAAGCAGAAGCTCCTGCTGCGCAGTCGGCGTGTGCTGGTACACAGGCGGAGGCGCTGCAAGCTCTGTCAGCTTCAGCTGCGCGCCGCGGGGCTCCCTGCTCAGTGTTGTCGGCAGAAAGCGCACAGCAAGTGCAGAAGCTTCAGCGGCTCCAGGCGCACCTTCAGCGTGGTTAACAAGCGCTTTGCTGCAGGCAGATCGTCCTGCCGCACCGCCGCCTGCGCTCCCGAGCGTGGGATCAGTCGCACAGCTTGACGACGGTGGCTGCCAGTCAGCACCACGGCGCACACGCGCCTTGAACTGGTCAAAGCTCTTCTGTGCATCGGCAAGCTTTGCCATGCCGTTCCAGCGCCCTCGCCGTCTGCGTGGTAGACTGGTGCTACTGCACTGACATACGCGCGCCGTGAAGATGTTTCCCAGGCAAGTACCGAAAGACAGCGACGCCGCAGCACAACTTGAGTTCAGGCTGTTGTATCCCGTCAGGCAGCAGGCAGCTGTGAGTTGTGCAGCTCTTCATAACAGGACACCCATGCTCAAGCGGGGTGTCCACCCTCTGTACAGGACATGTCCTAGCATTTCCTGGGCGCCAAGCAGACATTGGGGAGGAGTGTATTGCGCAGCACATCAGACTGGTGCGCACACCCCTAGGCCTCTGCTGGTCCTGCCAAGGTCAGCAGCGCAAAGCGGCGATGCGCCGCTCTGCTTGGCATCGCCGGCGGCGCTTGTTAGGCACTGTTCCAAGCTCGCGGTGACGCTCCCGGCTTTCAGACGGAGGCAGAGCATGCACCGGTGACAACTGGCGGCGCAACAGATTGACACATGGCCGCCGCAGAAGAGGTCCGGTTGGTAACTTATGGTGTGCTTCTGGTGGCAGGTGGTGCTGCCGTGCACCACGTGCTCCCTCATAATATTGCCTGCGCAGGTGCCAGAGTTCACGCTCGTCGCACGCAGTGCTGACTGCCTGAGGCTGTGCATCACGCTGCCGGGTGCGGGCTGGGCAGGATGCCACCTGGCTTTACACATGTATGGCCTGCTACATTCAGCTGTTTCCGATGGGTCAGGCGTCACGGGGGCGAGCGAGGTGGAGACCTCTGTGTCTGCCTCCGAGGACTGCATCTCCGTGCGCGTACCTGGCCGCTACTGCCTGGTGAGCGCCGCGCAAGCCGCTGTCGTGCCTCTCGACTCGAGACCTCTAGCGCACTATCTGCCTTGCTATTATGTTGCGAGACCGCGTGTGCGACGCACGCCGGCCTCACAGGAACTGCCGCTGGACGTGCGAGTGAGCCGCAACTTCGCGGGGCTCCGCTTTTCGCGCAGGATGCAGTGCTATCAGGTGCCGAGGCACACGCTCACAGCCATATGTTCTTTCTGCTTTTTGCTTTATGTATGACAGGAGCTGAGACAAAGGGCTCCGCTACATCCGCTGGTAGGAGCTTCAAGCAAGTGAGCCAGGCTTGAGACGAACGAGGTCAACAACGTGTATTGGCAGGTCGACCTGCGCATTCTGGACCGCGAGTGCCAGCCACCGGAGCCCCCGGATTGGAGTCCGCAAGCGGCCGCCTACGCACGGAAGGTGGAGGAGGACCCGGGCTTGGAGACCCCGGGCGCCCTTTTGGGGTACAGCCCAGCACCAGGGCGCAGACCCGCACCTGTGCTGCCGGTGGATGGGCTGGCACCTGCAGCAGGCGTGCGTGCCTCGCCGCGGGCCGCTAAGCCCTACAAGCCGCCGCTGGGGGTGCAGTGCGGGGTTAGTCACCCGGACACCGCGTGCAGTGGCAGCAATGGAGCGCCGCAGCGCAGCACGTGGGGCCACGAGCTGCGTGAGCCGCCCGGCATGCCGTCGTCAAGCCGGACGCCGCCCATCCGGGACCTGCCGGCGCGCTCAGAGAGCGGCGACAGCCGCACAGCCGTCAGCGCGGACGGAGAGGCGCCCTCGCCGCTGAGTGCTGGTCTGAGGCGCGATGACCGGCGCCCCTGGTCGGCTGATGGTGGCTCTGCGCGCGTCCGCGCAAGCGCCACAGACAGCAGCGGGCGCTTAACCAGCGAGCGCTCGGGCGGCGCAGACTGCAGCCCCGTCGGCGTGTTTGGCAACAACCTGGCAGGCTGCACCGGCGCAGAGGAGCCCTGGCGCGAGCAGCCGCGGCGCTCTCGCGTCGGCAGCAAACCTGCAGCTGAGCCGGCTGTTAATGGCGGCGGCGGCGGCGGCGGCGGTGGCGGCGGCGGCCGCGGCGCGGGTGAGTGCTGGATAGACCAGCACCCCAGCATGGAGCCTGAGGAGGCCGGCAGCTCCGAACCCGTCATGGCGGGCAGCCCCGAGCCTGGCGGCGGGGCGCCGCACGGCGCGGCCGCGGCGGCGCCGCCCGCCGAGCGGCCACAGCGCGGCGATGTGCAAGCAGGGGCGGCGGCCGCTGCGGATGCGGCGGAGCAGCGGGAACGCAGGGAGGCAGCCAAGGCTGCGGATGCGGAGGAGCGGCGGGAGCGCAGGGAGGCAGCCAAGGCTGCAGAGCGGCAGCAGCGCGAGGCGCGCGCGGCCGCGGCGGCCTTGGGCGATGAGAAGCGCGCTGCGGGGAAGGCGGCGGCGCAGCGGCGCCGGGAGGAGGCCGCCGCCGCGAAGGCCGCGGAGGCGGAGCGGCGCCAGCAGGAGCGGCACGAGCAGCGCATCGCCGAGGCCGCCGCCGCCAAGGCCGCTGCGGAGGCGCGTCCTGGCGAGCTGCGTCTGGAAGTGTGCCTGCGAGAAGGCCTTGGAGCGGAGGGTTCGGCACCGTGCTCTAAGCGTGTGCATGATTGAACGTGTGGACTGTAAGTCAATCGAACATGTGCACCACAAGTGAACGCGCGTGCAGGAGCGGGAGCGGCTGCGGGCAGAAGCCGACGCGCGCGAGCAGCTGCGGCTCCGCGCCGAGGCGCGCGCGGCGGCGCAGCGGGCCGCAGAGGCGAAGGCGGCGGCCGCAGCGGCCGCGGCGGCGGAGCGCGCGGCCGCGGCCGCGCAGGCGGCGGACGCGCGGCGCGAGCGCGAGGCCCGGGCGGAGGCGCAGCGCCGCGCCCAGGTGCGCCACCCCGACAGGGTCTCTGGCGTGCATGTGGCAAAGAGGTGGGGAAGCTGCGCAGGCGCATGGCCACAGGCAGCAGAGAGAGAGAGACATCCAGGTTGCACCGCATCGTGCGCACCCAGACACTATGTGCTACAGAACCCGTGCCCTGGCGGCTGAGTACCGCGGCCAGGCCGCACGTCTGTTGCACTGGCCGTGGGCGCTTGGCGCGTCGTGGTCACAAGCTTCGCGCTCCCGCGGCGCAGGAGCGCGCCGACGAGTGGTTTAAGGCGGGGGCGCCCTGGTGGCAGCTCTATGCGGTGGCGGTCCTGGCGCACTTCCTGGTCACGCGCGTGTTCCTGGAGCTGTATTTTATCTGCCGCGCGCTGGCCATGTTCACCCCCTACCTCCTGCCCGTCGTCGTGCGCATCGCGGGTTTCCGCACCAGCGCGGCGCAGCTGGAGGTGCGGCGCCCGGCTTTCCAAGGAGGGGCCCTTTCGGGTCGTCTCAGGGTGCCTGTTGTGTGATGGCAGGCGCCGCAGGAGCGGCAGCGCCCATTGGGCAGTCCCCGCGCGTCCCGCCCGAGCGTCGCGGCCGCTCAGCAGCGCGCACAGATGCGCATGTTGTATTGCGCACGCCGCCGTGCATCCCCAACCCTATTCAATGCTCACCCCGGCGCTGCCGTCCCCTCGCGCCCAGGAGGCGATGGCGCGTGGCGGCAAGGGGGTGGCCGTCGTGTCCTGGGCGCTGGCGATCGCGCTCGCGGTCCTCCTCGCGTACCCCGCGGCCTGCGCGGCGGCGTACGCCGCCGGCGCAGCGGCGGCGGTCTTCCGCGCGCTGCTGTGGCGGCCGCACTGGCTGGCGGATGTGGCCTGCGCCGCCGCGCTCGGTACGAGGCCGTGCGATGTGTGAGATGGCCGGGCGTGCGCGCAAGGGCGTGTCATGCGCCGTGCGGCGCACTGCCGAAACACCTGCACAGCGGTGCACCGTGCTGCAAGAGCCCCAGGCGCTCGGCTGCATGCGAGCGCATGACCGCCCAGCGCTCATCCCGCTCCAGCAAGCTGCCCGCGCACAGGCTTCCTGGTGCACGGCGCGTCCGTGCTCTCGGTGGCGCCGCTGCTGCCGCTGATGTGGTGGATGAGCTGCGGCGGCGTCGCGGCGCTCCTGTCCACGCCCGTCATCGCCTTCGGCCTGCTGTGCAAGGTCGCGCCGTCCACGGCGTTCGGCGGCTGGTGCGTGCGCCCGGGGCAGCGCGGCGCGCCCAACGCGGGTCGCGCGGGGCGCTGCTCGACCGCAAGCCTGTCTCCGCCTAACGCTGGCGTGCGCGGGCTGTGCGATGCGGGCATGTGGGCCGAAGCGGGACTCCCGGAAAAGGCGTCGACTGTGCTGAGGACATTGCTGAGGACTCGCCAAGGCCCTGCTTGCATGGGACGCGTCCCATGCCTTCCCTGACTGGTGGCGATCACGGTGCCTGGGAGGCGTGACATGCTCATGCATGGCACCCTAGCTCACCTCACATGCCGACGGCCATCGCCCGGCGCAGGTCGCTCGCTGTGACCGTGCTTTCCATCTGCCTGGGCTGGGCGGGGGCCTGGAGCAACGTGGTGCGCGTCGTGGTGCTGATGTGCTTCGCCGCGCTGCACTTCTCGGGACCCTCGGCGAAGGGCGGGGGCGGCTACAACTCCGCGTCGCCGGGTGTGTGCTTGGAGGCTCTGAAGCGGTGTTTGGTAACGAGAGGGGCTGTGCATCTCATGAGACTGGAGACTTGGACTGCACCCGGCGAAAGCAGGCGATGATATGCACGGAGGGTGTTGTAGTATACGCAGAGGAGGCGATATCATGACTGGCGTGCCTCTAAACTATACGCAGTATCAGCGATGCGGATATGCTGGCCCGAGAGCGCTTGGGCGCGTCTTGTGCCGCACGAAGCTGACGCGCTCGCGAAAGCTGGATCCCGACGTCCTTGCGCGGGGCTGTGCAGCTTCGGGCCCAAACGTGGTGGCGGGCGCGAGCGGCGAGGTGCGCCGCGTGCTGGAGGCGGAGACGATGTACGATGTGCTAGAGGTGCGCGCATGCGCTGTCGCAGACAAAGGCGGCTTTCCTCCGCTACGTGGAGCCCTGGAACATACATTGGTCACTGGGGGTGTGCTTGTCGTCAGATGTTTGTTTCGGGGGCTGCACGTTGCCTCAATTGTTTTTTCTCTTGCGCGCTGTAGTGGTGCACCGCGCTGATCGTTGCGCACGCGGTGGGCGAGGGTGTCAGGGAAGGGTCCACCAGCGCCTATTATGGCGCAGCGACACGTGTGCACGTTGGCTGCCGCAGGTGCCGAGCAGCGCGGATGCCGCGGAGATCCGGGTCGCCTGGCGGCGCAAGAGCATGCTGACGCACCCCGACAAGCTCAAGGACGCGCCCGGCGGCCTCCAGGCCTCGCAGCGCGTCAACGAGGCGCGTAGCCGTCCTCCCACCCCCCAACCGAGCTGTAGCGCGGCAACCACTCTCCGCCGGGGTTGGTTAGGAGCGTGCCCCTGAGATGACGGAGCGGAGCAACCCCACGGCGCTGCACCGCGCCTGGCGCGCACCCGGCATCATGCCGTTGGTGCTGCTCGCGGCGCTTAATGCGCGTGTGACGCGCTTGCCACGTCGCCGTGACAGGGCCATGCGCGCTGCCTGAGCGCCACCGCCCTACCCTACCCAACCCCCCCGCGCGCGCAGGCGAAGGAGCACCTGGTCGACGCGGCCGCGCGCGCCAAGTATGACAGGACGCTGGCGGAGGGGGCCGCGCAGGCGCGCCGCGAGCGCGAGGCGGCGGCGACGGCGGCGGCGGCCGCGGCCGCGCACGGCGGCGGCCCCGAGCGCGGCGACCGCGCCGCCGCGCGCGGGGACGAGGCTTTTACGGCCGCGGTGAGCGCCCGCGGCGAGAGTTGCGCCGCATGCGTGAGCAGACTGGTGTACGGGAGGGGGTGACTCTGCCTGCGCGCAACACCGGATAGAGATCCAGCTTCATGCCGGTGCTGTTTGTCCAAGTAGCGCCTGCTCGAGCAGTCTGGAGCACTGCACTGATGTGCAGCCCTGCAGGGTTACGCACCTGAGCATGCACAGGAGTGCCGGAAATTAGCGAGTGAGACTCCGTTTGCTTTAATGGTCTGACTCATATGTCCGATTCATAAAGCGACGAGCTGCCCCGCCCGCCCGCGCGCAGTGCGGGATCTGCGGCGGTGCGCACTGCATCATGCGCGTGCCGCGGCGCAAGGCGAGCGCGCGCTGGTGCGCGGTTCACAATACGTGCGCGGCCCGCGCCCGCTGCTCGCCGGCGCCCTGGCTCGCCCTCTGCCGCGCCCAGAACATGCAGAAGCTGTCAGTGACAGCACACTGTTCGCCAGTCACACATGCACCGCGTGGGGCGTGCGTCATGAACCTTCTGCGCAGACACCGTGCTGCGCAGGGCACACAAGCAGCTGCATGCTGCTTGTGTGCATGAGCCTGGCGCAAGAGCCGAAGGCGCCCACCACACGAGCACAGGCGTGGTCGTTCTCGGCGTGGGCATTCTCAGAGAGCTGCATGCAGTAGCTGGAAGGGTGCTGGCGGTGCATGTCCGGGCCTCTAGGTGCTGGCGGCAGCCCGCCCATGCTATGTGCAATCAGGTTCTGTGTCTGCATGTCTGAACCTGCCAGCCGCGCGCGCAGCTTCCACGAGGCCGACGCCAACGAGGTGTGGGCGGAGTCGGGCGCGCGCAGCTTCATGCAGCTCGGGCGCAGCAAGCGGGCGCGCCCCGCGCGCCTCGCATGCCTTGCATCGGGCTGCCGTCAGTAGCAGCCCCATGGAAGGCTTTGAATAAAATGGCGCATCCATCGTAAACGTGCGTTACTGCGAGCGAGGCGGCCTGGGCTTGGCAGGCACGCGCACGTCTGCGCCGCCTGGTGTGGGTCAGCGCGCAGGGCGCCTGCCTTCTGGCGGTGACATCCACGGGCGCAACGCGCGCAGGAGTACATGTACATCATAATCTAGCCCCAACTCTATCCTAACCCTACCCTACACCTTTTACGGCAAACTGACGCTACAAAATGCGCGCAGGTGTACATGTACTCGCAGGGCTGCGTGCTCGACATAACGGAGTGGGCGGAGTGCGTCGGCGGCGAGCTGGCCGCGCTCCCGCCCGACGCGCACGACGTGCTGATCGAGCTCAGCGAGGTGCCTCTCCGGCCCATGCGCTGTCACCCGCTTTTCTGGGCGCGCGGAACTAGTGACTGATCTCCACCGGGCCGGTGGAGATGAGCGTATTGCTGGTTCAGTGCTGAGCTGCTGCACTCAGCTGGGACGGCGGGTTTGCATGATGGCCTCCAGCTGCCTCTGGACATGCAAGTGCGCCTGCTGTGCCCAAGGTCTGGCCTCGGTGTGCCCTGACGGGTACATGCCTGTGATATGATATCCCAGCGCGCCAGCTTTATGAGTTGCCGAGATGCATGAGGTGTGCGTCAATGAAGGTTGTCTCAGGGTGAGAGGCGCTGTGAAGGCCCATATACACTGCATCCAGCTGGGGACTGTTTTCCGCACCGCATGCACGCCTTTGGCTGTGTGCTGACGCCTGTGCGCGTGCTGCAGGGGACAGTGGTGATCCCGGACCGCCTGCGGCCCGCCGGCTGGAACCCGCCCGGGCGCGCAGCCGCGCCCGCGCCGGGCGGCAGCACCAAGAAGAAGGCGCGGCGGGCGCGCCGGTTCTGACCTGCGGCGCAATACCCTACCGCAGTACCCTGTTCCTGACGCGCTGCAGCCTGGGCGCGCGCGGCGCGGCCGCGGGCCCGCGCACGCGACGGACAGCAGCACCAGAACAAGAAGCGGCAGGAGCGTCCGCCGCGACCCGGGCGCGCTGCATGCTGGTGTGCACGGTGGGGCTGGCATGGAGAGCGGCCGTAGTGCCGAGAGAGCACGCGCACAGATTGGCGCTGTCCCGCCCGAGCGCTGGGCGGGGTGACCATGCGATGAGACCTTGGAGCGCAAGACCAGGGCGCATGTGGCAAACAGGGCTGAATCAGCACAAGCTGCAGACTGGCTAGTAAGTGCTGCGGGATGGGTGCCCTTGCCCGCCACTGGCATCCCACAGGTCTGCCTGATTGGAATACGGCGGGCGCCTCGGTACCAGCCGCGCCGCTCCTGTGTGGCTGTGTATGCTGACGCTCTCTGCAGTCGGACAGGGGCGGCTGAAGAAGTGAATGCGATGAGGCAGGGTGTAATGGTGGGCCATGAAACACTATAGCAAACATGGGGGCGCAATGAGCGGTGTGCGTCCTGCGCGCAGCATAGGCGGTGAGCGGACAATGATGGTGCGGAGGGCTTTTCTTCTTAGCGGAGGTTTGTGCAAGCCGGTGTGCTGTCTGTGGTTTTGCATGTGAGAATTGCCAGGAAAATCGCGGGACAACTCTGCTTTTTGTCATCTCCTGTATGGATAGGTGTGCCCTGTTCTCTTGCATGTGCAGTGCTGCATATGTATGCCCCTCCTTCATGTCCCATCGTGTGAGGGGGCGAAGCATGGCTGCATGTGCACGTCTTGTGGGCGCTGCTGCACACAGCGCAGCCACATGAAAGAAAGTAGAGCAGACTTTTGAACTCAGGTCATGGCGTCAGAGTGGTGGGTTCCTCCAGATAAGACAGCGTATGTAGAAAACGGGCACCTGGTGCATAGCAAAGCGAGCGCGCCTCCAGCGCTGTAATGCCACGCCAGTTGGCAGAAGGGCAGCGGCTCATAGCTCTGACACCGAACAGCATGCAGCACCTCTGCCGCAGACCAGCACCCCGTTTGAGGCAGCAGGCGCACGATGGTCTCATCGGCAATAAGCTTGTATACAAGCACGCCTGCGCCGCACGCCGCCTGATCATCGCCCCTCTCAGCCCAATCTCCCTCGTCAGGCCGCAACACCACTTACAGCCTGCATGCTGGATCAAGGCCCCAATACGCTGGATCAAGGCCCCAATGCCCGCAAGGAGGCTGGCCATGCGAGCGCGGCTGCCCCCGCGGCCGCCGCCGCTCTCAGGCCAGCGCTGGCTCGCGCGCCTCCCAGCGCGGCTCCTGGCGCTGCACGCGGCGCCGCCCGCCCCGCCGCCGCCCGCCGGCGGCCGCGGCGGGGCCATGGTTGGGCGCCGTGCCGGCGCCCACCGCAGCCAGCAGGAAGGCTTGCGCCTTGGGGTGCCGGTTCTCCGCCGCGATGTCCGCCGGGGTCTGCCCGGCGGTGTCCTTGGCCTGCGCCAGCACGATCAGGCAGGCCTCTCAGCGCTCATTCCCTTTTCAGCCGTGCGCAGCGGGCGATCCCAACCTCCTCTTTAGATTTCTCCCGAGCGCTATAAGGCCCTCCGCTTGGCTTTACAAGGGCGCGGCGCCGATCCGGGGCGGCATTCAAGCAACGGGCAGCAAGGGCATCCGCTACCGCGCCCACCGGCCGCCTGTCAAGTGACACTACACCCTGCGCAGCTGCACTTGGCTTGTGGCCACTCGCATACGTAGCGTCAAGCGCACGCGCCCCGCTGCGGGCCGCACCGCGGCGCCGGCGCCGGCGGCGAGCAGCAAGCGGATGAGCGGCAGGCAGCCCTGGCGCGCGGCCAGGTGCAGCGCGCCCTGCCCGTAGCGGTTGCTCGCGCACGCCAGCTCCGCCGCGCGCGCGCCCGCCGCCGCCAGCAGCTGCGCGGCGATGCCGGTGTGCTGCGCGACCGCGGCCGCCATGAGCGGCGTCCAGCTGTCGCCGTACAGGCCGGCCTCCTGTGCGCCGGCGGCGATCCCGCTCGCGTCAGGCAGCCGGCCCATACAGGCAGGCGCGCGCGTGGCGGCAGCCCCATGGGGCGACCCGCTGGCAACCTACGCGCGGCAGCTGCGGCTCCCACAAAAGGCTGAGGCTGTTTCACATGTACATGGCGCTAATGACGCGCCACGCGACGCAGGGAGGCCAGGGCACAGAGCTCAAGGCATTCGCCGCGGCATTGCGCCAGGCGTCGGCGCAGGGCGGCGCGCACCACCCAGGGCAGGCCGGCGCGCTGCGCGTGCGCGAGCAGCACACGCACGACGCCGCCGTAGCCGCGCAGCGCCGCGATGTAGAGTGGCGCCTCGCCGGCCGCGTTGCGCAGGCCCGCGTCCGCGCCCGCGGCCAGCAGCTCGGCCGCGGCCGCGGCCGCGCTGAGCTCGCACGCGGCGAACAGCGGCGTGGCGGCGCCGCGGTCGCGCGCGTCCACGCCCGCGCCCAGCGCCAGCAGCGCCTGCGCGCGCCCGCGGTGGGCTCGCGCCGCTGCGCCTCCCGCGCAGCTGCGCGCCTGATCTGGCGACAAGGCCCTGCCCATGGCCGCCTCGCCAGGTGCATGCCGTGATGCGAAGCAGCGACGGCGGCGAGCGGGATGCGCAGGGCACATGCGCGAGGTGGCGCGGGAAGCACGTGCATGACCAGGGCAGACACCAACATGGGCGGGAGGCAGCGGTGCGGCTGCCTTCGGACGGCCACGCACGGGCGCGCACCCAGATCCGCTGCACGTGCATGGCCGGCGTGATCAGCAGCGTGCTGGCGCAGCTGACGGCGGCGTGCAGCGGCGTCTGGCGCGTCGCGCTGCTGCAGTTTGCGGCCGCGTCCAGCGCGAGCGCCACGCCGGCGGACGGCGCGTCGAGCGCCGCGGCCAGGGCCGCGGCCGGGCAGGCGGGCGCGCGCGGCGCGGCGCGCTGGCCGCGCGCGCGCGCCTCGGAGAGCAGCGCCACCGCCGCTGCTACGTCGGCGCCGCGGCAGAAGTTCCACACGGTCACGCGCTCGCCTGGCCCGCGCGCAAGAGCCTCGCGCTGATCCCGGTGTGTCGGCGCGCGGCCAGACTAGGTGTGTCGGCGCGCGGCCAGACTGCATGCTGTGAGCGGGCACCACGCATGGCAAGCACGGCAGAAGAACAGGTGACGGTGGCGCCACCGGCCCGCACGTTTGGCGCACGGGCCGGCGCGCACCCAGGGCGGCGGCCACGGCGGCCACGACCGGCGGCGCGAAAAACGACAGCTCCAGCAGCGCGAGCGCCGGCAGCGCGCCCGCGGCCGCCGCCAGCAGCGCTGCCGCGGCGGCCTCGCCGGGCTGCAGGCCGCCCTCCGGCACGGCGTACGCGGCCGCCTCGCGCGCCGCGCACTCCTCCGCGCGCACCGCCTCCGGGATGCTGTCCTGCCAGCCCAAGGGCAGGTGCGAGGGCGGGAAGCGCTGCGCGGTCGCCGCGGCGCGCGCCGCATACGCGCGCTCCACGCGCTCGGTCGCGGCCGCGGTGATGGCGCCCGGCGGCGCCGGCCCGGCCATGAGCGCGGCGGCCGCGGCGTGGCCGGGCAGCGCGGCGGCCGCGGCCGCCGCGGCGGCTGCCGTGCGCGGCGGCGCCAGGCCCGACCCGCCCACCAGCAGCGCGCGCAGGCCGGGCGCGCCGGCGGCCAGCGCGGCCAGGCCGGGCGCGCCCAGGCGGGAGCAGTTGGTCAGCGCAAGGATGCGCAGGCGGCCGAGGCCGGCGGCGGCGCCAGGCGCCGGCGGCCCGATGGGCTCGGCGCGGGCGGCCGGCGGCGCCGGCGGCGCCGGCCCGCCGCCGGCCGGCCAGCCGGAGAGCGCCAGGTGGGAGAGCGCGGCCGCGGCGAGCGGCGCGCCGGGCGCGGCCGCGGCGGCCAGCGCGCCCGACAGCGCGGCCGCGGTCAGCTGGAAGCAGCGGCTCAGGCCCAGCACCTGCAGGCGCGGGCCGGCCGGCGCGGCGCCGCCTGCGCGCCGCCGCGGTGCTGAGCTGGAGCGCTCGGGGTCGGGGGCGCTGCGCGGGCATGGCCTACCTCGCATGACAGACGAAGGATGCAGCTGGACGCTGCAGGGGTGAGCCGCACGCGCTGCTGCATGCCGTCACACGCGCCCCCGCCCGCCCAGCCGCCCCCGCCACTCCCGCACTGACCTGGCCACACCCGCGCACCGCGCCACGCATACAGCCGCACGGCACAAACCCCGGGCAGGGTCGCACCTGGCGGCAGCATGTGCGCCACGAGGAGCTGCATGACGGCGGGCGACAGCTTTTTGCAGCCATTGAGGTTCAGGGTGCGCAGATCGCGCAGGGCGTCCAGCGCGCACGCCAGATCGGCGTCCTCGACCGGCAAGCCGCACACGTCCAGCTCTTGGATGCCTGCCAAGCACGTTCGCCACACCATGGTTAGTGCGCCTCAGTGTGCTCGTCCACAACTGCACGGAGCAGCACTCTGTCCTTGCCACAATTGCATCTTCGGCAAAAGAATACGCACACTGCAGCTGCGCTGGGTCTGTGTCAGGCGTGAGCGCTAGAAGCGAGCCTCCCGACGTCGGTGCGCCACCACCGGGCTCCGAGGCTGACGACAGCAAGGACGGCCACACGCAAACACACTCCTCACCAGCAGCCTTGCTTGCGCGGTGGTCAGCCACGGGTCTGCGGGCGGCACCTGCAAAGCTCCTGGCGACGCCGCGCAGCACCTCCCGCGGCGCGGCGCCCTCCGGGCGCGGGCGCAGGCGCAGGCGGAGCGGCGCGCTGGCCGCGACGGCGCGGGCGCGGCGGCACGTCAACGCGCTCCTGGCCACGTCCGCCGGGTCGTCCAGCAGCGACACGATGCTGTCGAGCACCTGCAGCGGAAGCCATGCGCCCTCAACAAGCAACACCAAGTGAGCTGTGTGTGCTGCGACGCCGCTCCTTCTCCAGGTTTGCATGCCACAGAGCAGAAGGCAACTTCTGAAAACAACAGCACACCAGATTGCACAATATACTGCAGTGCACACTGTTACAGCAGCGCGTCATAAGAGTGGGAAGCGTTGCGGGCGCACCTCATCAGGCAGGTCTGTCAGGCACTGCCCAGGCTCCATGCACTGCACTGCCTCCGCCGGTGCAAGCTCCGCCGGGCTCGGCCGCTGCAGCCCGGCACGGCCGGGCGCCGCAGAGCCATGGCATGGCGTGAACACCGCCGCGGCGGGGTTGAGCCCCTGCGCGGGAGCCCTGCCGCTGGCTGTCATCCACCAGACAGCACAGCCACCAAGCGTTGCCTCTGGGGTCGCCCGCGCGGCAGCTGCGCGCGGCGCGGGCCGCGGCGCGGGGCGCGAGCGCGGGGCGCAAGCGGCTGGTGCGGCACGGACTGCGGAGTCGCCTGCTGAGCCACGGCACGCATCAAGTCTCTCTTCTGTCTTTGGAAGGGGGCTGGGTGTGTGAAGAGCGAGTTGTGCGAGCCCGAGCTGCGTGAGGCCTCCTGACGATCTTGGGCACATCCTGCGGTGGGTCATCAGCGCCGGGGTGGGCCAAGCGGGGCAGGAGATGACCTCGATTTCATTCTGTAAGACAAGAACTTGCTGCCTGCCATGCGCAACCAAGAGCTGCTGGTCCTGCGGCACGGCCAGCGGCTTGATGAGGTCCAACACGCCTGGTCGGCCAGTGCCGAGCGGCCCTGGGACCCACCGCTGGCGCCCCATGGGGTTGAGCAGGTGCTACGGGACTTATGTTGAGTGCCTTGCTTTGTGTGAACTCCTCAGCAAGCAAGCGCTCTGCACTTCGCAGCCATCTTGTTGTCTTGCCTGTGCACGACTTCCTCCTTGTTGCCTTGCACGACCAAACTGGAGTGCAACGGCGCAGAGCAGGCAAGCGCGGCTGCCGCCTTGCTCGAAGGGCGTGGCGTGGCGCAAGTCGTGACATCCCCGTTCCAGCGCTGCCTCCAGACCGCCGCCGAGCTGGCCCGCGCCCTGCGCCTGCCGCCCTCCGCCATAGAGGTGGACTGGTCGGTTTGCGAGGTGCGCTTGCTTGCTCCCAGCGCTGCGGCTGTGCCTGTACGGTAGGCGTGGCACGCACGTGCCGGAAAGCTCCTGCGGCACCCGCTGCAGGTGCTGCGCCAGAACTTTCTGGGGAGTGCGGTGCAAGGCAGCGCCGTGCAGTGGATGTGGGGCGAGGGACGCGGCGTGTCGCTGGCCTGGCCGGCTGTGCTGGCCGCCTGGCCAGGTGCGCTCAGCTGCTGTGCAGCTTGTTGCCATCACGCTGCACTTGAGCCGGTCTGTGTTGCTGGAGCCTGAGCTACTGATGAGGCCGCGTGCACCAGGTGCTATGCAGCCAACACTTTTCTTTTCCTCAGCAGGAAGGCATCAGCCTGTCTCTTGCCTGGTCGGCGGAGCTTCACACCTGGTCAGTTTTTATGAGCAGCTGAAGCAGCCACGGCTGGCTGTTCAGCCAGGTCACCCTGTCTGCCGCAGAAAAGGTCACTCTGCCGGTCGCGCCTGGCAGGCACACGGCGTTTGCTGAGCTGGCACTTCTCCTGAGCTGCGCTGTTGTGCTGACGGCAGAGGGAGCCGGTGGTGGCGGTGGAGCCAGCGGCCACGCCGAGCCGCAGGTGGCAGCCACGGCTGCGCCGTCCAGTCCTGAGACGATTGAAGCTGCGCATGCTCGATATGCCGCTGCGCTCGAGGGCATTGCAGAGCGCCACAGCGAGTGCGCGTGCATAGCGGTCGTAACCCATGGTGCGCCCATGCCGCTCTGCGCAGGTGCTTGACATTGGAGGGCCTGCGCCAGCGTGACACAGACAACTTCTCTTGCTAGGGCCATGGGGCATGCTGCCAATTGGGGGCTTGATCGCAGGGCCTGACCAGGGACACCGTAAGCCTGGCATGGCTGTAAAGCAGGCGCCGCGTCCGGCCACCGGCCGCGCCGCCTGTGCTGCAGAGCTTTGCCTCGTATCGCCCACACACCGACGGGCTGACAGAGCGGGGCCCAGGCGAGTGTGTGCGGCGGGCGGTGACGCGCGTGGAGCCGCGCGCCCTGGTGTACCAGGTGGAGCACTGCGGCTGGGCGTGCGCCCGGCGCGAGCGCCACGAGGACGGCACCTGGGGCTGGTGGCGCCTGGACCCGCCAGGGGAGTGCAGTGGGGTGGCATGGTCAGTCTAACCATGAGTCCGCCTCGGCATGTGCCCTCCGCCTGGATGATGCCAGTGCATGTTGACTTTTCAGCTGCATTGCTCTGCTGGGTCATGTGCGTAGCATTCTGGCGAGCCTCAGCATCTGCCCTGTTGGCAGCGAGAGAGAGCCGTCTGTGGCAGCCTTTGTGGCATGCGAGATGCAAGTGTCATCCGGCACATCAGTTGCAATTATCCCACAGCGACAAAGCCGAGGGCGCGAGGCCATGGGCGAGGACCTCTGGGAAGCACACACCCGAAGCACTGTACCCAACAAGCGACCCAAGCTCGCAGCCTGGACACCCTGAGCAACCGCCCACCCCTCAGCCAGCGTCACCACACGCTCCCGCCGCCCTACGACTTGCCCCCGTCGCCAAAGCTGGAGTCGTACGTGGCAGACGACTCCAGCTTCTTCGCGTCGTTCAGCTTCCGCGCGGCCTTCATAAAGTCCTGCGGCGCGCCCGACACTTGCGTTTGAAAAGGAGGTCGCCAATATGCAGGCCAGCACTATCTATGCTCAGCCACTCCCGTCGATCATGCTCGCCGGCCAGCAAGTGCCAAAAGAATGCATGCTGAGCATTGTTGATTGTCTCACTCACTTGCTGTGTGCGGTGGACAAGCGATTTGCACTGCAGCAACCCTGTAAGCTTGCTACTCCTCACGTGCCGCACCTCGTGCACGACATAGTCGCGCTCGTCCCGGATCGCAAACATGCCGGCCTCCGTGCACACGTTTCGCAAATCCGCGCCGTTGAAGTTCTCTGCCAGCTTCACCACTGCCTGCACCCGCAACCATGCAAGTGTCACAAGTCATGGCACTTCGCGACCGCTTGTCACCTCCTGACAAAACTTGTCTCAGCTGCTTGTGGTGTCATCACCACTCCGACATGCATGTACATGCTCAAAATAGCATGGTGGCTGGACTGTCCAGGTAGCTTATTGACCAAACATCCAACAGCCTCATAGCAGGCACCATGGACAGCGATATGCAGCTGGCTGGCAAGAGGGTCTCTGTCACATCTCTTGCCAACCCCGCGGCAACAGCCTCGCAAAGGGCGCGCCTCGTAGTCGATGTCGCCGTGCTTTGTGATCTTGGCGCTGTGGATCTTCAGGATCTCCAGCCGCGCCTGCTCGTTGGGCAGCGGGATCTCAATCTTGCGGTCCAGCCGCCCCGGTCGCAGCAGCGCGGGGTCCAGCACGTCCGGCCGATTGGTCGCCATGATCATCTTCACCTGCACGTCAATGGTGCAGGGTCAGGGTAGGGTGGGGGTAGGTTTAGGCTGGTTGGTCGTCAGAATCATTTTCACCTGCACATCAGCGATGCCAGGTCGGGCACGCGGGTGCACAGCAACGCACGCAGCAGGCAGACGTGATCGGTGAACTTGCACGACTCGGGAGGCTCACTGGGTGATCACACAAGCGACCCTCACAAAGCAGCCAGCGTGCAGGTCAAGGGACAGTGCACCATGAAGTCCCGCGTGCATGCTGGCACGCTGGCAGCACAGGCTCCTATGCCATGCTTTGATCAAAGCCGAGTGGTGGGAAGCTGGGTGACATGCACTTCATCACAGTCTGTGCCAGCCGCTCAAGGTGTGATATCGCTGCTAGGCAGGTGCATGCGCCAAAACCCAGAAATCAGATAGGAACACCTGCGAGCTAGCACGACAGTCCCGCCTGCTAGTATCTGACCCACCTTGCCGATGACATCAAAGCCGTCCAGCTGGCTGAGCAGCTCCATGAGCGTGCGCTGGATCTCGCGGTCCGCGGACGTGCCCTCGCTGAAGCGCCGGCCGCCGATGGCATCGATCTCGTCCATGAAGATGATGCACGGCTGGTGCTCCTTGGCGTAGCCGAACATCTCGCGGATGAGGCGCGCCGACTCGCCGATGTACTTGTCCACGATCGCGGACGAGACGACCTTCAGGAAGTTGGCGTCGATGTTGCTCGCGATCGCGCGCGCCAGCAGCGTCTTGCCTGGCGCGCCGCACGTCGCACACGCCCGTTACACAAGGAGATGAGCCTTCATTTTGCTATTTTATGCGCCAACCAGAGCGTCCCCTAGGCAGGCGCTTGAGCCAGAATGATGCCTGCGCGCTGGCCAGGCGCCTCAGCGACTCCCCGCCCGCGGCGCAGGGGCGCGCCTGTGCCGGGCGGCCCGTAGAGCAGCACGCCCTTGGGCGGATTGATGCCCACGCGCTGGAACAGCTCCGGGTTCATCAGCGGCAGCTCGATCGACTCGCGCAGCTCGCGGATCTGCTCCGACAGGCCGCCGATCATGGAGTAGTCCACCTTGCCCGGGTCCTCCTCCAGCATGTTGAACACCACCGGGTCCACCTGCGGCCGCGGCCGCAGCGAATGAATGAAGTACAGCCGTGTATCAGCCAACTAGCGCGTGCTCAAGTACGGCCGTGGAGGCCACGTCGACCTGGTGCACCGGGCGCCAAGCGCGGGTCACATGCATGTTACTGACGACCCCGCATGCCCTGCAAGCGTGACAAGCACTCAGCAGATGCGGTGCCGTCACCATACCCATGACGATTATGGAGCTGCGGTGCTGCCAACACTGCGCAGTGGTCACAGAGGATGGAGCGACACGGGTCCGGGCGGGCACCTCGCGCGGCAGGAAGCGCATGACAGTGAGCGTCGTCATGTCCAGCGCCACGCGCGTGCCGGAGATGAGCTTGCTCTTATCCACCTTGCTGCGGCAGCCGACCACATACCGCGGCCCGCTGCTGGCCTTGACGATGACTGCGCGCGGTGCACAGCCACATGAGTCCACAGGAGCGATCCGTTCTTACCTCGCTGCAGCCGCCACCTACACAACGGGTGCGCTGCTGGCCTCAACAACAGCTCCTTGCTCAGCACACCGGCCTGGGTGGAGCAAAAATGTGTAGTGTGTTGTTAAGCTCTCAGATCGAGGGAGGCAGCTAGCTTGTGTTGACAGTGTCATGCCAGACGTGCTCAGACAACAGCTTCTGTCTTGACACAGCAAGCGTAGCAGCCGCGTATATTGTGACGCAAGCGCAAGCCTCCTCGCGCCACTCTCGTCACTAGCTACCAGAACTGCTCTGCAAACGAGTCCGATGCAGGAACGCAGCTTTGCTGAGGGCTGTGGTAACCAGGCCTATGCTGGCGCCTCCTGAACGCTGCCTGTGCTGCAAGGTGGCGGACACGCAGTGCCTGCTGGCCAGCAAGCTTGGCAGAGCTTGGCAGCGGGCCGCGCACAGCGCTCCTCGTCCAGCTGCCGCAGCACCTCGCCGATGATCTGCCCCACGCTCTGCAGCGCCTTGAGGTCGTCCTCCGTCTTGTCGTACTCGCCCTTGGAGACCTTGACCTGGTCGCGCAGCGTGCGCACTTTCGCGTCCACCTCCTTGTGCTGCAGCAGCTTCTTCTGGTAGTCCGCCAGCGCCTGCTCCTTGCGCTCGCCGCCCTCCCCGGCCATCTCCGGCGCCCCGCGCCAGCACGGCGCAGCACGGCCGCCCACCAATCAAGCGCAATCGAGCGCGCTTCCTGAGCGAGGTGCTCCTGAGGACGGTACGAAAGTTTTCTGTTTCGAGTGCTACAGGCAGGACAAGGTGAGAAAACTATGCGAACACGCTGGCAAGCTGCAGATCTTAACGCAAGTGGCAGACCAAGCTTTTCTAGTCTAGCCCACGCCAAGCAGCTCTTTGACAGCACTCATCTCTCTCCTTGTCATGCCTCTCTTGGCACTGGAGGCGAACCCTGCGAAGCTAGGGTATAAACACACAAGCTGAGCGGGAGCTGGTCACTTGACCAGCACCTGGCCCGTTCCTCACACTCAGCACGTCATAGTCAACTGAGGCTGTGCCGTTCATATCGACTGGCACTGAGGGAGGAAGTGCCATGCTGAGGCCCCGCTTTGTCCTGTTTGGGGATAGCCTTACACAGCGCTCCTTTGAGGATGGCGGCTTTGGTGCCGGCCTTACCAGCGCCTACCAGCGCAAGGTACTCTGCCGGCCTGCATTGGCACCGATACAGTTACAGAAAGCGCTTGCTGACATATGCTGGCGCCTCGTGCAGGCCGATGTGGTGCTGCGGGGTTACAGCGGGTATAACACGCGCTGGGCGCGCTTCCTGCTTCCCAAGATCTTCCCCCTCAGTGCGTCTGAGCCAACTAGGCTGGTGACTGTGTTCTTTGGCGCCAACGATGCGGCGCTGCCAGACCGGCTCGGGTGTGGCCTGTCAGACGTTTGCCGCTTATGCTTACGCTGCATGTCTTTCCTAAGCAGCACAGTGCAATGCACTTCTCTATCAGGCACTGGCGAGGTGTGGTTCGCTTCTTGGGGTATGCGGCGCTGCATAAGTGTATGCGCTGAACACTGGAGACAGCCAACAAGCTTGCCTAAAAGAGCCTTACCTGTTCCCTCCTCTTTGACATATCCACCTGAACTGCTTATATGCAGGCCTTCCCTTGACGCCTGTCAGTGCCTGCAACCCCTATCGACTGCAGTGCGCGGCAGCACGTGCCGCTGGAAGAGTTCACAGACAACCTGAAGGCGATGGTAACCCATGCGCGGCGCGCGGGCGCCGAGGATGTCCTGCTCATCACGCCTGGGCCGGTCCACGAGCCTGCGCGCGTGCAGCATAACAAACGGGTACACCGCATCCCCTTGCACCAAACCTGCACGCGTTGCGGCAGCGGCATACGACTGTGATTACACCCTCCAAGGGCCTAGCAAGCGGCTGTTGTGCGGCTCGCGTGCAGGAGCAGGGCGACGCCCCTGGCACTGATGTGCCCGAGCGCACCTATGAAGCCAGCCGGCGGTATGCGGCTGCGGTGCGCCCCCACCCCCTCAGCTAGCTCTGCTCTGCTCGCCCGCCTGCCAACGGGATTGCTGCGGCCTTGACCTGTGCGGCCTGCCCTGCTGGCACCGTGGCCACGACCACATGGTGTCTGCCAGACCTGTCATGTTTGAGCATCGGGCGTCCCTCCAGGTGCGACCTGGTCCTTGGCTGGTGCCCGGCTGCATGTCAGGCAGCATGGGCCGTGCAGGGCCGGCGTCAGTGGAGGCTGCACCTCGTGTACAGGCTCAGCATAGCATCAGAGGTGTCTTGCCTCTCAGTCCTGCTTCCGTCGTTATCCTGCATGCCATGGCCCCCAGACCCTACACTCAAACGCTGCGCAGCCCAGTGCAGGTGCGCAGCGTGGGCGATGCGCTCGGCGCGCCCGTCTTGGACCTGTGGACGGTGCTGCAGCAGGAGCCCGGCTGGGAGGCGCTGCTCGAGGACGGGCTGCACTTTACGACGGCGGGGCAGCGCGCCGTGCGCGCCGCGCTGCTCCGCTGCATCGCCGAACGGCTGCCGCACCTGCGGTGTGCACGCTTGAGCCCATGTTTTAATCCCTGTTTCATGTATGATCTATTGCACAGCTCCAAGCCTCAAGCGCCCGTGCCTGCGGGAGCTCGCCCGTCTTACCCGCTGCATTGTGTGGTTTTCCGCTCAGCGCCCTGTACATGCAGCCGCGCTCGACACCAGCATCGCGCTGCCGCACCGGCCTGCGCTGAAATTCCTGTGTGCCGGGCCGAAACGAGTCGCTGGAGGGTGCGTGGGAGCGCGCAGGCCTGAGGCCCTGACAGACGACTTCCCGCAGCACCGCGACGTGGACGGGGCCTGCCCTGCCAACAGCTTTACAGAAAAAGAACCAACCTGTGAAATTTGGCGCGTGTGACTTGGTATTTAGCGTTAGGTATGTCCTAGAGCAGGAATACTATCCTGCGGGACTCGACTAGGGACAAGCACATCTTTGCTCGACTCACGGTGGTCAGCACGGAGGCTGGACCAGGTTAGGCGAGCACGTGACGAGCGTGGCGTATGTAGGAGGCGCATAGACACTGTGTGCTCTTGCAACTATGAGGTTTCTGCCTGTCTACGACGCTCAGCATGCAACCCTGCTTGGGCACCCTCGCCTCGCCTTTACTCAAAACAGGTAGATCCCGTCCGACCACTCACACTAGCTGCCGCATGCAAGTGCCAGCAGACATGTGTCAGGCAGGGACGCTCGCAGCAGGCAACTTAATATCAGAATTTGCATGCACGCTCACCGTTGACTCCAGACAGCGCCTCAATTCCTCTCTCGCCCAGCTAACGTCTGCGACCCGGCTCACAAAACTCCCCGCACATGCACTTGTCTTATCAGATCTCGCACCTGTCCCATCAGGTCAGGAGGGCGCCACATGCGCGGCGCACTGTCCTGTGGCCTGCATATGCGCCTACGCGCCGGCTGTGCCTGCCAACCCCCCGGCCCGCTGACGCCACAGCAGCTCATGCCACTGCTCCCCAGCAGCCTGCGCTCCAACCTGCCGGGCCATGGCACCATGCAACCCGCCATTGTTGGGTTCAGTGGGCTCACGCCCCCAGGTGCAGCCGGCTGGCGCGATCTGCGCCCAGGCCGGCCAGCGCCCACAGCAGCAGCCAGATCGCCGCTGCAGAAGCGCCAGCCGCCTGCGCGGGCCGACCGCCGTCCCCGCGCGTGTTTGCTGCCTCCGCGCGCGCATTTGCTGCCTCCGCGGGCGCCTCTTCTGTGACGGCTTGCGCATCGTTGAGCGCGTCCCTGGGGGCATGGGCGGCCTAAGTCACACGCCTGCCGGGCCTGATGTGTGTCTGTGTTTGAGCAATGCTTGCCGCAATTGGTCAAAGACACACACAGTATGCTTCGGTGATCATGCACACGTTGTCATAGTTGAGTTCGACAGGCTCGTCACAGGCGCATGCAGAATGCTGAGCAGTGCCGGCGCCCAGCACCTGTGCTCGGAGACCTCATCGCCGCGGTGCTTGTCAGGGCTGTCGCCGCGGTGCTTGTCAGCGCCGTCGCCGCGGTGCTTGTCAGCGCCATGAGAGGCGCCGCCATGCTTGTCAGCGCCGTCGCCGCGGTGCTTGTCGGCGCCATGAAAGGGGCCGGGCTGGGTCGGGGTCAGGCTGCGGCGCTCGTCGATCTCCACGATCAGCACGTGCCCAGGGCGCGCGGTCGTCGGGCCGGCCGCGTACATGCCCGGCAGGTACGCGTGGTAGGCCGGCATGTAGCGGTCCACAAAGTCCTGCACCTGCGCGCCAGCCGCAGCCTGCTCAGGCCCGCGCGCGGCGCAGGGCCTGGCCGACGCGCCGCGCTCGAAGGGCGGACTCGAGCGCGGAGTGCTGGACGAGGCGCCTCTCCGAGCATCGCCCGGCAGAGCCGCGCAGGCTGACCTGGGGCGTTTTGCTAGCGCAGGGGCAGACTGAGGCACCCCACCAGGGTCAATCAGTCAGCCTGGGTGGACAGGGACGCAGCAGCGCCTCTGCCTCTGCGCATGCGCCGTAGGCATGTCAGGACTCTGCACGCATGCCGCGGCGCCCCAGGCGCATGCGCTGAGAGCGCGCGACGGCTCCTCCAGGCATGCGCACGCCCGCGGCGCGGCTCCAGCCACGGTGCGCTGCATTGCGGGGGCTGCGTTTGCGACGCGGCACGAGCCGCGCATGCACCGGCGGCCGCGGCGCGCCTGCTGGTCGCTCATGCCGGGGCGGCCCTTGGCCGCCATCGCGTGCTCGGCCTCCGTGCGCCAGCGGTACACCCACTCCGGCGTGCCCACCTGCGCGCGCACACGTGCGGCCTGAAAGGGGCCCGCGCTGCGCCAGTGTGCCGCGAGCCGGGACGCTCTAAGCATGTGGCGGGCATCCACAGCGCTGGCGGCCGAGCGCGCGGGTCCGCCGCGCAGAGGGGCGCGCGCAGCGCGGGGGTGCGGCTGCATGTGAGCGGCATCCGCCGTGCCGGCGAAGCGCAAGCAGGACGATGCCCAGGCCCTGCGCCAGGCGCGCTGAGAAGACCGAAGGGGCCCAGGCGCCCGGGCAGCGCCCGTGGCCAGTCGTGCGCCCCCACAAGTACACCCCGCGCCGCTCGCGAGCTGCAACTCTGGCTGCAGCACTGCCCGACATTACGGCCTGCCGCAGTGCACCTCGGCACGGTAGGAGTGCAGCGACATCTGCGCCCGGGGCGCTGCGCAGCCGCCCGGCTGCTCAATGTGTCCGCGCAAGCAGGTGGCTGGGCCCGGGCGAGCAGGCCGGGCGCCGCGCCTTGATGACGAGCCACGCGTCCACGTGCGCGTCCCACGCGGCCTCGTAGCCGCGCAGCACCTTATCGATCTCGACCAGGTCCTTGTCGACCGCCGCCACCGCCTCCGCGCCGACCGGCCGGAAGCCCAGCATCCAGCCCTCGAACAGCACCTGCGCGGCGAGCGGGGCGTATGATGCCACCATTGCTTGAGCTCATCATTGGGCTGCCTTGCCCTGGGTGCTGTCCGGTGCCCGGCAGAGTCTATGTAAGGCCACCGGGCACAAACAGACACTCGAACATAGAGCGGGGCAGGAACTCGCTCACAGGCATGACAACTTTAATGCGCATGCTGTTAGAATCTACAGCGCCGCGCACTTTCTGAGGTGCGCGGGTGCTTGCAATGCTCCTACGCCCTCCCCGGACGCCCTCACTCTAGGCCCACATTTGGGCATATGTCGATGGCAGCTACCTCAACTTCAGCAGCGCATGCAAGCGTTGAGACCCTCGGTCCAGCACCAGCCTTTTAAGAGCATGAACTTTGGATCCGCTCGGCACGCTTACCAGGTCCACTGGGCCGCGGACGCGTGGCCAGGCGTCCCGCGGCGCGCGGTCGCCGCGGCCGCCATGTGCGGCCTTATCATAGCGCGGCACGGCGACGCCGGCGCCCTTGCCCTTTTTTGCACCCGCGCCGGGACCGTCCTCATCTGCGGCGGCGGCGACGAGCGCGCGCAGCGTCTCGGACCCGAGCGCGACGTCGTGCGTGCAGGCATTGCCGCGCACCTGCAGCAGCCTGTTGTCCGGGTTCGCCTGCGCGCCATGCGTGCACACCAACTTTATGAGCCAGAGCTGTGTGAGTTTCAATCGGCGGCCGGTTGCCCCAGCCATGCGGTTAAGCGTGCAACCTATGTCACGCAGCCAGACAAGAACGCAGGTGCTCAAACCCTGCAGAACTCCGGCAGCACCGAGCGCCCAAAGGGCTCTTGCCAGCTGCCCAATCAACTGGCAGGTCGCTGGCCGGAAGAGCTCCAGTCAACTCCGACTCGTATTGAGAGCATGGCAGGAAGGAATGCGAGCTCCTATGCGTGCTGAAGGGTTAGTCTGCCCTGACTCACCCTAACCTGTCCTACCCTGCCCTGGCTGCTGCGAAGCGCGCCTTTGCGAGCGCCTGCTGGTCCGCAAACGTGAGGTAGAAGTCGTCGACGGACACGCCCGCGCAGCGCGTGCCCACGTGCTCGAACAGCGCCTCCAGCTGCTCGACCAGCGTCGTCTTGCCGCACCCCTGGCGCGCTCCGCAGGCTGCCTGACCGAGGCCCTGCCCGCGCCGCACGGCAGCGCCGGGCTGCATCTGCTGCACGAGCAGGGCTGCGCTGTGCATGCTGCTGTGCGCCTGTCTGCGCGCTGTTGACCTGGCAGCCATGCTTGGCAGGCACAGACACTTGTGTCGGCCATGAGTAGTTGGCGCCTTCTGGCTGTGCTGGACTGGCCTCTCTGCAGGACGCTGGCAAAGCCGTCCATGCCAAAGCGGTGGTTGCTGTTTGGCGCCTGGGCTGCATCAAGGATGCAGTTGGCAAGAGTCAAACCGCCTGGGCCCCTCCCCTCGGCCAGGCGCGGACACCAACACGGCAGCTGCCTCGCGCCGTGACGCGGCCCCCCTGGTGCGCGGGGCAGGGCCCCACCTGGGGCGCCTGCATCCCGACCACCAGCGGCCGCCGCGCGCCCGCGCCCGCGCCCGCCGCCGCCTGGTGCGCCGCCAGCTGGTGCCGGCACCAGAAGAAGACGGGCAGGTAGTACCAGAACACGCGCAGCCTGCGTGGCACCTGCCCCATTCGGCACTGGCAGGGCACACGCAGCTCTCGCACAAGCGTCTGGCTTCAAACACAAACCCCCAAGGACTGCGCGTCCCAGCAGCTGCAGGCCGCCGAGCAGCGCGATATGCCTTTGCACACCCTTGAGTGAAGCCCGCAGAGCGTCTGCGCTGGGCACTGGCAGGTGGGGTTCAGCACCAGGAGCGCGGCATTGGCAAGGTGGGCCTGGGCGAGGGGGCGGCGCCTCTGCGCATCGTTGAGCTTCTCGGCGGCCGGGAAGCCCAGGCCGCGTATCAGGAAGTCGCCCAGGCGCTTCCACTCGCCCAGCTCCGCCTCCAGGGACTCGCGCGTGAGCCCAGTGGAGGCCACCAGCGGTCCCTTGCTGATATACTCTGCCCCACACGCGCACCAGTGAGCGGCTCGCCACCTCACCACGGAGTGCTCAGTGTTCAGAGTGCTTATCAACAGAGCTTTGGCGCTAGTTGTGTGGCTGTGTCTGGCTGTGTGGCTCACCTATGAGGTCGCGGTCGCTCGATAAGCCCGCCATCGCCACTGCCCCGTGACCGGCTGTATGCAGCAGGCGCCTACGTACACAGATTAGCTCGGAGAGAACGTGTTTCCTTATGTGTGGTGCTGCAGGCTTGAAGGTTCGAGCAATGCGCACAGAGCTGCGTCTGCATGCAAGCGAGCGGTGCGGCCCAAGCTCAGCTGCAGCGCTCAGGCGGACGCAGGGCCTGCAGACGTGACTTTGCATGTACAAGTGCACTCCCAAGTCGGATGCATGGCTGGTTACGGGCCTGTCGTCTCTTCATGAAAGGTGATCACCTGTACCCAGCATTCAGGTGGATAAAGTGCGTTTGAAATTGGGTGGCATTTTTTCCCAACATTGCGGCAATAGTGTGCTCCTTTGTACGGGTCCCAAGCCCCGCTTGAGCTCAGCATCGCCATCATCCTCTGCATCTGCAAAGCGCACGCGCTTGTTCCCCATCCTATGCCCAGCTGGCCAGTCCACACAAACACGAAAAAAGGCAAGTGATGAGAAGACTTCTATGAGGGGGCTGTTTAGGCTTCCTGGCCCTAATTTGGGCACCATGCACTGTAAGAGACGACGATCACAGGCATCAGCGCACATCTTTATGCTGCAGGGGGCAACATCAATATGTCGTAGTGCCGGGTAGCCATGCATGCAGCCTTGTGGCAGCAAGCGCCGCTTTTATTTGCAGTGTTGAGCTTTCAGTGTTCAAGGAGTGTTCCCTTCAGTATGGTGGGGGCACCAGTGTTGGCATCCAAACCAGGAGGTCGCCCGCTGCTCATGATGAAGGAGCCCGTGTGGTCCCACGGCCGAGCCTGGTCTCTGGGCACCCTTACCCTCGGAGCTGAGCTGTCTTGAGCGAGAGCAGTGCTCTTAGAGCACATCATCACCCGCAATGGGAGCCGCAGTAACACATCCGTTGTAATGAAAAGACCACTTGCGTGGTTGCGGCGGAATGATGCATTTTGCATGAGATTATATCTGTGATAAAACAACCACTTTATAGCGGCACGATGAGCCCCCCACCAGAGGTGCTTTTGTTCGGCGGCCAGCTTGCTGCTGTGTCGGACATACGCCAAAATAGAGGACTGGGAAGATCGGTGTCAGAGCCAGATGCAGGTGTTATTCGTCGACCTAGCACAGCGTGCTTACTGTTCTTGTGAATTGTGTGCACCGTGCGACAGGACGTTGCACAAGCTGCCTTCCAAGTGTGAGGCACTCCACTCTCAAGCAACGCGCTGCGCAGACGACGCAGACATGGACAACGAAGTGGCGCTGGGAAGCGTGCGCGCCGACGCGTCCGAGCTCGCCGCGGTGGACGAGAATCCCGGCGGTGTGTTTCAAGGCCGTCCCGGGCATCGACCATTTGCTGCGAAGTTGCGCTGTTGCCAGTGGCGGGAGACTTGGCAAGCGACTGTGCCTGCTGCGCGCCGGGACCTGGTTCGCACCCAGGAGGACGCGGCACTGTGTGGAGCGCAGGGGCGGTGAAAGGCACCAACCCGGAGCGGGCAGCAGCGCGGCGCCTCGCGCGGCGGCGGGAGCTGCAGGAGCTGGCGTGCGCGGAGGACGAGCTCTCGCTCCTGGAGGCGTGCACCCGTATCGCAATCAAGAGTGTGCAGATGTTAATAAGAAGAGTGTTACTGCGTGCCAGTGTTACGGTTTGCTGTCAAAGGTGCTCACCTTCACACTGTTGCTTCGTTGTCAGTGTGAGGCAGCACGCTCTGCAGGCCCCCCCCTTGTGACGGGCGCCAGGCGCGCAGGCGATCGCGGAGGCGGAGGAGGAATACGCTGAGCAGGACGACGGCTTCTGGGCCAACTCCGGCGTGCCCATCGAGCCCTTCCACCTGCGCAGCGAGCGCGCGGGCGGCTACTTTGACGCGGAGGTGCTGACCCGCGCGCTCAAGCAGGCCCTACCCACTCGCTCATGCAGACCCTACCCGCTCGCTCACGCAGACCCTACCCACTCCTTCAGACTACGCCCGTGTGCGAGCGGGGCGCATGCGGCGCGCCGAGCGCGTCGGGCCTAGTGACACGGGGCGCGCGCGCTTGCGCCAGGGCACGTACATCGAGTTCAGGGATGCCGAGGTGCCCGACGCTTGGCTCGACTCATTGCCCAAAGGTGAGCTGTGCACCTGTGAACATCCTTGTGGTCAGGTGTGATGACAAGCACGCAAGAAGTCAGGCTTTTGGGTGCTTGTTCCAGGCTTTGAGAGTGTCGCTGCGCTCTCGCGCTGTGCATGTGCTCTTGCCAAGTGCTTGCTCGGCCTGTGTGGCGCTGTCAGGCATGCAAGCCCTGTGCGCTGTGCCCCGCGCCCACCGCCCGGGCGCTCGGGAAGCAGCTGAGGAGCTGGGCGGCGGCGGCGGCGGCGACGACGACGAGGAGGACGAGCGCGGCGGCGGCGGCGACGACGGCGGCAAGGATGCGCCGGAGGCCGCGCCGGCGCTCAGCGAGGCCGAGCGCCGCGAGCGGCGCGCGCAGCTGGCGGCGCTGCTGCGGCCGGGCGAGGGCGCGCTGGACGCGCTGCGCCGCCTGGGCGGCCTGCAGGCGCGCCGCGGGGGCCGCGGGGGGCGCAGTCCACGCAGCGGCGCCGGCACTTGGGGCCCGAGGTTTGTGTGCGGGAGGCGCGTCAGGCTCGGCACCTTCAGGTGCTTGCGAGGCCAGAGCCCGCAGAGGTGGCGAGCACAGAAGGCGCATCGGTGGCGCCAGAAGACTCTGGATGCTGCATGCATTGATGCGTGCAGATGCGGCTGCGTGACAGCGTGGCTTGCGCACGCGCAGCCCAGTGGCGCGCCTGGTCTCGGGCTCTTGACATTCGCCCGCAGTGCACAGCTCACAAAGACGCATGCTGAAGCCGGATGGTGTGTATCGCTGCAGAGGCCCAGCAGCCGCGCGGCGTGGCGGCGGATGCGGGCGCGCGGGGCTGCGGGCCCCGCAGCCATGCAAACGCCGCCGCAGCGCCCGCGCAGCGGCCGCACCGTGCCGCCAGAGAACCTGTGCGCCCGCCACACCGTCCGCGCAGAGTCAGTTCTGTCAGCAGTGCGCAGCGCGCGCAGCACTCTTGGGGCATCAGGATGACACTTGCTTTTGCCCTTGTACTGGCGATGGTCGTGATGTGCAGGGCAAGCTGGTGTTGTGTGAGAATGTGTGCGCCTGCTGCGGCAGTGTGCCCCTCTTTCAGTGCTTGAGTCTGTGTCCGCTCACACGGGCGGGCGGCGCGCATGCAGGGAGGCCTTCAACCGCCTGACCGAGCTGGCGGACCAGCTGCTGGCGGCCGGCGACCTCACCGTGTACAGCCGGCCACGGGAGGCGCTCCTCGCTGAGCTGGGAGGGGGCAAGCTCACAGGGCCAGGACCGGGACCCGGGGCAGCGCGCGCGGGCAGCGCTCTTGCTGACAGTGACAGCACGATGGGCGCCGCCGGCAGCGGCAGGACGCCGGAGCCGCGCCCTGCGGCAGAAACGCCCGGCGACCGCGAGCCGGGCGCCGCCGCCGGCGGCGCCGCGGGCGCGGCGGCACCCGCGCCCGCCGCGCCGGCGCCGCCGGCCGACCCCGACGAGGACATCTACGCGGACGCCGACATGCGCGCACGCCCGGGCGGCAGCGGCGACATGGACGCCGAGGGCGCCGGGGGCGCCGGCGCGCCCGGCGGCGCGCACCAGGCTGGCGACGCGGGTGTCGGGGCGCAGGCGCTCGCCGCGGCCGGTGCTGCGGCGTCCGGGGCGGGCGCGGGCGCTGCGCCGGGCGCTGCGAGCGACTATGAGTACGACGCGGCCTCGGGCTGCTACTACAGCCGCCGGCACGGCTGCTGGCTGTACGCGGACGCCGCGAGCGGCCAGTGGTACACGTGCACAGAGGGCGGCCAGGCGCAGGCTGTGCAGTGAGCGCACGGCAGGCCAGCAGCGTGACGCGTTGGTTCCATGTGTCAGCAGGGCGGTGCGCCACGTCAGCTCTGCGCAGGTGCGGGGCATGCCGCAGCAGGCATGCTGCAGTGTACATTGTGTGAACTTCTGGGGTCTTATATGTGGGGACGTTGTGCGTATGCAGTGTCAGGCGTCAGGGATGCATGATGGGCTGGCTTTCCTTTGCTTGTCGCATGCGAGTTGTGCCCGAGTGACGGTCTATAACGGCGCATGGTGGTGCATGGGAGCACTGCAGCCTCACACAGTAGCCTCGCATATAAGTATGGCATGGGTGGCCGCTTCATGGCTGAGGAGGTAACACAGTGCGCGCGACGCGCTTGCTGACAGCGTTGCAAGGCCGCGCTTGTGCAGGCTGCCCACAGCAGGCATCAGGAAACACTCAAAATGCAAATCACACGCTAAAGGTACCTCGGCATCCATGCAACTATTGGCATACTTCGCTGACCAGGAGCTCTTCAAAAAGCACACCTCTGCAAAAGTACTTCATGTTACCTACACACACTTCGCCATGCTGAAAACCACCGGATGTACAGACTTGCTGCTGCCTCAGGCCGAGAAACGTTGGGCACCAGGCAAGAGACAGCTGGGATCCCAGGACCCACCCACGGGCCTTTCAGAGGTCCTGCCCATCGCGCACCGTTTGTTTGCCCACGCAATCAAGCAGAGTAGCTCCGCTGCGTGTCTGTATACAGCCATGTCCAGCGGCAACCACACGGTAGCAACCTAGGAGCTCACACCCGGAGCGCATGGCGGCTGCTGCTGCGGCGGCTACCCACGGGCTCGCCGCCCGTCATCGGCGGCAGGTGCAAATCAGGAGAGCCGGGCGCGCGCCCCACGCTCACCACTCGTCCTCGGCGACAAACACGGCGCCGCCGGCGCTGCTTGCGCGGCGCTGCTCGTCCACAAACGTGTCCAGCGTGTCATCGTTGTCAAAGTTGAGCCTCGGCGCGGCGGCCGCGGCGGCCGCGGCGGCCGGCGCGGTCATGGCCTCGCGCACGATGCGCTCCGTTTCCTCCACGGTCTGCCGCGGCCGGCCAGCACCTCCTCAACCCTTGCAAACCTAAACCCTTGACAGGCCAGCATCCCTAAATCCTTGCCAAGCCAGCACCTCCTCAGCGTTCCCCTGGCATTCAGAGCGTGGCGAGCAAGAACGCTTGGCTGCTGAGTGGCAGACGCATCTGGTGCTCACGCGCCGCCGCAGCCTCCCCGCCAAAGAGCCAGCATGGAGGCAACCCCAGCCTGCCTTGATCTCAGCTAAGCGCTGCACACGCGGCCTCCGTACGCCGCCACGCACAATAAGTCTTGCCCGCCTGCATCGGCAGCCTCACTGCCTCTTATTTCCCAGAGCCAGCCACTCCCCTGCTGCGCCTAAGACTGCCACTCGGGCAGCTCCTTGTGGCTTGCGCGCACTCATGCTCTAGCCCTCCCGTCTGGCGGCCGCGCTCAGGGCCAGGCGCACATCTTGGGCGCCCCTACGCAGACACCCTACGGACTGCAAGCCACGCGACCCCAGCGCAGCCTCGGCGCCGCGCCTGCAGCTCGGCCTCGGGCGGCTCCTCCAGCAGGCGCGCGTTCATGTCCTGGCAGCCCTCCGGCAGCGCCGCGCAGAACCAGGCGTGCGCCTGGATGCCCGCCAGGCTCAGCCGCGCGGCCGGGTCGGCGACCAGGATGCGGCCGAGCAGATCGCGGCACTCGGCTGACGCGCGCACGTGCGCCGGCAGCGCGTAGTCCGTGTGCAGGATGCGCTGCGCGCGCGGACGCGGCGCGCTGGGTCAGCCGCGCACCTGGAGGACAGGCAAGCGCTCATGCAGTCTCTGTCCGCAACGGAGTCCGCCACGAGCGGCCACACAAGCGCTTTCTCAGCGGCTGGCAGGAGCGCGCGCGCGCCCCCACGGCGGCGCGCTGCCAAGGAGCAGCGCTGCATGTGCAGTGCAGGCGGAGGTGGCTTCTGTCGGAGTGAGGTCTAGGGTCTCAGAGACATCAGACCTCAGACCTCACGAACGCCCCAGATACGGCTACAAATGCCTCCAATCCCCAAGAGAGCAGCCTTGGCTCAGCATACAGCCCTGACGTGCTCGCCCCTTGCCAGACAGCGTAAAGCAGGCATGATGCAGCGGCCCACTGCCCTGTATGAGCACTGCCGAGCGGAAGCTAGCCGCTGCGTGCTGCAATGGCGGACCTGCAGCATGACATGCATCTTGGCAGAGGGCTTGAGCTGCTCGTCCTCCGGGCGCCCAAACGGGTAGGCCGAGGCCAGCATGATGAACAGCATCACGCCGCACGCCCATGTGTCCGCCGACTGCCGGCGGCCACAGATGGGGTTACTATGGCAACCTGGGCCGCGCCATGTGCGCGCCGGGCACGTCCACGCTTTCAAGGACCGGCAGCTTAAGTTGAAAAAGCTATACGACATGCAGTGTACTTTTAAGCTCAGCAGGCGTAATTCTGCACGCACGTCTTGCTTATGACGCTATCTCCATACACGCAAGCCCCGCAGGCTGCTCGCACGGCAGGCGAGCCGGGGCCACCTTGCCGTCGTACTTCTTGCCCTTGGTGGTCAGGATGACCTCAGGGGCTAGGTAGGCCGGCGTGCCCACGCGCGACCCGGGCGCCGACTGATACTTCTCATGCTGCACGCATGCATGCGTCGCACTGTCAGTCCAAGGCACGGCGTTCGGCAGTACTTCTGTACGCATGCCCACCGTAGTCTCCCAGGACATGCTAACGCTAAAAGTGAGGGATGGAGATTTGCGAAGTAGCGCGGGGCAAGGAGAGCGCCTTGCATGTGCCTGCATGTGCCCCGTTACCTCAGACAGCCATGCGTGCAGGTCTCTGCCAGGTTGGAACGCTTGCGCATGCAGCGATATGGCCGGCCGGCTGCCAGGCGTGCCAGGCAGCAGGCCGGCCGGGGCGCCGGGCGCGCCGCGGTGTGACTGCGCAGGGCGCGCCTTGGAGTAGCCGAAGTCGCAGATCTTCAGCAGCGGGCGCTCGCTGTCGTCCAGCAGCGTGTTCTCCAGCTTTATGTCCCGGTTTGCGACGCCCTGCAGCCGGTTGCGTCCGGGTCGACGGTAGCTCCACACGGCGCGCTTGGCGTTATGGTGTGAAGGCATGGTCCGAGACACCTTCTCTACATTTCACTACAAGTACAACTCAGAGCGAGCTGGCCACTTGCCTTCCATCGTTGCCATCCATCACACACAAAGCATCAAGCAGATGGGCACTGTGAAGTGGCTGCAAACACCGCACGCGCGACGGGGGAGCCCTGCACGTGCAGCACAGCGGCGCGCCATGCGGTGGCAGTAGTCGATGGCGATGACCAGCTGCTGGAAGTACCAGCGCGCGTCGTCCTCGGGCAGCCCGCGGCAGCGCACCACGCGGTGGTACATGTCACCGCCGGCCGCATACTCCATCGCGATCGCCAGGTACTCGGCCGTGAGGAACACCTGCGCGCCATTTCTCGTCTTGCAGCTACTCCTGCAGTGGCACGATTTCACTTGCCGGTGATAAAGCCTGTAGCAGCAGACAACAAGGCGTACAATACTGCGCCGTTGCTCACATGTGCAGCGTTGCCTACAGTGGCACAGTGGTACTTGCCGACGACAAAGCCTCTAGCAGACAACATGGCGTGCAACAGGCACCAACATAAAGCTGCCGCAACTTTGCCCTCTCCTCAAGAAAGCAGCAAACCAGGCAGCACACATCTACCAGCAATACAACGTCGGCATGCGGCAGCATGGGAGTTGCAAATGTGAAGGAACCTACTTTCTTTCCAGATGAGCGAGTACGTTGAGCGTGTACGGAGACTCTGTGCAAGCTATCATAGCGACTCCCGCAAGCGCCGGGGGCGAGGCGCAGCGCACCTCCCTGAGCTCCACCACGTGCGGGTGCTTGAGCTGCTTGTGGTTGATTATCTCTCGCTCCACGTACTTGGTTATCTGTTGCGTGACGCCAGAGCATGCGTTAAGCACTGCTTGTCATACCCAGGCCTTGTACCAGATTTCAGCTTGTGCGCTTGTTTTTCAACACATGACTCTGCACAATAAACTTATGCTTGGCGCTGAGCGCGCACCTTCTCGCCGCGAGGGACAAACTGCGACCCAGCCACACAACTTACTCAGCCTCTGAACAAGGAATACTTGGCTGCGTGCGACATAGTAGCAAGCACCTGCGCTCACGGCAGGCACACCGCCACTCCGTTCCATGTCTGGTACTCGCTGGGAAAAGCATACCTTTATGGCAACATGCTCGCCGCTCACGAGGTCCTGCGCGAGCTGGACAAAGCCGAACGTTCCGCGCGCCAGGTCCGCAACCTGCTTCAACAACGTCACACATGAGCTGGTAGTGTGGAGCTTACGAAACACACAGCTCCTGTCCTTGCAGTATGCTCAACAATGTACGCATATATCGGCGGTCATGGCTGCCACTCGCCCTCCGGTGTGGGTTTCAAGGTGGCGCTAGGCACAGCATGCACACCCGCAAGCAACCCGGGGTCCTATCGCCCGTCTCCTGGGACCCGTGCCTTGCGGTATTTGGGATGGCCCAGCAGCGGCTCCGCTTTGCTGGGCCGCGGTGCTGACATAGCGCTGCGCTCCGCTATCTGCGCGCTCTGCACTCGCAACCCCCGCCAGCTTGGCAACGCAAGCGCCCTGCTGCCGGCCGGGCACGTCGTTCAGCACGCCTGATGGGCTGCCGCCTTTGCCCCTCTTTGACCGCCAGCCCTCTTTCTGTGTGGAGCCCTTGCTGTGTCTTGGACTTGTCTGCGAAGGTCGGGGCTACTTGGAAGAGATGCACGAGCTTGGAAACAAGCTCGTCGAGCAAAGTGAGTACAGGACCCCGCCATGTTTTGACAGAACCGTTGATAGCAAATGTTGCATGGCATCACCACTGCATGCTGCAGCCACTGAGCTCCGTGCCTTCAGGGACGATGCAGGAGGACACAAGCTGAGCGGTGTGCATTCAGGGCTGATGCATGTGGACGAGCGGTCTGCGACTTATACGGGGAAAGTACCAGTTCACCCAGTGCACAGAAAATGCACCCGCCAAACCAGGGGACATTGGCTCCCAACTTCTGGACAGCCTAAGTCGCACACAGTTACCTGGCAGGCCGCAGGCTGCCCTTGAGACCATCTACATGGAAGGGGCCATGACAAACTCACGGCTGTCACCAAAGTGCTCCAATCGCAACCAGCCGCAGAGTGGACCACCCGCGCTGGCGCAAACCCCCGCCCAAAACCCCGCGCCGCTCAGCGCAGCGCAAGACGCGCATATGCGGGCTAGTAGCAAACCCAGCAGGCACGCCTGAGCGCCACCCCATGACAGCAGCGTACGCTGAGCGCTGAGCTGGTGCACATGAATCATTGCAGCAATAGGCGCTGCCACCACACAGGGTATCACAGGCTCTTAGGTGCCCGACACGCCAGCGGCACCGCTCGGCGGCCCGCCAGCCCGGCGCGCAGCGCCCCACCTGGCAAAAACACGGCCTGCGCTGCCAGCGGCCCCCCGACCGCCCCCCCCGGGGGGCCAACATCACAACAGCCAGGATGCTACCCTTGCTATCTCGCCCCGCTACACGCAGCCGCGGCCCCGGACAGCCAAGCGGCAGGCCAAAGCCTCCGCGCGGCGCAGGCGCCCTGCGGGGCCGCGCCCGGGGGCAGCAGGATCACTGTGCCGCTGCAACACGGTGGCACTTATCTGCCAACAGCCCGGCCGTACACCCAGCCCGCCACTCGCAGCACACGGGGCGTGCCCGGGCAATGCGCCCCAGCGGCGACTCAGACGCTGGAGCGTGCTCCGTTCCGGCGCGCCTGCGCTCCTACCGCGTCAGGCTTAAGCGTGCAGCGCTGTCGTTGCTCAGGAAGCTACCCAGCGCGTGCGTGCGCCAGGCGATGACGGCCCGCACGCCGGACGCGCGTGCCTCCTCGCTGACAGTGGCGGTGGCCGCGGGTTGCGCTAACGCGCAGCGCGCACGCGCACACGCCCGGCCGGCAGCACCTCGCACGCAGGGTTCCTTCGCACCTCCTTCCCCAGCAGGGTATATCACAGCGATGCACCCTGCTGACAAGACGGCGCAGCCGCTGCGTGCGCACACCCCACCACCGCTGTTGCCGCTGGCGCACCCCCCTCCAGTCCGCCCGAGCACCGCGGCTCCTAGGGCACCCAGTGATCATCCAGAGCTCACGCGGTACGCGCGCCCGGCTCTACACCGCACGAGCGCCGCCCACTACAAACCTGCCTGCCCGGTGTGACCAACGCAGCGCGCACGCAGCCCGCGCGCGGCTCACATGCTGGGCGCGCCCCACTCGTCGTAGGAGGAGCTGTCGTAGCGCTCCTGGTCCATCGCATCGTCGATATATTCATCATTGTCCCAGCCGGCCGGCCCCGCGGGCGGCGTCTGCGCCTCCCGCACGATGCGCTGGATGTCCTCCACAGACTGCGCGGGGCCGCGCGCATTGTCAGCATCAGCGGCCGCCAGCGTCCTGGCTCACGACATGGGACACAAGGCTGCACACAACCAGATTGCACATCAAGGCTGCACACATCCCAGTGCACACATCCAGGCCTTGTAGCCCAAAGGTCAGCAGCCCACGCGGCCCCGCTCCTTGCGCCAGGAGCTCTGTGTGCTCCTTGCTTTGCCCAGACCTCCAGACATGCTTCGCCCAGACCCCTAGGCAGAGAGGGGGGGAGCGCGCGCGCCTGCACGCCCGCGCTGGGCTGCGGCAGCGAGTCGTTCATCTCCGCCACGCCCGGCGGCAAGTCCTTCAAGTACCAGGGGTGGCGCTGGATGACAGGGATGGTGACGCGCTTCGTCGGGTCGGGCACCAGGATCTTCGACAGCAGGTCGCGGCACTCGCGCGACACCTTGACGTGCGCGGGGAACTCGTACTCGACCTTCAGTATCCTCTGCGCGCCCGCCCCCGCGCGTCGCCGCGCGCCCGGGCACTGCAAGCACACGGGACAAGCGCAGGAGCGCGCAACGAGCCACAACTACTTGGTTCCGGCCGCGCGCCTGAATCATCTTTTGCAACTTCTGGTTGTCGTGCTTGTCCTCTGGCCGCTCAAAGGGGTACGCGCCGACCAGCATGACGTAGAGCATGACGCCGCAGCTCCACAGGTCCGCGAGCTGCGCCCGCGGCGCCTGTCAAGTGCCCGCGCGCAGCTCGCTGGCCGCGCATGCGCCGAGGTACGGCGGGCGCGGCGCCCACCTTGCCGTCGTACGTCTGCCCCTTTGTGGTCATGATGACCTCGGGTGCGAGGTAGGCCGGCGTGCCCACGCGCGACCCGGGCGCCGACTGGAACTTCTCGTGCTGCGCGCGCGCGCGCGGTCCTCGTATTAGGCGCAGACTGGTGAGACGCAGTGTGCTGCGCACCCTCCGCCTAGCCAGCACTGCAGTGGCGCAGAGCACAGCAGCGCGCCGGCGCAAGCGCGCCTTCGAGTAGCCGAAATCGCAAATCTTCAGCAGCGGCCGCGGGCTGCCGTCGAGCAGCGTGTTCTCCAGCTTTATATCTCGGCTGGCCACGCCCTGCGGCGCGCGCACGCGCAGGGGTCACCCGCCGTCCCCGCGCCGCCAGGCGGTCGACCGGCACGGTTGCGGCACTCCGTGCAGCCTAGCGACCGCCCTGAGCCGCGTGGCGAGCCGCGCGCGCTCGGCGAGCAGCGCCGTGCAAGCCGGGCGCGCAGCCGCGCGACCACTCCGACGCGCGCCCCCCCTCCCCCGCGAGCGCGCGGCGCGCACCATCCTGTGCAGGTAGTCCACGCCCACGATGAGCTGCTGGAAGAACCAGCGCGCCTCGCTCTCCTTCAGCCCGCCCTTCCGCACGACATACTCGAACATGTCGCCGCCGGCCACAAACTCCATCGCGATTGCCAGGTACCGCGGCGTGAGGAACACCTCCTTGAACTGCACGATGCTGCGCGCGCGCGCCCGACCCCGCGCGCTCTTCAGCCGGCGCAGAAGCTGGGCGCGCAGGCGCGGCGGGCGCCGCGCGGCGCAGCGTGGCACGGCGGTCAGCCAGCAGGCAGCCAGCGCGCTGCGGGGCACGCACTGGGGGTGCATGAGGAAGCGGTGGTTGAGAATCTCGCGCTCCACATACTTTGTGACCTGCGCGCGCTCCGCGAGGGTTCAGGCCGGTCGCCGCAGTGGGGTCGCCCGCCGCGAGCGCGTCCAGCCCACCCCAGGCGCCGCTCTGCCAGAGACAGGCCGCTACAGCATGTTCCGCATGCGCCGAAGCTGCACCGCGCAGCACTACGGCGGGGCTCACCTTCTCTCCCCGCTCGATGAACTGCGGCGGTGGCACACACAAGCCGCTCAGTCCACCGCAGGACGCCTGGGAGCGCAGGCAGCGCGGGCGGGCCGCGCCCCAGCGCCTGGCACTACAAGGAAACAAATATGAGCAGGGAACGGCACAGGGCTGCACCTTTATGGCGACCTGCTGCCCCGAGCTCTTGTCCAAGGCCAGCTCCACAAAGCCAAACGTGCCACTGTTGAGGTCCCGGATCTGCGCCGGGCCGTGGACACCTCTGCTTACCGTTTGCATGGGCCCTGGGCACCTTTCTGCGCCGGGCCGGCTGCCGGCCGAGCGGCAGGCAGGTCCGGCGGTGCGACCCGCACCTTTTGGTACTTGGGGTGATTTAAGAGCGAGTCCATATGGACTCACTGCTCTGGGCTCGTGCTGCTCCTGCTCACCACCTGCCCCCAGCCACTGCCTGGGCCTGCCACCAGGCGCCCGCGGAGCCGCTTGGCAACCCCCGCCGCACGCCGCGCCGGTGAGGCCGCAGGCAGCGCCGCCACGCGCGCTGAGGCGCAGCGAGGCCCGGGCCCCTCCCGCCGCACTAGCCACGCAGCCGCTGCAGGATGCTGGCGCACGTGCTTTCCAGGGGCAGCTGTGGACACCGCTGTCCCTTGGGAGGTTGAGGACGTTGGGCCCCTCCCACCGCGAGTGCACCAGCCTTGTTTTCCTAGTAGGGCTTGCCTTGTGAAACCCTCCAAGACTTCCCAGGAGATGTTTTGTACCAGCAAAGTCGCATATACTTGCAATGCTGATGCATGCATGCTTCTTACTGAGCGAGAGATGCGCAGGTGTGCACTCCTCTCGCACGAGCAATTCACAGCAAGGACGGCCCTTGCCGCCACGTCTCTGCACCGTCTCTGCAACAGCAGTCACAGGCCTGCCTCAGCCGCTACCTCACGAGCGCTTGCGCCGCTGCGGCCGCATGCAGCCGCACCCAGCCAGCACGACTGAGCATGCCGCATGCTCATAAGGTCGATCGTGTCGTCCCGACACGTGTCAGCTTCCCAGCCGCCGCCGGACCGCCGGCGCGCGGTCCACACAAACGGCGAGTGCCACCCCGAGCGCCAGCAGCGCGCAGGCCGCGGCCCCGACGCGCGCCGCCAGCGTGCCGGCGCGCCAGAGGGCGGCCGCGCGCCACGCGCTCGCAGCCGCCGCTGCCGCCAGCAGCAGCCAGCCCACCGGGGACGTCCTGTTCAGACCGACCACGTCCATGCCTGCGCACTGTGCCGCACTGTTCCAGCGATGGCTCACAGCGACGGATACATGTTGTGCTCATTGAACAGAGCCAAGCACAGCCCCACACAGCGCAATGACACACCGTTGGCCGCCCCCGCACGTGTCAGCGCCAGCAGGCTGTCAGACAAGCGCCATGCGGCCCCATGCAACCATTCCGTGGCTGCAGACAGCCCTGAAAGTGCAGTGAGCAGGGGGCTTGACGCAGGCAAGCAGGCGCATGCGGCTGGGATGCGATGCTGCACAGTGCCTACGGCTTGCCGACTATCTACACGCCAGGATGGGCAGCGCAGCCGCGTCTCAACCTGGCATGCCAGCCTGCTCGCGCGATCGGCCGCGCACCGGCGCCGTCGGCTGACCCGCCGCGCACGAACACAAAGCGCGAGCCGCGCGAGCCGCGGCCGAGGCGCACGCGCTCGTCCAAGTATGTAGTAGCCAGCTGCACCGCGCTGGGCGGGCCGATGCGCAGCGCCAGGCCGGGCAGCACGAGCTCCGGCCGCTCGAAGCGGACCTGGCGCGGGCCCCAGCGTCCCATGCTGACGCCGGCGCGGTGACTCACTGCGCTGCGTGACCTGCGGGCCTGGGGTTTGCTTCCAACTGAAGCGCGCTTGCCGGCTGGCCGGCGCTGGGCGCGCTGGCACACGGTGCCCGGCCCGGACGCGCCAGGGCAAGGCGCAGAGGTGCCACACGGCGAGCACGGGTCGGGGCCCAAACCCGCTCGGGCCCAACACTGAGAAGCTGCATGCGCGTGTCTGCGGGCGCGGCGTGCTGCTGCGCCTGGCGCACCGCGCACCTTCACGGTGTCCCGCCCCTCGCCGACAGCCTCCACTCTTCCGCGCAGGCCGACATGGCCCGGGATGCACCCAAAGAGCTTGAACGCCACCTGCAGCATAGAGTGCTGGTCTGTGCAGGGGTGACAGCGCAGCTATGCCATGCGGGCCAGCACTGGCAGCGAGCTGCGTGCCTTGTTCGTCGCCAGGTCTGACGGGAGCCTGCTCGGCCCCGCCACGTGTTGGGCGTCAGGCCTGTGGCCGAGTCCTAGCAATAGCAATCGCAGGTTGCGCGGCAACGCATTCGGCTGCAGGGCAGGCGCACACGCTCTGGAACAGGCCGGAGGTCTGAAAAAGCGCGCGGCCCCAGCGCGTACGGAAGCGGCCCCCGGCCGCTGCAGCGCCACACATAAACACACACAGTCAGCTGGGCAAGCCGGATTGCAAATGAGAGCACAGCACAGGGCCGAAGCGTATGCGGCGCGCTTGCATGCATGCGAGCCCATACTGCTGTGCATGAGAGCCCATACTGCTGTGCATGAGAGCCCATGCTTGCTGTGCTCAGTGCACGAGGAAACAGGCTAGAGCAGCGCATTGAATTTGGCTGTTGCTGGACACGAGAGGAGCATGCTTGCAAGAGACCGGGGGCGCACGCTTGCCGTCCTGCTTTGGTGCCTGGCGCGTCGACACATACCCGACCCTACAGTTGCCCATCAACAACGGGTTGTCCAGCGGCCGCGGCTGCTGACGCGCTCCTGCTTCCTCTAGCTGGCTCAGCAGCCTATCGACCGAGGCCTGCTCGGCCTCTCCCAGGTCCTCGCCGCCATCTGCCGGTAGGGCTGCCCTTAACAAGCATACACGCCAGGCAAAACTGGGAGGCATCAGAAAGCAGCCCTGTGTCTTGCTGAGTTCCCCTTACTGGTTTAAAGCCAGTTGCCAGACTTGCTGCCTGTCCAAAGCATACCACGCGAGACAAGGCACTGGTGAACACACAGTTTGTGCCAGCAAAGCAACTAGCACCTCGCTCCCTTTCGCCCGGATGGCGTGCCTGCTACTGAAGGCGCTATACACACGAGTTTATCATTTATGTGCGCAACAGTTACCCAGACGAGCCTACCCCGGACTGCCGTTACCGCTATACGTAAGTGATGGATGCATGCCTCGTCCCAGGCAAAGCTCACTCATACGTGCGCTTGTCTCTTTTTCTGACTAGCTCGAGTCCTTGTAGCAAGGGGCGTGCCGGAGCCAGCAATGCGCTGCAAGACTTCATCGACAACGCTGCTCGCTGTTGCAGACACCGCTGGCCGCTGCTGCGAGCGCCTGCGCTGCAAGCACGTGTAGCGGCTTTTCCGGAAGCTAACGGGGCTGCTGCTGCTTGCCAGCGCCCCGCTACAGGGCCTTGGCGCCAGGCCGGGAACGGTGACCATGGTGAAGCTCTGATGCAGAGGCGGGTGTGGTTGCGCCCAAGGCAGCAAGGAAAAAATTGAATCTGAGTTTGTGAGAACAGTGCGAAGCTCAAGCTGCAAGCACGCCGATATCAACCGTTCTTGTGCGGTCCTATCTGCACGTGCCAGCAGGGTGAAGCACGAGACCCTAAATGCTCATTGCATCTGAAGCCGGTTCATTCAAGTGCCTTGTATGAAGGGTGCCTTGTATGTAGGCTAACTTAACAGGTAGCAGGTGCTGCTTCACAGAGAAGGCCTGCCTCACGACATGCCTTGTGCTTGATGCAAACACAGTGAACTCGCCTGGCGGCCCCACGTGCGGGCCTGACCGCCTGAGCAGCCCTGGATGGCAAAGCAAGGAGTGATATGCCGCCAGGCGGGAATCGGAACCGGCACACCTTGGCGGTCGCCCACTGCATCCTCGCATGCTTAGCTGAGATCAAGTTGATAAATGCGTAGCCCTGTTCAGGGCTGCGCCCGTAAGCGGCCAGTTTTGGCTGATACACGGTTGTAATTCATTCATGACTGCAATTCATGACTGCAAAACATTCGCATGTGCCCTTGCACATGTTGTGGTGTTGGGACTGAGTCATGATGCACTCACACCCTCAAAAATCTGCCAATGGCATACCGAGAAGCGCGCTGCTCCCAGCCTAAACCTCAAATTGGATAAACCTCGCCGGCTAGTACGCGCGCACGTGCAGCGTGGCCGTTGCGGCCTCAACGTCAGCCATGCAGGTACAGTCACCAAACAGCCGAGAAACCCCCGCTGGCAAAAAATGCGCGCACGCGCGGCGCCGCTGCCGCCTCCTCTGCATCGCGCTCTGCCTGCCGCGCGCGCCGCGCGGCCTCCCGCTGCCGTCGCTGCTGCGCTGCCGCCTCCGCAGCCTCATCACGACTACCCGGAGCGTGTGACGAGGCCGCTGGCACGCGCGCGTCGGCCAGACAGCCAGCGGCGGGCACACCGGGGCCGCCGCCGCTCATCATGCAGTCGTTGATGTGAGGTGTATGAGCCTCTGCACCCCTTTCATCTGTATGGCACCCACTCGAGGCCTCAGTGTCCAAGTCACCAGGCAGGGCGGCCCTCGCTGTGTCCCCCGCATGCAGCGGCGCAGCAGCCACTCCGATGCAGGTGGCTGCTTGCGCTGGCACTCCGACCAGGTCTGTCCGGGCGGCCGCCAGGCTATCTGGCTCGGCGTGTGCCTGACATGCGGAGCTGGCGCAGCTGGCCTGCGACTCGCAGGCCGGGAACCCTAGCGGTGCTTCCGCGGCTGGGCAGGGCGTTGGCGGGCCGAGGCCGGAGGAGCCAGGCGAGGCGCCGCTGCCGCTGCCTCCGCTGGCTCCCGCGGCTGCGCGCGCGCACGCGCCGGCGCCCACACGCGCGCCCGGCGGCTCGGGCTCCTCCTGCAGCCGCGCATGCGCAGGCGTGACACGCAGACAGGGAACCGCCGGCAATGAAGCTATTCCTCCAACTGAGCACCTTCGCTGTGCGCTGCAGCTGATGTGTGGCGAGTTACACAGCTGCTGGCGCCAGCTGGCCACCAGCCTTGCTGGCCGCGGCGCCCGCGCCCCCCGCTGGGCCGCAGAAGATGCCACGGCTTGAGCATCGTCCATGAGGTGCCAGTATGCATGGCCTGGGTGCCGCGCCAGGCCGGCTCAGCCGTCGCGCGCCCGCCGGCCGCCACCCTGGCACCAGCCAGCAGCCGCACACCCAGCCCGGGCGCACCAGCGGCAAGCGCAGCGCAGCCAGCGTGCGCTCAAAGCTGGCCTGGCGGCGCATGCCGCCGGCGCGCACGCGCGCAGCCAGCGCGCCCAGGTGGCGCCGCACGAACGGCCGCGCCAGCAGCGCGTCCAGCGTCGGGCGGCGCTCCGGGTCGCGCTGCAGCAGGTCCTCGCTGAGCGCGCGCAGCTCGGCGCTGAAGCAGGCCGGGATGGGCGCAAACCTGCCGCTGCGCGTTCGGGCGGCGGCGTCGTGGTGGCAGGGGCGCAGCATGCGCGCGCGTTGCCTCCCCACTGTCCTTGTGGCTTGCACGTCTTGCGACATGGGCAAATATAAGGTATGTGCGTACGTAACCTGGGCCTTGCACAAGCAGGTTCATGCAAGGGGTCGCTCCACTGCCAAGCTCGTCATGCAGCCGATCGACGCGACGCCTCTCTGGCATGTCGGACACCATGAAGGTCATGCCGGGGGCTCTCTCTCAACGTGCCGTGTCATGCGTACACCCTTCGCGCACCTCATGATGCGCACGGTGATGGCGCCCAGGTTGCTGCCATCAAACGCGCGCCGGAGCGCGCACAGCTCGTACAATATGCACCCGAGCGCCCACACATCGGTTGCTGTGCCGTATGGGCGGCCCTGCGGTGGCGGATCTCGTCGATCAGCCAGATATAGCGCCCTGCTGGCAGCTGGGGTGGGTTTTTGTCAAGCGCATCGCATGCGCATGCGCGTGCACATGTTGCGGAGCTCTCACCCTCTCCGCAGCCAACCTTGCTCAGCTTGGGCCATGCGCGGCTCGACCTGGCCTGAGACAGCGCCTGGCGCGCCCTGCGCTCTAGCATTGGCCCCTGCAGCCCCTTTTTCTGGACTTTCTCACGAAGCTCATGCCGTGCGCCAGCCCTGAGCGGGCGCGGGCAAGGCCTGGGGGCACGCGCCCAGGGCCCATTTGCTGGGCTTGCGGGGATACTAGGGCCATGCACCTTGCAGATCTCAGGGCTCATGTAGTAGGGCGTGCCGAGCATGGTGCGCGCAGCCGCCTGGTCGTGCGCGAGCACCTGTGGAGAACGGGCGCAGTCACGGGCCTCCGAACATTTAGCCCGGTCCATCATGCCCAGCGCGACCCCGTCTCACAGCTGCGACAGGCAAAGCGGCCCATCTGTGTAGTCCATGGGCCACTGAGCCTGTCGTGCATGCACAGAGGCGGTTAGGCAGGGCGTGCGCCTTGGAGATGCCAAAGTCGCCCAGCTTGACGACGCCGCCCACGCTTAGAAGCACGTTGTTGGCTTTCAAATCGCGGTGGATGATGCCCTGCATGGCGCGTTGCGCCCCGGTGCAGACGGATCAGACGTACGCACGGCGTAAGACTGCACACTCACATTGCGAACGCAAAGCCCTGAGCGGTGCCTCCAGGCATGCCCTGCCGTGCGGGCGCCCTGCAGCGCGGCCCGGACGCTGCAGGGCGCGGTGCGACACGGTGAGGCCCCAGCCGACTGCGGGTGCATGGCAGGGTGCGCGTGAGGGCTGCCTGCCTTGCTGTGCACATGCTGCAGGCCCAGGCAGAGCTGGACGAGCTTGGCCATGACCTCATCCTCGTCCAGCAGCCGCCCGGCGCGCCGCTTGAGGTAGCTGTGCAGGTCGCCCTCCTGCGTGCGCGCTGCGGCGTTTCCCGGTGCCTGGCCGGCTCCGTGTGCTTGGAAAGCCTGAGCTTTCACACTTGTGCGAGTTGCTGCGCTCCAGGAGCTGCCCCCCTGGTGCCCCCTCGCGCCGCGAGGATGTCATGGAGACCGGTCTGCATCGCTCCCTCCCCCCCACCCGCACATGCGCTGGCCCCTGGCTGGCGAGCATGGGCCCAGACACATGCGCAACAGCGCTGTGCCCGCCCGGCCCGGCCCCTCTGCCCGGCCCCAGGGCACTGCGCGAGACGCGCGCGGCGGCGCGCACGCTTTGCACAATGCAACAATGCAACAATGCAAAGACAACACAATGAGGCGATACAGTGCAGGGCGCCGCGCGCGCCTCGCACAGCTCCATGACGATCTGGATGCGGCCGCGCTCTGCGGTGAAGCAGTCGAGGTACCGGACGATGTTGACGTGGTCCAGCGCTGCCAGCACGGCGACCTCATTCCGCGCCTGCGCGGCCGCGCTAGGGTAGGTTTAGGACTGCGCTCGGGCGCGGGCTGGCGCCGCCCTTGCTGCGGCGTGCCTCGGAGGCAGACAGGCGAGGGTGTGCGGGGCAGGGCAGCTCACCCTAAATGCCGGCTGCTTTGAATGCACACAAGGGTGTCATGCCATGCACCCATCCCATACCATGCACCCACTGCCCATGTGCGTGCCAAGAATGCATGGCACCGCCACCAAAATGCGCTGCGCGCCAGGGCTGCGGGCGGGCGCGCGCAGGCTCGCGTGCGGCCGGCCCGCGGCCGCACCTCCTCGCGCGCGCTGTCGCTGAGCGTGTCGGGGTGCATGATCTTGACGACGACGGGCTGGTCGTCGCGGCGCCGGCGCGCGCGCACCGCGCGCCCAAACGCGCCCTCGCCCAGGTCCTCCTGCAGCTCATACTGCAGGAAGAGCGTGCCCCTGCGCGGGGGCGCGCTATGAGGTTGCGCCATAGGGTACCCTACCCTAGTCCGTCCAGGACGCGGCGCCAGACGGCTGTAGTGCTAAAGCTGGGGGCAGTGCCACGCGCAGTTGGCGCCTCAAGCACTGTAGTTGCTGCCTGACTGCCACAGCCTTTGAGTCTGCGAGGGTGTCTGCGGCGCTGGCACCCAGGCCGCCCGGCCGGGACGGCATGCATGGACCGCGGGCGTGAGGGCTGGCAGCTGGCTTGCGGTGCAGCGTTGCTGCTGTTCGCGGCAGGTACATAGTGCCTGTCCTAGCTAGTATTCTAGCTGAAAACCCCTGATGAAGCAGGCAGGCGCGACAGGAGCGCCTACGCTAGCTGTGCTGGGCCGCCACCCGGGCCGGGCGACGGGCGCCGCCAGCAGCGCAGCGGGCTTCGGCCGGTCCGCCGCTGTCGCGCCGTGCGCCGCTCCTGCAGCATCCCCCCGCTCATCCGACAGCGCGCCGGGCGCCTCACCCGCGCCGTCGGCCTCCGCCTCCGCCATGACCTGCGCGCGGCGCAGCGCTCAGACGCACAGGCTGCGAGCGGCTGCCGCCGCCGGCGCGACCGAGGCTAGGGTACGCTTATTGTTATACACTAACCTAAATTTGGCACGGCACGCACGCGCGCGGGCGCGCCTGATCGGCAAGCGCCTGCCAGCCGGTCATGGAGCCCATGGTTGCGCCGCCGGAGAGCGCGGGCCCGTCGGCGGCGACGTTTTGAACATGCGGCTTGCCCTCTCCAGCGGCCAGGCCTGCCGCGTTCGGCGTCCACGTCAGCTTGGAGCCCGCCTTGCCGCGCACCACTGTCATAGAGGTATTGACCGGTTTCGGGCTGGTAGCGCCGCGCACGCGCGCGAGGGCGGCTCGCGGCCGGAGATATGGACAGCGGCCGCCAGAGGCTGCTCGGCAGCGCCGGCAGGGGCGCATCGGGCTGGAGGCAGCTTGCGCGATCGCACACAATTGCACACATATTTGCAAAGACAGGCACATGCACATAGAGCCGACCTGCCTCCTAAAGGTAGTCCCGGCCTCGCGGGGCAAGCAGCCTTATGCATCAAACATGGCTGCAGCATCATACACATGCAGCGCTACGCGGCAACACTCAGCGCTGCCGCAAGGCCCTCGGCGCGCCCAGCGCGGCATCCATGCGGCTGGCGCGCGCCCGCTGCGCCTGCGGCGGCGGCGGCGGCCGCAGCTGCAGCGCGAACGCCTCGCCGAGGCCCAGCGGCGCGTGGCCGGCAGGCGCCGGCGCGCCCTCGTCGGTCGCATCGCGGCTGTACGTGGGGCGCAGGTCCACGAACGCGGCGGGCATGGCCGCAGCCGGCGCCGCCAGCCGCGCCGCCGCCAGCTTTGCCAGCATGCCCTGCTCGCGCGCCCGGCCCAGCGCCTGAAGACATGTAGCGTAGCTGCAGGGAGACCAGAACTGGGATGTGGTGGACTCGTGTGCCAGATGCTGTCTGCCGGGACGGTGAGGAACTCAGGCTCATGAGCTTGACACACCCAGGGGAGCCGGCTGTGGCGGCAGGGGCGGCGCGTCATCTCCCTCGCGCCCGGCGCGGCCGGCACCTTGTGGGGCTTGTGTGCGCCGCGCGCCGGCGGCAGTGCAGCAGCGCCGCACCCGTCCGCCGCTGCTGTGAGCGCCGTCTGTGTGACCAGGGCACCTCCATGTGCGGCGGGCGCTGCATACATGGCCAAGGTGAGCTCGTTTGCGGCGGCTAGTGCGGTCACGATCGGGGCGACAGGAGCGTTGACGAGTGCCCCGTCTTTGGCCGCAGCGGGCGCCCCCTGCGCAGCTGTGTCCTTCCCTGGTGGCGCCTGACCCATGGCCGGCGCTGCGCCGGCTTCGCTCGATGCGGGCGCAGCAGCCGGCGGGCGGTCTGAAGCCAGCACGCGTTCCCCGGCCTCTGGAGCCCTCAGCGGTGCTGCGGCTCCCAGTGGAGCCATGAGCTCGGGCGCCGATGCGCTAGAAGCTGCGACGGCCCCGGGCGGCGGTGCAGCAGGAGCCGAGCTGGCCTCGGCGCGGCCCGCAGGCCTCGTGTGCAGGTCAAGCTGCGCGAGTGCTGCTGCTGGCGCCGCCGCCGGGCCCTCAGGGTCGGGCTGCAGGCCCGTGAGGGTATCGAAGGCGCCCAGGGCGTCAAAGGCGCTGAGGAACGCCGCTGCGCTGGCGGCCGCCCCGCCGCCGCCGCCGTCGCCCGCATCGCTACCGTCGCCCGCTGTCTCGCCGCCTCCGCGGGCGGCCTCGCCGCTGCCGCCCGCGCTTGCCTCAGGCAGCGTGCCGCCGCTCCAAGCGGCCTCATGAGCTGCTACCTGGTGTGGGTGCAGGTGCGCGGGCAGCGCGTGGCTCGCCCCGTCTGGCGCCTCCGTGGTCGTGCGCGTGCGCGCGCGCACCCAGCGCGCCCTCTGCACCATTTCGGGCAGGCTCTGCGACCCCCCGCTCTCCAGCGACTGCCCCCGTTCCGGCCCAGACACATCATCGTCCTGCCCGTTTGAGGGAGCCACACCCCGCATGCTCTCGCTTGGTGCGGCCCCCAGTTGCGCGGCCGCCACCCCTGGGCCGGATGTGTGCGCAGGCCCGGCCGAGGCCCTGCGCAGCGCCAAGGCGGCGTCGAGCGTGCCCACCGCTTTTGGCACCGACGCCCAGCGGCAGCCCAATGGCTCGCTGCCCGGCGGCTGGGCTGGAGCGCCGTCGGGCCGCTGCCAGGGCGGCGTCTGCGCAAATGACGCGCCGCCGGAGCCGAGCCCGGCGCCCGACCAGGCGCCCATGGGCGGCGGCGACCCGCCGCGCGGCGCACAGTCGGCCTCCACCGTCGTCGCAGACTGCAGCTGCGCCGTGGGGCTGGGTGCGCTGCCCGCGTGCTCCCGTCCTGCCTCTGCGCCGTGCGCAGCGCTTCCCAAGGGCGGGAGGTGCGGTGCGGCCGCGCCGCCGCCCCCGGCGCTCGCCGCGGCGGCCTGCGGCGACGCTGGTGCTGCAGCCCCGGCACACGCTCAAGTCAGGAGTGCAGGGCGCTGCAACCGCCCGTGCGCGCCTTGCAGGCCGGGGGGGCGGCGCACCTTGGGACTTTATGCGCAAGCTGCCCGCCTCCTGCGACAACTGCAGGTCTGTGGGCAGCATCGACAGGCCGTTGCTGGAAGTCCAGCCCGCCAGCTGGGCCGGGAGGGGCTGGGCGGCGGCCGTGACGTGCTGCACGCCGGCGCCCTTGTCCCTGGGCGCCCGCGCCTTACCCTTGGGCAGGGCCTGCGCTGACGCGCACGCCTGCGGCGGCACTGGCACGCAGGCGCCCATGGCGGTGCCAAGCGTCGAGGCCGCCCTTTTGCACCGGCAGTCGCCGCTTCTGTCCGATTAATTTTAAAATCGTACAACGAGGGTCCATAGGTTCGAGCGCATTGTGCCAAAGCAGAACCAGCGCGTGTTTTGCCCGCCATCGTGCTTACGTCGCCTGGGCGCAGCTCCGCAGCCTTGCTAGTAGCTGGCAACACAGACATGTACAGTCCAGTGTAGTCCGTGGTCGCCTTTGCTGCGCTTGGTGACGTGGAGAGCGCGCTGATGGCAGAGTGGGACAGCGGCACAAAGGAGACAGTAAAACGGATACCTCTGCTCACGGTGCGGCAGACAAAGTTCAAAGAGTGATCAATCGTTTCGCCCGAGAGTGTGCTGAAATGGCGTACCGGCCGGGCCGCAGGTGGAGGCAGGCCCCCGCGACAAAGAGGACTGGTCCAGGCGGCTGAAGGAGGTGAGCCAGCCTTGCTGCTGCTGCGCTCCCCGGCCCTGCGCTCGCGGGCGCAGCGCCCGCGCCTGAGGCGCGCAGCGGTGCGCGCCCTGCAGGAGCTGACAGCGCTCATAAAGTACATCCAGCTGAACAAGGCTTCCGACAGCGACTGGTTCACGATCACGTCCAACAAGGAGGGCACGCACTGGTCGGGCAAGTGCTGGTACGTGCACAACCTGCTGCGGCACGAGTTCGCGTTCGAGTTCGACATCCCGGCGACGTACCCGGCGACCGCGCCGGAGATCCGCATACCCGAGCTGGACGGCAAGACCGCCAAGATGTACCGCGGCGGCGCCATCTGCCTCACGGTGCACTTCAAGCCGCTGTGGGCCAAGAACAGGCGCGTGCGCGCTGCCGCCCACATGGGCAGCTGCAAGCCTCTGTGCTGCCAGACTTGTGTTGCCTTGAAGGCTGGTATTCAGAGGTGTCGCCCCGCTTGTGAGCTTAGCAGACTTATGCCACATGCAGCAGCCCTGCATCGGCCGCTGCCTCTTATTGCACGCCTGGACCTTGTCTGCTGCAGTCTGGACCCGCACCCGTCCTGCTGGTGGGCGCCCTAACGGGCAGCCCTGCCCGCGCAGCCCGCACTTTGGAGTCGCGCACGCCTTATGCTTGGGCCTGGCGCCGTGGATGGCAGCAGAGATTCCGCACCTGGTAGATACAGGCGTAATTGCTGCCAAGGCGTGAGGCCTCCCAGCCGGTGCGTGAGAGGTCAGCATGTCATGGTCATTGCCTGTGCTGGGGTCGCGGCCGCCATGCGGGTCTGCTAGCTACAGTGTATCATCAAACAGGTATGCATAGCCCGGCATGATGCATAGCCTGGCATATTGGCTGTCTCTGCATGCCCTTGCAGCAGGGCCGCGCGGTTACAGCCACGAGGGTTTGTCTGCCGTGTTGTCGGGAATTGTGGCAGACATGCCGGCACAAGACTTGGGCAGTGGACGCATATGAGTTGGCAGACCGTGGTGGCAAGCAGAACGCTTGCTGAGCTGCGCTGAACCTGCAATCCTCTTCTGCGCTGCCTACCTGACACGCACCAAATTGTTTCAGGACTGGGCGCCTGCTTATACCATTCAGTGTGTCAGACATGCGTATGGGCTTCACAGTTGACAGGACCGTGTACCTGGAGAAGCATATACGTGCATGTCGGCCGCATTGCAGGCAGTGAGGACAACACCACTCGCATGTTAAACGCCATGATACACTACAAGCATTGCAGCGCACAATTCAGAGCACTAGGCCCTGCGGCTGGTAGACGAAGCTCCCAGTGCATCAACACTGACCAGGCACGCCTATGCAGCGGCGGCACCATTTAATACTTTACAGGCCAACCAGCCCCGGGGCTTGGCAGCCCTGACAAATTGCCAATTGATGCACAGCAGGGGCCGCGCGTCAGGGGGCGGCCGGGCTGGCGGCCTCCTCCGGGCAAAAGTGGCTCTGGCAGCACTGACAAATCGCGAGCGAGGGCAGCAGGGGCCGCATTTCCGCATTTCAGGGGGCGGCCGGGCCGGCGGCCTCCTCCAGGCGGAAGTGGCCCTGGCGCGGGTCGGCCGCCGCGCAGCGCAGCCGCAGCCGCTCGCCGACCGCGGCGGGCCGGTTGATGACGACGACCGTCTCGATGCCCAGCTCGCGTAGGCGCACGAGCGCCACGCCCGTCTCCTGCGCGCCGCAGCGCGCGCGTCGCGCGCGCTCCCGCACATAGCTGCATGATCGGATCAGAGCGGGTGCCAGCGGCGGCTGCTGCAGACCAGCGGCCGCTGCTCACGCAGAGGGCGTAGGGGGATAGAAACATCTGCGCCATGGGAGCGCTTCGCGGCAGGGTCTGTGAGGCACCAGCCACGGGCAAACCCAGCCCGCGACCCTAACCCTATACCCTAACAGGCCATGAATCCTGCGAGGCTACTAGGGCACGCCATGCCCCAAAACAAACATTGAAACACGAGGGACAGGAGCTTCATGCGATCGCGGGCACAGCAGCGCGCCTGGCGGACCCAGTACAGCAGGAGGCCGGGCCAGGTGCGGCCGGGGTCGGCCGCGGCCGCGTCGCGGAAGTAGACCGCGGTCCAGTACGCGGCCACCTCGCGCTCCAGGCCAAGCAGGCGCCGCAGCGCCGCGCTGTGCGCGTCCACGGCCGCCGCCAGCGCCGGCGCGCCCCACGGCGGCGCCGCGCCGCGCAGGTGCGCCTGCGCGGCGCGCTCGTGTCGGTGCGGGCAGGCGGGCGCCGAGCGCGCAGCGTTGCGCCGAGCGCTGAGGCGGCGGCCCGAAAACACGCAGGGCCGGCCGGCCGCCGGAGCCGCGTGCCCGAGCCCGAGCGCGCGATGTTGTGTCGATCCCTGAGGGCGGCGGCCGCGGGCCCGCGTGGGCAGGGGGGCGCCCGCGCCGCACCTTGAGCTGCCAGTGCGCGAGCAGGTCGCTGTAGCGCCGGATGGGCGACGTCACCTGCGCGTACGCGGGCACGCCGAGGCCCGCATGCGCCTGCGGCGCGTCCGCGGCTACCTGCGCACCAGGGCGTGCTCAGGCTGCGCCGCACGCGCGCTTGCGGCTGCCTCGAGCCTGCCTGCTGCTCCGCTGGCTGCCCTGGTTGAACATGTGGCGGTCCTGAGCTGTTGAGCGAGCGAGTCTCCGGCACGCACTCTGTACCCAGGTCCTCTCTGAGCACAGGTCACACGCAGCATGCAGTGCCCTGCGCGGGCCGCGCGCCCCGCACACCTGGCCGCGCGTCATGCGCGAGCGCAGCAGCGCGTTGCGGCAGGCGCCGGCGGGCGCGGCCGCCAGCGCTGCCGCGCCCGGCGCGACCGCCGCCAGCTGGCTACGGTACGGCAGCGGCACGCCGCCGGCGGCACCTGGCGCGCGGCCCGTCACTGGTCACGCCGAGCCTGCCGGGCCGGCCGGGACGAGCAGGCGCGGCTCGCCAACAGGCCGACCGAGAGCGTGACCCGCCGCACAGCGTGCCAGCTGTGCACGAGCCGCACGGGCAGACCGCAGGCATCAACTCCTGTCAGCAATGTCAGCAAAGCGCAGCCACTCAGCGAGGTCCCCGCGCCGTGTACGGGGCCGGCTGGCCGGCAGGGCCACCCCATTGCGCCCGGGGTCTGCCAGCCGCTTTCAGGGCCTGCCGGCCGCCTGCAGCGCGCACCGAGCGTGGCGGCCGCCTCGTTGGCCAGGATCATCATCTCGGTGACCAGCTGCTGCGCGCGCGAGCGGCCGCCGGCGCTGGCGGCGCCGGCGCCGCCGCTGATCGTGACTACCGGCGCCGGCCCCGCCGCGCCGGCCACGCACACGACCGCGTCGCCCGAGTCGAACACGCTGGCGCCGCGCGCCTCGCGCCAGCGCCGCCGCGCCTCCGCCGCCTGGCGCGCCGCGCAGACACTTCATGGCCAAACAGAGACGCAGCCCACGCAGCGCAGCGCAGCGGCCCGCGATCGATCGAAGTCGCGTCGGCGCGGCGCGGGCCGACAGGGCGGCGCTGGCCGCCGCGCAGGCCCGCCGGCGCCAGCCCCGGGACGCGCTTGCGCACGGAGCAAGCGCGCTCCCATCTGGGGCAGCTCTGCCTGCTGCAGACGCGCTTCTGACAGTCGGCCAGCCAGGCGGCCGGCACGCAGCCGACAGCCATGTCACACACAGTCTGAGCCGTGCGGCGCCGCGCCCGCGCGCGCGTGAGGGCCGCGCCTGCTTACGCACAGGGGTGGGGTAGGGTTACGATCAGGTAGGGCCGCGCCTGCATGAGCAGGTGCAGGCTGCCGGGCGCGGCCGCCAGGCGGCCCGCTGCGTCCGCGGCGTCCACCTCGGCGTAGCTCATCCGCGCGGCAACGCGCACGGTCGCCGGCGCGGCCGCCGCGGCGGTCAGCGCGCCGTCGGGCGCCAGCTCGGCGCTGATGGCGAGCGCGGGCGTGGCCTCACCCGCGCGCAGGCTGAACGCGCCCTCCGCAAGCGCGCGCGGGAACATGTACACCGGGCCTGCGCGCGCGGGTTAGGGTATAGGGCTGGCAGGCGGTGCAGGGAGAGCAGGGAGTGCAGGGAGTGCAGGGAGTGCAGGGAGTGCAGGGCGTGCGCGTGCAGCCGGCCGCCGCGCACGGGTGCCGCGCACGGCCGGCGCGGCGCGGGGCGGCAGGTGCTGCGGGCGGCCGGCGCGTGGGGTGGCTGAGCTTGCAGCCAGCGCTCCGCTGCGGAATACGCACGCAAGCCCTGCCCGGGGGCTCGAGAGTGGCGCCATGCTTGCTGCCTCTGAGCGGAGCTCCGTGTGCCCTTTCGCGGACAGTCAAAGCGCGCACGCGAGCGGCGTCGCCGAGCTGACCGCGGCGCCCGACTCAGCGGCGCGCCTGTGGGCAAGTAGAGCGTGGACGCGCGGCGCGCGGCCTCCTCCGCCAGCGGCGTCCCGGGCTGCACCCAGCGGCTGGGGTCGGCGATGAGCACCCACAGCCGCACGCCGCCACCCGGCAGCTCCTCCGCGGCCAGCCCGTCATCAATCTCTGCCGCGCGTAAACGCGCGCCGGGCTCGCCACCATGGCCACACCATGGGTGTACATAGATGGACTACCTCCGTGGCAGTCGTGCATGCCCGGCCTACTGTCAAGTGAACGATGTGCACTTCCTCAGCACATGCTAAGCGCCGGTCACCCCGCACAGGCGCACGCGCCGGCCGCCAACCGCCGGCCGCGCGGTGGGCGCCGCCACAGTCATGCAACCACGCCCCGAAGCGCGCACGCTCCCCCACAGCCTTACCCTATACCCTAACCCTAAACGTGACCTAACCTTCACCTAACACCCGCGCTCGGCGCCGCGGGGCGCGCGCGCCCTGCGTGCTCGGGTCGTCGATGGTGACCACCGCCTGGTGCCGCAGGTCCAGGCGCGCGGCCGCGTCCGCGTCCGGCGGCGGGTCGGCCAGCAGCGCGGCCGCCGCGGCCTCCAGCGCGGGCGGGAAGGCCTCGCTGACGCGCGCGCGGCGCAGGCCCAAGTGCTCGTGCGGGCCCCAGGCGCCGAGGGCGCCGAGCGCCTCGGTCGCGCCGCCCGTGCCCAGGGAGTGGCCCAGCGCCTGCCGCGCAGGCGCCGCGCGCGTCCTCAAAAGCGCCAGCCGACGCGGCTCACAGCGGTGGGTTCGCCAGAGGCTGCAGGGCCGCCAGGCCATGTCTCGGGAAGGGGGTTTTGCCCATGCGCCGAGCGGGCAGAGCCCCCGTCGCGCGGCCGCGCCGGGCGCGCGGCCCCAGCGCTGGCAGCTCTGGCTCCCTGGCTCGGCATGCGGCAGAGCGGGGCTTGCCCTGGAGCCAGGCAGAGGCTGGGGTCCAGGGCCGCTGCCGCGCGTGTAGGCCGGGGCGCCCTCGCATGCGCAGCCACGCCCGCGGAACGCTCACGGCTTGCATCGAGCCTTGCTAGGTCACAATGTGGCACACCCTGCGACCAGACCCAGCCAGCAGGGGCACCCGCAGGAGGATCAGGACCTTGCTGGCAGGCTCGCTCGGCTGACGCGAGGGCCTGTTTGGCAGCCTGCGCTGGGCGCCTGCGCGGAGCCCCGGCCCACCTGAAGCGTGTCCATGGCCAGCGCATGCGCGCCGCAGCCTCCTTCTCGCTCGAGCGCCAGGTCCTCGAGCGCGCGCACGCGTGCTGCGTGAGGGCCCGCCAGCCACTCGGCCGGCGCCGGCTTTGCGCCGGCGGGCGTCGCGCGCGCCGCCCGCGCGGCCGCGCGGAACGCCGCGCGCTCCGCGGCCGCGGCCGCAGCAGCCTGCGCGGCCGTGGCCGCCGCCGCGACCTCCGTGGCGCTGCGCGGCACGAAAGCCGGCGGGTGCCGCGAGACCTGCGCCGACCGTCGAGCGCACTATGAGAAAAGAAAAAAATACATTCATATTCACTTTTCTTTTTCACCTCTGCGCTGTAGGTCACGCGTCCAGCATGGAACTTACGTGACGGCAGCGCCCGGCGGCGCGCCCGCGTGCACACCTGCTTGAAGTGCGAGAGGTCGGCGGCGAGCGCGCGCAGCGCGGCCAGCACAGCGCCCGGCGACGCGCTGCCGCACAGCAGCTCGGCCATGCGCTCGGCATCCAGCGGCGCGGCGCCCGCGCCGCCCGCGCGTACCTCCTCCCAGGCCGCCTGCATGCTGCCCGGGCGCGCCGCGGCCGCGATAGCCTCGGCCGCGACGCGCTCCAGGCTCGCCGGCGTGTGGCCGCCGCCGCCGGGCAGCGCGCACGCGATCTGCTGCTGCCGCAGCACCAGCGAGGCGCCGCTGCGGCGGGACCGCACCCCCTCGCATCAGCTCCATGTCATGTTAGGGTTAGGGTGAGGCGCCGATGCGGCGGGAGCGCACAGCCTCGCATCGGCTCCACTTCACACCTGCCCGCGCCTCTATGTCTGCGCACTCTGCAGAGCGCACAAACCCGCAGCAGCCCATTTGTAGCAGCCCGCCTGCGTGGTACCCCACCCATGCACACAGAGTGATGGGTGCAGCACCACGCCTAGCGCAGACGCAGCACTGCTGGCAGCCAGTGGCGCGTCTAAGTCACGGCCCTCCACTTTATGCTCACTCCCAGCGGCAGCTGCCGTACGACAAGCGGCGCCAGCAGTATGTCTGCGGCACCTTCCGGGGCGCACCGGCTGTCGGTGACCAGCCAGCGCATGTGGCTGTGCGCGCCCTGCAGCAGCGCAACGTCCAGCGCGGCGGCCTCGCCGTGGCCGCCAAACCCTGCCCTGCCCCCGTCGCCGCGCAGGAATGCCACCAGCACGCCCGGCGCAAGCGCAGGCGCCGCCATGCGCGCCGCCTGTGCAGGCACCGCCGGCACAGGCCCCGCCGGCGCGGGATCCTGCAAGGTCCCGGCGCGCGCTGCGGCATCCTCGCCCTGCCGCGCAAACCACGGCGGCGGCGGCGGCGGCGGCGGGGGCGGCGAGGCCTCCTGGCGCCAGGGCGCGGCCTGGCTGCAGTAACGGCGCCCCTGCCCCTCCGCGGCGCCCCACTGCGCCAGCTGCGCTGCGCCGCAGCGGAACGGCTGCTGCACGCCGCGGCCGCTGGTGCTGGGCAGGTCCGCGTCTTCGGGGTCAAGCACCCTGCTGCCAAGCACGACGCCGTCACCTCTTGGCTTACACAGATGCAAGACACGCTGCCTCAGTAACGGCTGTCGCACGACTCAGGCGTGCGGCCTCTGCCTGCGTGACTCACACCGCGCATCTGCGGCCAGCGAGAGGTGGCCGGCACTACGGCAAGCCGCTTAGGGCAGCTCATGGCAGGGCGCACCTCGGTTGCCACACGCCGACTCGCAGCCCGCCCCGTACGCTCGCCACCGCCGGGACGAACTCCGCGGCCGCCGCCCGCAGCGATGACGCGGGACGGGCTGCCCGCGCGTCCGCAGTGCTTGCACCGCCGCAGCGCGCCGTGCCGGCGCCGCTCCGCAGCACGTGCGCGTACGTCGCTCCGCGCCGCTGCGCAGCCTCGCTCTCCGTGCTGCGGGAGCGCAGGACGGGACCAGCTGCAGCGCTGCCTGGTCTGCTTGCGGCCTCAGCGGCTGCACTGTGCGAGCAGTGCTTGGCGCCGCGTGCTGCGCCGGGCAGGCCGGCAAGCGCTGCTGCGGGCGCGAGGGGCGAGGCTCGACTCAGGGAGGCCCCATGCGTGTTCAGCACGCCGGACGGCGCAAAGGAGGTCATGCCGCAGGTGTCCGGGCTGCCGCCGCCGCCCAGGCCGCCACTGCTCAGGAGCCTGCGCAGGCCAGCAAAGCGGCGGCGCATCGAGCCTCGGCCACCGCTCCCTGTCAGCCACAGCGTGCCGGGGGCACCGTGTTGGAAGGCCACCACCTACAACTTTTACTTCTGAGGTTTGTAAGAATGTTCTTGGAACACCTTGGTTGTTTGGAGATCGGTGAATTGATTGACTGAAGGCGATCAGGCAGAGCAGTAAGGCAGCCAGGGCGCTACAGCATGCACATAGCAGAGCGAGCTGCAGATGCCGACTACTTCTTCACACGGCGTCAGAGCGAACAGATGTGAGCAAACAGAGCGAACAGTGAACCGCGATGAGTGAACTGCAAACAGCAAACAGCGAACAGCGCAGAGAACGCTTTTCAGAACAGTAAACAGAGACAGCGAGGAGACAGCAAGCAGAGCGAAACAGACACCCACACACATTCACCCAGGGTAAGACCTTGATAACAGACGATGGTTGACGCCCTCTGCACCGTCCTGCCCTCAGGCAGCAAGTGCAAGGGCACCGAAGGGGCAGCCGCATTGACCCCAATACAATTTGTCATCCTGACTAGCACGCGCAGGCAGCATGCACTGATGCCGAAAATGCCGCCCCAGGTCCTGCAGTCGGCCTGCAATTTTCAAAGCTCAAAGCACTTCAGGCAGGGCGCCGCCCTCGCGATGAATTAACCCTCCCAACCTGACATATTTGACCAGCCCACACAGGGGTATGGCGTCTGCGCTGAACAGCCGCTCCAGGCCGGCCCAAATGCCGTGCATGCACTTGAGCAGGCCCAAAACGCTTAGGGCGGCAGCGGGTGTCGACCAACCAGTGGCCATGCAGCACAGCCGCGTGCCTGGTAAGGCCTTGTACATGGGCAGTCCCGCCGGCCATTGCGCAGGGCTCTCCTAGCAAGTCACGCAGCGCGCAGTGCTGCGCAGGAGGGATACCCAGCGAGCAGCCCAGGGGCCTGTTGGCGCACTTGTGCGTGCGTGTCCGCGCGGGCCCAAGGCCAGCGCAGCGCCCACCCACCGCCTGGGCTGTGTCACGGGAGCAGCGCGGGAGCTGACCCTGGGCAAAGGAGAAGGGCCCTTGAATGCACGCCATGTAAGTGGTCGCGCAGTGTTGACGGTGCTGCCACTTGCGTGCCTCACTGCCCGGCACGTCAAGGCCCCGGCAAATGGCACACGTCATGGCAATGCGTATGCAGTGTTGGCCGTGCTGCCACTGGCAGTACTCGATGCCTGGCACGTCAAGAGCCCCGCCAGCGGCGCATGCCCCCTTTCCCTGACATGCACGCCAGGAACTGGCGCATAAAAATGCAGCAGCCCTGTGTGCCCACGGCTACATCTTTGGCGGGTGGTTTTCACGGTGCCCCGATTGCATATTCACGCACACCCATGCGTTGGCGCCACGCCTGCCGGCGGCCTGGGCCTGCGCCTTTTGGGAGAGCAACAGCACGGGGGCTTCTTCGAAGACACCCCAATTTGGCTACCAGCCCACCTTTACCCTAGCGCAAGCCAAGGCGCCTGCAAAGTTCACAATGAATTCGGATGCATGCCCGCAGGCGCCCATGCCTGCGCGGCGGGCGACAACGACAAGCTCCGCTGGGTATCGCCCGCCGCGCACGCATGCGCGCCCGCGGCACCCTCCACATTCTGATAATCTCTCCAGCAGGCGGAGACCAGCGCCGGGCCTCCACTTCGCGCAGCCCTGGGCCCGCACTCTGTGCCAGCAGTCCGCTGGGAGGAGGCGCGGGCGCGCGCCTGCCACTCCGGGCAGCCCCTCCCAGCAAAATCGAACCCTCCCCGCTGCCCATCGTGCAGCTGGGTCGGGTGCCGCACGCCCCCGGGCTCAGCGGCACCCCTGGCCTCGCTCACTCGAGGGGCGCGCGCGGCGCCTCGGCCGACGCGTGCCGCGGGCGCTCGCCGCCGGCACCGCCCAGGTCCACGCCCGGCAGCGCCTGCATTTCGGTGCCGAGCAGGCGCTTCAAGCCGCGCTCGCCGTCATGCAGCGACACGTCGCTGAGCCCGCTGTCAACCGTGCGCATCGTGACCGTCTCGCCCGCGTCGCCATGCAGCACGGCCGGCGGCCCGAACAGGTCTGATGCGCGGTGCGGCGAGGTGAGCGCCGCGCCCGCCGTGCCGCCCTTCGTTCTGAGAACGGGCTCGCCGGCGGCCGCGCCGATGGCGAGCGCGCCGTCGGGGGCCTTGGCGGCGCCTCCGTCGGCTGCCTCGCCGTGGGCGGCCGGCTCGTCGCTGAGCGGCGGGTACGACTCCGGGTAGGGGCTCGCCTTGCGCGCATCCTCCATCGCACCCAAGATGCCTCTCACCTGGCGGACGGCCCCGCGCGCAGCCTCAGGCGCGGGGGCACTGGCCGCATAACCTGGCTTGCGCGCCATCTCCAGGCAGCAGCCCACGAGCGCTATTAGCGCCTGCATGCCGACCGCGCCAGTCTTGACGCCCATGCAAGGAATGCAAGCTTCGTGTGCAGTCAGAAACACCGCCCCGCGCGGGGGGGGGGAGGGGGGGGAGCGCGCCTCCGCGAAGCTAGGCCGCATCGAGGGCTCGCGCTGCAGGCAGCAGCCCATGAGCGCCATGAGCGCAGGCGGCGCGCGCACGCCCGGCGGCAGCGTCGGCCGCAGCGGCGCGCACTTGGCCGCCGTCAGCGCCTGCGCCCAGCTCATCTCGCCGTGCAGCCGCTTGCCGTACGCAATGCGGTGCAGCAGCGCGCCGAACGCGTACATCGCGGACGCCTGGGCGCGCGCACAGGGCGCCGGCTGAGCGCCGGGCGGCACGGCCTGCCGAGATGCACTTGGCCAGCAGAGCGCTCTCCGCGCCGGTCCCCCGCACCGCGTAAGTTCTGCAGCCCGCAAAGGCCGCGGGTTCCCCAAGCAGAGACTCGCCGGGGCAGCCAGGATAGCCAGCGGCAGCCCGCCAGCGTGCACGACGCGCACCGCAGTCAGCAGCCCCGTCCCCAACCACCGTTGACAAGGCACCATGCCACACGCTCTCTGTCCAGAGACAACTCTGGGCTGACAGGCTACCACCGTCGCTGCGGCCGTGGGAGCCACTGCCGCTCCGTCGCGCGGGCGCACCTCGGTGACCTCGTTGCGCAGCAGCGTCTCGGGCGGCAGGTGCGCGATGGTGCGGTACATGCAGATCTCCGCGCGCGTGGAGAAGTCGTTGCCCAGGTCGCGGATGCCTGGTCGGGTCACACAGACACCCCATCGCTTCGGTCAACCCATGCTCCCTTCTCCAGCACTTCCAGCGCCGCTGTTTCAATCATGTGCGCGTGACAGAAGACGCGGAGCTCTTTGCGAGGCTCTGCGCATGCCCCAGTGGGAGCGCGTGCAAGTACTCCTGCGTGCGCGTGCAGCAGGCAGCAGCCCGACACAGAATCTTGCAGGACAGAGCGACAGGCGCACCGTAGCCGCTCAGCTTGGTGACGAAGCCGCGCGGGTCCGCCTGCGCCGCGTCAGCGCGCTCAGCGCCGACCCCTGTCGCCCAGGCTCCCGTGGCGCGCTGCCGATGCGATGGCCGCTCGCTGCTGTGGGCTGTGATGAAAGCGGGCTGTCACGGCCCAACGTGTAGGGCCCGACTGCTGACACAAGCAGCGCAGCTGAGCCGATGCGGGCGCTCCTGCGGGCGCTGCTATGAGGACCTATTGCGCGGAACACGGCCACCATACCTGAGCAAGTCGTTGGCAGCCTAGGCGACACGCAGGACCTCTAAACCTTCCCTAGATCAGCGTGATCAGATAGTGCAGAGCTTGGCTGCCCCCACCGGGCGGGCTAGCTCGGCCCCACACAGTCGCAGCAGGAGAAACCCCGGGCGCGCCTGATCGGGAGAAAGGAGCACGGACACGGCGGGGAGGTCGGCGTGCACGATGCCCTTGCCATGCAGGTAGGCCATGCCATTGACAAGCTCCTGCGGGCCGCGCGAGCGGCTTCAGCCTCTGAGGCGGGCGCCTGAGCAGGCAGCTGCAGGGTTTTGCGCGAGCGCGGAAGAGGCAAGCTTGTGCGCACGCACGCACAGCACGCACAGGCCGCGCTCGCGCATGCATGCTGGGGCGGGCGGTCGTCACAGGTTCTGTGGCCCTGAACAGCGTCCTGCAAGCCCTGCACGACGGCCAGCACCTGCGCGGTGGCCAGCACGGCGGGCACGTCCAGGGCGCCGTCCGCGCTATGGAAGCGGCCGCTCTCCACCGCGTCCTGCAGCGTGCCGCCCGTGCACAGCTCCTGGATGAGCCACACCTCGCCCGACAGCCGCGTGCCCGCCCCCCCGCCGCCGTCAAAGCTGCTCGACGAGTCGTGCGCGCGTGCGCACGCGCCCGTCAGCAAGCTGCGGTCCGCGCCCGCAACCGGCCATGCCGCATTCGGCTGTGAGCTGGCGCCCTTGCTCGCGTTTGCCAGGGACCCTTTGCTGGGCACGGGTCCCAACTTTGTCAGCTTGACGGCGTCGCGGGGCCCGCCCGCGCCCGCGGCCGGCTCCTGCGCCGAGCTGGGCGCACACGGGCCGCCATGGGCCGCCGCAGCTGCTGGCTTGCCGGCAGGCGCCACGGCCGGGGCATCAGCGCCGGCGCCGGCGCCCGGCGGCGGCGCAGCAGCGGGCGCGGGTTTGACGAGGTCCAGCGACGGCCGCCCTGGCGGCAGGCAGGGCAGCGCGGGCAGCGCGAACGCGTGCGTGCGCAGCACGCAGGCAGGCGCCTCGGGGTCCTCGGACAGCCGGACCTCCGCGGGCGTGCCATCGGGGTCGCGCAGGCAGCGCCGCCCATCGGCCACGACCTGCGCGGCGTGCGAGGCCCGTCACGGCGCCAACAGCTCGCGCTGCTCTTGGCAGTCGCCGCCTCCGGTGGCCTGCGGTTGTGGAGACAGGCAGCGCTGCCCGCCCGACCGCCGCAGCGCCCGCGCCGGGAAGGACGAGGGTCGGGGCTGTGGCCCGTGGTCCAGAGCAGTACCAGGGACAACCTCTCAGCATGAACTGAGACAGCCCAGCCTATGCTGGGCACGCTGTGAGCCGCGCCGAGCGCGGGCCCGCCGCGACCATAGCGGCCGCGAGCGCGCGCCCATGCCCGGCCGCGCGGACTGAATTAGGCCTGACGGCCGCCTTGGTACTGCTGGATCAGCAGGCCTGCGCCGTGACAAGCACGAGCAACACAAGGGGCCGCAGTGGAGAGTCGCCGCGCCTTGATGGCGACAGGGCGCTTGCGGTAGACCCCGCGCCACATGCGCCCAGCCGGGCCCTGCGCCAGCGGCGCGCCCAGCTCCAGGCCCAGGAAGGGGATGGCCTTGGGCGCCAGCGCGCCGCCCGTCAACGCCGTCTCGCCCGTGCCCACGCGCGCCAGGTGCACGAACCAGAGCCGCGCGACCGGCTGGGCGGCCGGCACGTCCGGCACGAAGATTGGAATGCCGACCGGCAGCGTGTGCGCGTCCAGGACTGGCTCGCTCGCGCGCCTGCGCAGCGGCCCGGACGTGAGCGCGCGCGCGCGGGCCTGGGGTGGGAGCCGACCGCCCGCGGCTGCCGCGCCGCGCGCGGCTGCCGGGATGCAGGCCGGCGGCGCGTGCGCGCCCAGCGCAAGCTCGCTCGCGCCCGCACAGCTGGCCTGCCAGTGACGAGCGGGGCATGCAGGGCTGTGGCAATGTCGCGGGCCCGGGCGGGACGCGCACGGAACTGTGTCGGTGCCTACCTATAGGACCACATGGGTCTGGCATGCAGAGCTGCGTGAGCCCTGCACGCTGCGCGGCCGGAGGCGGGCGCTCGGGACAACTATTACCCTCACAAGAACCTCGTCGGCTCGCGGCGCATATGCGCGCAGCGCGGGCCCGCTCGACAGCACCTGCGGCGCAGGGTGCGCCCAGCGCGCGGGCGCAGCGACGGGCGCGTGGCGCACCGGAAGGTCGCTGAAAACACGCCGCGCCCGGCGCCCTTCACGGCCACGCGCGGCAGGTTGAACATCTCTCCTGCGACCAGCTCGGCCCGGTAGTCGCGCGCCGCGCAGCCGTGGCAGTCCATGACGTCCCACCAGCGCGCGGTCGTGTCGTTCGTGGACAGCCCTGCGCCACGCTGGGCGGTCGGCCGCAGTGCTGCGCAGCCGGCCTGCCGCGGCGGCGCGCCCGGCAAGGTGTGCGCATGGCGAGCGCATGCAAAGCAGCTAGGAGCCTGGCTGCGCGCGGGCGGGGCGCGCGCGCGCGCGCGCGCGCACCAACGTGCTCCGCGGCGGCCGAAGAGGCGAACAGGATGGGCCAGCCGGGCGTGTGCGTGTCGACCATGAGGATCGCGGCCTGGTACGCGGCGGCCGGGCGCAGCAGCAGGCCCGTGGCCGCGTGCGCCTTGGCCAGCGCCCAGGGCTTCTCCAGCTCGCGCACGCACAGCTCGGTCACGTTGATCAGCAGCGACGCCTCCGGCAGCGTCAGCGTGCGCGGCTCCTTGCCGACCACCGCCCTGCAGGCGCGCGCAAGCGCAGCGCCGTCACTACAGCCGCGTCGGCGCACACTCCTATTCGCTCGCACGGGTGGCAGCGCAGCCTCGCGCGCTGTCCGGCACGCAGGGCTCTGCATGTCGGCACAGAAACCTCAGCCGCAAGGTCAGCCTGCCATGCACAGCGCAGCGCTCGGCGTGGCGCGGCGCCGGCGCAGCACTGGGCGCCTCCTGGCTGCTTTTGTGGCCGCTCATGTGACCACTGGCCGCTGCTCAGGCTGGCCAGCTGTCTCTGCTGAGCGTGCTGCGTGGCAGACAAGCCGCCAGCTCCGTCTTTGTCATCAGGAAAATGCTGAGCAGGCTCACGCCGCTCGTGCAACGAAACAGGCTCACGCCGCGCTGACTGACAGCCGCGGGTGCCTTGCTTGCACGCGAGTGCCCAGCCAGGTCAGGCAGGACTGCGATCCTCACAGCACCGAGCCAACGCATGTGTCGGGAGCCTGGTCGGTTCTTGTGGCAGGCGGATGGGGGTTGCGCACAGGGCGCCAATGCGGTGTCCGGACGAAGCGACGAGCGGCGCGCCGGCGCAGAAGCGGATCTTGGGGCCCTCCGTGACATATGTCGACTCGGACACCCTGCGCAAGTCATCCTCCTCAGCAACAGCAGCGCGTCCCGCACAAACACAGCTCAGAGCAGACTTGTGCCTATGGACCTGCCCTGGCACACACAGCCTCGCCAAGCTCTGAGTCGCTCACCCAGGCGCGCCGTGGCCACCAACAGCTTGCTGCGGAAGCTTTCTGCTGCGCAGCCAGCCGTCTGCAGCAGCATGTCCTAGTGCTGAACAGTGTGATGCGCGCCCGCCCCCAGCCCAAAGCCCGGGCCGCCGTGCCTGGCATCGATGGTGGTGTTGTTGATGACAAGCATGCGGTGCATGGCCGGGCTGCACGTCCACAGGCTGAGGCTGTTCTGCCAGCCATGGATCTCGCCCACGCCGCACAGCGGCCCCACAGCCGAGAAGAGCTTGACGCCCTTGCGGCCTTCCAGGATGGCGAGCCAGGAGCTGCCTGTGTCCAGCGCCGTCGCCAGGGTTTGCAGGTATTTTCCTGCGCGGCCGCGCATGTGATCAGCCAGTGAGCCCTGGCCCCACAACGCCATATGCGGCGCGGCGCAGCAAGCGTGGGCGAGGGGCGGACCCAGGCGCGGGTCTGCCTGGGTGAGACCCAGCTCGGTGACAGTTTGAAGGGAGTCCTCGAAGAAGGGAGGGCACGGTGGCAGCGTCCTCAGGCGCCGCGGCACGCGCTTGGTCGGCGCGGCCTCCTTCTCCTTGGGCGCCTGCGAGTTGCAGTATCAGCAGGGGCTCCTTTCAGCTGCCCGAAGCGTTGGCATTGCGAGACGCCCAGCCTGCACGCACCACTTTGGCTTTCAGAGACGCCTTCCTGCTGAGCGGGGGCTTCTCGAGGGACTTGGACTTCTTGATGGCGACGGGCTTTTTGACGTCCTCAACAACATCTTCGCGGCTGCGGACGCAGCTTAAGGCGGATCCCATCCGAGTGGAACCCAAGCGGCGTCCGAGAGAAACGTGGAACGCTGGTGAAAGCTCTTCTATGTCCTGTGCCGGTGCACCACGAAGCCGAGATTGAGCGCGTACGCCCGATTGTATCTGACCTTGACCTAGGCAGTTGCTAGGGCGCACGGGGCGATCACATGTTCAGATACGCGAGGACAGTAACAAGAAGATCCGTGTTCCATGCTGTTCGGCCGGCTCTCGGTCATGGCTGTGGGTCCGCCAGCGGGCAGCCCAGCCCAATGCAGCGTCTCCCGCAGCAGCCCTGCAGCTGTTTGCCGTGCTAGCGCACCATGCATCGCCGGTGCGGGGCGGATCGCGGTCTGTGCAGCCAGTATGCTGCAGGTTGAGCTGCGCACCTGGGTGGTTATATCAACAAATGCAGGGATGAGATAGTAGGAGCAGCCGCAACGCTACAGACGCAGCCAACTGACCTTTTACACGGCGTCTGAGCGAGCAAAGCGACGGCAAGCACACTGCCTAGGACACGCGCTCGTGCCTAACAACCGGGGTTGTCTCATGTCCTCCGTGCTGTCCTGCCCGTGGGCAGCCAGTGCAAGCGCACCCAAGGGTCAAGCCGCATCCACCCCAACGTCAATACCGTACCTAAACTCAGCAAGCGCAGGCAGCGCGCACTGGCGCCTAAAGTTTCGCCGCCCCAGTCCTGCGGTCGGCCCGCGCTCTTCACGCACCCGACTGGCAGGACGCCGCGTGTCCTCCGGACTTTCCCTCCCAACCTGACAGGTCTGACCTCACAGGGGTATGGCATGTATGCTGAACAGCCACTTCAGGCAGCCCCAAACGCCAGGTAGGCATTCAGGCAGGGAAAGAGCTGGGGCGGCAGCGGGCGCCGACTGACAGCGGCCGCGCGGCACAGCCGCGTGCCTGTCGGAAGTCATGTACACAGTGCGGCCCTGCCGGCCAGTACGCAGGGCTCTCCTAGCAACTACGCAGCGCACAGCGCTGCGCGGAATCGGCCACTCGCCCGAGGGCGTGTGGCCACAGTGGTGCGTGCGTGCCTGCGCGTGCCGAGGTCAGCGCAGCACGCACGCACCGCCTGGGCTCTCCCACGGTCGCAGCGCGGGAGCTGACCCAGGGCTAGGGAAAAAAGAAGAGGCCTCGAGTGCACGCCATGCAAGCGCTTGTGCAGTGCTGGCTTTGCTGTCGCTCGCAGTGCCCCGCTGCCCCGCACGTCAAGGCCCCAGGGCATGGCGCGCGTCATGCCAGCGCGTGTGCACTGCTACCAGTGCTGCCACGCGCGGTGCCCCCACTCGAGCGCCACATGCCCTATTTTTCCGACATGCGAGCCAGGGACTGGCGCAGACAAAGTCCAGCAGCCCTGTACGGCCGCGGCTACATCTGCGGTGGGTGGCTTTCATGGAATCCGCTTGTGCATCCGCACACGCCCATGCTCTGGCGCCGAGCCTGCCAGCGGCCATGGGTCGGTGCCTTGCCGGGAAACAGCAGTCTAGACTTCTGCGGAGCGCACTCCAAAATTGGCTGGTAGCCCACCCAGCCGAGGCCTGCGAGCTCTCTTCAAATGAATCCGGCAGCATGCGCGCAGGCGCCCATGCCTGCGCGGCGGGCGACGGCGGTGCGCTCCGCCGGGCCTTGCCCGCCGCGCAGGTCCGCGCCTCCGCAGCACCCTACACAGTCTGCAGCAGGCGGATGCCTGCGCTGGGCCTCCCCTTAGCGCAACCCCGGGCCCGCACTTCGTTCCAGCTGTCGGTTGGGGCAATGCGCGCGCGCGTGCCTGCCACCCCCAGGCAGCCCCATTCCAGCAGTTCTGACCCAGCCGCTGCCCACCGTGCAGCTGGGTTGGGTGCCGCAGCCCCCTGGAGGCTCAGTGGAACCCTGGCCTCACGCGGCGCGCCCAATGTGCGCCGCTCACTCAAGGTGCACGCAGCGCCTCGGCCGACGCGCGGCGCTGGCGCTCGCCGCCGGCGCCGCCCTGGTCCTCGCCCGGCAGCGCCTGCACCTCGGTTCCAAGCAGGCGCTTCAAGCCGCGCTCGCCGTTGCGCAGCGACACGTCGCTGAGCCCGCTGTCGACCGTGCGCATCGTCACCGTGTCGCCCGCGTCGCCGTGCAGCACGGACGGCGGCCCGAGCAGGTCTGACGCGCGGTGCGGCAGGGCGGGCGCCGCGCCCGCGGCGCCGCCCTTCATCCTGAGCAGGGGCTCGCCGGCGGCCGCGCCGATGGCGAGCGCGCCATCGGGGGCCTTGGCGGCGCCTCCGTCGGCTGCCTCGCCGTTGGCGGCGGGCTCGTCGCTGAGCGGCGGGTATGACTCTGGGTAGGGGTTCGACTTGCGCGCGTCCTCCATCGCGCCTAAGATGCCTTGCACCTGGCGGACGACCCCGCGCGCGGCCTCAGGCGCGGCGCATTAGCACAGTGGCTGTTAGGAGGCTCAGATGGTGCGCGGGCGCGCCAGCATTGTCTGACAAGTGCACCGTCCTCCTCGATGTTGACCACCATGATAGTCTCAGGCCACATCGCCGGGGTTGCGCAGCATTTCCAGGCAGCAGCCCACGAGCGCTACGAGCGCACGCATGCTGCCCGCGCCATTCTTGACGCTCGTGCAAGAAATCGCAAGGTTCGTGTGCAGCCAGACACAGGAGGGGGGCATGTGAAAGAAAGGCAAGTGCGCGCCTCCGCAAAGCTCGGCCGCTCCGAGGGCTCGCGCTGCAGGCAGCAGCCCATGAGCGCCATGAGCGCGGGCGGCGCGCGAACGCCCGGCGGCAGCGTCGGCCGCAGCGGCGCGTATTTGGCCGCCGTCAGCGTCTGTGCCCACGTCAGCTCGCCGTGCAGCCGCTTGCCGTACGCGATGCGGTGCAGCAGCGCGCCGAACGCATACATTGCCGAGGCCTGCCCGCGCGCCCAGGGCGCCTGCTGAGCGCCGGGCGGCACGGCCTGCCGAGATGCACTTGGCCAGCAGAGTGCTGGCTGTGCTGCCCTGCGCCGCGTAGCTCTGCAGCCCGCAAAGGCCGCGGGATCTCCTTGGCAGGGACTCGCGGTGGCAGCCAGGACAGCCAGCGGCGGCCCCCCGGCTTGCACGACACGCACGCAGCCAGCAGCCGCATTTGCAATCAAGGTTAGCAGAGCACCATGCCAAATGCGCTCTGTGTCCAGGCTGATAGGCTCCCACTGCCGCCGCGGCCGTGAGAGAGGCTTCCGCCGCCGCGCGAGCGCACCTCGGTGACCTCGTTGCGCAGCAGCGTCTCAGGCGGCAGGTGCGCGATGGTGCGGTACATGCAGACCTCCACGCGCGTGGGGTAGTCGTTGCCCAGGTCGCGGATGCCTGGTCGGGCCACACAGATACACCATCGCTTCACGCAACGCATGCTCCCCTCCCCGGCACGCCCAGCACCGCTGTCCCGAGCATGTGCGCGTGACAGGAGACGGAGAGCTGTCCGCGAGGCTCTGCACATGATGCACTGATTATGATGTACTGATGACAGCATACGCGAGCACCCATGCTTGCGCGTGCAGCAGGCAGCAGCCCGACACAGAATTTTGCAGGACAGAGCGACGGGCGAACCGTAGCCGCTCAGCTTGGTGACGAAGCCGCGCGGGTCCGCCTGCGCCGCGCCAGCGCGCTCAGCGCCACCCCCTGGTCGCCCAGGCTCCTGTGATGCGCTGCCAATGCGGGTGGCTGCCCGCTGTGGGCTGTGACAAATGCAAGCTGTCACGGCTCCGCGTGCATGGCCCAAGTGCCGACGCAAGCGGCGGAGCGCAGCCGATGCGGGCGCTGCTGCGAGCGCTGCTATGGGACTGGTCGCGTGGGCGCGCACATACCTGAGCTAATCGATGGCAGCCTTGGAGGCGAAGTACGAAGTGACACGCAGGACCTTGTTACACTCGATCAGCGTAATCAGGCTGTGCAGAGCTTGGCTGCTCCCCCTTGGGCGCGCTGGCCCTGCCCCACAGAGGCGCCGCAGGACAACCCTAGCGCGCACCTGATCCGGAGAAAGGAGCACGGATGTGGCGGTGAGGTCGGCGTGCACGATGCCCTTGCCATGCAGGTAGGCCATGCCATTGACAAGCCCTGCGGGCCGCGCGAGCGGACTGAGCCTCTGAGGCGGGCGCCTGAGCCGGCAGCTGCAGGGTCTCGTGCGGGTGCGGAAGAGACTCCGCACCCGCACCCAGACAAGTTCCTTGTGCATGCGCATGCAAGGCGTGCAAGCGCGCACAGGCCGCGCTCGCGCATGCAAGCTGGGTCGTGGCAATCGTCACAGGTTTTGGTGACCCTGAGCAGGTTTCACGAGCCCTGCACAACCTCCAGCACCTGCGCGGTGGCCAGCACGGCGGGCACGTCCAGAGCGCCGTCCGCGACGTGGAAGCGGCCGCTCTCCACCGCGTCCTGCAGCGTGCCGCCCGTGCACAGCTCCTGGATGAGCCACACCTCGCCCGAATGCCGCGTGCCCGCGCCCACGCCGCCGTCAAAGCTGTGCGACGAGTCGCGCGCGCCCGCGCGCGCGCCCGTCAGCAGGCCGCGGTCCGCGCTCGCGACCGGCCACGACGCGCTCGGCTGCGTGACGCTGGCGCCCACGCTCGCACGCGGGGTCCCTGGGCTGGGCAGGGTCCCTGGCTTGGCCGGGTTCATAGCGTCGCGGGGCGCGCCGCCGCCCGCAGGCAGCTTCTGCTCGAAGCTGAGCACGCGCGGGCGGCCGTTCGCCTCCGCAGCTGCTGGCTTGCCGGCAGGCGCCCCGGCCGGGGCATCAGCGCCGGCGCCGGGCGGCGGCGCAGCGGCAAGCGCGGGCGCGGGCTTGACGTGGTCGAGCGACGGCCGCCCCGGCGGCAGGCAGGGCAGCGCGGGCAGCGCGAATGCGAGCGTGCGCAGCAGGCAGGCGGGCGCCTCCGGGTCCTCAGACAGCCGGACCTCGACGGGCGTGCCGTCGGGGAAGCGCAGGCAGCGCCGCCCGTCGGCCACGACCTGCGCGACGTGCACGGCCCGTTACGGCGCCGACAGCTCGCGCCGTTCGCGGCGGTCGCCGCCTCCAGTGGCCCGCGGTCGGGGCGCACAGGCAGCGCTGCCCGACCGCCACAGCGCCCGCGCCGGGAAGGATATGGGTTAGGGTCAAGGCCCATGGTCCAGCGCAGTGCCAGGGACAACGTCAGCATAATGGACTCATGTGGGACTATGAGACAGCCCGGCCTGTGCTGGACACGCTGTCGGCCGCGCCGGGCGCTGGCGCGCCGTGACCAGAGAGGCCGGGAGCGGCGCCCGCGCCCGGCCGCGCGGACCGATGAGGCCCACCGCCGCGCGGACCGATGAGGCCCACCGGCCCAGCGCTGTGGTCACGCCAGCCCAGCAGGCCTGCCCCGTGCCAAGCACGGGCAACACAACGGCCTGCGACTGACAGCTGCCGCGCCTTGACGGCGACGGGCTGCTTGCGGTACACCGCGCGCCACATGCGCCCGGACGGGCCCTGCGCCAGCGGCGCGCCCAGCTCCAGGCCCAGGAAGGGAACGGCTTTGGGCACCAGCGCGCCGCCCGTCAGCGCCGTCTCGCCCGTGCCCACGCGCGCCAGGTGCACGAACCAGAGCCGCGCGACCGGCTGAGATGCCGGCGCGTCCGGCACAGTGGCACGGATGCCGACCGGCAGCGTGTGCGCGTCCAGCACGGGCTCGCTCGCGCGCCTGCGCGGCGGCGCGGGCATAAGCGCGCGCGCGCGGGCCTGGGGCGGAAGCCAACTGCCCGCGAGTGCTGCGCCGGGCGCGACGGCCGGCTGGCGCCGCATGCGCGTCCAGCACGGGCTCGCCCACGCGCTTGCACAATTGGGCCTGCCAGTGATGAGCATGGCATGCAGGGCTTTGGTGACGTTCGCGGATCCAGGTTGGATGCGCAAAAGCCCCTTATACTGCTCACTGTTAGAACCACAGCAGTCTGGCATGCAGAGCTGTGTTGTACTTCACGGTCGGAGGCAGGCACTCGGGACAGACACTACAGGGTCCGCTCGCCGCGCACGTGCATGCAGCGTGGGCACGCGTGGCAGCATCCGCGGCGCGGGGTGCCTGCGCGCTGACGCAGCGCTGGGCGCGCGGCGCACCGGAAGGTCGCTGAGAAGACGCCGCGCTTGGCGCCCTTCACGGCCACGCGCGGCAGGTTGAACATCTGCCCCGCGACCAGCTCGGCCCGGTAGTCGCGCGCCGCGCAGCCGTGGCAGTCCATGACGTCCCACCAGCGCCCGGTCGTGTCGTTCGTGGACAGCCCTGCGCCGCGCTGGACGGTCGGCCGCAGTGCTGCGCAGCCGGCATGCCGCGGCGGCGCGCCGGGCAAGGTGCGCGCACGGCGAGCGCATGCAGGGCAGCTACAGCCTGGCTGCGCGCGGGCGGGGCGCGCGCGCGCGCGCACCGATGTGCTCCGTGGCTGCCGAAGAGGCGAATAGGATGGGCCAGCCGGGCGTGTGCGTGTCGACCATGAGGATCGCGGCCTGGTACGCGGCGGCCGGGCGCAGCAGCAGGCCCGTGGCCGCGTGCGCCTTGGTCAGCGCCCAGGGCTTCTCCAGCTCGCGCACGCACAGCTCGGTCACGTTGATCAGCAGCGACGCCTCCGGCAGCGTCAGCGTGCGCGGCTCCTTGCCCAGCACCGCCCTGCCCGCGCGCGCGTGCGCAGCCCCGTCACCACAGCCGCGTCAGCGCACGGCCCGATTCCTTTGCGCGGTCGGGCGGCGCCGCGCAGCCTCGCGCGCTGTCCGGCATGCAGCAGGGCTCTGCGTGTCAGCACGGAGACCTCAGCCGCAAAGTCAGCCTGCCATGCACAGCGCAGTGCTCGGCGTGGCGCGGCGCCGGCGCGGCGCAGGGCGCCTCCTGGCTGCTCTTGTGGCCGCTCACGGACAGCTGCTGCTGCCTTGCGTGCACGACAGCGCCCAGCCAGCTCGGGCAAGGCTGCGACCTTGACAGCACCGAGCCAGCGCTCGTGTCCAGGAGCCTGGTCGCTTCTTGTGGAGGAGCGCGAGGGGTGCGCACAGGCCGCCGATGCGGTGCCCAGACGAAGCCACGAGCGGCGCGCCGGCGTAGAAGCGGATCTTGGGCCCCTCCGTGACGAGCGTCGACTGGCACACCCTGCGCAGGTCCGACTCCTTGGCAGCCGCAGCGCGTCCCGCACGAACACGCTTCAGGGCGGGCTTGTGCCTGCGGAGCTGCCCCCGGCACCCACCGCCTCGCCAAGCTCTGTGTCGGCCACCAGGCGTGACCGTGGCCGCCAGCAGCTTGCTGCGGCAGCTGTTCCGCTGCACTGCCGGCAGCCTGCAGCAGACGTCCGAGCGCTGCGCGTCATGATGCGCGCCCGGCCCCAGACCGAAGCCCGGGCCGCCGCGCCTGGCGTCGGCGGTGGTGTCGTCGATCACGAGCACGCGGTGCGTGGCCGGGCTGCACGTCCACAGGCTGAGGCTGTTTGACCAGCCGTGGACCTCGCCCACGCCGCACAGCGGCCCCACAGCCGAGTAGAGCTTGACGCCCTTGCGGCCCTCCAGGATGGCGAGCCAAGAGCCGCACGTGCCCAGCGCCGTCGTCAGGGTTTGCAGGTACTTCCCTGCACGGCCGCGCACATGATAAGCCAGCGCGCGGGGGCCTGGGCCCCGCGACCACCCATGCGGCGCGGCGCAACAGAGCATGTGTATGGAGGGGCGGACCCAGGCGCGGGTCCGCCTGGGTGAGACCCAGCTCAGTTACGGTGTCAAGCGTGTCCTCGAAGAAGGGAGGGCACGGTGGCAGCGTCCTCAGGCGCCGCGGCAAGTGCTTGGTCGGCGCGGCCTCCTTTTCCGCGGGCGCCTGCGTGTTGCAGTATCAGCAGGGGCTCCTTTCAGCTGCCCAAAGCGTTTGCATGGCTCCACGCCCAGCCTGCACGCACCACTTTGGCTCCCTGGGACGTCTTCTGTTGAAGAAGACGTCCCTTGCCGGGCTTCTTGTTGTCCTCGACATCGTCGCGGCTGCGGACGCAGCCCAAGGCGGAGCCCATCCGGGTGGAAACCCAAACGCGGCGTCCAGGAAATAGTATGGAACGCTGCTGAAGGCTCTGCTGTCCTGCGCTGGTCCACCAGGAGCCAGCCGGATGGCGCGAACGCGTACGGACGTAATTCGACCTTTTCGACTTTGTGAAAAGGTCATGTTCATCCCAGATAGCCCTCGGAGAGACAAGAACAAGAAGACGCGTGTGTCGCGTGTGTCTTTCTGGCCGCGCACGTCTCCGGCAGCAGCCCTGCAGCTGCTCGCCATGACAGCGCAACATATGCATGCATGCATCACCGGTGCGGGGACGGGTGGCGGTCTGAGCGGCCAGTTTCGCGGGCTCACCTCTGCTGCTCCCTCCTGTCCCTGTGCTCGCAGCCCATGCTTCCAGCCAACGACGCTTCAAGCGCCCTCGGGCATCCTCACAGCGTGTTTGCAGCGACCGCATCTGGCTGCCGCCCGAGCAGCTCGACTTACAAGGTGTCACGTTATGGTCGCGCCCCGGGCAGGCGCGCGTTTCTGGCCGCCCCGCGCCGAGCGCGCAGGCCTGCGCAAGCACGCCCCGCCCGCTCAACCCGCCAGCGCCCCCGCCAGGGCAGGGTACCTCTACCCTAATGTAACCCTGGCCCGCGCCGCGCCGCGGCTCACGCGACCGAGTTGTGCAGGCGGTTGAGGCGCTGGAAGGCGGCCTGGCCCACGCGCGCCGGCAGCGCGCCCGCGAAGCCGGCCAGCGTGCGCAGGCGGCCGCCCTGCCGCGCGGCCGCGAGCGCGCGCCCGCCGGCCAGCACCAGCGCCTCCAGCCGCTCGGCGAGCGGCGGCGGCAGGCTCGCCGCCAGCTCCACGCAGCGCTGCAGCCGGAACGCCTCCGCCGGCAGGAACGGCAGCTCGCCCAGCAGCGGCAGCACCTTGCCCAGCTCGTCCCTGCGCGCGCGCGGCCGCGCCCTCTAGGGTCAGGACACCCAGGGACCCACCCTGGGTATCGCCCAGCAGCGGCAGCACCGTGCCCAGCTCATCCCTGCGCGCGCGCG
>JAABUJ010000417.1_pt1 | contig 85104 bp, 94 predicted proteins | sample 5559131 | NCBI WGS metagenome assembly JAABUJ01 (sample SAMN10711875, study PRJNA513366) | rock metagenome | isolation source: Antarctica rocks | place: Antarctica: Victoria Land, Mt New Zealand nord | collected 2016-01-07 | reverse complement strand
TCCAACTCAGCCTGCACTATCTCACTCGCCTGCTCGCCCTGGACTGTCCCATCCACTGCTCCCTTCACTTTCGGCCCGAGCCGCGGGCTCCTCTAAAACTGTCATGAAGTCAGGCGAGGGGGAGGGGCCGGGGGAGGGGGGGCGCTCACTTGCCATAAAATAGAATAAACACCACAAAGGATACCTCTCCTCTCCCATGCACATCATTCATGGCACCTGGATTCCACGCGAATCCGACGACTTCGTTCAGGACGGCGACTTCTGTCTCTGGGTGGAGACCGATGCGCCCGTTCGGCATGCGTCGGTGAAAGGCGACCGGCAGGTGCACCCGCGGCATCTCTCCCACCAGGCGCTGGCTGCGTTCCTCGATGAGACGCTCGGCATCCGCACCGTGTATGGCGGCGACGTTGGCACGCTGCTGACCCCGCTCGTGTTCCAGCTGCCCAGCGCTGCCGGCGCTCCACTCCCCTCGCCCGAATTGGTTCCTTATATAGAGCACGTAGACGAGGAGATACCGACGGAGTGGGAGTTGCGTCCCTGGCAGATCTGGTGTCTGCCGCTGCGCCACTGGCCAGTGATCGGCACGCTGCGCGATATTCATTTTGCCGCCTTGAACGACGCGGACGATTTTCAGATGGGCGCCGATCTGCTCTTCTGGTATCAGTACACGCAGGTGCTCAAGGGGATCATGCTGGGAGACAACTACATCCCAGCCCTGACCTACCGCGCGCTCCCCACCGGCGATGGTGGACCCGGCTTCGAGTTGCACGGCGGCTGGGAACTGATTTCCCAGAAGTACGATACGGCGATCGAGCGCTACGCGGCCTGCATGCCGCCGGTATGCCTGGCCGGTTCGGATGGCCCGGACTGCGATGGGCTGTATGCGGCCGAGACGCTGCTGCGCCATTGCTCCGAACATCTGCTGGACGCGGTGCTCCTTGGCGCCCCGGTTCCGGTTGCGCTAGAACGCCGGATCGACGGTTCCTTGCTCCAGCTGTGCTGGCACCATCTCACGCCCATCGCCGGCTCGGCGGAGGCGCTCACGCTCTACCGGCAGTGGGCGGACTGGCGTGCTCGCCTCACTGCGTCGCAAGCTTCCGCCGGTTTCACGCTCTGCTTCCGTCTGGAGGAGGCCCGCGCGGAGGAGGTTGATGCCTGGCACATCAGTCTGCTGGTCGCGTCCCGGCGCGATCCCTCGCTGAAGATTGCTCTGGAGGAGTACTGGTCGCTCGGCGCTGACGAACGGGTGCGGCTGGCCGCTCATCTGGGCCAGGATTTCGAGAAGCATCTGCTGCTGACCCTGGGCCATGCCGCCCGAATCTATCCCAAGGTGTGGGACGGCATGGAGACCGATCGCCCGGCCGGCTTCGAGTTGACGCTGGAGGAGGCCTTTGCCTTCCTCCAGGAGCACGCCTGGGTGCTGGAGGATGCCGGCTACACCGTGATGGTGCCCGCCTGGGCCACGCCGCAGGGCCGGCGGCGGGCCAAAGTGCGGATGAAGACGGCGGCGGCAGGCTCGGGCGGGAGCGGAAACAGCAAGAGTTACTTCAGCTTCGATACCCTCATCTCCTATCAGTACGAACTGTCGATTGGCGGGAACACGGTGAGTGAGGCTGAATGGCAGCAGTTGATCGAGGCCAAGACCCCGCTGGTTCAGTTTCGCGGCCAGTGGATGGAGCTGGATCGCGACGGCATGCAGCAGATGCTCTCCCTCTGGGAGCAGCGCCGGCAGACCCAGCCGGAGATGAGTCTGCTCGATCTGATGAAGCTGGCCGCCGAGGAGGATGGCGCCGTGGAGTGGGATCACGACCAGGCGCTGCACGAGGTCCTGGCCGGCCTGCAGGACAAGAGCGTCCTCCAGCACCTGGAAGACCCGCCCAATTTCCAGGGTGAGCTGCGCGAGTACCAGAAGCAGGGCGTGGCCTGGCTGCGCTACCTGGAGCGACTGGGCTTGAACCCCTGTCTGGCGGACGACATGGGCCTGGGCAAGACGGTGCAGGTTATCGCCCAACTGGTTGCCGAGCGGAACGACGCCGCCGAGGCGCCGCCCACGCTGCTGATTGCGCCTACCTCGGTGCTCGGCAACTGGCGGAAGGAGATCGAGCGCTTCGCTCCCCAGCTGCGCACCCTGGTTCATCAGGGCGCGGGTCGGAGCAAGGACGCCGCGGGCTTCACCGCCGCCTGTGACCAGGTCGATGTGGTGATCACCTCCTTTGCCCTGGCCCGGCTGGATGCCAAACTGCTGCACGGCCGGGAGTGGCGCCGGGTGGTGGTGGACGAGGCGCAAAACATCAAGAACCCACAGTCCGCGCAGTCGCGCGCCATCGCCAAAGTTTCGGCGCGCCACCGCCTGGCGCTCACCGGCACGCCGGTGGAGAACCGGCTGCGCGACCTCTGGTCGATCTTCAATTTTCTGAATCCCGGGTATCTGGGCAAGGAGCCGCAGTTTCGCAAGGCCTTCGAGATTCCCATCCAGCGGGACCACGACGAGAGCCGGGCAGCGGCGCTGCGCAAGCTGGTCGAGCCATTTATCCTGCGCCGGCTCAAGACCGACCGGCGCATCATCGACGACCTGCCCGACAAGATCGAGCAGAAGGTGTATTGCAACCTGACCCCGGAGCAGGCCTCGCTGTATGAAGCGGTGGTGAAGGATGTCGAGGCGCAGCTGGAGGAGGTGGACGGCATGCAGCGACGCGGCTTGATTCTGGCCACCCTGACCAAGCTCAAGCAGGTCTGCAACCACCCCGCCCAGTTCCTGCAGGACGGTAGCGAGTTCTCCGCCGAGCGCTCCCACAAGCTGCAACGGCTGACCGAGATGGTGGAGGAGGCGATCGAGAACGGCGAAAGTCTGCTGATCTTCACCCAATACACCGAGATCGGCGCCGCGCTGCAGCGCTTCCTGTCGCGCACCCTGCACTGCAACACCTACTACCTGCACGGCGGCACGCCCGCGGTCCGCCGCGAGAGCATGGTGGCCGAGTTCCAGAACCCGGCGACGGCGCCCGCCGTCTTCGTGCTCTCGGTGCGGGCCGGCGGCACCGGACTCACGCTGACCAAGGCCAACCACGTCTTCCATTTCGACCGCTGGTGGAATCCGGCGGTGGAGGACCAGGCGACCGATCGCGCCTTTCGGATCGGCCAGAGTAAGAATGTCTTCGCCCACAAGTTCGTGGCCCTGGGCACGGTGGAGGAGCGGATCGACCAGATGATCGAGGACAAGAAGCGGCTGGCCCAATCCATTACCGGCACGGATGAGGCCTGGCTGACCGAGCTGGATAACGACACCTTCCGCGATCTCATCGCCCTGCGCCGCAGCGCCATCATGGAGGCCGCCTAATGGCACAGTTCGGCCGCACCTGGTGGGGCCAGCGCTTTCTGGCCGCCCTGGAGCGAATCACCGACCCTGGCCGTCTGGCCCGTGGCCGCACCTATGCTCGCGGTAAGCGAGTGCTGCACTACGAGCTGCAAGGCAACACGGTGACCGCCAGAGTACGTGGCTCGATCAACCCGTACTACGGTGTCTTCGAGGAGCCAATCTACACCACCACCGTCGCCATGACGCCGATTGCCACCCAGGACTGGCAGCGGATGATCGCCGAGCTGTCCTCCCGCGCCGGCTTCGTGACCCGGCTGTTGATGAACGAGATGCCGGACAGTATCGATCAGGTGTTCGCCGAGGCCGGCCTGCACCTGCTGCCCTCCCAGCGCGACGACTTCGTCACCAACTGCTCCTGCCCGGACTGGAGCAATCCCTGCAAGCACATCGCCGGCGTCTATTATCTCCTGGCCGCCGATCTGGATGCCGATCCCTTTGTGCTCTTCGAGCTGCGCGGCCTCTCTCGCCACGCCCTGCGCGCCCACCTGGCCGAATCGCCGCTTGGCCGCATTCTGGCGGCGGAGATGGAGGAGCGGGAGATGGTGATGGAGGAAGCGCAATCGTACTACACCAGGCCGCGCCAAGAGCCGGCGGCGGCCGTCTCCCATCGCGAGTTCTGGACCGGCGCCCGGCGGCTCCCCGCCACCTTCGAGGTGGCCCAGCCGCCCGCCGTGTCCGGCCTGCTGATCAAACGTCAGGGAGATTACCCCGCCTTCTGGTCCAAAGACGCCTCCTTCATCGCCACCATGGAGGAGATCTACCAGCGGGTGCGGACGAAAAGTAGCGAGTTGAAGTAGGGTTGGAGGCAGTGTTGCATCCGGCATGCACGGTGGCGCGCGGCTCCCCCTCCCCCAACCCCTCCCCCTCCGGGGGGGAGGGGAGCTTCTAGGGGAATCAGTGTCGCTCAAGAACGCTCTCTCACTACTGAAACCGTCCCCTTCACCCGCAACTCTTCCAAACTCGCCCCCCATCCCCCCTGGAGGGGGAGGGGGCCGGGGGAAGGGGGGGCGCGCGCCACGGCAGACACTCCTCCCGTCCACCATGATCGTGGAAAGGTGGGCATTGACACTGCTCCAGACAGGTGTATAGTAGAGGGGTTACGATCAGACTTAAACTCGTAGAGAAGATCCCTCGATGGACACGGCATTCAATCCCGACCGTCCCGACCGTCTCGCCACGGATGTCGCTGAGCTATGGACCACCGTGCGGGAACAGCAGCAGCTGCTGGAAACACAGAGCCGCGTGATTGCCACACTGCAGCGACGCCGCCGTCGCTGGTCGCTCCCCAGCCTGCCCGGCCTCCGGGTGACTGCACTCGTCGCCGCCCTCCTGCTGACGCTCCAGCCAGGTGTGCTGCTGGCGGCGGCAGGCGACTCATGGACCACCGTACGTCCCATATTCGCCCCGCTTGATGCGCTGGCAGCGGCGACGGGAGCCGATGGCCGTATCTATGCCATCGGAGGCGACCGCAACGGCTCCAATTCTGTTGGCATGGTCGAGGCGTACACCCCCAGCACCGATACCTGGGCTGCCGTCAGGCCCATGCCCACCGCGCGTTTTAGCCTGGCAGCGGCGATGGGAGCTGACGGTCGTGTCTACGCCATCGGAGGCTACAACTTCGGTCCTCTCAGCACGGTCGAGGCGTATACCGCCCTTCCTGCTCCCACTCCTGGACTCGGCGCCGTCGGTCAGCCCGGCATCGCCGGCTACTCTTCCAGCGCCTCCCTGCTCAAGAGTCCAGTGAACGCCGGCGTCTATGGCGGCAGTGAGAGCGGAGTGGGCGGCTGGTTCCACTCCACCAATGGCGCGCCCCTCCACCTCGATCCCGGCGCAACCTCCGGGCCACCGACCACCGGCACCTTCCAGCTGGGCGATCTCTATCTCGGCTCGACGGGGGTCCTCTACCTCTATAACGGCTCCGCCTGGAAGACCCTGGGCGGTGGAGGACCAACCGATGCCCGGCTGACCAGTGTCCATGCCGTGGCACAGGGGAGCAGGGTCCGGTTCAGCTGGCGAGTGGCCGATGGCAAGGGCATCGCCGGTTTCGCGGTCTATGCCCAGACCCATCGCTTGAACCGGGCGATGATCGCGGTGCATCCGGCCAGAAGCTACCAGTATGTGGGGCACTGGACGGGCGGTGGGCCGTACTCACTGCGGGTGCTCCTGAGCACGGGACGCCAGTTGACGGTGCCCGTGCACTGAGCGACTGCGTCAAGATGACATGCGCCGGCGGGAGAGAGTTCCCGCCGGCGCTTCGTATTTCGGCGTGTGCCGGCAGAGCGCGCACCAGAGCGTTCGGAAGGCGGGAACCTCATGGTTCTGCATCCGTTCCTCTCCACGTCCCGCGCGGCGGCGACAAAAAGAAGACGGTTGCGCGGGAATCAGGCGTTCTCCGATGCCTGCTCGAGCAGGTGCAGAAAGGCGCCGGCATTGATGATAGGTATACCCTCATACTCTTTGAGGGTTAAGAGGTCTTCATCTTCACTCACCAGGTACGCGGCTCCCGCTGCCTTGGCTGTGGCCAGGAACTTGTCATCCAAGGGGTCACGGGACACAGCGGGAATGGTCGTTAGCTCCACGAGCTGGATTGCTCCCAGCCGCGCGATCAACATGGCAAGGTTCCTGGTCTGATCTGATCGGTACTTACGGGTCAGCTCGGGCCGGTGGAGGACCTCCAGCACCTCGCGGGTAATCGGTTCTGAGAGCACCAGGTCGTAGCGATCGGCGTACTCAAAGACCAGCCTGCCCCAGCGGCCATAGGGATTGATCAAGGCGCGAACGAAGACGACAGTGTCAACCACGATCCGCATCAGCTCGTGTGCTGTTGGCGGACCGCGCGAAGCGCTGCATCAATGTCGGCGTTGACTTCCTCCTCGCTGATTTTCTGGGTGAGGATTTCCTCCCGTATCGGAGCAAACTGCTCGTAGAGATCCCGCAGCGCTGCACGACTCATCGTGGTGATGGTCACCGGCCGCAGCCTCAACTCATCTGCCTCGAGCGTCACCTGCAAGAGGGAATCATCCTCAATGCCCAGTTCCCGCCGAAACTCGGCGGGAAGGGTGATCTGGCCACCACGGAGCGACCGGACAATCTTGGTCATACGCCTACGGTCTGCCACTACCACCTCCTTTCTGTAATTCTGTACATTGTCAAAGCTGTATTTGATCGTACCACTCTATGGCGATGTTGTAACTACGCACTGCTTGCTGACCGACAACGGAATAGAGAAAGGATGATCGATACAACCACTCCAGATGATGCTTTCGCTGCCACCTGCCGCGCCAGGGTTCACAGCGGGTGCACGACGACCTATCCGGGCGGGAGGAGCGATTCCCGGCTCTCGCCAGACGTGGTGTGGAGGGGAAGCTCAACCACCTCAGCCAGTCGCTGAAGGGTGGTCCCCGAGGGCATGGAGCGCCCGCTCTCGATCCGTATGAGCTGCGACACGCTGGTCCCAACCAGATTGGCGAGCTGCTCCTGGGTCAGGTGCAGCCGGGTTCGGTACAGGATGACCTGAGGGCAATTGGTAGGTATCTTTTAAGGGAATTAGTGGTAAGATTTAGGCAGTAGTTCTAGCAGTACTTGTGGTAGGTCTTCGGTAGGAAGGACGGTTCTATGGTCGCTGCGCTTGACCCCATTACGGTGGAACGCGAGGCGATTACCTCTGGGGTTGATCGCGTTGCCACCTACCTACAGCAGGTGTTGGGGCAGAAGATCGTGGCATACCTGGCGGGTTTGAAGGACGCGAAGATGGTCGGCGCCTGGGCGCGAGGTGAGGTGGCGCCGCGTGACCTGGCTGCGATGCGTTTACGCTATGCCTACCAGGCAACGCGGATGGTCGTCAATTCGTACGGCGATGAGGCGGCGAGAGCATGGTTCTTCGGCTCGAACCACCTACTGGACGACGAGGCGCCGGCCTACGTCCTGCGCCATGCCCAGAGCCCGGGCGACGTTCGGCTCATCGTTCCCGCGGCGCGCGCATTTGCCGGGAGCGTCGGCTAATCCCCGAACGCGTGTGGCGGCTGGGGCACTCCACGGCCCCCCTGGACTATGTACCCCGCCGCTTCGTCAGCTGGCGGCATCGCTTCGATGATCCTCAGCGGGAATACCGTACCCTGTACTGCGCCGTCGAGCGGATCACCTGCCTGCGCGAAGTCCTTGGTGATGTAAGCCCGAATGCCAAGGCCGTAGCCGAGTTTCAGGAAGTGTTTGGCACGGCACCTGAGCACATCCTCCCCGCCGGCGTCGTATCTTGGGCATGGCGGGAGGCCAACGTTCTTGCCCCGGGCCGTATAGCGACCCATGAAGACCTGGTCGACGTAGATAACGTCGCTGTCCGGCGACGGTTGGAGAGGCAGCATGCCGCGCTGATAGCTGAATATGGCATGGAGCATCTCTACATCAGCGAGGTACGAAGCACACAACGACCGGTGACGCAACGCATCGGTCGTGCCCTGTACGAAGAGGGTGCTGCCGGAGTCTTCTACAAGTCGAACCGCGATGATCTCGTCTGCGCGGCCCTCTTTGAAGGCGCGGCCCACCTGGAGCCTGATGGGCCAGTCGAACGGATGACCGCTGCTTTCCCAAAGTTGCTCCAGGTGTGTGATGAATACAACCTGATCCTTCGTGGTCCTCCCGGCGGAGATTCATTCCAGCAGACACGGTCGCAGACAGGTGTATAGTAGAGGCAGTGCTTTCACCCTTGATCTCTAGAAAAGATCCTTCGATGGACACGGCCTTGAATCCCGACCGTCTCGCCACGGATGTGGCTGAGCTATGGACCACCGTGCAGGAATAGCAGCAGCTGCTGGAAACACAGAGCCGCGTGATTGCCACACTGCAGCGACGCCGCCGTCGCTGGTCGCTCCCCACCCTACCCGGCTTGCGGGTGGTGGGCGCACTCGTCGCCGTCCTCCTGCTGACGCTGCAGCCAGGTGTGCTCCTGGCGGCGCCAGCCGATTCATGGGTCACGGTCGCCCCCATGCCCACGGCGCGCTTCCAACTGGCAGCGGCGACGGGAGCCGATGGCACTATCTACGCCATCGGAGGCTACAACCAGAGCGGCGGTAATCTGAACACGGTCGAGGCCTATACGCCCAGCACCAGCAGCTGGGCCACCGTCGCCTCCATGCCCACCCCACGTCATGGCCTGGCAGCGGCGACGGGGGCCGATGGTAATATCTACGCCATTGGAGGCATCAACACCGGGTATCTCAGCACGGTCGAGACGTACACTCCTGCTCCTGCTTCCACCACTCGACTCGGCGCCGTCGGTCAGCCCGGCATCGCCGGCTACTCTTCCAGCGCCTCGCTGCTCAAGGCGCCGGTGAACGCCGGGGTCTATGGTGGCAGTGAAAGCGGGGTGGGCGGCTGGTTCCACTCCACCAACGGCGCACCCCTCCACCTCGATCCCGGCGCAACCTCCGGGCCACCGACCTCCGGCGCCTTCCAACTGGGCGATCTCTATCTCGGCTCGACCGGGATCCTCTACCTCTATAACGGCTCGACCTGGAAGGCGTTGGGCGGTGGACCCACCGACGCTCGCCTGACCAGCGTCCATGCCGTGGCACAGGGGAGCAGGGTCCGGTTCAGCTGGCGAGTGGCCGATGGCAAGGGCATCGCCGGTTTCGCGGTCTATGCCCAGACCCATCGCTTGAACCGGGCGATGATCGCGGTGCATCCGGCCAGAAGCTACCAGTATGTGGGGCACTGGACGGGCGGGGGCCCGTACTCGCTGCGGGTGCTCCTGAGCACGGGACGCCAGTTGACGGTGCCTGTGCACTGAGCCACAGGGTCAGAACGACAGAGCGCCGGCGGGAGACAGTTCCCGCCGGCGCTTCGTGTTTCCCCCGAGCCGGCGCTGTATGCACCCGAGCACTCGGGTCGTGACCCATGGCCTCACATGCTGGTGAGGACAACCGGAACGATGTGCCACGGGAGTGGAGAACCTGGCCCGTGATCCATCCCGCACGTCGCAGTTCATGAGGCTGGTCCAACTTCGTACCGGCGGCGGAGCATCCAGAAGGACCATCAACCTCCTTCATCACCACCATGGAGCAGCGAGTTGAAGGAGGCCGGGGCATCCGCAATTCTCTGAAGTCAACCGTCCTGGCCAGCAGCCCGCTCTCTCGTATATACAGTCTATACTGTGGCGAACAGGACTACCGAAGGAGAGCCCCCGTGCAAACGGTAAAGGTGCAGCGTGTCGGCAACAGCGAACCAACCACAACCATACAATCTTCATGAATCGGGTGTGACGGCTGTCACCGCTAGTGGCGCAAGCTCTGAGCCCGTCTATCAGGAAATCCGAACGGCGGCCGCCCCTACTGCCGCCGAATGGGTCGATCGTGCTGGTTTCGAGCGCATCCTCCACTCCTACCTTGGTGCTATCAAGCAATTGCCACAGGTTCAAGCGGTTTTTTTCGAGGGGACCGCGCCGGCATACACTCGTATTTGGACCATCATCGACGCGCCGGAGTTTGATACCAGCTACCGGCGAGAGATTTACCAAGCCCAACTTGACGCCATTGGCGAGGCTGGAGAGCCAATTGCAGACTTCCGCGTCATCAACCGGCGAGAGGCCGAGGGTGATCTCGAGGACATTCTGCCACGGAGGCGGACGGTTCTGTTCGAGCGATAGTTCTCCGGTCGCATGACGGCAGATCGTGATCGCTCTGTCGACCGGGCTCAACACAACGAGAATCTCTATCATCACCTGGCAGCCTCGGGAACGGTTTTTAACGACTGGCAGATTGTCGCGCTGTTCTATGCTGCGCTGCATTACGTCAAAGCGTATGCGTTACACAAGAATGCGCGGGTTCCGACCAGCCATGAAGCCGCGTTCGCATGGATGGCCCGAGAGAGCTTCCTGAAGCGACATGTTGCTGGGGACTATGCTGAGCTGCGTGATCGAAGCGAAGACGCGCGGTACAAGCTCGTGAAACTCCCACCAGCGGCCAGGCTGTATACCAACGAATACACCCGGATCAAGACCGCCATTCAGAAAGAGCTTGGTGTGGAGTGATCCTTGGGAGGTGTTCGCGTCATTGGCACGACGACCTATCCGGACCGGAGGAGTGATTCCCGACTCTCGCCAAACGTGATGTGGAGGGGGAGTTCGAACACCTCAGCCAGTCGCTGAAGGGTAGTCCCCGAGGGCATGTACCGCCCGCTCTCGATGCGCGAGAGTTGCGACGCGCTGGTCCCAATCAGATGCGCCAGCTGCTCTTGGGTCAGGTGTCGGCGCGTTCGGTACAGGATGACCTGTGCTGCCATCTCTCGGGTGGAGGCGTACTGATCGTCGAGACGCTGGTATTCCACGCTGCGATTGCGCCGGCGCTGCTGAGCTTCAGCGGCATCACTGCCGATGGGGCCCGCCGGGACGGAGTCATCGATAGTATGCTTCTGGTGGACTCTAGCCATGATGTTCTTCCTGTAAGTACGAGGTCTCGGTTGGCGGAATCAGTAGTATAAACATATCAATATTGATAAGTCGGTGCAAGTGGGGAATGCAGCAAGAGACGATTAGGATTCCGGGAGATCAAGGAGCATCGTGGCCTCCCGGTCTCGGCGGGACATGAGGATTGGTTTCCATGCGGGCATGGAAGTCGTTCCACCGATCTTCTGCGATGTCCTTCTCTTGCGCGGGAACTGGGCCGGTGGATTTCTGGAAAATGTTGAGGAGGATAAAGAGATTGCGAGATCGACGGTACAGGATTCGGTACAGCCAGCGGCCATACTTACAGCGCAGTTCCCGCAGTTCGCCTTCAATCTGAGAGGAGTAGGGAAATGCAACCGGCTCATCACCGCCATTGAACAGGGCAACGTCCTTGCCTGGACCTCTCCCCTGGTCATTGCCGAGATCATCTTTGTGCTGGAGAGTCCCAAGACCTACAACATCGCACGGGAAACGCTTCGCACGCAACTCCTGCCGTTGCTCGGTCTTGCCAACCTCAGGCTCGAGCGCAAGCAACTCTATCCCCGCATCTTTGCGCTCTATGTCTCCTACCCCATTGACTACATCGACGCCTACCACACGGCCATGCTGGAGCAGTACCACCAACACGATCTCTTCAGCTTTGACCGAGACTTTGATGCACTCCCCGGCCTGACCCGCCGCGAGCCAGAGTAGCCGATCCGCGCCAGCAAGGGTCGGGTACGTCCGCAAGCGGAGGCGGTTTGACCGGCGTTGGTGTGGAGGCAGGGCCATGTCCTGGCTCAGAACGTGGCTGCGAGTATGACCGCGTCAACCGATCAGGGCGTGTTAACCCGAGAATAGGGACCGCCCAGGAGGGAGGCGGAGATGGCCTGGCCGGCGACGATCGGACCGAACTTGAGATCGCCGGGCATGGTGTCGCCCATGGTGAAGCGAGCGCGACCGGCCGGCTGCAGCGGCGTCTCCACCCCGTATTGGGGTAGCTCCAGAATCAGCGAACCCTTGCGGATCAACACGCGGAAGTTGGTGATCCAGGGGGTGAAGGATCGGTAGTGGCCGGCGTAGGCACTCCATTCTTTCGGTATGTCGAAGGTCGTTGGCCCCTTATAGAGATCGTTGGGGTACCAATCGGCGGCATGAAACGCCTCCGTCACCGCATGCTCGCCGTCCCGCGCGAAGCGGAGGAGGGCCAGGGCAAAGTCCGGGTGCGGCGCGTAGAAGGCATCGGTGGCTCGCCGCTCCAGCGGGAGTTCCGCTCCCTGGTACTCCATCAGGAGGCGCTTCTCGTCCGTTCGTAGCTCAAAGGAGCGTTTTTCGGAGGTGTAGGTTCCGGCATATTCGGCCGCGTGCTCGATGGTCAGCGGGTCGGGCAGGGCGGGCGGGAGCGGAAGCTCGAGTCCCTGCCGGCCGGCGCGAAGGAGATGGAGGGCGTAGCCGGCCGGGGTGGTGAGGTCGCCATGGTCGTTGAGGAGGAGCACCGCGCCCACCCCGGCGTCGAGGTCGCAGACGATGGTGGAGACGAAGCCGGGCATGCCGCCGCCGTGGCCTAACAGCGTGTGACCATCCTCCTCCCAGGAGAACAGTCCGTACCCGTACCAACGCTGGTCGTCAACCCCGATGGCGCGTTGGGTCAGCAGGTTAAAGCTCTCGGGCGCCAGGATGCGGCCGTTCGCTCCCTGGCCGCGATTGAGCAGCATGCGGAGGTAGATGGCCATATCCCCGGCGGTGGAAGCCAGACAGCCGTCGGCGGTCTCGGTCTCGAACCAGGCAGCGGGCGCCAACGGCGCTTCGCGTGGCGCCGGCCGGTCGTCGTAGAAGCTGGTGTAGCCGGTGGCCAGACGCTTCCGCGTGTCGTTGGTAACGGTCGGGGCCGTGTGGTCCATCCCCAGCGGAGCCAGAATGCGCTCCCGCATGGTGGTCGCATAGGGTTGGCCCGTGAGCGAGTCCAGGACCAGCCCCAGGGCCTTGTATCCATCGTTCGAATACAGGAAACGCTCGCCCGGCGCCCAGGCCGCCGCGCTGTCGCGCAGCGCCCAGACCTGGGTGCGGCTGTCGGGAGAGAAGTCGGAGCCGGAGGTGATGCCGGCGGTATGGGTGAGCAGGTGATGGATGGTGATGGCCGGGTAGGGAGACTGTACCTCGAACCACGGGAGGTACTCGGTGATGGGCGCGTGCAGATCGAGCCGGCCCGCCTCATACTCCTGCAGCAACGCAATGCTGGTGAACGACTTGCCGATCGATCCGGTCTCGAAGAGGGTCTCAGGCTGGATGGGTATCGCGGCCCCAATATCGGCATACCCGTAGGTGGAAATGTGGAGCGTGCGGTCGCGATCGGTCAGCGCCACGGCCATGCCCGGTAGGCCCTGGGCTTCCATCTGCGCCACGATGAAGCGCCGCAGGGCATCCTCGACCTGATTCACGACGGTCAACAGTATCTCCTCATTTGAGCTTCGCCTTCTGCTTCTCGGACCTGGATGGTGCGCAGGACCGCTCCGAAGACCCTCCAGCCAATCAACGTCATGGATGCTCTCCTCTCAGCGAGCGCCAACGCTTCGTTTGGACACTGGGCAAGCGGATCAAGGCGGGCGACGTTGAATAGCACCTCCGGCTCATCGTCGGGCAGCGCAGCCAGATAGACGTAGCGCGTGCTTCTGAAGACGATCAGATTGCTGAGGTCGCTCTCCAGTTTATGTTGCAATGGGTAGTCGCTCGCCCTCCGGGGCTCGATCGGGAGCAGTACCGCGCTCTCACGCCGGCCGGCAACGAGGTCACACGTTGACGTTGCCACAACGTAGCTCGGGATGCCTACCCGCCGGGACCCGAGAACGTACGCCGTGTCCGTCCGGATGACATCACCCTGGAGTAGATGGAAGGGTTCGACGTCTAGTGAACCGCGGATATCTTCATAGGAGATAGGCGGGCAGAAGACATGGTCAGCGAGGAAGCGTTGCCGGTCGGTGACCTTGCCGAGACCCTTGAGGAAGTCACGCAGCAACTGAAGGGCCTGAGTGCCGTGCGAGAGCGGGGCAAGTTCGTGTTCGAATTGTGACAGCTCGCCGGCATTAGCCACGTGTCCAGGTGGGCCGGACCGCGGTCGGATCCAGTTCAAACTCCTGATCGCCCGGTGTGTAGTCCTCCGGCTGAGCGCGTTCAGCCTCGTCGAAGACCAGCTCGGTCTGTGGGCCACAGTGCATCGTCAACTCAGGAACCTGATCCACGAGATCGCGCAGGTGCTCGATCGCTCTTGGGGACCCATCCGTCTCGTCCACGAGCCCAACTGCCTGCCGGATCAGATGAAGCTGGAGGCCGAGGCGATCGCTCCCCTGTGAGGCGCCATACAGGCGATTGAACGGTTCGCTCCGCATGATAACGAACTCCTCGCCCTTGACGTTCAATCTGCCGACCTGGTTCGGCCCGAGTTCGTCACGGAGGCCGTCGACCCCGCTCAGTCGAAATTGCTCAAAGGAGGCCCAATATGGTCCTGGCTGGAGTTGCGGTGCTGGTCGAAGCTCAGGCGTCTCTCGTGTTTTGATAGCCATGATTTCCCTCCTGGACGGGAATCCGAGTAGCTATGCGTTTGGTGGTCGCAGAACAACTGCCCTTCACTTTATCAGAATAACCAACGGTATCAAACCGAATGCGTTGATTTTCCTGCTTTCCTCGTTGCGTATCGCGGTCGAACAATGCGCGGAGCGTCATCTTCAGCAATAACCTGGCACTGATGCTTCCGATATACTTGAGCTACAGTGCTCGGGTAATCCTATCCCGGTCCTTGCGACCGGTGATGATCCTGGGCCGTTTTTTTGCAGTATTGTTCGCATGGGGTCCACCTTGATCCGCCGTCACCGTCGAGATTCTGCCTTGGCGGGACGGATGGCCAGCACGTCGTGTGCCATGTTACCGCACCGACACTCGGTGACCAAGTTCCAGTTCTCGCAGTTCGTGAAGGTCCCATCTCATTCAAGGGAGTGGCGCTCGATCCGCCATCCTGGTCGACGTCGGGGTGATGATGCTTCTGGCTCTTGCCGCCGTCGCCAATCCGCATGTGCGACATGCGCAACGTCTTGGAAGCGCACGAGGATGACACATCCACCCGTGCTGCTTGAGCCGGCAGAGCGAGCGGAACCTCTTGTCGAGAGCATGTAGCATTCACCATTGCGCATCCAACTTCGCTGCTCGCTCGTATACTGATATGACGCCACATAGGCCGTCACGGATGCACAGTAGAGTGGATGAAGGAGCACGAATGAAGAAGATCTTGACTCTCGCCGGAGCCGCGGTACTCATGGCCGCTGTTCCGGGCTCAGTAAACGCGCAGTCCGCGAATCTTGCCAACAAAATGCAGATATCGACGAACTTGCATGGCATGAACGAAGTGCCGCATGGCGACATGCACGGTAGCGGACGGGCAACCGTCACCCTCTACCCCAAGGTGGGCAAGGTGTGCTACTCGATGTCCATCAAGGGTGTGATGGGCAAGGCCCTCGCGGCACACATCCATAAGGGCAACGTCGGCAAGGCCGGCGGGGTTGTCATTACGCTCGTTCCCCCCGGCATGAACGGCCGGTCCGTCGGTTGTACCAAAGCCACGATGATGCTGATCCGGGCCATCATGCAGAGTCCCCGCAGCTACTACGTCAACGTCCACACCAAGGAATACTTGAACGGCGCGGTTCGCGGCCAGCTGTAACAGCCACCAGGACGCATACTCGAGACCCGTCCGCAGCGATGCGGGCGGGTTCGTTGTGTCCGTCTGATGGAACGGGGCATCGAAATCGAGGCTACGTGAGAGCAGCCTGTATGGTCGGAGCCTGACTGTCGAGCCACTGATCGAGCTTCTGCAGAGCGGCGCGCACCTGTTCGGTCACAGCAGATGTTTCCGCAGCGGGGTCGCGCAACAATGCCGCCTCCGAAGGGATCGCCACCTCATACCGTGGGCTCTGCTCGAGAATGACTCCCTCGTCGTCCATGATATCGGCGGAGACGATCAATCGGTCACCCTGGTCATCGGCTGGGTTGAACAGCTCGACCGCGATCACCAGGGCGTCGTGGCCCCCGACGTCCTCTTCACGCCGGGCTGAGGCATAGAGGCGAAGCGGAAAGCGCTCGTTCCTGTGTGCGCTGTAGCGCCAGCGTACCGCCGGTCCGGCGCTAGAGATGCGCTTCACCATCTCCCGGACTCGTCGCTCTTCAGTTGGTACGTCTACAACGGCCGCAACAGCATTCATCTCACCATCTCTTTCCGATCAATTATCGCATCTTGTATCTCTTGAGTCAGCCGGTGGGGGTGCTCTTCATCATCGCGCCGCATCGCCCACGCTCGCAGTACCTCATCGGTTGCCGGCCGGAGTGCAACGTGGCCGTCCTCGTCTTGGAAAGCTTGGAGTTCGCGGAGCAAGCCAACATCGATGCCAAAAACTCATAGTATGCAATGCTGAAGGCGATGGCAATTCGCGCTGCTACCACTCTCGACCTCGATCAGCTTCTCGACCTGGCCGCTATGAAGCGGGCGCAGTATGCGGAATATCAGCCGCGCTTCCATCGACCGGATGCCCGAGCGCGTGAGGTGCAAGCCCCCTACTTCGAGGGTCTTATCACGTCTTCCGAAACCATCGTTCTAGTCAATGACGAGGAAGGAGCTATCGACGGTTTCATCATCGCGCGTACCGGTCCCGCGCCTCCCGTCTATGACCCAGGAGGACTCACCACGGGGGTGGATGATTTTGCCGTCCGTCATCCTGAACTGTGGCCAATCGTTGGGCGCGCGCTGCTGGATGCGGTGCGTAGTCGTGTACGCGACCAGGGTGCGGTACAAGTCGTCGTGGTGTGTGGACCACACGATCAGCTGAAGCGCGAGATGCTGTTTGAGGCCGACCTGACGGTCGTATCAGAGTGGTTCAGTGGCCCCGCTTAGGCCAACGCGTGCCATCTAGGGCTGAAGAATCAGGATCAAGGCCGACGATCCCTGAAAACGACACAAAGAATTCTCACGACAAAGAATACAGTTGCGTTTGTAGCGTTTATAGAGTATCGTAGGAGGAAGAGTCCTCCGTAGGCCCTTTACTTGAGGAGTATGTATGGTGGTGGCTGCACCTCCCCACAACGATCTCTACCTCGATCTGCCGTGCGGTGTGGAACCGAGTACGCCGGCCGGCGCCGCGATGCTCATCGCACCGGATGGTCGCCGGATGCCGCTCTCGGCAGCGTCCTATGCGGTGTTAGAGAAGATCCTCATCGAGCTTCAGGCCGGTCGCGGGGTGCAACTTGTCGTCTACGATCGCGAGCTGACGACGCAGCAAGCCGCTGATCTCCTCAAAATCTCCCGCCAGTACCTCATCCGGCTGCTTGAAGCAGGGACGATTCCGTTCACGAAGGTTGGCACGCATCGTCGGGTGCAGCTCCGGGACGCGCTTGAGTATCGAGAGCGACGGAGCCAGGAGCGTCGAGAATCAATGGCCCGCCTGACCCGTGCGTCTCAAGAGATGGGCGATTACTAAGCGACGATATGGTCTTCATCGCGCTGCTGGATGCTGATGTATTGGTCAACGCAGCCGTTCGCGATACGCTCCTTCGCGCTGCTGAGCGGGATATGTACCGGCCTGTCCTCACGAATCAGATCCTCGCTGAGATGCAGAAAGCGCTTGAGGAGAAGCTGGGTAAGACGAGGAACCAGACTGAGCGCCTCGTCACCGAGATTCGGCGCACTTTCGAAGACAGTTTTGTTGACGACTACGAGGGTCTGATCGACGCGATGACGAATGCCCCGAAGGACCGGCACGTGCTGGCCGCCGCTGTGCGCTCTCGAGCCGAGATCATCGTTACCTTCAATATGAAGGACTTTCCTCCTGCCGCCTGCAGGCCGTACGGCGTTGAGGCGCAACGTCCAGCATCCTGCCTGCTCCACCTCTGGAACCGTGACCCCCAGACGATGGCGTCCATCATGGTGGAGCAGGCAGGCGATCTCACCGGATGGACGGTTGCGCAGCTCATCGACAGACTGGGCCACGATGCTCCCGAGTTTGCTGCCGCGGTGACGGCGTCAGGTCTAGTCCGCGAGCTATAAGCCAAGCACGGGCGTTACAGAACCAGGGGGTAGAAGACAGATGCGGGTCGGGATTGCGATCATTGCCGTGGCTCTCACCTGGTCCGCGAGCGCGTCTGTGGACCGCCCCGTTCCCTCGCGGGTTGCGAGCCTCCTTGCCCTCCACATGGCTTCGCCCACTGCCGGCTGGGCCGCCGGCGCCACCGGACTGCTCCGTACGACCGACGGTGGTGCTCACTGGCAGGTGGTCACGCCGCCCGCTCTCAGACGCTCATGGCAGCGGTCACCTATCAGCCTGGTCACGGCCTTTCTGGGTGAAACGCACGCCTGGGTTGCGATGGACAACTCGGCAGTGTCGACGACGAGCGGGCAGGGCAAGCCGCCGACCACGCTTCGGCTGTTCCGCACTGCCGACGGCGGCCGCCACTGGTACGCGCTGCCCCTGCTGCGCCTCGGCGCCTTCTATTACGCCGGCAAGCTCAGTTTCGTTAGCCGCGAAGTAGGATGGCTCGAGATCATCCGTCTCGTCGGCGCGGGTTCGGTGTGGTTCGATCTCTACCGGACGCCAGATGGAGGTGTCCACTGGCAGCGCGTCCTGCAGGTGGGATCGCCGCACCCATCCTCCGGCGCGCCGCTGGGATGCGACCTGTGCGACGGCGGCCTCACCTTCACGAGCCAGACGACTGGCTGGTTCACCGGCTGCTGGTGCGGCGTCGGGAGCGGATCCACCTTCCTGTACGTCAGCAGGAATGCCGGCCGAACCTGGCAGGCCCTGGCATTGTCCCCACCTCCGCACCGGGGGCGGATCACCATCGGTACCCTTCCACCCATCCTGTTTGATCGGCGAAATGGGATCCTCCCGGCGGTCGTCTTCGGTCTTCGTCGTGGCAGATCGGGAGGCGAGACGCACGTCTTCGATGTGTACGTGACGCACGACGGCGGCAGGCACTGGACGCCCACGGCGCCGGTTCCGACCATCTCTCTAGAGGGGTATCCGGACATCCCGTACTCGTTCCCCGACGCTCGCCACGGCTTCTTCCTGATGGGGAAGCGGCTCTATCGGACGAGCGACGGCGGGCAACACTGGCAGGTGATACCGACGCGCATTCCATTGGATCGCGTCGACACGATCCAGTTCCTCGACAGACGCCACGGATTCGCCCTCAGACCCGGCGACACCTCTGGACGGCGCTCAATCCTGTGGCGGACGGCAGATGGCGGTGAAACCTGGAAGGGTATCCCGGCCACGATCGAAGGTTTCCGTAGATCGGGAGTCGCAGCCGGGCGCGCTACCCATCTGGTCGCCGTGAGGTCAGCAGACGGACCACCGATTAATCACCGCTCGCTTCCCGCGGTTAGCGCTTGATCCTACCACACCGAGGCAACACCATTGCTCCACGGCCGGCGACTCGAAGAAGATGTGGGCCGGCACACTGAACACCGAATTCCTTCTCGTCGGACACGATCGCTCGGTTTTACCGTACAATCGTACTACCTACGAATGAGGGTAGTGCAAAAATGAAAGAGCACTATACGGTTGTCACCCGAAAGGGACAGATTACTGTTCCTGCCGAGATCCGCAAGGCGCTGGGGCTGCGTATGGGCGATCGAATTGCAGTGTCGCTCGATAGCGATGGACAGCTGCACGCCACCTTGCGCCCAGTTCGCTCGGTTGCCGATGCGACCTTTGGGTCTATCCAACCACAGCATCCCGTCAGCGAGGAGGAAGTGCGAGAAGCATGGCCTGAGCACGCTGCGGCTCGGGACGAGCGCACCAGGCGCTCCTAACAGCGATGCAGGGAACGTTTCTTGACACCAACATCTTTCTGCGCCATCTTTTAAACGACATCCCTGACCAAGCTGCCGCTGCGCACCGGCTCATCACCGCCATTGAACGCGGCAATGTCCTCGCCTGGACATCTCCCCTGGTCATTGCCGAGATCATCTTTGTGCTGGAGAGTCCCAAGACCTACCACATTGCTCGGGAAACGCTCCGGACCCAGCTCCTGCCGTTACTCGGCCTCGCCAACCTCAGGCTCGAGCGAAAGCAGCTCTATCCCCGGATCTTTTCGCTCTATGTCTCCTACTCCATCGACTACATCGACGCCTACCACGCGGCCATACTCGAACAGTATCACCAGCGCGAGCTTTTCAGCTTTGACCGGGACTTCGACGCACTTCCGGGCCTGACGCGCCGCGAGCCGGAGTAGCCGCTTCCATCAGCTGCCCCGTTTATGGCTTCGACGCAGTGGGAGGGGCCGACGCCCCTTGGTGGCTCACAACGTTGACCACCACGCCATTGGGATCGACGACAAAGAAGCGTCGCACCCCCCAACTCTCGTCAGTGAGGGGATACACGATCTCCGCGTCGTGCTGCATGGCGACGTAGACGGCATCCACGTCGGCAACCTCGATCGAGATCTGGGGCTGCATGGGAGCCGCGGCATCCTGACGCATCAAGCTGATCTGCGCCGCCGGATTGGTCGGAGAGGCGACGGTCACGATCCACCCCAAATCCATGGCCACCTCGAAGCCGAGGAGATCGACGTAGAACGCGCGACTCTCCTCGAGCCGGTCGGAGCTGATGTTTGGTACAACTCGCCTAATGTCCACCGTGATCCTCTCTCTCGCCTCGGGGGCGATCCACGTCCATGCCGGACGGTCGATTCCATGCGTCGGTCTCCGGTAGTCATTGATCATACTGCCAGGCATGGCTCTCACTATCCCACTGGGCGGACACATCCCCCAGCACAGGTGCCAGAAAGGCAACGAGCTCCTGGTGTGCCGCTCCGGCGGTTCTCGGATGTATGCCCGTCTCTTCCCGTAGCCGTTGATAGGGTTTGTCCCACGATGAGGGCGGAGGCTCGAATAGAGGCGGCCAGACATGGACGGCACGCATGTAGAAGGTGGCCGCACAGGCACGGCGCACTTCCTGAGCGGCGAAGTCGCACCTCTCCATCATGAGGGCAAGGTCCACAAGATCCCTGACGCGCATGTTACGGGTGAGGCGCGGTACCGTGTAGGCATGCACCTTCTCGGCAACCGTCGTGGCCAGCGGATACAGTGGTACGGCGATGGCCGGATAGCCCAACGCCTCCAAGATTGGATTGCCGGTGGCCAACTGGACAGCGCCTACGATCGGGTCTCCGCATCCCAGATCGACGTGGAACTCCTCGAATCGGCGGCTGCCCAGGATAGCGCGCAACGGCATCCGTCGGCCACCTCCCGGCGCACCCTTGAGTTCGACCGTGCTGGTCCCGACCTGGAAGGTAAAGACGTCGCCCAGGTCTCGTTGCGCGGCGTCGCGAACATGTCGCTCGGCTTGGTCGATTGAGCCGGCGGCACGAAGGTCGATGTCGTTGGTCGTCCGGGTCTGCAGTCCGAGGCGAAGTTGTAAGGCGAATCCGCCCTTGAGCAGCCATTCATCAGGTTGGTCGCGGAGGAGGCGGCGTAGGAGTGCCTCAAAGGCCACAGCCTTGCGCAGTCGCACCAGAGGAACTTTTGGCTCAGCTCGCGCCTGGTCGAGCAGCCTCTGCTCCAGTGGCTGCCGGAACGCAGTATCACTGGGATACGGGATCATTCACGGGCTGGCGAGAACAGCGCCGGCTCGAAGGCACGGGCGATACCAGCATCATACAGGGTGGCGTGGAGGCGGCGGGAATCTACCAGGCCCCGATCGATCGCTTGACGGGCGGCGAGAACCAGCTGGTCTCGATCGGTTCCCCAGTGGAAGCAGTCGACCAACGTGCGCTCGACCGTGGTCAGTCTGAAATCGTCGCGACGTGCAACGTCTTCGACGGCGAGATGGTCATGGTGCAGGGTGAGTCCCGGCTGGGGCCGTGGCCTGAACGATGGGAGGACCGTCAGATGCGTCGTCGACGGAACCACGTCGCCCAGACCATAGAGCTCGAGGGCGGTCTCATAGGAGAGCGCACTCCCCGGGCCGGCCCAGAGGAGGGGAACCGCAAGCTCTTCGCGGGGAGTGACCGGAAAGTCGCGGAGACGGTAGATGCCATGAGCGACCCGGTGAAAGCGTCCAGCCTTGACCCAATGGGTCAGCAGGCGATTGCTGATGGCAACTACGCGAGCCTGACGGGTGGTGAAGTAGCCCCGTTGTCCCTCCGCAACCAGGTACAGGGCAGCATAGTCGGGCCTAGTCATTGCGGTAGGGAGGATAGACATAGACCATTCTTACATCTCACGTAAGTTGCGTCAACAGCATGGACCGGTCCAGATCGTACCTGTGAATGTGAAAGTCGACGAGGGGAGTGGGACCACGCTGCTCGTTCGGAAGGCGCAGGACTTTGATACGTGCAGCGGTTAGGAATCGTGGCGCCTTTGCGTTGAAGTATCAGTAGCGATGCAAGGAGTCCGAGTGGCGGAGCGCAAACTCGGTCAGGTGGTGGACCGAGTGACAGACCGGCTCAGTCCGGAGGAGCAGCTGGAGGTGCTGATGGACGCCTACGAGCAGCCTCTCTATGCCTTCCTCGTCGCCGTGGTGGGGACGCCCGATCTGGCAGCCGACTGCGCCCAGGATACCTTCCTTCGCGCCTACCAGCATCTGCGCCGGCGCCGGCTCGTCAGTAAGTCGTGGCTGTACCGGGTAGCGCATAACCGAGCCATGGACGAATATCGGCGCCGAGAGCGTGACCAGCGGAAGCTAACGCGACTTGGAGACCACGGGGAGTCCGACACGATCCAGGGCACAGGTGACGGCGGACTACGCCGGGCGTTGCTCGAACTCTCCCCCGAGGAGCGAGAAATTCTGTACCTGTGGGCGGTGGACGGGCTCTCCGGCCAGGAGATCGGCGACCTGCTGGGTATCCGCGCCGATGCTGCCCACATGCGGGTCTCGCGGGCACGGCGACGATTCAAGGCAGCGTATGGAGGCGAACTGTGACGGAGCACACGGAGATCATCGATCGGCTGGCCGTGCGGCGCGACCTCTCACCAGAGGAGCGCACGGCCCTCCAGCGGCATCTCGCCCACTGCGCCGACTGCCGTCGCGTGGCGGCTGCGTACGATCGCCAGGATGACCTGTTGCATCCGCTTGGTCGCGTGCCGGCTCCGCCCCTACTTCGCTCCACGGTACGGCAAAATCTGCCGCGTCGGGCCACCGGCGATCATCGCGTTCGGCGATGGATGGTAGGGGCACTGGGAGTTGTCGCGGCGGTACTGGTGATGTCAGCGGCGGTGCTGGTGGTGGGGTCGCCACACGCCGCCATTCCCGCCCGCGCCTCGGTGTTGACCACCTTACGACAGCTGGTTGCCCACCCCAGGCCTCCTCTTCCCTACAGTGGGACAGCAGTGGTCAGCTATGACGAGGCGGTCTATGGAGCAGACATGCCGGTCGGGTCCCGCGCCTATAGCTTTCCCCACCGCCTCCTGGTCCGCTGGTCCATCCGCACGGTGCGCCAGTACCGCATCGACCTCACCACGCAACTCCCGACGATCCAGGCGGGCACGGTGACCTATATCCGGAACGGCGAACGCCTGCTGATCTACGACCATCGCTCCGAGCAGGCGGCTGTCGAGGATTTATCGGCAGAGGAGCACGACGAAATGATCCAGGGAACGGTACCCGAGTCGCCCGCCACCTTCCAGCTCGCCATCCTCTTGAATGGTGGCTCCCTGGCCGGCCCGTACCTTGATCCGACTCAGAGCGTTCGCCAGAATGTGGCGTCGCTGGGCAGTTCACCAGGGCAGCCTCCCTTGCACCCGCCAGCGTTCGTCCACGTGGTGGGGCAGACCCGCCTGCTGGGACAGCCGGTAGACATCGTCGACATCGGCCCCCTGGAACGTTCCGACTTCATTACCGGCTGCTCGTTCCAGCGCCCGGGTCACTGCCGGCGCCATCCAACGGGACGCGGCGTCGAGCGCCTCTGGATTGCGACGCAGCGGCCGGTCGTCCTGGAGTACGCCGAGCGCGATACCGGCTCCGCGGATTTGCGTACCGGATTACTGGTCTCCCGCCGGCAGATGCGGGTCACCGCCGTGCGCTTCGGCGCCGGCCCCACCGCCCGCGATCTCCAGCTTCGACCGCCCGTCCCGCTCGATCATGCCGGTCGGGGAGGCAACGGGGGATTCGCTACCACAGTTGGTAGCCCTCTGCCGGCAAGTCTCCCATCGCCCTTCTTTCTTCCTGCGCCCACCACGCGTGGCGGGCCGAACACGCCCACCGCGTACTATCTGTACGACGGACCCACCGGTCGCGTGGCGGAGTACGATCAGGTGTGGAGTTCTGAACTCCTCGAAGCGGACAATCGACAGGTTGGACCGTACCTGGTGGTACAGGAGTATGTCCAGGTGCATGGGCTGCCTGCCGAGCTGAAGCGCGGCGCTGCTCGGCGCGCGGGCGGCTGCGCAGTTTACACCGGAACGTATGCGAATGGACAGCGATGGATCGCCCTGCAGCACGGCAAGGTCGCCGTGGTCGCATCGACCAACTCCCTCTCGTCTGGCGAATTGGTGCGGTATGCCGGGCAGACCCTGTGCGGGAGGGTACGCTCGTGAGGCGAATCGCCGTGGTCGCCCTGCTGGTGACGGCTAGTATAGGAAGCGCTATCCAGAGGCCGGTGGCGAGCGCGGGCTCCCGATCCGCGACCGTATGTGGCGACCCGACCGCCCGATGCTGGACTCAGGGCAGGCAATGGTACCAGGGCATCACGCGGACCTGGGGCTTTGGCGTGCTGCCGAACTGGGTTATCCCGACCGGCGCCGGAGTCGGCTTTCTCAACACCGGCCCAAACATCCCGCATCTGATGGTAGTAGTCAATCCTCGGGGGAGCCGGATCCTGTACAGCCCCGCCGCGAGCTTGCACGACAGCCATGGCACACATCCGCTCACGCCCCGTCCCCTCCCTGTGCCACGGCCGTTCCTGGCCTGGGATCTGGGTCCGGTCCAGGATGGGGCCGTGGTCTGGTTTCGGGTCCGCGTCACGCCAACCAAACACCCCACCTGGGCCTGGCAAAACCTCTACGCCACCCTCGCTGCTGGAGGCGGCGTATCGTGGCAGACCCCGGTCCATCCCGAGCTGGCGCCGCTGCATCCATAGGCCGCGCGGACCATGGGAGGTCGAGTACGATCATCTCACGAGGTCTCATCCGTGACCACTGTGCTGATGTGGATCGTCACCATCGTGCCGTTAGCCCTGGCAGACCGGCTTAGGTGAGCGCGCGCTGAGCTGCCAGTCCTGTACGGGGAAAGAAACGTGACTAACATAGCCTCTGAACCAAGATCCCTCTGGCATAACCACGACTACCTGCTGCTCTGGAGCGGCCAAACCGTCTCCGCTATTGGCTCACAGTTCACGGGATTCGTCATCCCGCTCCTGGTGCTGGCTCTGACCAACTCGCCGGCCCAAGCTGGTCTGGTGGGCGCGCTGCAGGGCGTCCCATACCTCATCCTGGGCTTGCCGGCGGGAGCGCTGGTGGACCGCTGGAACCGCAAGGTGGTGATGATTATCTGCGACTCCGGTCGTGCCGTGAACGTGCTCACGGTCCCGGTGGCCCTGGCCATCGGTCACCTCAGCATGACCCAGTTGTACGTCGTGGCGCTGGTGGAGGGCACGCTCTTCGTGTTCTTCAATGTCGCGGAGGTGGCCTCACTGGCCCGCGTGGTCGGCCCCGATCAGCTTCCGGGCGCCATAGCCCGGCAAGAGACCACCTGGGGCATCTCCGCCTTGATCGGCCCGGCTGCGGCCGGCGCGCTGTACCAGGCGGTCAGCGCCGCGCTGCCGTTCCTGGTCGATGCCTGCTCGTATCTGGTGTCCGCGCTCTCGCTGTCGCGCATTCGGACGCGGTTCCAGGCAGACCGGAGCGCGTCAACCGGCTCGCTGCGGAGCGATATGCATGATGCCCTGCGCTGGCTCTGGAGGCAGCCGCTGCTGCGCTTCGTGGCGGTCGTCACCGCGGTGGGTGATTTCCTGTTCTCGGGTATCGGCCTGATTCCGTTGGTGATCGCCAGGCAGCAGATGCATGCCCCACCCGTGACCATCGGCTTCATCTTTACCCTGGCGGCCATCGGCGGCATCCTGGGATCGTCCGTCGCCGGCTGGGTGCAGCGGCGCGTCACCTTTGGACCGGCGCTGATCGTCACCGAATGGATGCTGGTCCTGCTCTACCCACTCCTGGCGATCGCGCCCAATCCCATCGCGCTGGGCCTGGTCCGCACCGCCATGTCCGGCACGGTGAGCGTCTCCAACACGGTCCGTTTCAGCTACCAGCTGGGCTGCATCCCGGATGCTCTCCAGGGGCGAGTCAACAGTCTGACTACCCTCCTGGCCTACGGAAGTCTTCCCATCGGTCAGGCGCTCACCGGCACTCTGCTCCAGAGCATCGGCCCCACCCGTACCATCATGGTCATCACCATCTGCCTGGCGGCCTCGGCTGCTGCCGTCACGCTCAACAGCCGCGTTCGCCGGGCGTCTGTACTGCATGCGGGAAGCGGGGTTTGAGAGAGAAGCCGAGCTATCGGCCCATCCGGTACCCAATCCCGTACAGGAGTCCATGCCGCACCAGCCCTGGCCATACTCCCCGCATCGCTGCAGTGAGACCATGAGCGGTCAGGTGATCGACGACCCGAAACCAGCGTCACCTGGTGGAACTGTTCACGGTACGAAGGCGTTACCCAAATCGCGCCTCCAGCAGTGGCGCCAGGAGCCGCACGAGTTGCTCCGTCGTACGCTGCTCCCACAGCTCGGCATACACAACCATGGCTTTTCCCTGTTCCTGCCTCTGCACCCACGCATCTTGGATCTCCTCTGCCATCCCTGGCTGCACGCCGGCCAGCACCTCCAGTAAATAACCAAGGAAGGCGTGTCCTGCCAGATCGTGGTCATACGTCGCGACCCCGTCCGTCAGCCTGCGCAAATGAAGGGTGGCATTGAGGACGGTCCCCTGCGCCTCCAGCAGGCGGATCAGGTGCAGCCGATCCAGCTCCATCGGTTCGGGCGGCGCCTGGTCCGGCCCGCTCAATCCCTCGCTCTGCGCCGTGCTGAGGCGCCGCGCCCGATCGCGGTGCGACGCCAGGAGATAGAGACGATGGAGCGCGTTGACGGCCTGCTCTCGTTCCCTGCTCGCGTTCCAGGCTGCCGCCACGGCACGTGTATCGTGCCAGACCTCGTGATCGGCCCGCACTTCGTCATGGAACGCATCGAGAGCGCTCTCCAACTCGGCTATTGTGGACCGGAGCGTGTCCTCGTCGTCGGTATTCATCAGTGGCTCCTGCCATATCCTAGCCTACACTTGGGTGCGACAGAACTCTGGTCACAGGCTGGAAGGCAGGGGCATATTTGTTGCTTGTTCTCGCTGATACAGGTGGAGAAGCGGCGGCATGAAGCATGAACCTGTCGAGTGGCTCCCGTTGACTCTCCGGCCTGCACTCGATGCACCGGCCGACATGCCGCGCGGCGAGATCACGGTTGCCGTACCTGTCCATCCGCACGCCCACCCGGTTGAGGTGGATACGCGGCAAGCGTTCGGCTTCAGCCCTTCGTTCTTCGTGAAGGTTGCTGACCCGGTGAGCTACGAGGTTGCCCTCGGCATGGACTCACTGCGCGAGTGGTTCCAGACGGTGTTGGCTGACGCGAGCTACAGGTGCGACCCGACTATTGGTCACTCTGGTCATGTACTGACAGGAGAATCCGTGGCGTGGACGGTCCTGGACGTGTGCCCGTCGACCATGCCTGACCTGACGATCCAGGTAACGCTGCGCCCACGTGACGCGAGCAGCACGATCGTGACCTATCGCGTCGAACAGTATCCAGTGCCGCCTCGCGATCCAGCCTCCTTCCTTCCCCTAACCGTCCAGCGTGTGGACGTGGAATACACCTTCACCAACGGTCCCGAGCGCACCGTCCGGCGCATCATCACGGAACTATCGGCTGTGCGCGCGCTCGTCGAGGTGCTCAACACGTTCGCCCGAGCCATTAGACCCGTTGCCTTTGGCAGGTTTATGGATCGGTGGGCGAACCTTCGGTTCACCACAGTGGAGGACACGGAGATCCGTGTGTACGTTGACCCAGCTCACGACATCGTTCGAGTCAATGGATTCCCCGAGTTATCAGGGAGCGTCTGGTCGCTCCTCCAGGAGCTAGCGCCTCCTGGCAAAGGCGCTGGCGAAATACCTGGCGACTAAGATCCTTTTCGGCTTCACGAGCAGGAGAGGATCAGACGATCCTGACCACCACGCACGCTCCATGCCACTGGACCGGCCCCGCCCAGCTTATGCACTGTGACCTCGACTACGCTGGAGTCCACGGTACTTGCATCAACACCACCAGCACGGCCAAAAACTACCGTACCGACGCTCACACGGTTGCTATCGTCAACAGCGCGCGATGCATATGGCTGCTAGCTTTCTTTAGGGGCGTGGGAACAGTCGTCACGGTGGGTGCAAGGGAAGCAGTGAGTCTCATTCGGTACAGTGGTATAGACAGAGGCTATACTCAGTCAATGGAAGAGCCTGGACGAGAAGCATGCGCGGTCTTTCCGATTGGCACTGAACAACAAATGATATACTGAACATGTGTTCTATTCAGGTGTTACGTACCAGGAGATAGGGCTGCTATCGACGACGCCATTGCTACGCTGTCCAGTCAAATGGCCATCCGAGGGTATCGACTCAACCGCACCAAGTTGGTGAAACTCCTGTGCTTCATCGACCTAGCGGCGTGGGAGGAGATGGGGCGACTTGTCACCGGAGTGAACTGGACCTGGGATCACTACGGTCCGTTTTCCGGTGCAATCCTTGAGGCTTGTAACGACATGGCCGATACCGGCGAACTGAATGTGCGGGTAGAGGGGATTGGTCCTGACTCCCGCGAGTTCCACATCCGTTCGGAGGATGTGCGGTATTTCAAGCGGCCAAGTGAGGAAGTCGTGCGACTCATTAGAAGCGTTGTTCGCGACTATGGCGCACTGTCGGCCACCCGACTGAAGGAATTGTCCTATCAGACTGCGCCCATGAAGCGAGTCATCGAGGAAGGCCGGCGCGGGGATGAACTCCAGTTTGTTCGACGCCCTGTCTCCTCCTCGGATGTGAAGACTGCTGTTGCTCGCTACGCTGGCCTGGTTCGTCGGCAACAGCAGTCAGGGGACGTAGCTGCTGCCCTGCGGGCTGACCTGGAGGATCTTCGCGCAGGACGAGAGTCTGCAACGACGAAGCTCCTGGGCAACGGTTAGGTTGGGTGGCCCGTCCAAAAGATTTCCTGGCAGGATGCATCTATAAGGTGAAGGACGATCGGATCAGGCTGCCCGATAACGAGAAGCGCCAGCTGGACAAAGGTATAACCCGCCCGGAAGAGCCGGAGGCCACTGATTCGGTAGACCTGGACAATATGCCGTTTTAGTGGGGACACTTTGTGTCCCGATATCGCAACCGCAAACATGGTGGTATGTGCCGTCGAGTGACCGTTTTAACTGCGTAGGCCATGCCTCGGGAGCACCGATGGCGGAGCAGGGAGAATGTCGCGGATGCGCCACCGTGCCTACGGGATGCGAATGGCGTGCGCGAATGGCCATGGCGGCACTCTCGCCAGAGGCTATACTCGGTCAATGCAAGTCCCCAGCTAAGCGACCTCAGAGTTCTCCCAACGGCCCGTCATAGAGCGCCATGCGCTGCTCTACGTCCCGGTGTCGGCCCCAATGGGGCTGATGCCATATCGGTAGCTCTGAGTGTCCTCCGCCTGGTCTACCGGCGTGTACCACGTCGACCGTGGCGTGTGGCTGCGGTATGTCTGCCGGTTCGGGCTGAGAATGCTCGCTCAGATCAAGGACCCACCATGTTCGAGCACGTTCCGGACCAGCCGCCCACGCTTTCCACGCTCACCATCCGGCCCTACCGAGAATCGGACGAACGAGGGTGGCTGCGCTGCAGCGTCCTCTCGTTTCTGGAGACCGCCTACTACGACTCGGTGTTCCGCCACAAGCCACGCTACGACCATCCCGCGATCGAACTCGTGGCGGAACACAACGGCGCGATCGTGGGAGTGATCGACGTCGAGTGTGAGGAGATACCGGGCACGGTCTGTACCGTGTGCGGCGCCGACGACCCGACGATGCTGGGCGGAATGATCTGGCATCTGGCGGTGCATCCCGACTTTCAGCGTCGTGGGACCGGGGGGCGCCTGCTCCGAGAGGCGCAACGACGAGCCATGCAACGCGGCATTGGGTGCTTCGAGGCATGGACCCGCGACGATGCCGGCACGCTGCGTTGGTATGAGTCGCACGGCTTTGAGTGGGTGTCGTCCTACCTCCACGTGTACCTGCAGGGGAAGGATGAGGTGCAACAGGCCATCCAGAGTTCACTGCCCCAGCTGACCCCGGTCCAGGTCTTTGCGCATTATGCCGGGGCCGATCGCGACGCCATGCGCGCCCGGTTCGAACGCGTTCACGACTGCACCTGCTTTCGTCGCTATTTCTCCGATGACCGGACGAGAAGTCAACTGTCGGCCGGTGCTCAGAGCTTGGCGAAATGATCGTCTGAACGGGGTGCCATACTAACGGGGGAATCGGATAGTGTGTCACTCGGTGTTCGTCCGGTCCTGCAATCACCGGTCACGGAGTACATGCGCATAGTGGTTTTGGCTACCATCAAGGGACACATGGATCGAGCAGCATGGATCAGAGAGCGACGACGGATCAACGAAGAGCGAATGGATGTGCTCTTCGCGCCGATCTACGATGAGCACTGGGGCGGGCACATCAACCCCACGCACCAGCATATGGTCGAGCGTTTCCTCGCGCTCCTTCCATCGCGCGCACACGTCCTTGACGCCGCCTGCGGAACGGGAAAATACTGGCCACTACTCCTCCAGGCTAATCAGTCCCTCCTCGGGATCGATCAGTCCGGAGGGATGGTGTGCCAGGCCCAGGCCAAGTTTCCCGAAGTCCCGACTGAAAAGCTGGGCTTGCAAGAGCTCTCCTTCCAGGGCACGTTCGACGGTATCGTCTGTATCGATGCCATGGAAAATGTGTTCCCAGAGGACTGGCTCCACGTTCTGCGGAACTTTTACCGGGCTTTGAAGCCGCACGGCCTCCTCTACCTCACGGTCGAGATACCCGAGGATGATCTTCCGACGGTGTTTCGAACAGCGGTTGAAGCAGGACTGCCGGTGGTTGAGGGCGAGTGGGTGCAGGAAGGGGCATACCACTACTACCCACCTGCGGAGCGGGTTCGGGGGTGGGTGGAAGCGGCTGGTTTTGTGTCCCTTGACGAGGTCGTGGGCGATGGCTACCATCATGTTCTGGCACGAAGAGGGTAGCGAGGGCCGATACCGTCAACGACCGGCCTCGACTGTGGAGAGACCGAGCGCAATAGCAGACAGCACGATACTGGGGAGCCGAATGCGGCTGAAGGTAGCAGGTCAAAGCGTGCCGGCAGGTTCGAGAGACGGTTCGATGTTCAGAGTTCGATCTTGCGTGCCTCAATAAGGATGTGGATGGGGACCTCCGTCATGCGGGCGCCAAACTCAGGCTCACCCGCGATAAACTCCGCCGTCGGCGATGGCTCCTCCAGGGCGGTCAGGACCAGGCCGGCGGAGCGGAGCGCGCGCACGTACCAGGAGAGCGGGCGATGGTAGGACGCGGTGGGGGTGAGCCGGCCATGAACCCGCCAGTAGACCGGCCCGGCAAACGGCTCGGCGTAGCGTCGCACCTTCCTCCACACCGTCGACGGGGGAAACATGGTCTCCTCAACCCAGGCCGACGCCTCCGGAATGTCGAAGCACGGGTGGGAGAAGAGGGCCACAAGTCTTCCGCCGGGACGGAGCACGCGTCCCATCTCGCCAAGCGCTCCCCCGGCATCCGGTATGTCCATCAGGCCCATTTGACAGACAACGAGGTCGAATGAGGCATCGGCGAGCATGTCCATCCGGGCCGCATCAGCCGCGTGGTAGGTGATACCAAGCGGCTCGTGTTCCTCGCGTCGACGATTCCGGTCGATGAGCGGGGCCGAGAGATCGAGGCCGGCCACGTCCGCGCCGAGACCAGCCAGCCGGCGCGTGTTGTGCCCGTTGCCGCAGGGTACATCGAGGATACGCATCCCGCGAAGCTCGCCGATGAACCCAAAGAGGGCGGGATCGAGGAGGGTCCGATGCCAGAAATCCCCTTCATCGCCCTGCTTCTCGTCGTACCACTCGGCCAGGTCTGCCCACTCCATCGTTCCCACCTCGCTCTCCTTGCCGCCGGTAGTAGAGATTAAACCCGTCAATGTAGACATGGGCCTTCATCGCCATCAGGAAACAAAAAAGCGGAGGGCGTTAAATGCCCTCCGCGCCCTGCCGCCGAAGCCACAGGGGGTGTCTAGCACAGTATACTGTCCCCTCATGAACCAGAGAGGGGGCAGCCGTACAGCCGCTCCAACCCATGCCAGATGTCGTTGCGCCAGGCGGTGTAGTTGTGGCCGGCGCAGAACTCGCGGTAGGTGACGGCATAGCCGCGCTCGCGCAGGAGGGCGTGCATCCGGCGGTTGGCGGAGAGCAGCCACTCCATGGTGCCCACCCCGAGGTGGATGTCGATGGGGCGCACCGGGTCGTGGCGAATCAGGTCGTACACCACCGACTCGCGCTGCAGCGTCTGCAAGGCGAAGGCGCCCGACTGGCTGATCACCTTGCCGAAGATGTCCGGTAGACGCATCCCGGTGTAGAGCGCCATCAGGCCACCCATCGACGCCCCGGCCACGCCGAATGCGCCGGGATGCTGGTCTATATCCACCAGGTTCAGGTGCTCACGGGCCAGCGGCAGCACTGTGCTCATCAGCAGGCCGATCGTGGCCTCGCTACAGGCGTACTCCAGAAAGCGGGCATGGCGTCCATGCTCCACCATGGCCAGGGCCAGCGGCTGCATCCGACCCTGGGCCACCAGATTGTCCACGATGTGGATCAGCCGCGCGCGGTGCAGGTACTCCCGTCCATCCCATACCACCAGCAGCGGGCATGGCTCCTCGATGGGCGGCTGATAGAGATAGACCGCCCGCTTGCCTCCGGCCAGCAGGTAATCGGAATAGATCAGGTGTTTGCGCAGCGTGCCGTGGTGCATGCCACGCTTGCCGTGTACCAGCGGCGTCAGCTCCATGTCCGGCATGGTGAAGTAGCTGTTCGATGGGCCGAATCCCGTGCTGGCACGTCGCTTGTTGAACGGATCGTTCAGCCGCCGGTCGCCGTCGAAGTAGGCGTACTCGATATACGCATTGCGTGGCAGCTCGGTGGTGTAGGTCCAGATTCCCGGCTCGTACTGTGTCATCTCCGCCGGCTGATGCCCCCAGCCATTGAAGTCGGCGATCAGGCGGATAGGATGGTCGCCGGCCCAGACGAACGTAGCCGTATCGCCATCGATCAGTGGGGTGCCCTCGCGCTGCACGCGTTCGACCAGTGCGTCCATCCCTGCTCTTTCTCGGCGCGCTGGCCGCCGGCGAGCCGCATGGATCGCCACATACCAGGCCCGGACAGACTACCCGTCCGGAGCCTTCGCCTTCATTCTACTGGAAAGAGATACCACACAGGTCACCATCCTCCCTCCCCATCCGCGCGAGCGCGCACCAGCCCACCCAGCGCCAGTGGCGCCATGTCCTCCGCGGCCCGGCAGCAGAGGGCCAGGCTGATCACGAAATCGTCGTGCCCTTCGGTGGGTGGTACCTCCCAGGCCAGCTGTTCATTCTGGTGCAGGGTGTAGCGGGTGGCCCGGATCTCCTCCCAGCACTCGCGCCATTCCGGGCTGCCATCCCGCCCGTACAGGCTCAGGCGTCCGGTATTCACCATGCCCAGCATGGTGTATGCGAGCCGCGACTTGGACGGCGCGGAAAAGACGAACTTCTCCACCCGAGGACCATGGCGGGCCAGCAGGAACGAGGCGAGTCCATCGCCGATGCCCGAGGCATCCACACAGACCCGTGCAAACTGCCAGTGATCCCACAGCCGCAGCAGGTGATCGAACTGCCACACCTGATCGTGGCCGGTCCACCAGATATGGTCCACCACCCGCACCTGCGAACTCCCCGTGGCGCTCGGGACCAGCTCGGCAATCGTCACCACCGTGCTGTCTCGTCGCGGCGAGAGGGCACGCGCCTGCGCGTCCTGCGCCTGCTCATCCGCGCCGGCGACGTCAATCCCGGCCACATAGAGCGCGCCCGGTGTGCGGCGACGCTGACGCGGGTGGATCCCGCTCATGGTCTCGCGCTGGGCCGACGAGAACAGCCGCCCGGCGTCGGAGAGGCAGTGCAGCAGGTACTGCGTCTGGATGCTGGGATGGTCTTCGCCCAGCCGGGCAATCTCCGCCTCGACGAACGTTTTATACACCGACGACTGCGCCGCGAGGGTGCGCCAGTCGTATTCAAAGTGCAGTTTGGTACCCGTGCGTCGCTCCTGCTCCAGATTTATCGCGCGCTGGCGCTGCAGCAGCGAGTCTTCGTTCCAGGCGGTGCCGTACAGGACCGTGGTGGCGTTGGTGCTGGAAGCCATGGGCCGAAACTCACGGTCGTACTTCTCGGGGTCGACGTCCTGCGCTTCGTCGATCTCCAGTAGCAAGCTGGCCGTGGCGCCCACCACGTTGGCGTGGGGCGCCGCCGAGAAAAAGGCGATCGAGGCCTTCCCCAGCTGGAAGGTGAAGCCGTGCGCGGCCCGCCACGGCCGCTTCGCGTCGTCGAACTGATCGAGCGCCAGCTTGAGGCGCAGCATCGAGTGCGCAATTTGGGGCCGAAAGGAGGGCGCCGCTTTGACGATGGCGCCGCCTCGCTCCGCATAGCGCCGAAGCAGAAATGCCTCGACCTGCGCGCTCAGCTCATTCTTCCCCATCTGCCGGGCAAACATCACGGTAATGATGTGGCCCGATCCCCGCGCCACGCTGTCCACGATGGCCCGTGCGCAGAGCAATTGATAGTCGCGCAGCGGCGTGCTGAGCGTGGAATTCAGCGCGTCGAGGTCGGTGTCAAAGGCGCCGCTCGCCGGTGGAGTGTTCAGTTTCTCGGGAGGAAAGTCCGTGCCCATCCCGGCTATCATAGCCCCGAATCGGGGGAAAGCAAGCGCCCCCCCTCCCCCAACCCCTCCCCCTCCAGGGGGGAGGGGAGTTACTATGGGAAACGGTGTCTCAGAGAAATACACTCCCCCTACTGACACGGGAGCTACCACGGGAAACAGCTTTTCTAAAGATCTCCCCCTCCCCCCCCGCGAGGGGGAGGGGGTCGGGGCTGACAGGGGTAGGTATGCGCCTAACGGCGGATAATCGGCCTGGATGTTGTGCCTCGTCGTACGGCCATCCACAAGGGATAGCGCCTATATGACGCGGCATGTGCTATACCTACCCCTATCAGGGGGGTCGGGGGGAGGGGGGGCACGCCTGCCACCACAACCACTCCTCCCGTCCACGATGCTGTGAGTGAAGACACGGCGCTGGGCTTGTCCTGCTCTCCTACATCAACCGCACTACTCTACCAGCCGGTCTCCCCGACCAGCATGCATCGCTGCCGGAGCAGGTGCCGCGCGTCCACCCCCGCCTCCAGCAGGCCCACCACCACCAGTCGGTTGACCGTTGCCGCGACCAGCTCCGGCCCGATGTCGGTATCGAATCGTGCCACGCCGACGATCAGCATGGTGAGCCGCTCGCCGCGGCTGCGCACCTGTTCCAGACCAGGGCCGCTGAACTCGCGAAGACCGATCCACAGATTCCCTCGGGCGATCAACACGCCCGCCCCGCCCGCCAGAGCCAGCATAGCCAGGGTACCCTTCACACGCTTCTCCTTTACGATGCCGCCGTACTCTTCAGTCTTTAGCCTATCAGTCCTGGCGCGCACGGGCCACAGATTGACGCCTGGGCGGCCCAATGCGTGACAGATGGCATCCGATATTCGTTACAGACAGTGTACTCCCAGAGCAGGCACAATGGGGGTGTCCCTTTCTGTTCGGTCTCGGATGGCAAACGCGGAGGTATCGCGTGAGAAGCATGGACCGAGGCGATCGCCCGCCCCGGCGGCTACGCCGCTGGCGCCTCCCCTGGCGGCGGCCATCCAGACACGTTCGCCCGCCGCTGCCGGAAGACGATCGCGGTCGCATCATCCAGTTTCCAGGCCGCTTCACGCCTGCCCCGCCCGAGCCGCCACCACGAGCCACGCCCGAGCCGCCCGCCGGCTGGGGGCCGGAGCAGCCGAGCATCCGCGTGCTCTTCCTGGCCGTGCTGGTCGGCGCCCTGCTGATTGCCGGCTCGACCGCCGGCTACTATCTGGTGGTGCAGAACGCGCCGCGCCACGTTCGCTTGCAACCCGCCACCGTGCACTTTGAGCTGCTCACGCCCCGTGCTTCCGGCGCCGGCGACGGAACCGTCGCCTTCCGCACCAATCGCGTCGAAGGACTGGTTGGTTTCCGCTATAGCGGCTGCCCATCGACACCCCACGGCGCCTTTCGTCTGAGCCTCGCTCCCGCAGGCGATCGTGCGGACCAGCAGACCCTTGTCGACTACCGCACCGCCGATACGCGCACCTTCCGCATCGACGCGGCCCTGAGCTACGTGCTGCGCGTCGTCATCCCCGCTCCGCACGGCTGCCGGCGATGGACGGTCGCATCGAACGCCGATGGGTTGCCATAATATGTCCGTTCCCTTTCAAGTCACCTTTGATTGCGCGGACGTCGACGCGCAGGCCAATTTCTGGGCTGCCGCCCTGGACTACCAACTCCAGCCGCCCCCGAAGGGCTCGACCAGCTGGGAGGCCTGGGCAAAGGACGCGGGAATGGAGCATATGCTGGGCCAGATGAGCGCCGTGGTCGATCCGGAGGGCAGAGCGCCGCGCATCCTCTTTCAGCGGGTGCCGGAAGGCAAGACCGTCAAGAATCGCCTGCACCTCGATCTCAACGTCACCGATGGTTGGAGTGTTCCACTGGAGGAGCGCACACAACAGATCCATGCCGCCGCCGACCGGCTCACCGCGTTGGGCGCGACCCAGATCCGCACCGTCGCTGAGGACCAGAGCTACCATATCGTCATGACCGACCCTGAGGGCAACGAATTCTGTGTGCACTGACGTGAGCGAGCCCTTCCTCTGTGCCACGAGTGCATTGTTCTGCCAGCCACAGCTTTTCTGTCTGTGTCATACGTGAGATGAGCGACATTCTAGACACGACTCCATCGTCAAAATCGCCGTCAATCGATCCCTCCTCGTGATACAGATAGGTTCTACAGAGATCGGCGCCCTTTCGTAGTGCCAGCTCATCGTGATGACGATGGACATGGTCGTTGTGTCTCATGCTCCCTGCTCACGAATCGCTTGACAGTCTCACGTTATTTCTATAAATTGCAAGGGTAGGAGTACCAGAGGACGTTGCGTTGTGACCCTTGCATGGTCACCGACGCGCCGCGTGAGCCGCGGCTGAACTCGATCGAGGGCCGGCGGTATGTGGGGGGGGAAGGTCGTGGCAACCGTGCCAAGACTGCCAGTGCGCGTGGTGATTCTGGCTGGCGCGTTCATTTGCCTGAGACTCACCGGCGTGCCTCCATGGCCGGCCTAATGATGTCACGCCTGGGCGGCGTGCGTACTCATTTCAGCTCCCTATCGGCGCCAGGAGGAGACCATGACCGCTGAACGATTCTCTGCCACCGTCCGTCGAGCGACGCTGCTGCCGGCAGTGCTCATCGTGGGCGCGTGGGCCATGCCGACCGCGCCGGCGGCAGCCAGCCGTCTGCAGCCGAGGCATGCCGCGCCCGGCGCCGGCCAGCGGCTTTCGCTATCTCATGCCCAGCAGGGACTCAATCTAGCGCAGCTGCCGGCGAACCTGGCAGCCACCATCCGTCAGACCGTGGCGCGGCAGCAGTCGTCCGACTACCGCATCCAGGCACAGGGCACCCGCTACCTGACTGCCAGCCCCCGCCAACACATGCAGACCGTCTTCACCGCCGCCGGGCCTCGTCTCTCGGGCAGGGGCTGGACCTGGGGCATGCGCTTGGTGGGCCTGGGTCGCAGCCGGATCGAGCCGGTTGCCCGGGGAACGATGGTTTCCCAGGGCAGTGGGCTGGCCTATCGACGTGGGAGCCTGACCGAGTGGTATCGCAACCGCCCCACTGGGTTGGAGCAGGGGTTCACCCTGGGGGCACGACCAGCGGATCCAGGTGGAGGGGCCATCACGCTGGAGTTGGGGCTTTCGGGGAGCTTGCAGGCTCACCTGGAGCGTGGAGGGGCGGCGCTCGGCCTCTCGCTGCCGAGCGGACAGCGCGTGCTGCGCTATGGGGGGCTGGTCGCGCATGATGCCAGGGGACGGAGTCTGCCAGCGCACCTGGAGCTGACGGGACAGCGGCTGCGATTGGTAGTGCAGGATCGAGGTGCTCGCTATCCGATCAACATCGATCCCTATACCTATCAGACCCAGCTCGATCTGGGCACCGGCGCTGCCAGTGCTGACTACCTTGGCCAGTCGGTTGCCCTGAGCAGCGATGGGAACACGGCACTCCTCGGGGCGTATGGCAGGAGAGTCAATGGACAGTTCGCGGCTGGTGCGGGAGAGATTTTCACTCGCAGTGGCGCCACCTGGACCTTTCAGGCGCAACTCGATCTCGGCACTGGCGCTGCTCTTGAAGACAATCTTGGCTCCTCGGCGGCCCTGAGCAGCGATGGAACCATCGCCATCCTTGGAGCGTATGGCAGGACAGTGAATGGGGAGGGCTCTGCCGGTGCGGGAGAGATCTTCACCCGCCGTGGCGCCACCTGGACCTATCAGACTCAGCTCGACCTGGGGATGAATGCTGCCCCCTATGACAATCTTGGCGTCTCGGCTGCCCTGAGCAGCGATGGGACCACCGCGCTCCTCGGGGCGTCTGGTAGGACGCTCAATGGGCAGCGCAATGCCGGGGCAGGAGAGATCTTCACCCGTAGTGGTACCACCTGGAGCCATCAGAGCCAGCTCGACCTGGCCACCAACGCTGCCCCCTATGACAATCTTGGCTTCTCGGCTGCCCTGAGCAGCGATGGGAATATCGCACTCCTCGGGGTACCTGACAGGTCGGTGAATGGGCAGAGCGCTGCCGGGGCGGGAGAGGTCTTCACCCGCGGCCGCGCCACCTGGACCCATCAGGCTCAGCTCGATCTGGGGATCAATGCTGCCCACGATGACTATCTTGGCTACTCGGTGGCCCTGAGCAGCGATGGGACCACCGCACTCCTGGGGGCGGAGCGCAGGACAGTGAATGGGGAGGGCTCTGCCGGTGCGGGAGAGATCTTCACCCGCAGTGGCACGACCTGGACCTACCAGACCCAGCTCGACCTGGGGGCCAGTGCCTCCGGGGCCGACCAGCTTGGCACCTCGGTTGCCCTGAGCAGCAATGGAAGCATCGCCCTCCTCGGGGCGTATGGTCGAACGGTGAATGGGCAGAGCGCTGCCGGGGCGGGAGAGGTCTTCACCCGCAGTGGCACGAGCTGGACCTATCAGACTCAGCTCGATCGGGGCGCCGGCGCTGTCACCAGCGACCTCCTTGGCTCCTCGGCTGCCCTGAGCAGCGATGGGACCACCGCTCTCCTCGGGGCGGTGCACGGGGTGGTAAATGGTCAGATAGGCGCCGGGGCGGGAGAGATCTTCATCCGCAGTGGCGCCACCTGGACCTATCAGGCTCAGCTCGACCTGGTCTCCAGCGCTGCCAGCTCTGACGAGCTTGGCCAGTCGGTTGCCCTGAGCAGTGATGGGAACACTGCTCTGCTCGGAGCGTTTGGCAGGGATGATGGGGCGGGAGAGGTCTTCATCCGCAGTGGCGTCACCTGGAGCTACCAGGCACAGCTCGACACGGGGACGACTTTTGCCATCGGTGACACTGTTGGTGTCTCGGTTGCTCTGAGCAGCGATGGGAACACCGCGCTCCTTGGATTGTATGGCCGGACAGTGAATGGGCTGTCCTATGCCGGCAAGGGAGCGGTGTTCACCCGCACCGGCACGAGCTGGACCCGCCAGGCCCAGCTCGACCTGGGCGCCGGCGCCGCCGCCAATGACTATCTCGGCTACTCGGTTGCCCTGAGCGGTGATGGGAACACGGCACTCCTGGGGGCGTATGGTCGGACGGTCAATCGTCAGAGCAATGCCGGGGCGGGAGAGGTTTTCACCCGCAGTATGGGGACCTGGACCTTTCAGGCGCAACTCGACCTGGGCGCCAACGCCGCCACCAATGACTATCTTGGCTACTCGGTGGCGCTGAGCAGCAATGGGACTACCGCCCTCCTGGGGGCGTTTGGCAGGACGGTGAATGGGAAGACCCATGCCGGGGCGGGAGAGATCTTTACCCGCAGTGGCACGACCTGGACCTACCAGACCCAGCTCGACCTGGGCGCCAATGCTGCCAGTGGTGACGATCTTGGTGTCTCGGTTGCCTTGAGCAGCGATGGAACCGTCGCCCTCCTGGGGGCGAATCTCAGGACGGTCAATGGGCAGACCAATGCCGGGGCGGGAGAGGTCTTCACCCGCAGTGGCACGACCTGGACCTACCAGACCCAGCTCGACCTGGGCGCCGGCGCTACCGCGAACACCCTCCTTGGCGCCTCGGTTGCTTTGAGCAGCGATGGGACCACCGCGCTCCTCGGAGCGGATCGCCGGATCGTCAACGGGAAGACCAATGCCGGGGCGGGAGAGATCTATACCCGCAGTGGCACGACCTGGACCTATCAGACCCAACTCGACCTGGGCGCCGGCGCTGCCGCCAATGACTATCTTGGCTTCTCGGTTGCCCTGAGCAGCAATGGCACCACCGCACTCTTGGGAGCGTTTGGCAGGAAGGCCAACGGGCAGAGCTATGCCGGGGCAGGGGAGGTGTTCAACTTCGACGGTCGGACGATTGCGCGCGTGCTGCGCTTCTCCGTGCATCGACCGGCGGGCAGTCTCACGACCAGGCAGCGAACTGGGCTGCCGTTGCAGTTCCGCTGGCGGATGGCGACGCAGGCGGGCGTGGCCGGCTTTACCCTGTACGCCGGCCGTCACCAGCTCAATGCGCAGCTGATCCCGGTGCATCGCAGTACGACGTACCGCTACACTCTCACAGCCCACCTCCCTCCATTGAGGCAGGGTGCATCGTTCAGTCTGCATGTGCTGCTGACCAATGGATCGGTGCTGATCGTCTCAGTTGGCACTGATCCGCGACTAGCCCACGACTCCTGACGTGGCTATGGCGTAGGCGATCACCGCATTGCCGGCGTCGTTGGGGTGGATGTAATCGTTGGCGCCATTCGTCGCCTGGGTGAGCTTCGCGTCCCAGTCGTAGCGCAGAAAGACGCGTTCCACATCCACCAGCGGGACCGACTCCTGCGCCGCCAATTGCCGTATCGCCACGTTGTAGGCGCCCATCTCCGGCGCCAGCCAGGCGCGCGGGTCGTCGGACGGATAGAGGAGTGGCGTGCCGGTCAGCAGGACACACCGCGCCCCGGAGGAGAGGATCAGGTCCACCTCCTGGCGCAGGTTGGCAATAGTATCGTCGACTGAGCGTCCGCCCAGCAGATCGTTGACGCCCTCCATCAGGAGCACCGTGGCCGGATGCTGGGTGGTCAGCACATCGGCCAACCGGCTACGATCAGACTGCGTGGTCATGCCCGGATAGCCGTAATCGTACACCGTGCGATGGAGCCGTCGCCCCAGAAAGGCGGGGTAGCTGGTGTCGGTCGCCCCCGGCTGATGCTCCCAGAGCAGACCTGTGTCCTGGTAAGCGAGGACACTGTTGACGCCGGCATTGGCGCCCCAGGTGATCGAGTCGCCAAAGGCAATGATGGGCTGAGCAACACTCGTGTCCGCGCCAGCCGATGACGGAGTTATGTTCAGCAGGCCCATGGCCAGCATCAAAGCGAGGAAGGTACGCACCATGGTAGGGATTATCCGTTCGATCGAGGTTCGGAGATGAATCGCAAGGCGCGGCCTCCACACCGTTACACCGAGGACCACGACCTCGGGCAGAGAGCAAGCACCTGTCTCAGTCTACCGGCATGACTGTGTATCGGCGAATCGTGTCCGGGTGCATACGACCACCGTGCCGCGGAGGGTAGGAGCATATCAGGGGGTAGCTGGACTTATTCCGCTGAGGTGCGGCGGTACGGTACTGCCGTGGTACGCCCAGCGCCGGCGCTTGCGCGCGGCGCCTCCCTTGACGATCTGAAGATCGCTCCTACGCATCGGTGAGCAGACTGGGCGGCGCGGAACTCTGCGCCCACGAGCCCTCCGGAGGTGAGGGTCTGTTCTTCCGAGACACTGTTTCTCCGTAGTTGCTCCCCTCCCCCCCGGAGGGGGAGGGGCTGGGGGAGAGGGGGCGACGCATTTGGCGCTCGACTCATAGATGGCATAGTATTTGAATAGGACTTAGTGAAGACATGAACAAGTATTCACCGGGCGCGAACCGGGGATCGCGCTTCGATCTGCGGGTCGGTCTTCATTTGATAACCCCTCTATACCAAGGAGCACGGCACCATGAAACAAAGTTCGCAACAATCGTATTTCCGCGTCACCGACAGTATTCCCGAGCAGGCGTGGTACTGGGGCGCGGTCGTCTCCATCCTGGCATCGGCCGCGCTGAAGATTGCCAAGCAGAACGACTGGAGTATCTTCGTCGGACAGTGGCCGCCGACCTTCCTCTTGTTCGGGCTGTATCACAAGCTCCTTCGCCCCTCCAAGTAGCCCCCCCTTCCTATTAACGACGGCGCTGCCCCGTGCGGCGCCGTCGTTTTTTATTCCTGGGAAGACAGCCTGGTCCGTTCCTTGCAGTATTTGAGCCTGCGGTCTCAATCCGCAGGCAGCGCGGAGGGGGAGATCGACGATGACGCAGGTAATTAGCCGCCCGCTGGGCGGGGGATCACGCGGACGACTGAAACTGCGAGCACGAAGCGGGGGCCGGCCTCGCTGGAAAACGCTCTCGGCCCCGTGTCTCCTGCTGACACTTGTGGTGGGGGGCCAATCCTGGCGAATGAGCCGGACGGCAGCGGCGCGGCCGGACGCTCCGAGTTCGTGGCTTTCCGGCGCGACCCTGCTTTCGGTGTACGGTCGGGCATTTGGCACCGCGCCTGGTCTGGGTCGGTTGGGTCAGGACCGTTCCTTTAATGATGTAGCGCTCCAGGTAACGCCGATCGTGGCGGCCATCAAGGCGGCGACGCCGCACCGCCGCGTGCGGATTGCGATTCATTTGATTTACGGGCTGGCCACGCCCTGTGCGGCGCAAGACACCTGTTTGATCTACCTCGACGACACCGGAGTCGACCTCGTGAAGACCTACATACGTCCGGCCCAACGCCGGGGATGGTTGGTGGTTCTCGACGACCAGTTGGGGCGGTCCGACCCCGCGAGCGAGATCCGCCACATCGCTGCTCGCGGCTACCTTCGCTTCGATAACGTCGAGGTTGCCTTCGATCCCGAGTTTCGCACCGCGCCCGGCCAGACCACGCCCGGGTCTCCCACCGGCAGCGTCGATACGTCGGAGCTCAATGCGGCGCAGTCGCTGATGAATTCGCAGGCTCAGGCGCAGCACCTGGCGCATCGCAAGCTGATGTTGGTCCACGCCTGGACCACCAACATGATTCGTCACCGATTTCAGATCGACCACACCATGCCCTATGCCCAGCCCGTGTTCGTGATGGACGGCATTGGCGCCCCGGCGGAGAAGGTGAGAGTCTATGATTCGCTTTTTGCCAGGGTGGGCGGTGCGCCATCTGCCCTGGGCGGAGTCAAGCTGTTCGGTCCCGGCGCCTACGCCATGCCCGGCCAGATCGACATCCCGGTCATGTCGTGGGATGAGGTCTTCGGCGCCGAGCCCACCGTGGACGGCAATGGCACGCCGTACCGCATGAATCCCGCGCCGGCGGTCGTCGTGCTGACGTAGCGGAGCCGCCACAGAGCATATCGGACATTGCTGGGCGGCGATGGAGCCGGGCGCTACGGACGCGTCCTTATTTCTGGAAGGTTCCGCGCAGAATGTTCCACAGGTCCGGATACCTGCCGTCGTAGCCAAGGACCCAGATGGCGGTTCCGGCGAAGGCATTCGCTCTGGCGTACGAATACTTCACGGCGATTGAGCGATTGTTTTCGAACCACACCTGGTGCTGGACGCCCTTGCTATCGACGTACTCGCAGTGGGGCTCCTCGGCGTCCCGGTCCCATTGGCACTGCGCCGGCTTGAGCGCACCGAATCCACGCATTCGGCCGTAGGAGAGAATCGCGGCATAGCCGTTGGGATCGATCGCCGGCAGCGTGTGGCCCAGCAAGGCGGTCCCCTTGCGCACCGCCCAGTCCCACCCGGAATAGGGGATGCCCATGACGATCTTGGTTCGGGGAATCACGTGCAGATAGTCGTGGTAGGCGGTGGTGACGTCGAAGACGAACTTGTGCCGCGAGAATCCCTTCATCGGCGCGTTGGGTCCGGCGAGGTCGGAACTGGCGTTGTAGTAGTCGTAGGTCATGCCGATGAAGCGATCGAAGAGGGGAACCAGCCTGGACAGGTCAAACAACCCTCGTTCCCGACCAGCCAGGGCCGGCAGCGTCACGCTGAGGGTGGCGCCCGACGCCTGTTGTCGCAGTGTCGAGGAAAAGCGGTGGGCGAAGGCGGTGAAATCGCGGCGATACGCCCGTTGTGGGGCGCCGGAGTATTCGAAGTCAAGCGTGATGGCATTTAAATGGCGGGAGTGGATCTGATCGAGCGTGTCGGCGATCAGATTCTGTTGCGCGCTCGTGCTGCGCAGGAAGGAGTTGAGGTCGCGGTTGTTGAGCATGGCGAGGGTCAGGCCGAAGGCGTCGCCCGCGATCTGCACCTTTGGAATCAAGTCCTTCACCTGTTGGGTGTTCCACCAGCGCCATCCCGGTTCGGTTTGATTCCCGGTGACGTGGACGATGTGACCGTCGGGGCCAACGGTGAGACTGAAAAAGTTGACCTCCGAAAGGAGGTCATACCGGACGGAAGCTATCTGGTCCAGGCGCCAGTAGGGAAGGAAGCCGGTCGTCTCTTGGCTCAAGGAGCGGTGCGGGTGTTGTTCGGCATAGACCAGATCGGAGAGCACGTTGACGGCCGAACTGGTCGGATAGGAAACGTGGGCATAGATCAGGAAGCCGCCGATGATGACCAGCACCAGCAGCACGATAACGGCGGAAATCTTCTTCAGCAAGCGTTTGACCTCGGAATGGGAACTGTCGGGCCCTGGTCCATCGTACCCCGAAGGTCGGAATCCAGGATGTACACTGAACGTGAAGGGATGTGTCATGTCTCACTATGCTTGGTCCTGCTTTCACTGCCGTCGGACTATAAAAGGTAGTCACGGTGATTTCCGTGGCCTGTTTGCCGAACGATGTCCCGAGTGTGGAGCGGCCATGACCTGCATGGGATGGGCGTTCAAGTCCCCCCGCCGCCATGATGCTATCCAGTGGCGCAAGGTCGAGATGATCCGTCGTGCCGGCTACAGCTTCCGGGGAAACCAGAACTGGCCGGCGCTCAGGACCCTCCGCGAGGCACGAGACTTCATTGCTGCCCTGGACCAGGGGCGGCAGGAAAAGGTGAAGATCGAGCGGCTCGCCAACGTGGAGCAATTCCAGACGCGTGCAGCACGCGCCAAAGCAAAGCGGCGCGAGCGTGGCAAACTGCGTTCTCGCACCTCGCAGGGTTCATGAGCGGACGGTTTCACACCGCGCCCCCCCTCCCCTCCGCCGGGTTCATGAGCGGACATTGTCACATCGCCCCGCTCCCGCCAGGCTGCGCGAAAATGCGTAGAATCGATCTTCAGATTGTCGGGAGGAGGCGCCGCGCCCAAGCGCCGGCGCCGGGCCGCACCACGGCAGTACCATACCGCGGCATCACGCCGGACGGAGATCCCCGAACGGGGGCACAGCACCAGCGTCCGCCTGACACGCTCCTCCCCGCGCAGCGCCATGGTCGCCTGCACCCGGGTTCGGCCACCCACCGCCGAGCGAAGCAGGGAAGCACACCCGTGGGTGGCTCGACCACCCCACTCCACCAGCGCAGCCGATGAGCAGCATAGTGGGACGGCCCAGGACCGGCGCTGCCGCGCGGTCCCTCCGATGTCGGTCTGAAGACCGATTCTACGGTCGCACGTGGCCCAACGGCGAAACAGTGCGAGACCCCACCCGCACCAAACTGTCCACTCATGAACGGGGGGGGATGGTGGAGGGTGCGCCGAGGTCCAGACCTGGCCTGATGAACCGATCCCCTACGTTCGCCACGATTTCACGGAATTACCTTCCTCCGTTTGAAACACCGAGAACTCATTGCCCTCCGGGTCCCTCATCACCGTCCCCGGCAGAGAAGAGGCGCCTCCTTCAACCTCGGTTGCGCCCAGGCCGATCAACCGTTGCACCTCCGCCGCCATGTCATCCGCCCCGACGATCAGGCGGACGCGTGTATTCCCCGTGGTCCCTGCGGGAACCTGAAAAAACACAAGTTCCACGTCGCGGTCGTTGGGGTCTTCGATGACGCCACCCTCGAGGCCGCCCTGGTCGCGAATCTCGCCGCGTGGGACGAAGCCCAGCGCAGCCGACCAGAAATCGGCCAGCCGGCGCACGTCCGCGCAGTCGATGGTCACACTCGCAATGCGCACGGTCATTCCATATCTCCCCTGTGCTGAAGTTCCACAATTCCCCTCCTCGATGTTGCAGACTAGCTTCGCACATGAACGCTCCACTGCGCCACGGTCTCCCCGCACGTCACCGCAGGCCACGCCAGGCGGCCCGATCCAGGGCAGCATCTGGGTCGCGATACCGATCAGTTACCACAACCTGGTGGCGCGAACCAGCGCGCTCCGAAAACCTGTGGCACAACCCCGAACCTGAGCGAGCTTCACAGGTTACACCACTCGTTGTAAACTTTACTGCGGTGCAGGCGTCTACAATGCACCCGACCACCGGCATGCTGTGCCGGATAGGTTAAAAGGTTCCACCCCGGTGAAAAGAGCCCATGGGGTCTCTCCCAAAAGGGTAGCCGGGGTGGTCGCATTTCTACCTATGCAGGCGTATCTACAACCATCGATTCTCCGTTGGTTGCTTGTTCCACAATGGCAGCAGCTAGCTGGTTGGTGGCGCGGGGTGGCGTCTTGCCCCAGCTTCTATACGGCACTCTACTCCGGCCAATGAGTCCACGGCGGCGTCACCTTACAGGGGATCCACCATCGCATCTTCCAGGACTCAAGCGTCTCTGCAGGGTAGTTGTGGCGAAAGCTACTGCCAGACCTGTCTTTCCAGACAATGGCAGCCGCCGAAGAGTCCGTACGCGCGGTGGATCCTAACGCAGGTGCGATGTCTTCCAGAACTTGGCGGGCCCAGCTCGCTTCAGTATCACACTGGATCGCGCCGGACTCGTTGCCTTCTAGATCGAAGGAGTCACTCCCCAGCCACTGATCCCAGTTCGTGGACGAACCGTCACCTGGCCCCTTTACTGCGTATCGCTCAAAGCGGCAGTAACGCGCGCAGAGAGCCGTATCCGCGCCTGTGTTACGAATGATGTAGCCAACGGGGTGGATTTCACCATGCCGGATGTCAGTGCCCACATAGGTCAAGCGAGCACGCGCTCTCGGGCGAGAGCGCTTTCGCCAAAAGCCCGTAAGCCGGCCCATGACGACGCCTGTAAGGGGCACAACAACCACGGCGACAACAGCACCAAACGCCGCGTCGTTTGAGACATCGAAGTTCAGCGGTCCTAGAACTACATGCACCATCGCCAGGAATCCGTCTTGACGCTATACGCCAAAGCTGCCACCCTGCCCAAGCGCCAGGCCTCGCGGTCCTACCGTGATGATGACAATCTCTCCTTCATCTTCGATGTCATACAGCACCACGTATGCGCTGATCGGCAGAAGGAAATGGTTGGGCTCAAACTCGATCGCATCCACAGGGCGCGGATCTCGTCGAAGTTCAGCAATAACGCCAAGGATGACGCGCTGGACATCGGAAGTCAGCGAACTCAACCCACCAAACGCCGCGTGTTCGAACGTTATGTTCACGTCGTGCTGCCCCTACCCCCGTCTCCTTGCCCATGACTCAGCTTTCCTTTCGTCTCCTGCCCACACGCTACCATATTACTGTCTCAATTCTTTAGCCAATCTCATAGTTATTGCTGGTAAGCTGTTGTATCTTTATTTACAGGAACACAGATATGAGGTAGTATGTTCCACGAGTTCTCTCAAGGCAGATCCTCTAGGCCCGCACTAGAGAGCAATCCCTGAAATGAGGGGGGCAGGCATGAATACGACAGGCCACCTGCGAGCAACAAGGATAACCATTGATCTCGGCGATCGTGGACTCTACCGAGCGCTGAAAGTCGCTGCGGCCGAGCAAGATCGATCCGTCAAGGACATCGTCATCGAGGCCGTGCGCTTCTGGCTGAGCCATCAGCGGCAAGTGGAGTCGACCTTGGCGAGCGACACTCGTACGCGCGTGCTCGAGGAATCCAATGGACATCGTATGTCCTTCGCAGAGGTGGAGACGCGCCTTCAGAGTGAGAACGAACTCCCTGGCGCTGCCGACAATCGAGGGGAAATAGCCGTCGAGACGATGGTGGCGGAGGAAGAGAAAACATACGCGTAAGAGACGCGCAGTGGAGTCGCTGTAGTCAATCCAGGAGATCGTTCACGCAGCCTCTGAATACACACTCCGCCCATCGTCCCAATAACTATCGAACACGTGGGCGAACACCGCGTCGGCTTTTTGCTGGAAGAGGGACGCGTCGTAGGCCGGCGGCAGGCCGCCGTCCAGTTCCTTCTCGATCTCCACCTGCACCGCGGCGCGGGTTCGCTGGCCTTTGCGCCAGTCGAGCACCAGCTTGTCGCGCTTGAGGGTGGCCAGGAGAGTTTCCGCCACCCGTTTGATGTCCTTCCGCTCGGACTCGGTCAGGTCGGGGGCGGGGCGGGTGAGGAGGTCGTAGATGGCCAGCTGCTCGTCGCTCAGGCCCTCGGCCAGGCCGCGCTGCTCCTCCCCGTTCAGCCCCTGCGTCAAGAGCAGCAGCTGCTGGAAGAAGTTCTCCACGTTGAGGCTGCCGGCGTTGTACTCCTCGATCAGCTCCTGGAAGCGCTCCAGCCATTCGGCGCGGGTGGGGTTGAGGCGGGCCAGCTCCTCCACCTTGGCCTTGACCACCGCCCGCAATCGCTCCACCTCGGTGCGCTTCTTGCCGCCCGCGAAGCGTTCGGCCACCGCCGGCCAGTCGATCGCGTTGAGGTCGACGCGGCCGGTGAGCGTGTCGTCCGCCTCGTAGGGAGACCGCGGCTCGCGGATCAGGTAGGGGTTGGCGGCGACCGACTCATCGAGCAGCTCCTGGACCCGATCCAGCACGCGGGAGACGTCCACCGGCTGTGCCAGGCTGTTAATTGAATCGGCCAGGTAGGTGAGCGTGGAGCGGATCGGGGCGAAGCGGTTGGCCTGGGGATCGGGCAGAATCGCTTTGAACAGCCCGTTGACGATGCGGGCATGCGCCAGGAAGGCGGATTTGGTCTCCTCGTTGCGCAGGATCTGCTCGACGGCTTCCTCGCCCAGCGCGATCACCGCGGCGCCTTTGGCGGCATTGATCGCGTCCAGATCGACGCCGACCTCCCGGCAGAAGTTTTGTGCCTCCACCTCCGCCTCCGCCAGCCAGCCCACCAGGTGGGCCTTGTCGCGCACCGGCATGGAACCGTCGTCGTCGACGGAGGGGATGGCATAGATGGCCAGCGCCTTTTCCAGATTGCGGAAGACGCCCACGTAGTCGACGATCAGCCCATTGGTCTTCTCGGGGAAGACGCGGTTGGCGCGGGCGATGGTCTGCATCAGGGAGTGGTTCTTCATGGGCTTGTCCAGGTAGATGGTGGAGCAGCTGGGCACATCGAAGCCGGTGGTCCACATGGCGCAGACGAACACCAGCCGCAGCGGGTCGTCCGGGTCCTTGAACTTTGTCTCCAGGTCTTCCCGCACCATACGGGTGCGATGCGGCCTGATGTCCAGGCCTCGGGCCTGCATATCCGCGATCTCGTTCTGCCCCTGCGAGACCACCACCGCCATGTCGGTCTCCTCCATAAAGGCGATCTCGCGAAGTGATGCGTCGCGTTCCAGCGCGGTGAGCGAGCTGTCCTTCAGACGGAGTCGATCCCTCAGCAGCCGGGCGGTCCAGTGTGCCTTCACCTGGTCGTACATCCGGATGGCCGTGGCCTTGTCGATGGAGATCACCATGGCCTTGCCCTGGAAGCCACGCCCCAGGAAGTGATCCACGATATCGGCGGCCACCCGGTCCAGCCGTTTCTGAGCCGTGATCAGGTGGTACTGCTGGCCGAAGAGACGCCACAGCTTGTCCTCCTCCGCCTCGTCCAGCCGGGAGTCTTCCAGGATCCCTTCCAGTTCGGCGTCGAAGTCGTCGTTGGCGAACTGGAGTTCGGGGATGCGGTTCTCGTAGTAGAGGGGGACGGTGGCGCCGTCGCGAATCGAGGCGCCGAAGTCGTAGGTGCTGATATAGTCGCCGAAGGTTTCGCGGGTGCGCTCCTCCCCGGCGATCAGCGGCGTCCCGGTGAAGCCCATGAACATGGCGTTGGGCAGGGCGTTGCGCATGTTCAGCGCCAAAACGTCGTACTGGGTGCGGTGCGCCTCGTCGGTGATCACCACCACATCGGCGCGCTCAGACAGCACCGGATAGGTGGCGCCCCGCTCCGTATGGAACTTCTGGATCAGGGTGAAGACGTAGCGATGGTCCTCGCGCAGCAGCCGTTCCAGGTTTTTTCCGCTGGTGGCCTGGATGTGCCCCTCGGTGAGGACCCCGGTGTTGGTGAACTCCTGATACACCTGGTCGTCCAGATCGGCGCGGTCGGTGACGATCACGAAGGTCCAGTTGCCGGGGCGGGTGCGCAGGACTTTTTGCGAGAAGAAGAGCATGGACATGGTCTTGCCGCTGCCCTGGGTGTGCCAGAAGACGCCCAGGCGGCGGCGCTCCTCGGGCGGCGCGTCTTGCAGCTCGATCAGGCGGGCGACGGCGTTGTTCACCCCCAGGTACTGGTGGTTCTTGGCGATAATCTTGACCAGTCCACCCGCCCCATCATTGAAGGCGATGAAGTGCTCGACCAGATCGAGCAGGCGATCTTTCTGACACATGCCCCGGATGACGGTCTCCAGCGACACCACGCCCGGCTCGCCCTCGCGGTCGATCCGCTTCCACTCGGCGAAGTGCTCCCAGGCGGAGGTGACCGTGCCCACCTTCGACTGAGAGCCGTTGGAGAGGATGATAAAGGCGTTGGGGACGAAGATCCGCGGGATGGCGTCGCGATAGTCGCTCAGGTTGTCCTTGTAGGCGTCGTGCAGGCGCTTATGCGAGGCTTTGAGTTCCAGGAAGACCAACGGCAGGCCATTCACGAAGCCGATCAGATCGGTGCGGCGCGTATAGAGATCGCTCTTGATCCAGAGCTGCTGGACCATCAGGAAGCTGTTCTGCTCGGGATGCTCCCAGTCGATCACCCGCACCACCTCCGGCTGCTCGCTGCCATCCTCCTGCCGCACGTTCACCCGCACGCCATCGCGTATCAACTCGTAGACCTCGCGATTGGCCGCCACCGTACTCATGGCGGAGCGGTCCTGCGTGACCACATCAATCGCGATCAGGATGGCTTCCGCCGGTAGATCGGGGTTGAGCCGCTCCAGGGCGGGCCGCAGATAGCGCAGCAGGACCACCTCGCCCCGGCTGCTCCGTCCCAGCGTGCCCGCCGCACCCATGGTCTCGTCAAAAGCATTCACCGTCTCCCAGCCCAGCGCCGAGAACAGTTCGACAGCCGGCTGCTCGACGAGTTGGTCCTCGGTGAACTTGTTGGTAGTGGTCATGCCGCCGGCTCCACGTCGTGTATTCACTCATAGTATCGTGTACGGGCTCCACCCTTCCCCCGGCGCCGCAGGGCTGCCTGTCCAGCTCAATGGCGCTGGGGACAGGCTCTCGCGGGGGGAGGGAAGGGTGCGTCGAGGCGCCATGTTAAGTGTCAGAATATGATGGACGAAATTGAGCCACACTGCGGACACTCCCGACAACGTCGGTAGCCCGGTCCCTTGTGGCCGCCTGTCCCGCCCAACGGCGCGGGGGGACTGGCCCGCAGGCCAGCACCAGACGCCCTACGCCTGACTGCTTTCCAGCCCGCGCGATGGCTCCCCGGCGTTTCCCGTCGCAGAGCATCATCCCGGAACCACTCTATGTAGTCTGCCTGCAGCTCCTCAATACTGTTCGCGATCTCCGACGCAGCGGCGCTGTCCCCGAGTCCGGCGTTCGCTCCTTGCCGTCTGTCGCGCAGCTGACACTGGAGTGCTGGCCTGCGGGCCAGTCCCCCCGCGCCGCTGGGCGGGACAGGCGGCCACAAGGGACCGGGCTACCACCGTCATCGCGGACAGCTCGCGTTTGCAGGATACTATGAGCGAATACACGCCGCCATGTCCTCTCTGAACGGTACGCCCATGAACCCTAGTCCGGAGTGTTCCGGACCGTGGGCGTTTTTGCTCACCATAGCCAGACGTATCACACGTCGCCCAGGTCGAGCTCGGAGACGTCGATCTCGCCGGAGATGAGGCGGGGGAGGAGGAGATCGCGGGTCGAGCGAAGGTTGGAAGTCTGGCGCTGGAGATTCAGTATCAGGTCTCCAATCGGCGCGATCACTTCATGGAACCGGCGCTCAAGATCGGGCGGTGGCACTGCAATCGGAATCGGTCGGAACTTCGACCGACTAATTTCCTTGAACGTGGCGCCAGACGCCAGCGCAGAAAACAAACCGACGTTGGCAAGTAGCCAGAAGTACAGATGATACTCTCCCAGGCGCTCGTTCGCCACGCAGGTTATGAAGCCCTGGTTTGTAGCCGCCTCAACCGTGGTGATGGAGACTACCCCAATGGTGGCTCTGCTGGTCATCATTACGGCACGAGCAGGAAACGCCGTTGCCGAGCTACGTGACAGGCCCAGCAACGATATTCGTGCTGCTGAGCGTTCAATAAACATACTTCCAGATTTTGTCAGGTCCGTGGGTGTGTACCAGGTGAAGACGCCATCTTCCCAATACGCTGGAACTGCCTTAGATGGAGTTCCACCGCCGAGTGTTTGAACAACCTCCCCTATACCGATAACACTCCACCCCTCCGGAATCAACCCAAGCGCCGAATCCACCATCCGCACGTCCTCGTGTCCGGAGAAGCGGAACTCGACGAACCACTCGCGGTAGATCGCCTGCGCCATCGCTTCCAGGATCTGGATGCGGCGAGTGTTGTTCTCGATCAGGTCGTCGTAGGCGGAGAGGATGGAGGCGATGCGGCGCTGCGTTGAGAGGGGCGGCAACGTTATCGGGAAGTTGGGGAAATCCACGAGTGGGATTCGATCCACCGTGGATCCGATGTTCACCCGCTGCTGCACTCCATGTCGCCACTGCGGGCTCAGGAATGAGTAGAGAAGAAACTTGGTGTTCACGACCTCTGGATCAGGCCGTATGAGCGCTGTCCTGCGTCCCAGACACCCCCTGAACCCCTCCGGGATGATAGCGTACCTGTGAAGCGAAGCCTCATACGTGAACACCACGTCGCCAGGTCTGGGCTCAACGCGCCGGGTCCAGACTGCATAATCTACTTCTGAGATGTGCCGGATAGTGCCAAGGTCCAACAAGCCGTCTTCTCTTAAGTTACCGATTCCCAGATAGATTGGCCCGTCTTCTGAAGGCGCAGGAGTTGCGTGCGGGCCATCGTAGAACTCGGCCATCACGCGCCGCATGGGGAGGCTTTGCCAGCTAGGAGGATACGGCACTCAGAACCTCAGCTGTCACCACCGAAATCCGCCCCTGTAAAATTGCTGCCTCAGCGTTGAGTAGCTCCAGTCCCTCGTTCAACTCCTCAAACCGCACCGCGAAGTCGAACCCATCGTCCACACCTGCCGCCACGCCAACATACCGCCCAGGATTCAGCGACCAGCCCTGCCCCTCGATCTCACCAAGCGTCGCGACCTTGCACAGACCCGAAACATCGACGTAGACGCCATCGGGAAAGCTCCCCGCCATGGGTTCGTCTGGACCGGCAAGACTCTCGATCTCCTCCCCTCGATATAGCCGTGCAATGTTCGCCAGGAACTCAATCTGCTCCGGCAAGAAGTCGCGGTGAGCACGATCGATCTGCCGGAAGACCTTGCGGGCGTCGATGAACAGCACCTGGTCCGCCCGATCGGTGTTCCGCTTCCCCTTGTCGTAGAACCAGAGGGTACAGGGCAGCGTCACGGTGTAGAAAAAGTTGGGGCCAATGGACAGCACGATGTCCACCGCGCGATCCTCGATCAGCTTTTTTCGTATCTGCAGCTCGGAGCCGGCGGCGTCGGCGGCGGAGTTGGCCATGACGAAGCCGGCCCGGCCGCGCTGGTTGAGCGCCGAATAGAAGATCTGCATCCAGAGGTAGTTGGCGTTGTCCGATCTGGGCAGGCCGAAGGGGAAACGCGGATCGTCCACCAGCCGGGCCTTGTCTACCTTGTTCACGTTGAAGGGGGGATTGGCCATCACGAAGTCGAAACCCCCGACGGAGTCGAAGGGGTCCTCGTAGTAGGTGTTGGCCTGCCGCACCTGGCCACCCAGGCCGTGCACCCCCAGGTTCATCCGGCACAGCTTGACCGTCTCCTCCACGCGCTCCTGGCCGTGGATGGAGAGCTGGTCGCCGGCGGCGGCGCGGTGCTCCTCCACGAAGCGGGCGCTCTGCACGAACATGCCGCCCGAGCCGCAGGCGGGATCGAGGATTCTCCCCTTGAACGGCTCGATGATCCCCACGATCAGCCGCACGATGGAGGTGGGGGTGAAGAACTGGCCGCCCTTCTGCCCCTCGGCCATGGCGAACTTGCCCAGAAAATACTCGTAGACCTTGCCGAAGCCGTCGCCATCGATGTCGCCCAGAATCGCGTTTACGTTCCTTATAAGAGTGGCCAGGGTGGCGTTGGTCAGGGCGGTATAGGTGCGCGGCAGCACGCCACGCAAATCCTCGTTCTCATCCTCGATGGCCTTCATGGCGTCGTTCACCGCCTGGCCCAGGTTGGCGCCCTCCGTGAGGTTCAGCAGGTGGCCGAACCGGGCCTGATCCGGCAGGTACATCACACCCTGTTCCTGGTAGTCTTTCTTTGCGATGGTTCGACGCCCGACAGCGCGCCCCGCTAACTCCGCCTCCCGGACCGAAAACCGGCTATCCGCGTACTTCAGGAAGATCAGCCCCAGCATGGGGATCGAGTACTCGGACTCCTTCAGCCCGGAGTTGGCCCGCAGCTCATCGGCCGAGGCCCACAACCGGTTCTCAATGTCGTGAATGTCGATGGTGGGGTTGGCTATCTCTGTCCTCCTCAGCCGCTCACGAGCGAGGTTCGACACCAGCCGAAGGCGAAGTGCGCGAGCGCGTGGGTGTCCACGCCGCCAACCGGTGCCGCGCTGTCCATGCAAGATAGCAAGAGTGGATCTCCTGCCGTAATTCTAGCGGGCACGCACCGCCGCGTCTCAAAAAGCCATTGACTGTCAACCGTTTCACGGCTGTAATAATGGCAAGTGGGCTGGGCCTTAGCCTGGTCGGCGGTTAGGGGTCACTTCGGTGGCCCCTTCAGCTTTTCCGAATCTCTGTGTAGCGCTCGCGCCAGGGCATGCGATTCCACGCAAGGCGTGGGCGCCCAAGATCACCTATCCGCCGGTCCGGGTGGTGTTTTACAGCGACGGCATGTTCGACTACGGAATCCGCGACGAGATAGTTTCCGATCCTGCTGGACACCATGACTGTCAGCTCGGTACCGGAACCCGACGCGTTGTATTGAAGCCGGAGTAGTCGAACCGGACCTGCCAGCCATTACCACTCCCGTGGCTCTGATCCCACAGGCGTAATCTGATGAGTCGATAGGATCGCGTGTCAACGAACAAATCGACTTTGAACCAGACTTGCTCCCGAAGGTGCCACACTCTGTGACCTGCCAGCGACGTGATGCCTAATACAGACGGTTGGACCCCAGGCCGGCCAATGGACGAATGGAGATAGGACGGCCGAATCACGCTGGGGCAGCTCTGGTTGATATAGGCGGCGTTTGGACTGAAGGTGTCATCAGAGATTCCGCGGTCAAGTGCCCACTCTTTCCGCAGGTTGGCGACATGCCACGTGTCGGAACCGTGAGGCGATCGCTCCCAGGTATGTGTGACGGTCGCTGGCTGGGGAATGAGCGGCCCGTCAATGAGGTAGTCCGTGCCAATCGCGTGGGTCGTACCCGCCGCTGAGTACCTGCCCCCCTGCAACGACTGCAGAAGCACGGGCAAACCTGAGCCGTGTTGCGAGGTGCAATCAGCATGAATCGAGAGATCGGTCTGAGCCGAGGAGTCATGAGCGGTATGCAGACCGTCGGCATGAAGAGAACGAACCGAGGCCATGGCTACGTCAGCACGATGCAAAATTTGGGCAAACGACGGTCCAGTGGGAAGCAGCGTGACTGTCGGCGCCGGAGTTGCGGTGGGAGATGGGGCCGGCATCGGAGTGAGAGCCGGCTGTGCGGCTTCGTAATCGACGGCGGCGACCGGGTGATTGAGCCAGGCGACACGCAGGTGCCAGGAATCGACCGGGCTGCACCCCGGCGTGATGTGAAGGTTCGAGAGCGTCCAGTCCGTGAAGGCGAAGTTTGGGAAGCCGCAATCGGCGTACGAGAGGAGCAACGGCTTGCCGGTCGCCCCGGTCGGCCTGGTGACCTCGACGCTCGGGGCTCCCACGTCCTGGCGCACCGCTGCTCCAGGAGGAGATTCTGACGTAAGCGTCACAAGAATCGGACGAGTCCGTAGCTTCACGAGCCCCCGTGATACGGCGGAACGCGGGTTCGGGGTGAACTCCTGTGACGCGCGAATGCGAGCACCTCGCAGGATCACATACGCCCGCTGTGTTACAGCGTGCCCCGGTTGCAGGATGGCGACAAATGGCGCTGGACCGGGGAGTGGGGGATAGTACGGCATCGCCGGGGGGAAGACAATCCTGTTGGATGAGTCCAGGACTTCCACCTGGGGAACGGTCAGGCCGGGGGCGTGGACTGGGATGGACAGATAGCCGATTGGGTGATTGGAGACATTGTGCATTTCCACCGTCATGAGGGCGAGCGCGTTGCGCGGGTAGGTTAGCCGGGTGACCCGCAGCGTGAGTTTGAGCCCGCCGGCCGTGGCCGAGGTGGTCACCCCTCCCGTTCCTGGCCCCCTCGAAACGGCATAGACGGGTGAAATCTGGGGCGGGGGGAACGGATTACGATCGGTCGAGAACTGGCCGGATCGGCAGTCGAGCAAACCATGCAGAGTGAGCCACCCGCTGCGGTACGACCCGTGAGTGCGAATGCGGACGGAGAGTGCCCCATAGCGCTTCCAGTACCCCGGGTCGTCCCACACACCGACCGTGGTGAGCGGCACTGCGTTGGGCGAATCGAACAGTACGCCATCCAGGCTGCCGGCCGATCCACCGAGCGCGATGAACCACCCGCGTAGGAGGAGGACCTGAGAGATCGGCTGCGCGTGGCACGAGGCAAGTGCCTCCCGGATGCGTAGTACCGGCGTCGCTGCGCCCGCGATCGCTCCGCGTGGGCCAAACCTAGCAAGGGACGCAGTCACGGACAGCGACAAGAGAAGAGTCACCCCCGCTATCAACCTTCCCATAGTGTCCTCCCTGTACAGTCTTCTGCCTGTACAACGCAACCCGCTACGGTTTATAACGATCAGAAGTCTGATAGACGGTCAGGGTTCACCACAGTTCTATCAGCGAGCTCCGATGCGTCGCTAGCTTTAGATGGTGATCCAGCCTCTCCCCTCCTTCACCGTACCTCAGCTAGCGTCCCCAAGCCCCTCAATCGGTACGTCGTTCTGCGTCTACTTCCCGCTGGTGATGCAGGGCGAGCCCCTCTCACCCGCACGCGACACATCGGTAGCCCGGCGCCAGGTCGATGGCGTTCGGATTGGCGGCCACCGTCGGTACAGCACCACGGGCACGCCGCCGAAGATCGATACGGTTGCGAGCGTGCGCCCATGCCTCGGACGCGATCTGTGCCAACTCCTTGGGGGACAGATCGTCGGGACCGAGCACCGGAATGCTGTCCGGCGCGCTCCACGAGTCATCGGGCAGCAGCTTGGCCGCCGCGGCGATATCGCGGGTGGCGCAGGTCGCGAGCTTACGATCTCCGGAGTTAGCCAGAAAGAACATCCCGTGGCTCTTGATCGCCTCAACCTGTCCGAGCAATGTTCTCCATGAACAACGCCGGTCGCACCGCCCGATATCCGATCCCCAGTAATACGCTGTGTCCATTGATCTACCGGCTAGCGACGCTTCACGTGAACCCATAGACGAGCATGGCGTGTGACTACCATATACGATAAAGTAGCGATCATAGGTGAGGATGAGCAGGAGGAGACGATGATTGAGAGTGAGACAGTACCCGTCGGTACCGGTCCGGTAGGCCATACAAGTGGCGCGGCTCGACGGCGGCGTGCAGCGACCGATCCCGAATACCGGCGCGCATACGATGCGCTGACTGTGGCCCGTCAGGTCGCGCATCAGGTGCTCGAGTACCGGCTGGATCACGGCTTGACCCAGCAGCAACTCGCGGAATTGACCGGTACCAGTCTTCCTCAGATCTCCCGAATCGAGAGTGGTGTACACAATCCCACGCTGAAGACGCTCCAGCGGCTGGCAGAGGTCATGGGAAAGCAGCTCACGGTTTCGTTCGTTGATGCGGCGGTCGACGATTCCATGGCGCCGGCGGACGCTGCGCTGCCCAGGGTGACATAGTGGCTATTGACCTGTACCGTCGAGGTATCATCTCAATCGGGCGCGCTGCCGAGTTCGCCGGCATCCCTCTGGCAGAATTCATATTCTTGTGTGGCACATTACAGATCCCAGTGCTGCGTGAGCCACCAGGAGGGCTGGAGGCGGAACTTGCCGGTCTCGAGGCGGCACTCGGCGGACAGCGGCCCACGGCAGGTCACAGTAACACCCTACCGGAGATCGCGCCTGTTCCGCGCGATGAACACGAAGCCACAGATTTGTCCGCCCATGAAGCCTCGTAGGGCTAGAGGGTAGGCCAGCATCCTTATCTAGATGGTGCGACGCAGAGTCGGACAGGGGGGTGTGTATCAATACACGGCCCAGCCAGCTTCAAAGGCCATCGTCATGAAGAGAAGGAGCCAGAATTCAAAGGTGAACAACGCGACCAGGAACCGCGGTCCGCGACTCACGGCGATGGCGGCAAAGACCGGAAATGCCACGATCACGTGCCGGTCCATGCCCGTTAAGCCAGATGTCGCACAACCGAGGACGTTCAGAGCCACGAAGAGGGCATAGGCCGGCCCAAAGCGGCGGTAGACGAGCGGTACCAGCGATAGAAAGAGTACACCGATGGCGAGCATGAGCGCGAGATACCAGGGAGGAATACCTGGCTGACCACGGAGTAGTAGGTCGGAGACGGCCTGATTGAGCGTGCGCGACCACGGGGGCAGAGTGTTGGTCTGAAGGTAGTCGAGAGGATCACCAAAGCGCACGGCCACATACAGCATGAAGGATCCGGTTCCAGCCAACCCGGCGATGAATGGTAGCCGTGGATACCACCCAACTGGGCGCATTTGCCACCACAGTACGGCCAGACACGGCAGCATCACAATGCTCAGCGGATGCAGCAGGAACAGGGCAAACATGCCCGCACTCGCGATCATCCACCTCCGGTGCTCGTAGCTGATGAAGATGGCCAGCACCAGCAGGAGGTGGAGGCTTTCCGAGTACATCACGCCGTAAAACATCGACCAGGGGAAGAGCAGGAGGCACGCCGTGACCAATGGCGCGCGTTCGCCCAGGCCGCGATCGTCCAACCATCGCGCGAGGAGCACCACAGCGAGGAAGAGGCCAAGATTAGTCAGCACGATTCCAGCCACAAAGACATCACCCACCACCAAGGAACCCAGTTTCATCAGGGCCGGGAAGAGCGGGAAGAAGCCAATCGATGAGTTGTGGTGGGGATCATACGAGTAGCCATGCAGCGCAATCCGACCGAACCACACGGCGTCGTTCCGGACGCAGGCATCAAGCGCCACGGTCAACGGGTTCCGTGGCCAGCCCTCCGCGCGGATCAGAGAGAACGACGTAAATTTACCGGCCGGAAGGACCCAATACGCGAGTATGCCGGCGAGTGCCAGCACCACCCGCCAGACTGCCGTGATCACCAGTGCCTGCCGGACGGGCGTCGCCCACAACCAGGTTCGAGCCGCGCCAAGGCCCGCTGGTCGCTCAGGCTGGGTCGTTCCGGCCAGGCCAGGTGAGCCGGTGGAGACACTCATCGACCGCTCCTCATCTCGCTCGCACCCCACGGCGATGTACGGTTCATCGCGAACCGACAGGTACAACTGTACTGGCCCGGGAGCATCCCGTCATGGGCCATGCGGCACATACGGATCAGGGACTTCCGACCGTATTCGAGGTGAAGTCAGCGCTACGGTGGCTGGTCACATGGCAAGTGTTGCGGTATGGCGGTGAAGCCCGTAGAAGGGCGCCTCACGCCACGGCTATAAACGCCAGTGAGGAAGTGGGCCAGGAGCACGTGCGATAGATCGCGGGAAGGGTTGCGGCGTGTTGTAGATGCCGGCCTCGGCCCGACACTGTCCGCCCAGGAGCCAGCGATGGGGACGTGCAGGGCAACTGGACGCCAGATGGCAGCGAGAGCCTGTTGAACAAGGCCCGAAGTCCCCACTCTAGAACGACTTCTGGCCCTCTCACCCACACCAAGAACTGTCGTATCCTGTTTGGGTCCACTGCCAACGAGGAATGAGTGTATGCGCGCTATTCGTAGTCCCACGGCCACGCAGCCGCCATCGAGTCCCCGTGAGGCACAGCTCCCCGCAGGGAGTGAGCTGCCGGTTCAGCGGGTACGGCGCCGCAGGTGGGGACGTGTGCTCAGTCGTGCCCCGATCGCGATCTGTGCGGCCGTGCTCTTCGCGCTCTGCGTGAGCTATATCACGCTCTTGCAGAGCGGCGCAGTCCGTATCCAGCAGTCCGACGTGCTGGTCTACTACAGTGCCTCGCACCTGGTCCTCGGTGGTCACGGTAGCGCAATCTATTCCTTCCCGACGCTCAAGTTGGTAGAGGCATCCACGCTCCACTCAGGTCTCACGGTGCGCAATCAGGCGGTGTTTCTCTATCCTCCCTTTGTTGCCCTGGCCCTCACTCCCCTGGCTGCCGTCGGGTACAGTGCGGCGTATCTCCTCTGGTTCATCCTGAACTGCCTGCTCCTGGTGGGTGTCCTGGTCGCACTCAACCGGTACCTACAGCTGCGCCGCTCCGGCTCGGTACTCCTGGTGGTGGCCGGCGCCTCGTTCTTCCCGGTCTTCGCCACGTTGGCACAGGGCCAGGTGTCCATGGTGCTGCTGGCCACTCTGATCGCCTCCTTCCTGGCCCTTCGCGCCCAGCGGGAGGGTTGGGCCGGCGCGCTCCTGGCGCTCGCTCTGATCAAGCCGCCCTACGTCCTCCCCTTCCTGCTCCTGCTCCTGGTGTAAGGCCGCTGGCGCGCGCTAGCCAGCTTCTGCGCCGCAGGGGCCGCGCTCGCGCTGCTTCCCATGGCCGTTCTCGGGCCATCGATCAACCAGAATTACCTCCAGATGCTCCGTCAAGCTGCCGGCTGGCATACGACCACCGGGGGGTTCTCAGCGCAGGCCAACCAGAATCTGGCCGGATTCTTCCAGCTGTTGTTCGCGGCGCCGGTCGCCACCATGCTCCAGTGGGCCTTCAGCGCCGCGGCGCTCGCCGCGGTGGCCGTCATCGCGCGTCGGCGCCGGCCGGTTGACCTGCCATTTGCAGCGGCGACGGTCGCGGCCCTCCTGGTCAATCCCCATGTGCTGGTGCACGACCTGTCCCTGCTGCTCATTCCCGCCGCCATCGCCATTCGCCATGCCCGAGCACCGGAACCCACCCTCTGGCTGCTGCTCATCGCCGGCTATGTCGTGGCTCTGTCGGGTATCCCACTCTCCCACTGGATCCCGATCCAGCTCTCGGTGCTGGTCATGGTCGCGCTGTTGCTGTGGCTGCTGCGGGCAGGTAGACGAGCAACGGGCTTCACCGATCAGGGGCGGGAGGATGATCCGCCGCGGAGATTCAGGCTAACGCCGGTGGCAAGCAGGCGGGTCGTAGACGAGGGTATCGGCGGTGATTCGCTTGCCGGACAGCCCGGGCTGTCCCACACAGGGTAAAGTAGGGGAGCCCGATGACGCCGATCAATCGGCGTACGCGTACATACGTCACACAATGACGGTGGGAAGTAATGATGGTGGGAAGCGAGGCTCAGCCAGCTGACGCGGCTTCTCAGGCCCCCCGGTTTCCGCGTCCAGTGCCTGGCGATGCTCCTGTATACCTCGATCCTGATCTATTGGGCGCGCCTTGCGGCATCCAGCTGGCACAGTGGCGGAGTTAGCGTAGCCACTGTATGGGACACGTTGGTTACAGCCAACATGCTGCTCATCCTCGGCGTCTCCTGGCGCGGAATCCACCTGATACTGGCCAGGCGCTTCGAGCGGAAGTGGACCAAGACGAACCTTTGGGCTACCTATGTGCTCTACAGCCTGACGAAAACCCGATTCCGCCGCGTCGTAGCCATTGCCATCATCATCCTCCTCGCCGGCGGGGCGTATGCGTTGGTCCGCGCCTGGACCTCGAGCGCCTTTTTGGATGTGGTGGCTATCCCGGAGGCGTTTCTGGCGATTAACGGCGTCATGCTCCTCTGGACATCTCCACTACAACGGGTGTAACGGCTCGAGACTGTTCGAGCGCCTGATGAGGCTCCGCCGCTTCACACACATAGTCATCGAGCCCGAGGCCCGCCGGCGGCAAGCGCGCCGCGAACGGTCCTCCATAGCGTAACGGGTCGCCCCCACACCGGTGGGGACGACCCGTCCGTAGCGCCCGCTATATGTGCGTTCTGGTTAGGCCGCGGGGACCACCGCGATCAGACGCGCGGTGCGACCCTTGGTGGCAGCGGCGCGAGCGAAGCGCACGCGAACCTTCTCGCCGTTGGTGAAGGTTGGGGCGGTTGTCGTGAGCGCCTTGTTGACGCGGTACTTGGTCTGCGGGGTGATCGCGAAGACCAGCGTCTTCCCCTTCGCCGTGGTGATGGACATGCTAGTGGACGTCGTGGCGGCCTCGTTTATCAGGCCGACCGCGAGATGGGGGCGAAGCAGGCGATGGGCGATGCGATTCGCCAGCCGCTGGGCCTTGATGCGCTGGATCAGGCGACGCGCGTTGAACGCCTTGTTCGAGTACAGCACGCGGTTGGCCGCGACGCCGGTAGCGCCCTTAGCGCCGAGCACAAAGGCGTACTCGCCGCTGGTCAAGGCTCCGGTCGTGCCCTTTCGGGCCTGCTCTTTGCTCGTGCTGCTCAGCGCTACCTGAACCACCTTTGACGTGGCGCCAGCCTTCTTCGGGGTCCGCGTCAGGGTGAAGCCGGTCGTGGTCAGGTTCGAGACCTGGCCATAAGCAAACGCGCGGGGATTGGCAACCTTTTTCTGTGAGGCGAAGGCGCCCGAGGCGCCCCCGGCGAGAAGTGAGCCGGCGAGAAGGCTCGGGACGAGATACCGTGTGACTTTCATGGACGTATGTGCTCCTTGCTTTTTGTATTCGAAGCTCTATCGGCTTCACATTGAGCGTAAAGCGTAGGAGAAGGCGAGTTGTGTCAGAAGTGTGGCTGAAGCGTGAATAGACGCTTAATCACTTCGTCGGTCCCGAGGCAGCCAGATCCTGAACGTCGTGCCGGCGCCCACCACGCTCTCAACGTCGATCCGTCCGCCCAGCAGCAGCACGGTGCCGCGGCAGATTGCCAATCCCAGTCCCAGCCCCCCGTCGCGCTGCCTGCGGTCCCGTCCCTTGTCTACCTGATAGAAGCGTTCCCAGATACGGGACAGATCCTCTGCTGGAATGCCGACGCCGGTGTCGGCGATCGCCAGGTTGACGCCGGCGGCAGCGGGACGCGCACTCAGGGTAACACTGCCCTCCTGTGCGGTGTGGCGCAACGCATTGTTCAGCAGGTTTACCACCACCTGTTCCAGCCGCAGACCATCGGTTCGCACGGCGGGCAGGGCCGACGGCACATCGACTACCAGCCGTACACCCTGCTGCTGTGCGGCCGGATTGAAGCGTGCCACGAGATTGGTCAGCAGTTCATCGATGGGCACATCCTCGACATGGATGTCCACCTCCCCGGTTTCGAGGAGGGCCAGGTCGATCAGATCGCCGGTCAGGCGTTTCAGTCGCTCCGACTCATCGGTGATCGCGCGCAGCGCCGCCACCCGCTGGTCATCCCCGGTAATCACGCCGTCAGCCAGCCCCTCCGCGTATCCCTGGATCAGCCCGAGAGGAGCGCCCAACTCGTGCGATATGTTGGCGAGAAGATCGTGATCCAGGCGCCGTCTCCGTGCCACCTCGTTCACCATGGTGTTAAATGCCTCGGCCAAATCTCGCGCCTCGGCCGGACCTTCCGGCGCCACCCGCCGCTCATAGTCTCCCGCGGCAATGGCCCGGGCCGCGGCGGTCACCTTCCGCACCGGCCGGACGATCGCCAGTCCCAGCCCGACGCCGGCCAGAACAATGAGAATGACGCCAACGACCCCGGAAAGCAGTTCCGACGTCACCACGTCGTACCATTCGGTGTCCACCACATTCGTGCTCTCGACGAGCGCCATTCCGGCGGTGTGAGCGGCTGCCCCCCTCCCGATCCCCGGACATGTACTGAAAATATCGGTGATCATGGTAGTGCCTATGGTCCGGGAGCGAACGAAGGAGGCGCCGCTAATGCCCGCCGTGCTGCCCAGACCGTGGCGTAACTCGGTCAGGAGCAGGTGCAGCAACGGTGCGGGAAACGTTGATGCATAGCGGACTGTGCCCTGACCATCGATCACCAGTGCCCGGCGCTCCGGCGTGCCCGCCAGGGCGGCGTCCAGGATCCGGGTCACTCCTTTTGCCCTGGTCACTAATCGCGGCACGTTCACCCTGGCGGAGCAGCCGGCCAGCGCTTCCGCCTGGTGGACCATGAGCATCCTCTGCCGATCGGCCAGATGACGCTGCAGAAACAAGCTCGCCAACGCGGTATTGACCACCAGAGCCAGCAGGCCCACCAGGGCAATCCCGACGCTCACCTGCACCAGCAGGCTTCGCCCTCGCCAACGCCATCTGCCGCGGTCACTCATGGCGAAGGATCGATGAGCTGGTAGCCGATTCCCCAGACAGTACACAGCATGGTCCCCGCGCTCCCGAGTGCCTCGCGCACGCGGCGGACATGAGTATCGATGGTCCGCGCATCTCCGGTGAAGTCATATCCCCACACATGGTCCAGCAGTTCTGCCCTGGAGCATACCATCCCCTGCCGTGAGGCGAGATAGGCAATGAGGTCGAATTCACGCTCTCGCATTGTGACCATCACGCCATCGACCTGCACTTCTCGCCGCCGTGGATCGATCGAGAGCGGCCCGATTACCACCGCTTCCCCGGAACCGGGATTGGACCGCCGCAGCAGCGCGCCCACCCGGGCCACCAGTTCACGCGGCGAGAACGGTTTGACCACGTAGTCATCGGCGCCTTGCTCGAAACCGCGTAGCCGATCTTCCTCGGCCCTCCTGGCTGTTACCATAATCACCGGCACCGTGCTGCGCGAACGCAGCGCACGCAACACATCCCAGCCGGATGTGTTGGGCAGCATCAGATCGAGCAGGACGACGTGGGGATTGATCTGCTGAATCAGCTCAATGCCCTGTTCACCGGTCTCCGCCGTCTCGACCGCGTACCCCTCGTGCTCGAGGTAGGTGCGTATAAGGTGCACCATTGCCCGGTCGTCCTCGATGACCAGCACGGTCTTCCCTTGCCCAGCTCCCGCATTCCTTGCCATCGTCCCCCACCTTGCCGAGTCTACCAGCGCGCCCCCCCTCCCCCTGGAGGGCTTGTGCCCTCTTTATGCAGGGTGGGAGGGGTTGGGGGAGGGGGGGACTTCGCGGTAGATGACTTTGCGTACCGGATAGCCGGCTCGTCCGGCGACGATACTCCAGCTGCAGGTCGAAGGCTGCTCTTGATACACCGGCGCCACGATGTGACCGGCTGGAGCGACCGTCCAGTATGCCTCCTCAAGCCCGCTGCGGTCGCCGTTAGATTCACAGTGCAAGACGTACTGATAGAGAATCGGCGTAGCACTGCTACCAGGGGATCGCACGTCTGCCTGGACCACCGGCGAAGGAGATACAGCGATCGTGGCGGGCGCCCCACCCGATACCAGGTGCAGCGTAATTGGAGGTGTGGTGAGGAGGGCGCGTTCACCGCCCAGACTCGCCTCTAACCGGCCGGCGCGCACCAGGGCATACTCCTGCCGCCAGAGAGAATGGCCGGGCAAGAGGGAATATCCGGCAACGCCCTTGTTGCAGAAGTAGGAGAGAAAGCGCAGCGGCACCGCTTCGAGAACCCGACCTGAATGCGTCACAGGATAGAGGCTGAAGTTATATCGATCACACCTGTCCGGTTCCTTCACCAGACCCCATGGATGGGACGAGTGGTTGTCTAGGCGCACGCGCACCGGAATCAATGCATTCCATCGATAGGCTCGCCGTGGCAGCATCAGCGTGAGCGTCATCCCCAGAGCGGTGGCGCTGGAACGCAGGTATGGATCGGATTGGGCTGTGGCAGGAGCGCGTGGATCGATCGTCGCCACGCAAAGTAGCGCGATGACTGCTGCCAGGGTTACAGCACTCAATCGAGACGCGCGGCGCAATGTTCCCATAGCCAAGCATATACGCCTCCCCTCCAGTGGAGAGGGGCGATTCTCCAGCGAAACTGTTGCCCGTCGTAGCTCCCCTCCCCCCTGGAGGGCTTGTGCCCTCTTTATGCAGGGTGGGAGGGGTTGGGGGAGGGGGGGCGGCCTTGCAGCCCGAAAGTCCTGCCGGCTACGCGACTCTCGGCCCTACTCAAGTGGCCCTCCGGCATGGTGTACTACCACTAACAGTGAAAGGGGACCGTCACATGGACACGCTGGACGCACTGCAGCTTCACCTGTGGGCGCTGCACGCAGCGCTGGCCCGGCGACACGACTCGCTCAGCAGACGTGCATCCGACGAGGCCGGACAGGACATGGTGGAATACGCGCTGCTGCTCGGCCTGCTCTCGACGGCCGCTATCGCCTTCGTGGTGCTGGTTGGCCCCCAACTGGCATCTACCTTTAGCACCATTGTGAGTTCGCTGCTGACGACGGTCGGCCAGTAAACGGTGGAACAGGCGCCTGTCGGCGCCTGCTCCACCGCGGCCGTGCCACCGCAACTGTGCAGGGTTCCTTATAAACGACAGCTCTCACGGTCTCTCCTTGCCTGTGTTGGGGGTGTATTGTGCAAATCTTCAACAAAGATGAGGATTTGCACAGGAGAAGGCGCACGAGACGTGCCATTGTCTAGGTACCGGTAACCGCAGCCTCCCCCATGCTGATCTGCTGCTTCGGCACGTCGATCGTGGCCCGGCAGCCGATTGGGAGGGTCAGGGTTGGGTCGGTGTGGCCGAAGTCCATGTCAGTGACGATGGGGAAATCATAGCGAGCCGTCCGCTCCAGGATCACCTGGTGCAGATCTGCTTTCTGTCGCTCGGTGTAGGCATAGGGGCGGCCCACCAGCAAGCCGCGCAGGCGCCGCAGCACGCCCATGTTCTCGAAGTCCTGGAGCGCGGCATCGACTCTTTCGGGCAACGGGACTTCCTCGGAGGTCTCGAAGAAGAGGATAGCGTCCGTCAGGTCGGGCCAGTAGGGCGTGCCACGCAGGTGCTGGATGGACTCCAGGCAGCCGCCCACCAGGCGACCCTCGGCTCGTCCTCCTTTGAGCCAGGTCCAACCAGGTGACGGCTGGAGCCGACGAGGCCGCGTCAAATCCAGCTTGTCCCCCCAGTCGAGGCGCTCTTCCGTCCATTGCGTCGCCGCGTTGATGAGGCCATACGGTTCCGGGACGATGAGAAGACGCTGCAAGGAGCGAACAGTGTAGGGCAAGGGAGCAGGAAACTCAGCCAGGCCGGTCATCACCGCCGGCCCCATGAAGGTCACGAGATTGGCCTGGGCGTACATGGCCCAGGCCAGCACGGTCGTATCAGACCAGCCGAGGAAGATCTTGGGGTGGCGGCGGATGAGGTCCCAGTCTAGAAACGGCAGGAGGTGATTGGAATGATCGCCGCCTGTTGCCGAGAAGATCGCCCGCACCCCAGGATCGGCGAACAACTGGTGGATATCGTCCGCCCGCTGCTCAGCCGTCCCAGAGACGTAGCCCTGGCAGCCGAAGGCGTGCGGGGAGAGCACGACCCGATACCCGAGCGACTCCAGGAACTGCACGCCACGCTGGACGCGATGTGGGAACGTGGCCGGACCACACCAGGAGGGAGTCACCACGCCAATGGTATCTCCTGGCTGGAGCGCCCGCGGTTTGATCAGAGCGGCATGCCTATCCATCGGAGGTAGGCCGGGGTAGGGACGAGTAAACGCGTCTCAACCAAATTGGATTCACTGCACCTGTAGGAATGCGGCAGGTCTTACTGCTCGACCGTCACTCCGCGCCAGAACGCGACATGGTCCTTGATCTCGGCGGCGGCATCTTTCGGCTTCGGGTAGTACCAGCCTGCATCTTTATTGACCTGGCCATCGACCACGAGGTCGTAATAGCTGGCCGTGCCCTTCCAGGGACACTCCGTGTGGTACTCGCTCGCCTGGAGATAGTCTCGTTTCACGGCGTTGGAGGGGAAATAGACGTTGCCCTCCACCGTCTCGACCTCCTCCGGCGAGGCCTCCGCGACGACCGTTCCGTTCCACAAAGCACGAGGCATAGTTCGTTTCCTTTCACCCGGTTTGGGCTGCATACTGGAATCCCATGGGTCATCCGCTCTTTCCCGCGGCAACAGGTATCCGCATAATTGTACCGGCAGGTTGCATGGTTAGCATGAACAGAGGACAATGGACCTATGAGTACCGCACTCCACCGACCGCCGCCGCCATTTGCGCCCTGGGCCGAGATCGTACCCCACACGCCGCCCATGACGGTAGACGATCTGCACGCGATTGCCGATGATGGGTGGACCTATGAACTGGTTCACGGGGTCCTGGTTCGCATGCCACTGAGTAGCTTCGGAGCATCCAGTATCGCCGCCCGTCTCCTCATACGACTCGGCTCCTATGTCGAGGAGCACGACATGGGTATGGTCACTGGCGAGCAGGGCGGCTACCGTCTCGACCCGGCCCACCCGCTCACTACTGAGGTAGCGCCCGATGTCGCCTTTGTGCGCACCCACCGCCTGCCGTCCCCAACATCGGCCGACTATTACCAGAAAGCGCCACAACTGGCCCCCGATCTCGCGGTTGAGGTGGCGTCGGAGAATCAGTTTGCGCCCGGCATGGCTGCCAAAGCCCAGCTCTACCTGGCCTTTGGGACGCGCCTGGTCTGGGTCGTCTGGACGCGCTACCAGCGCGTCGATGTCTGGCGCCCCGGGGACGACCAGCCAACCCCGTTGGGCGTGGACGATACGCTGAGTGGTGAGGATGTGGTGCCTGGCTTCACCTACCCCATCGCCCGCCTCTTTCCGTAGTCTGTCTACCCTCTAAGGGGAGTTTCGGGAGTTGAGAGGACCGTCCAGTCGCTGAGCATCGTATCCTCACGTGTGCCTTAGCGACGACGGGCAGACCTCGTGCTCCGGATCGCACCAGAGGAAACAGAATGCTGCACCGACCTTTAAGCCCCAAATACGAGTAGGACCATCAATGTGGAGTTCCCACAGCGAGTCAAAATCATCGTGGCGGATATCCTGAAGGCGCGTCTGTGCTTCAGCACAGAGAGAACCGACATCGATCGCCTTCAGGGGCGCACGGTGTCCTTGCTGCGCTTGAACCCAGGTCATCGTCTCGATCTGCCCGATCTTCTGGCAAATCTTAGCCCAGAGCTCTCCCGTGTGCCCATTCCATGACCAAGACCCTTCCCACTCCATCTCCTTAAAGCGCCAGAAGATGGCGCCCTCCTGCATCGCAGAGACGCTGCGGGCGACAGGGACTCGCTTTGGGTTGGGATCGTTCCTGCGCCCTGCCCGCTTGGCGGCCACGAACTAGTGCGCCGAGGGGTCCATGGAAAGAGCCTGATAGAACTCAAACATACTCGTCTGAGTGATCTCAGCATTGCCACGCTCCGCGGGAGCTAGCCCCTCGCGGGCCTTGATCCAGGGGTCCTCCATATGGGTTAAGTCGCTGAGCCACTGGGGGGATTTGTCCCCATAGTAGGCCAGCACAGCATCCACTGATTCCCGTTCTGATTCAGTCAAGTGCGCGGCGTTGCCATACCCCCAGGGCGGCTGGATCTTGAACATTCCCTGATGGTGCTTGTAGAGAGTGGGGCATACTGGGCCATTGGCCCACGCCTCAATCCGCTCTGAGAAAAGAGGCACTTCTTCCCAGGCGAGATGCCAGGCTTGCGAATAATAGACAAGCTTCTGAAGCTTGTAGGCAGACATTGCCCCAAGCTTCGCTAACACATACCCAGCAACGTCATCGACGGTAGCCATGCCTCTTTCCCTTCTCACTTATAGCATCATACTATAGGGTATTTGTTCCAGCGCGCTATGAGGCGCGTTCATTCCAGTACCGCTGCGTGGGCCCGTCAGAGAGAGCCTGGCCGGCGAAACGCGCCTCGATAAATGTCGGCTGCGTGATGGAGTCCGGGATGGGTGTGCGGTCGGTTTTGGCCCGTTTCCGTGCGCTGTCAAGCCAGGTCTGGACATCGACCAGGTATGCGGCGAAGCGGTCCACCTCGGTCCCACCGGATCCGTTGGCGGGGATTGTGACGACGCTGCCATCGCCCTTGGATTGCCAGTACACCGTGAGCAGATTGGCGATGGCAGCGTCCGATGCCTCCTCGCGCGGCGCATTGCGCCCACCGCCTCAGTTGTCCTCAGGGGCGTCGTCCGGCATCCTGGCCTCAGAATCCGCATCGCTGGCGATGAGACTCTTGCTGGGGACGCAGCCGGTCCACAGGCATTCGCCGCCCAGGCGCTCGCGGTCCACCAGCGCCACGCGCGCGCCAAGCGCGGCGGCGGCCGGCGCGGCGACCTGCCCGGCCGAGCCGCCGCCCACGATCACCAGGTCATAGTCATGGCGCGTCACGGGATTCACTCTCCACCTCCATGAGCCACCATCACAGGCGCCCTCATGAGGCCTCCCCGCACGCCTGGCGCAGCGCGTCCGCGACGGCCCGCGTCGTGATGCCGTGGTGCGACGCGGACCAGACGGCGCGGCCCTGGCGCAGCACGATGGCCTGCGGCGATTCATGGCGCACGCCGACCCGCTCCTCCACGACGCGGGAGACGTCGTGCGCGCGCTGCACGTCGACGAGCGGAATCTCGCCGCCCAATCGGGCCATCCGTCGGTAGGCGGCGCGGCTGATCGGACAGCCTGGATCGTGCAGGAACAGGACGACCGGCCCGCCGTGGGAACGAGCCAGCAGCGGATCGAGCGCGGCGACGTTCGCCACGAGAACGAAGCGCGTCGCCGTTTCGCCGACGCCGTCACTCCCATCCCTCCCGTCACCGGCAAAGAGGCTATCCATCGACAGGCCCATGCGCCGCGCCACGACATAGCCAAGCGCCAGCGCGACGACAACAAGCAGCGCGATACGCACCGGGTCCACAGGCCATCCTTTCCCCAATCAGGCGCGCGGCCGGCGCGCCCAATTCCTGCCCGCGCAGCGGCCATACTCTTTCAGGATGACAGATTGGATCGTCTCTCGACTGTAAGCGCGCCTACAGTCGAGAGACGAAATCGTATGCTAGTGGGCCATGCCGCATTTGAATGGGGATGAGCCAGGATCGCTGGCGAGCCACCTAGTCGGCGTTGTCGTGCTCGATCCCGTCGCTCCTTGCGCTTGCCACCCCAGGTAAACGGTGTTGGGTCCTGGTTCCAGGCGGTCACCGTGTCCTCCAACCAGGTGATGATCTCCTCCGGTGTCTGGGGATGCTGACCGGCAAGTGCTCGCCGGACGATGATTCGCTGGACGGCTTCGGCCAGATTGAGCCATGATCCCGAGAGCGGCGTATACAAGGGCATCACGCCGTGCGCGAACAGCCAGCCGACGATTGAGCAACTCAGGTGCCCGGCCAGGTTATCCCAGATGAGGATCATCCGCAAGGGGGGCAAGGGCGCACGAGGCTCGTGGCCGAGCCAGGTCTCCCACTGGGCGGCCTTCGGTCGCTCCGCCTCGGGTGTGGTCACCGGCGGCAGTCGCGCCAGCATCTCGGTCACTTCACCCTGGAGCCAGGGATGGAGGACCGTGTTAGGCGCCGTGGTCACACCTGTGGCACGGACCTCGCCGGTCGCTGGCCGAAAGAGGGTCAACAGTTTCGCCGTGCCGTTGCGCATGTACTCATGCGGTTGGCGTGCCGGATCTCCCTCGGGCTCCCAGCTCTCGCCGGGATGCGGCACGGTTTGATACGGTCCTGCCTCATCCTGATTGCACAGGACGATGCCGGCTGCTTCCGCCGTCGGGTACCCCCTGGGTGACGCCAGGTCGATCATCCCCTTTTTTGCTCCGTCTCCGGATCGGTCACCGTGACCACGCCGGTCTTGCGCTTCCGCTGGGCGGTGCCGGTTGGACACCAGCTCCTGGTCTTCTGATAGGAACTGCCCGCATCTTCCAGCACGCGTTTGATGGTGGTGGCGCCGATCCGCTCCAGCCCTTCCTTGCGCAGCCGCGTCTGCAGTAGCGACAGCGACCAGGTGGCCGTGCCGTCCGTCCGCCGCTTCGGTGTTGCTTGCGCGGTGGCAACGATCCGGGCTCGGGCAGCCGTATCATAGGTGGCCTTCCGACCCCGTCCTGGCGCGATGATGAGCGCCGCCACGCCATGCTGGTTAAAGCGCGTCACCAGATTGGCCACCGCCGTCCCGCTCTGCAGTCCGGCCTGCCGTGCTGCCTGGGAGAACCCCGCTCCCTGCGCCACCGCGAGGAGCGCTGTGGCGCGTCGTACCCGATCCAGCCGTTCGCTGCTGGCCCGCACCATCCGGTCCAGTGCGACCCGTTCCTCGTCCGTCACCGCACGCAAAACTTCTTTCTGTGCTGCTGCCATCGTTGCTCTCCCTTCCTCCACCACAGCGTAGGACGCCAGCATCCTTCATTGCAAGGTATTTTCGGCATGACCCACTAGCGCCTTTGCTGGTAGTCGCCATCTTTGACTTTTCGACCAACACGCTCAGCCAGCTCACAGACGCAGGTTGATCGGCTAGCATGAACAGAGGACAATGGAGCTATGAGTACTGCACTCCACCGATCGCCGCCGCCCCTGGCGCCGTGGGCCGAGATCGTGCCCCACATGCCATCGATGACGGTGGACGATCTGCACGCTATCCCGGATGATGGGTGGACCTATGAACTGGTTAACGGGGTACTCGTTCGCATGCCACTGAGCAGCGGCGGCGCGTCGAGTATCGGCTCCCGTCTCCTCATTCGACTCGGCGCCTATGTCGAGGACCACGGCTTGGGTATCGTCACCGGCGAGCAGGGCGGCTACCGCCTCGACCCGGCTCACCCCCGCGACACGGAGGTCGCCCCGGATGTGGGCTTCGTCCGCGCGGAGCGTGTGCCGGCTCCCGATTCGTCCGACTACTACAACGCATGGCCACTGGCCCCCGATCTCGCGGTTGAGGTGACCTCGGAGAACCAGTTTGCGCCCGGCATGAGTGCAAAGGCCCAGCTCTACCTGGCCTTTGGAACGCGTCTGGTCTGGGCCGTCTGGCCGCGCTACCAGCGCGTCGATGTCTGGCGCCCTGGCGACGACCAGCCAACCCCGCTGGGCATGGACGATACCCTGAGCGGTGAGGATGTGGTGCCCGGCTTCACCTACCCGATCGCCCGCCTCTTTCCGTAGCCTCTCTCTCCTGTGCGGGGAGTATTGGAAAGTCCGGAGTCGACAGGACCCTCCGGTCGCTGAGAATCGTCATCGCCTGGTAGCCGGCGCCGATTAGTTGGGCGGTCCACGCCGGGCCGGCCTCACCCATGGCGAACGCAGCCGTGGCATAGGCATCCGCCGTGGCCAGGTCGGGCCCCACAATCGTTACCGATAACGCGCCTACCGGGAGGTCGCCGCTGTGGGGATCGACGATATGGCCGCCACGCGCGTAGGCGCCGGAGGTCGCGATGGCCAGATCGGTGGCCTGCACCACCGCTGCCACCTGGTCGCGCTCAATCGGGTGCAGGATGCCGATGCGCCAGTAGGGCTGGGGCAGTGCGCCGCCGCGCACCCGGACGTCGCCGCCGGCGTTAATGCAGTAGTTGCGCGCGCCGGCGGCATCCAGTAGGCGCGCGGCGCGATCGACCGACCATCCCTTGACCAGGCCGGACGGCTCGATGGACCAGGGAGAGCAGCCGGGAACGCGGGCGCCGACCTCGCTATACGCGAAGGCGGCTCGCGCGTCGAAATAGCCGTTGGTGGCAAAACGCAACTGCTCGCATCGTTCGAGCACGGCACGGACATCCTCATGCGCTTCGCTCAGCGTCAGCTCACCCCGGTTCAGCCGGCTTATCTGGCTACCGGCGGTATACGTACTGAAGGTCGCGTCCACCCAGCGGAACCAGTCGAAGGCCCGATCGAGTGCGCTGGGATCAAGGTGTGGGTCTCGCACGTCGATCCCAATCGGCATGCCCATGATGTGCTCAACTCGGTCCATTCCTGGTCCTACTTGGGAGGTGGTCATTGGGAAGTGGTCATAGAGATCGCCTACTTCAGCGGTGCAAGGGTGAATACGTGATTCAGTACGCTCGAGACCAGACCAAGGCTCACCATCACGTGTGCCAGCAGGGTGCCGACGTGCTTCTTGCTGGTAAAGTGCAACGCCGCCATCAGGGCTGGCTTGCCGTTGTACCGAGTCGGCTTGAGCACGATGGTCTGCAGGACGTGGCCGCTCTCGCGAACGACGATGGTTCCCGATGTAAGGAGCGAACTGGCGTGCGTGGTCTGATAGAGCACCACGATGGTGCCCTTCTCCCCAACCTTGAGCGTATCGGTCATCTGGAGCCTTCCCTTAACGCTGTGCAGCAACACAACCTGCTGGATTGTCACGGTTGGCTGCGCGGGCTCTGGCGTCGCGGTGGCAGTGGCGGCGGCGGTGGCAGCGACCGTGGGGAGCGGTGGAGCAGCCGGCGCCGGTATGGAAAGCGTTTTCAGTGCGGATACAAACGGCGCGCCGTTACACGAGCCCCATCCTGTCGCGAAGTCCCACCCGACGGTGGCAGGGTAATACAGATTACTGCCCTGGACCACGTCGTGGTACGGCCCCACGGAAAAGGTCGATGCACGCTGCCCGAGCTGGTAGAGAAGCGGGTTCAGAAACCCTACGCGCCGTCCCAACGCCTGATTGACCAGCGCCGCGAAGCCGCCCCAGAGTGGCGACGCCGCGCTGGTCCCGCCGCCAACACTCCAGGACGGAGTGTCGTGGGCGTTGACGGTGTAGACGGCGTAGCCGGTGCGGGGGTCGGCATTCGCGGCCACATCGGGCACCTGGCGCATGCCGTTGCTGTACTGATTGCTTACCCCAGGACCTGTCTGGTAGCTCGGCCTGGAAAACGCCAAACTCAGCCCACCCCCGCTTCCAACAGGTGTGCTCGGATCGGAACCATCCGACCATGCGGTCTCGGCGAGATACTGTGAGCCGCTGGCGGTGAGTGTGGTTCCACCCACGCCGGTAACCCATGGATCGGACGCGGGATAATCTACCGCCGGCGTGGTACTGCTGGTGGGACCACTTCCCGCGCCGTCGAACGCCCCGCTATCGCCGGAGGCCGCAAAAAACGTCTGCCCCTGGGCGGCCCCTTCCTGCAGCGCCTGGTGAATTGCACTCAGGTCCGCGGCGGAGAAGAACGATTCCGTGTCGCCCCAACTTGTGGTTACCACCTGGGCGCGGTTATCGCTCACGATGCGGTTGTAGAGGGCCACCGCCGCTTGATTGCTGTTGGGAGCTTCGTACAGCAGAATGGCCGCTCGCGGCGCAACGCCCTGTACGACTTCGATATCGGCTTCGGTTTCACCCTGTCCGTTTTGCGCGCCGAGCAGCCCGCCGGTAGCCCGGCCGTCGCTCACCCCGATCCGGGTTATGTCTCCCGACAGGTTGAACTGCTGATCGAACACCGCCAGGTCGCTCGCGGAGTAGTCGGCGAACGAAGCGATAGCCACGGTCTGACCCGTTCCGTCGATTCCCTGCGTTCGCAAGGAATCGAGGCCGTAGAGGTGAGCTAGATCGGCAGGCGCGTAGCCGCGGGGAGCAGCAGTTTGGTGCGGGTGCAGTGCGGCCGGATGCTGCCACTCTGCCGTGTTGAGGCCGGATACGGCCAGTACATCCGATGCCAGCGCTGCGGGTAGGCGCAGCGACCGTGTATTGGCCATGAAGCGACGGCCATTCTGGCGGAAGGTATAGAGTGATGGCGCGAAGGCGTGCTGTAGAGCGGACACGTTGCCGCGCACCGACAGTAGCAGCCCATTGCTCGACGTTCCCAGCACGCGCAGTCCCTGGCTTTTCAGCCAGTTGGCCGTGTGGGCACGCGTGGCGACGGCCGGCGCAAACTGACGGACAAACTCCGCGGTGGTCAGAAAGTGCCGGTACGACGGTGAGACCGGATTGTATACACCGGCCAGGAAACGATTCAGGGCTACCTGATTGCGCACTCGAAGCGTAACAGTGAAATCGACCTGTGTCCCCGTCGGCACAGCCTGTAGACGCTGTGTCTGGCGCAAAACCGGGGGCGCCGAGCCGGCCAGCATGACCCACCGAGGGGTCCCGGAAAACGACTTTTCGGCCGAGGCGAACGCGGACACAGAAGGGCGCTCAGCGGTGGTGGAGGCAAACACTACGGCCATGCAGACCCCAAGAAGTGCAAAGTGACCCCGGAATTGGACGATGCGTGCGTGGTACATACCTGTTCTTTCAGATGAGGTGGGAGCGAAAGGCTCCTGGAATGGTCGGGCGACGCTCAGTGCTGGCGATGTCCGGTGCTTCAGGGACACTTTGAGTGTCACATATATAAGGAAGGGCAGAGCGGGTCCGGGCGATGACCCGGACCCGCTCCGCGGGAAGATGGGGGACGACGAGAAGCATGCCGACCGAGACGCAGGCCACCTGCGGCTAGTGACCGCCGAGCCCGCTGGGACGGATTGAAACCCGAGTCGCAGTGAGGGTGGCGCCGCCGTTGCTCAGCGTGCCCTCGGCGATCAGGTATTCACCGGCTGTGATGGAGGGCTTGGTGGTGCTGGAGGCACTGTCGTGGCCGGCGTCGTAGGTGGTAGCGCTGGTGAGCACCACCGACGTTACCGCCGCGTCCTCGTTGCTGCCCGCTTGATCGGCGTCGGCTTTGAGCGAAATTGTATCGCCGTTGACGGCGGTGACCATCCCATCAGCATGGGGGCCGGACATGTGGCCGGGTCCGCCAGGCCCGTGGCCACCGGCGTCAACCGAGACCAGGGTGGCGGAGAGCGTCTTGCCATCGGAGCTTACCGTGCCTTCGGCGACAATGTGCTGGCCAACCGTGAAGGCCAGCCGGGTAGCGGTGGCCGCGGCGTCATGACCCGCGGCGTATTTAGTGGCGCTGGTCAGATTGATGGTGGTCACGCCTGTGTATTCGTTGCTGCCGGCTCGATTAGCATCCGGCGTCACGGTGATTGAATCGCCATTGATCGCGGCTATCTGACCGTCGGCGTGGGCGCCGGCGGGCTGGTTGGCGACGTTGGTGCGGAGGGAGTGGGTGTGCGTGCCGCCGGCCGCGAAGCTGGGGCTGACGCCGGCAATCTGGCCGATGACATACCCGGTTCCCAGGGTTCCCGCGGCGAGCAGGGTGGTGGCGATGAGCGGTTTGTTCAAGCTGTATCTCCTTGGAATAGTGCTCCCCGGCACACTGTGATGCCAGGGGCGTGGTGTGTGGTCGCTGCGGTCGGCATGTCCTCGGTCGGTGGCCTCACTTACGACGTTACCGATGCCAGATGAGGGTTTCCTGGCAGTAGGATGACCTTTTGATGACGGGAAGTTGGGAAATTCCTGAGCGCGGGCCGCTGTCATCCGCTCGTCATCTCCACGCTCTACCATGGAACTGAAACACCACGACCAGACGCGAGCGATACAATGCCAGCAGGACTCCGGAGGGAAGACACATGCGACTACTCGTCGTCGAGGACGACCGTTCCCTGGCGGAGGCGCTCCGGCGGGGATTGAGCCAGGAAGGACATGTGGTCGATATCGTCCACGATGGCGCCGAGGGGCTGGAGCTGGCCGAGAGTGGCTTGCACGATGCCGTGATCCTCGACGGCATGCTGCCTGGGCTGGACGGCATGGCGGTGGTCCGGCAGTTACGTGAGGATGATGTGTCGGTGCCCGTGCTCATGCTCACGGCTCGTGATGCCCTCTCCGATCGGTTAAGCGGTTTCAACGCCGGCGCCGACGACTACCTCACCAAGCCGTTCGCCTTCGAGGAGCTGCTGGCCCGCCTCCGCTCGCTGACGCGCCGTGCAGGCACGCTGATCGAGAACGAGCAACTGGTGGTGGGGGATCTGGTTATGGATACCCGTGCCCGCGAGGTGACTCGCGGCGGCAAAGGCATCGATCTCCCGCCACGCGAGTACGCGCTGCTGGAATACCTGATGCGACATCCAGGACAGGCGCTGAGCCGGACCATGATCCTGGAACGGGTGTGGGAGTACGGCTTCGATTCCTTCGCCAACGTGGTCGATGCGACTATCCTGCGCCTCAGACGGGCCATCGATGAAGGATACGAGACCCCGCTCATTCACACCGTGCGCGGCGTCGGGTACAGGATCAAGGCGTAGTGGCGCCTACCATCTGGTCCCGGGTCACACAGGGAATCATCGGCACATCGGCGTCCCGTGGGGATGGCCTGCGACGGGTTACGCTGCGTCTGGCGGCGCAAACCGTCGGCCTGCTGCTGGTCATGCTGCTGGTGCTCGAGGTCGTGGTCTATCTCATCACACAGCAGGCGCTGCTGGGCTCGCTGCAAGATACCCTCAAAAACCGTTCCGTCCAACTCGATCCGACCGTGTGCCACGCATTGCAGCTGCCCTGTGCGGGGCAAACGCCCTCGGGGCCATTGGGCGGATCAAGTGGTCGCCCAGAGGGAGCGTCCGGGCAGGGTGGGTTCCCGCCGCGCGGGTCCTTTGGGTCCGGGCCCTCCCGAGCTGATCTCACCCCGAGCGATGCCTCCTCGATCTATCTAGACCAACACCTCCATGTCATCCATTCCGATGGCGTGCTCGGACTTGTTGTCCTGGATCCTGCGGCGGCCCGTCAAGCGTTGAGCACCAAACAGGCGCAGTGTTGCAGCGTCGGTCACTACCAGAAGGAGAACTACCTGGTATACACCGCCCCCATCGTGGACCGTGGCAGGGTCGCCGGCGTGGTCCAGGCCAGCATCTCGGAGCATCAGTACGACCACACGATAGAGGCGCTGCTGAATGCCTTGCTGGTCGTCGCCCTGTTGGGATTGCTGGTTTCCGCCGGCATCAGCGCGGTGCTGGTGCAGAGAGCACTCAAACCCATTCGGATCGCAGTCCAGCGCCAGCGCGATTTCGTGGCGGATGCGGCGCACGAATTGCGCACCCCGCTGGCTATTCAGCGCACGGTGGGAGAGGTCGGGCTGGCCGGCGACGCCGCCGGCAATCATGAGGCGACGGTGGAGCAGATGCTGGCCGAGAACAAGCACCTGACCCGATTGGTCGACGATCTGTCCTTGCTGTGGCTCGCGCCGATAGCCAGGCGGTGTCCATCATGCCTGCTCGCATGAATCTCTCTTCCCTGGTCCAGGACACCACCTCCGAGTTGGAGCCGCTGGCCGAAGAACGTGGGATGCGCCTGGCCGCCGACGTGGGCGCCAACGTGTGGGTGCTGGGCGATGTGATGCGACTGCGTCAACTGCTCCTGGTCTTGCTCGACAATGCTTTCAAGTACTCGCCACCCGGAGGAAGCGTCGAGGTCCGTTTGCAGACCAGTGGCGGCCGCGCTCAGCTCCAGGTCAGAGACTCCGGCCCAGGGATCGACCCCGCCGACCTGCCGCGCATCTTCGACCGCTTCTACCGCGCCGATAAGGCTCGGACGGGAGAGGGAAGCGGCTTGGGCCTGGCGATTGCCCGCTGGATCGTGGAAGCGCACGGCGGCCAGCTCCATGCCGGCAACGCCACACCGCACGGCGCCATGCTGACCGCCACCCTCCCCGTCACCCGCCCGGCAGGATCGTCGTGATTCGCCGCACTCTCACACCCACAGACCAAGGGCAAAGAGGACGCCGAAGAGGAGATTGAGCTGCCCGGTGTGCTTGAGCATCAGGTTCAGGGCCGGCCCTTCGCCGGCCGCCACTCCCCGCACACTCCTAACGGCGAGGGGCAGGGTGAGCCAGGGGAGCAAGACCAGCGGGGAGCGGTGCAAGGCGAGCCAGATGACCGGCAGTATAAGGTAGGCGCCCAGCACCATCGTCGCGTACTGGAGCCGGGTTACTCGCCGTCCGGCTCGCACCGCCAGGGTCATCTTACCGACCAGCCGGTCCGTGTCGATATCGCGCAGATTGTTGACAACCAGAATGGCCGTGACGAGTAGACCAACGGAGATGCCGGCCAGGACGGGAGTCGGGCCCACGCTCGGCGTCTGCAGGTACGCGCTGCCGATCACCCCGGCCAGGCCGAAGAAGGCGAAGGTGAAGAGGTCGCCCAGACCGTGATACCCCACCGGCCAGGGGCCGCCGGTGTACAGGACCCCACTGGCGATCGAGAGGACGCCAATGACCAGAATAACCCAGCCGCCGACCCAGATCAGGTAGAGCCCAAGCAGCGCGGCGCCGCCGAAGGCGACGGCGGCGCCGAGCAGGGCCGCATGCGGGGAAACCGCCCCACTCAGGACGAGCCGCCGCGGCCCCAATCGGTCGGGGCTGTCGGCGCCGGATTGGTAATCGAAGGCGTCGTTGGCGAAGTTGGTCCCAATCTGGATCAGCATGGCGGCCAGGAGCGCGGCGACGAAGGCGAGCGGACGCTCGAGGTGCAGCGGGCGAGCAGCTGCCGTGCCGACCAGGACCGAGACGACGGAGGCGGACAGGGAAGCGAGGCGCACGCCTGCCCACCAAGCCCGAAATCGAGAGACTTGGGAGGAAGTGGGTGTGGCGGCGCCGTCTGATGGCGTCTCCCGGCTCTGAATGCGATGTGGCCCGCCGGGTGGCTCCCCCGCAGCTGGGGAATCTCCCGATCGGGCACCCTTTGAAGGAGGTGAGAGAAAGCCCATCTACGGGATCGTCGGATACCGCGAGAAATCTGTCACGTTGGCCCCAAGCATCTCCTAGTGTAAGCGTAGCAGTCGCCCCCCCTTCGTAACGTCCCAGCTCGCCCCCAATTCTTAACGCCGAGCTGGCCCACTCCCGCTGGGAGCCTGGCCCCACGACAGCCTGTACCGGCCACTGGCCCGACAACAGGTTGGTGAGGTGAGTCCGCACCGGTTCGCCGCCCGGGCACGATCCGCCGTACATTGACACCGTAGAATCGGTCTTCAGACCAATACGGTTGACTTAAGAGCATCGCGGATTCCCCGCCAAGGGGCGTCACACGCGCCTCCGTCTTGCACCGGCATCACATGGGAGGCCGAATACTCACTCGCACAGCCGGAAGTGCTGGCCTGCGGGCCAGTCCCCCCGCGCCGTTGGGCGGGACAGGCGGCCAGGACGGCCGGGCTACCGGACGGAGACGGCACGAGGGTGGGCCTACCGGTCGGTCGTACTCGGTCGATAGCGGCGGGTAGCCCGTCCGCTTGCCGGCGGGATCGGCCCGCAGGCCGACACCATGGTTTCGTTCGGCGAGGACGTCCGGGTTACGGGCACAGTGGCATACATCGGCTTAAGAGCATCGCGGATACCTCGCCAAGGGGCGTCACACGCGGACAGCCGTCGTGCACTGGCATTACCGTGGGAGGACACACGATGTGCTGGCCTGCGGGCCAGTCCAGCCAGGACGGCCGGGCTACAGGCGCCGTGACATACGTCGCCAGTCCGGCTCAGACGGCCGGGCTACAGACCGGTCCAGCCTACGGCGGCCTGAAAGCCGCTTATGTCAACCGTCGTGATCATCAGCCCCTGAGTCTCGACTTTGCCGATCATCATCCCGAAGTAGCGAACATCCTCCACACCTTGATCCCTTGGAACTGCTGGTGGTGCGCATGTGCCTTAGCTCAACCACCATATCATGGTCGCATGGTCACGGATTGATTGATTCTTTGGTATGTTCCTGATAAGCCAAACAATGCCCCAACCGTGGGGACCTGGCCCGAGCATCGGCGGTGTGCATGCCATGTGCCGCCCGGACCACAGTGTAGAAGCAGACAAGAGAAGGAGAGAGCATGAAATTGAGATGACGATTCGCGTTCAGAGCGGTAGCGGTACTGGCCCTGGCCGGCGGCGCCGTGGTCGCGGCGCCGGCCGTGCTGCACGATCAGGTGCTGGCCACCAGCAGCCATCAGACGGCAACCTCATCGGCGCCAATCATTGTGCAGCTCCCCGCGAGCAACGACACGAACGGTGGCAGCACCTCCGCGGTCGACGCGAACACGCCCGCGTATGCAATTTCCTCGTACAGCTTCGGCGTGGAGAATCCCGCCACCATCAGTTCCACAGGTGGCACCAGCAGTGGCAGGGCGAAGTTCGATAACTTCACCATTACGGAGCCGGTCGGCACGTATTCGATTCAGTACTTCAATTCGCTCACCTCCGGGGGGCACTACAACCAGATTGCCATTAACGTGCGAAGGACCTTCAACGGAACTCCGACCACGTACCTTACCTACTTGCTCGGCACGGTGTACATCACCAGGCAGGAGCAGTCCGACACCTCTGGTAGCAATGGCGGGCCAACCGAGACGATCAGCATGACCTATGGATCGATCAACCTGTCGTACCGCGTCCAGAACCCGGATGGCTCCTTCCAGCAGCCCACCTCCCAGTGCTTCAGCGAGATCCTAAACAATTCCTCGTGTCCGTAAGCCGGCCGGGAAGGAGAGCTGCGACATGAGAACTTCATCATGAAGCGATTCACTCCCTTTGCCGCCTGCTGCGGCGCCGCCCTGCTGCTGGGCGGAGCCTTCGGGATGGTTCGTCCCACCCTGACCTCCAGTCAGACGGTTGGGCCATCGATCAGCAATACGGGCGCCTGTGGCAACACCAACATCTACCTTGAGATTCCGCAGCTGAACCTCGACGACGCCCATCACAGCTCGCTGGAGGTCCGGTCCGTTGCCTACGGCTTTCAAAACTCCACCGCATTCGGTTCGGGAACCGGCGGTAGTGGCGCTGGCGCTGGCAAAGCCACGTTCGAAGACCTGGTCATTGGACGACCGGTTGACGTGCATAGTCTCCAGGTGTTTCAGTACCTGGTGTCGCAGACCAGCTTCGACCAGGTGATCGTCGAGTACAAGGGAACCACGTCCAGCGGCACGTCGGTGACCTGTGAGACCGCCGACTTCAAGCTGGTGTACGCGGTCAAGCAGGCGCACGACTCGGGGGACGAAGGGCCCGCGGAAACGCTGAACCTGATCTACGGCGGCGCCGAGCTGAAGGTGTATAGCAATCCAACCGCGGCCCGCGTCTCGGCCTTCGTCGCCCATCGTCTGGGCCATCGGGTCGCCTTCACCTGGCGGCTGGCACACGCCTCGCAGGTCGCGGGCTTCGATCTGTACGCCGGCCGGCACCGGGTCAACAGTCACCTGATCCCCGTGCATCCCGCGGCGACGTATCACTACTCGACCCGCTGGAGCGGCCACGGGGCGTACAGCCTCCATGTGCTGCTGACCAGCGGCGCGCACCTGGTGGTGCCGGCGCAGTAGGTCGGACACACGGTCCACACAAGGCAGCGAGGGCGGGTCCGGTTGGACCCGCCCTCGCTGCATGTAGTTCAGCTACTTCGCTCTGCGCCTTCACAATCAGTCGAAACAGTGCTATCATGCCTTACCTATGCATAGATGCCTTACAACTGGAGAGCAGATGATGAAAGAGATTGTCTCGACCGTCACGAGCAAGGGCCAGGTGACAATTCCCGCTGAAGTACGGAGACACCTGGGCGTCGCGCAGGGCGACAAGCTGTCGTTCGTCATCAGCGATGGAGGGGAAGTAGCACTGAAGACGCCGCAATATCCCACGGTTGCCTCGCTCCGCAGCACGCCGGTAACGCTTGCTGAGGACCTCACCTTCAATGAAATGGCGGAGATCGCCTATGAGGATCGACTGGTCGAGAAGTACCAACCGAAGGTATGACGCATCCCTGCTGTGACACGAGCATCATCATTCGACTGATTACCGGTGATGATGCCGCCAAGCAAGCTCGCGCCAGTGCCTTGTTTGAACAGCTGGAGCAGCGCATCCTCTCCCTGGCCGCCCCGGACACCGTTATTGCGGATGCCGTCTTTGTTCTGACCTCCAGGAGACTGTATAACCTGCCACGAGCGGAAGTTGCAGCGAAGCTCACCACCCTAGTCAGGCTTGCCAACTTCCACGTGGAGAACCGCGACGCAGTCTTACGAGCGCTGAATCTATTCGGTGCTACCAGCCACCTGGACTTCGGAGACACACTGATCATCGCTCAGATGCAGCAGAGTGGTGAACAGACAGTGTATTCCTACGATATCGACTTTGATGAAATTCCAGGCGTAACTCGACGGGAACCCTAGTGTGTCATCGCCACACACAGGCTCAAACACAACGAAATAGCAAGAAGGCGGGTCCCCAGGGACCCGCCTTCATCGTTGGTGCGTACGTGTCTTAGACGCGAGCACGATCGCCGGACATCATATGCAGAATCGCCAGCAGAATGCAGGCACCGATAAAGGCCACGATGATCGAGCCGATGATGCCGTAGCTCTTGCTACCCAGCAGCGCATGCACGATGAAGCCGCCGATCAAGGCGCCGATGATGCCCACCACGATGTCGCCGACGATACCAAAGCCGCCGCCGCTCATCACGCGCCCTGCCAGAGCACCCGCGATTCCGCCGACGATCACCCAGAAAATGATGGTACCTACCGACAACGTCGCCGCTACTACCAACTCACCCATTGGTCAACCTCCCTATGCTGAAGCTTGTTTGGTGTACTCACGCCGGCCATCGGGCCGGCTCACCTCTCTATAAAGCAAAAAGTGTGCCGCGCCCCCCCCCCTCCCCCTAAACAAGGGGTGGTACGGTGTTTGACATTACGGAACTCCAGGATGAATGGTGATGCTGAGGACATACGGGGGCTCAGGCCAGGGCTCGGGAACCAACCAGAGGCAGCGCCAGCGGGTACCAC
>JAABUJ010000415.1_pt1 | contig 85230 bp, 72 predicted proteins | sample 5559131 | NCBI WGS metagenome assembly JAABUJ01 (sample SAMN10711875, study PRJNA513366) | rock metagenome | isolation source: Antarctica rocks | place: Antarctica: Victoria Land, Mt New Zealand nord | collected 2016-01-07 | reverse complement strand
ACTGCCGGCGGACACCTACGCGTGGCTGAACAGTGCCAGCCACCGCGGGTACACCGGTCTGCCCCCCGACGTCGTCGAGCGACTCAGGTCGCTCGTGCCCGAAACCGTTCGGGGCCAGGGGACGGCTCGGTTCCTGGCCGCCGCCCAGACCTGGCTGGGCGAACACCCGGACCTGACGATGGCCGACCTCCGTGCCCGGGACACCACCATGCTCGGTGGCCAGGACTATGCCCTGGGGGCAGCCGCCCGCATCTACCGATCCCGGGCCGCCGGCGACCCCAACAGAGCATCGCTCTCTAAAGCCGAGAGGGCCGACCTCGAACGGCTGCCCGGGTGGACGTGGATCCCGCCCCGATCCCGGCGGTCAGCCCCCAGCGCGGACACCCGTGCGCAGCTTCCGTCGCGACACACCTGACACCTCAGCCCGGGGCGATCGGCGCCGGCCCTGGTAGCGCGCCACGGTCACTGTTCGATCCGGTTGAGAGTCCCGCTCGCCCAGGCGGCGAGGATCTGCTGTTTGTCGATGTCACGGCGGAACAGCTGGTCGATCATCTGCCGGGTAGGCGCGGTCCGGTGGATCCAGCCGCTGTCTTCCGGGTCGGGGTAGTCGAGATCGGCCCGGGTCACCCGCTCGTCCAGGTGAGTTCCCGCGGCGTTTCCGAGGGCACGTTCGGCGTTGGGGGCCTCTACGGGGGTGTCGTGGTGCAGCGCGAACGCGGCCATCGCCAGCGACATCTTGATCTGGACCTGGACTCGGCCGGGTTCCGCGGTGGAGTCCCACAGCCGGAACTCCAGGCGGGACTGGCCCGGCGCCGTGTCGGTGGTGGTCTGGACGTGGCCGAAGTTGATGGTGCGGTGTCGGGCCCCGCGTAGCCGGGACAGCCAGGCCTCATCCGCTCGGACGGGCGTGACCTGGTGGGGGTAGCTGCCGTAGTCGCGGTCCCGCTGGGAGTCCGGGACGGCTGCGAGCTGGTGGAGTTCGTCGGTGTAGCGCCTGCTCAGCCGGATCAGCTGCGCGGCGGCGACCGGGTTGGCGCCGTAGCCGGTGGCGTCGACGTGGACATGGGATCCGCCGCCGCCCTGCTGCTCGCCGGCGTCGACCCGGATGGCGGTGCACGCGGTGCTCAGATCCGCCCACACGTCCGGGCGGTCCTCCAGCGGCGGGGAGACGACCTCACCGGCGACGGTCGAGTCCAGCTCGACGGCCCACTGCTGCCAGCCGGTGCTGGCTGAGCTGTGGTACGGCACGGCACCACGGACCATGGTCAGCCCGCCTCGGTGCAGCCGCGCGGCGACCGCATCGGCGGTCAACCCGGACCGGCCGCCCCGGTCGTCCTCGTCGTCGTAGCCGCCGTCTTCGTCCTCGCCGCCGTAGCCACGGTCGTCGTCCTCGCCGGAGTAGCCCCGGTCGTCGGCCTCATCGTCGGTGAACTCCAGCTCGACGCCGAAGGTCCGGCCCTGCCCGAAGCCGTACACGGCGTCATGGGCGAGCAGGGGGACGGGGTCGGCCGGGTGCTCGGTGGCGTAGTGGTTGACCATCCGCAGATCCGCGGCGAACGCTGCCGGGTTGGCGGCGTAGTGCACGGTCGAGATGTCCGGGGCACACCAGCGGCCGGTGAGCTGCTCCACGCTCGCCGCGGCGGCGGGTGTGCGCTGGCCGGCGGCGGGGTCGGTGATCGGCTGGTCCCACACGCGACCGGCCAATGGGCGTGGACGGTAGCCCTCGGCGAGGATCACGGTCGCTGCGGTGATGTGAGAGCACCGCTTCTCCGGGTCGTCTTCGGGATGGTCGGCGTAGCAGGAGCAGGCCAGGCCGGCGGGATCGACTGCTGGCGGTGCGACCGCGGTGGGCCCGGGCTGCAGGTGCGCGCGTCCGCTGACGAAACCGAGCCGGCTCAGCTGGCCGTCATCCGGGTACACCGCCCACCACGGGGGCAGCGGGGCACCGGGCAGCGCCGGCGGGACGGCAGTGAGCTCACCGTGCACCTGGACGGAGAGCTCGCCGTGCTCAGCCAGGGCCGCCACGGCCGGGTCGGGGTCCGGCCCGACCAGCCACCCACCACGGCCGGTCAGGACTGTCGTCGGGGTACCGGGCGCTACCCCGACGACCGGGGCGGTGTCGGGGTCGGAGGTGCCGCCGACGCCGGGGCGGCCGGCGCGGGGGTCGTTGGGCGCCGGACCGGTGCCCGGCGGGCAGCGGTGCGTCTGCTCCCCGACCCACTGCCCGCAGTCCGGGCAGTGACCTGCGGTTCCTGGTGGGCCAGCGCCGTCCGGGCTGGGCTGGCTGTTCTGGTGATGGGTGGGGTCGCGCAGCAGTTGGTCCAGGGCGGCGTCGCGGATGTCGGGGACCGCGCCGACCAGGTCCGAGCCGAGGTCGGCGGGGACCCGGCCGAAACGCCACTGGCGGCCGTCGGTGAGGTGGACCTCGGCACGGCCGGACTGCTCGTCGTAGCCGGCCGCGTTGACCCCGTACCGGCCGACCGGCTGGGGGCGGACGACCACCGGGGGCGGTGGTGCCGGCGCCGGGTCGGCGGCGAGGACTGCCAGCGCATGTCGGGTCGCCGGGTCGGCCGGTAACCCGGCCAGCTCGGCCTTCTCCAGCGGGGTCGCGCGACGTTGCCGCCCGCCGGGGGCCTGTGCGCGCAGCGCTGTGAACCGTTCCACGACAGCGGCGACGGGCTGACCGGTGGCGGCGGCGTGGTCACTTAGGCGGGTCCGGAGGCGGTGGGCGTTGCCGGCGGCGGCGAACCTGACCAGCGAGGTCGCGTACACCAGGTCATCGGCCAGGTCCTCGGGTGTCGCGACGGACTCGACCTTGCCGAGCAGGGTCTGCTTGCGGGTCTCGCTCAGGCGGGGATGGGCGCGAACCTGCGCGGCCAACTGCGTCACCACGGCGTGCTGGTCGACGTCACGCAGCCGGCTGGAGTCCCCGCCGGCCCGGCCGGTCCACTGGTGGCGCAGCCGGTGCATCACGGACTGGACCTGCGCGTCGTCCAACCCGGTCTCCACCTTGGCCAGCGCGATGCTGACCGACCCGAGCTTGCTCTGCCGGCACACCACCGCCCTAGCCGCCCACCGCGGAGTGAGCGCCGCTCACACGGAGCTGACGAGGGTGAGGTAGCCGGCCGCGTCCAGGCTCGGCAGGTAGGTCGCCTCCCGGGCAGGTCGCAGCATCAGGACCGGCCCGGCGGGGCCGCGCGGACCGGCGGTGGTCGCGTACACCGCGGGGATCGCCGTGTACGGGGCCACCAGTTGGTCCACCATCACGAACGGCACCGGGGCGTCCCAGACCATCTGGTCGACGGGCAGCTGGTCCGGTGCCGCGGTGAGCAGCTCGATCTCCTGCTGCGTCAGGGTCTCCGCGTGGTCGGCGAGCAACTCCAACCCGAGCTGCCGGTGGACCCCGACGGCGTGGCGCAGGCGGGCGGTCGCCCGCTCGTCCGGAGTCAGCCGGCTGTAGCCGGGGATTACCGCATCCAGAACCGCGGCGTTGGTGGTACCGAACACGGCTTCCCCGGGCCGCAGGAGGGCCCCGGCGACCGAGTGCACATAGCGGTTGCCGTCCGGGGTCAGCGGCCACTGCGCTGTCCCGCCGTGGTCTCGACCGAGCTCGGCCAGCCGGACGGTCACCTGCCAACCGTCGGCGGCGAGGTTCCGGGCCCGACCCAGCCCTCGGCTGTGCCGCAGTCCGATCGTTGCGTGCTGGTCACCGGGTGGCGGCTGGACTGGGGGCATCGGTGCTCTCCTGGTTGGCTCGTGCTCTGACGTGCGACGTGGGCATCCCGAGGGTGGACGCAGGACTGCGACCCCGGTGCACTTGATCGCCGCAACAGGCGGCTCCGCGACGCGGACGGACACCCCAGAACAGGCCCGCGGGGTGGCCGATTCGTGACAGCAGCCCCGGAGAGGTTCGCCGGGCCCGGTCGAACACCCGAGCCGGCGACCCGATGAGCTCAGCGAGCTGCTCGACGAGGGAATGCGGACGGGCCGGCCAGCTGCTCACCCGCCGCGCGGTCGCGAAGCGTCACCTACGAGGGCTGCAACGACTCTCCGACGGCGGGACCGCGTAGCCGCTCGTCAGCGGTCGTGTGCGGGGGCGCCATCCACGCGTCGGGGGGTCCCTCGTGCCACCTGCTCAGATGGTCGGCCAGTTGTGCATGGGCGTGCTGTCACGAACAGCCAGTCGGGACGCCCGTTCTGATGGTGAGCAGCCGCCCGCCGGAAGGACCGTCATGCCCCAGCCCTGTGTCGTGGTTGATGTGAGTTGACCCGCTTGGCGTTCACCCACGACCAGCTCGACCTGGCGTGGGCCGACCTCAGTCCGCGCCGGCTCCGCACTCGCCCGATCCACGTCCTCCTGTCCAACCCGGCGATGCCCGTGATCGGCCATCGCCGCCCACCTGCGCTGCCGGCCTCCGCCCTCGAAGCCGCCGCCGATCTCGTGGCCGCCCTGGCGGCTGCTCCACTGGCCGCGTTCAACCCCGACCCGGCCACGCACGGCATCGAGCGGCTGCTCCAGCTCGCGGGTCGACCGTCCGGTCTGCCTGCAGTCGTGAACATCGGTCGCCTGGTGGCGGATCGGGTGGGTGCCCCAGCCCCGCTGACGCTTGACGGGGCGTGCGCTGCGTTGGGGGTCCGTCCCCCGCATCCGGTCACCCACGGCACCGGTCGGGTCGCCGCCGCCGTGAGCTGCCTGACGGCGTTGGATCGACTCGGCGCTGACCTTCCGTCCGCTGCGGCCGGTGGCGCCGAATTCCCGGTGTCAGCGTGAAGGGCCAGGCGGTCCTCCCGCAGCTGCTCGTGGACCCGCCCGGGCGCGCACTCCTCGACCGCGCCTACTGCGGACCCGACGACGGACCCGTGTTCGAGGACTCCACCGACGACTGGGCTGCCGCGCGCACTCTGTGCAGCCGCTGCCAGGTGGTCGACCCGTGCCTGGTGTGGGCGCTGCGAGCAGAAGAGCAATACCTCTTCGCTGGTGGGCTCTCCCCGGACGAACGCCGCCAGCCCCGCCGGCGGCGCACCCGCGCCTGAACTCCGTCCCGAGTTGCCCGCTTGACCCGACGACGCGGGAAGAGGTCCAGGGTCACCACGCGGCCGCGGACTCCGCGAGGGCAGTGACCCGCCAGCCAGCCGATCCGCGGACCAGGGTGGCGAACACGACGTAGCCGAGGGCGGAGCCCTGCCAGTGGTCGCGGCCGACCGGCGTGACAGTGACCGTGTACTGCCGATACACCACTGCAGCCGTGTCAGGCGGGGCGCCGCTGTCCGTGCCCGAGGTAACGGCCACGACGGTGCGGGCGCCATGAGCGGCCCACCGGGCCCAGTCCGCGCCGCTGCCCGACGGGAGGCCGGCGGCCGTGACGTCCTGGGCGAGCTGGCCGCTGAGCAGCGGGAGGGCCCGTGCAGCCGCGTCGCGGGGGCTGCGGTCGACGGCGGTGTCCACGGTCCGCAGCACGGTGATCGCAGCGACCGCCACCCGGTCCGGACCCGGGATGTCGGCTGGGCTCGGCGACGTCGCCGGGTGGGTGGTCGCTGCTGAGCGCGGTGCGGCGGGCAGGGGCTGCCCGGTCACGGGCGGCGGCCGGCTCTGTGCCAGAGCGATGGGGCTGCCCGGGGGCCGCGACGGGCCGGGCGGTGCGGCGTGCGCAGCCGGCGTGGCCGGCCCGACCGCTACGGGGGTTCGACCCGGGAGTGTGCTGTCCGGGCTTGCCGGGGCCCGCGTTTCTGCGGCCGGGCTGGCAACGGGCGGCGACGCGTGATCCGGGGGGGTGTCGCCGCTGTGCCCGACCAGCAGCAGCACAGACCCGGTGATCACCAGAGCAGCGCTCACTGCAGTGAGCGGGTGTCTCATCCGAACCTGCGCACGGACCAGTACCGGACGGCGTAGTAGCTGCCGGTCAGCGAGGAGTAGCCGAGCAGTTTCCCGGTCTGGGGGGCGGCGAACATCCGCCCGTTGCCCGCGTAGACCCCGACGTGGTCGAACACGGCGCCCAGGCTGGTCGCGAACATGACCAGGTCCCCGGGACGAAGCAGGGACAGGTCCACCGCGGACCCGATCCCTGCGGTCACCGCGACGCCCATTCGGGCCTGCAGGTCCGCGGAGTGCGGGAGGGCGATCCGGCCCTGACTGGCGTCATAGACGGCCTTCAGGGTCAGCCCGGAGCAGTCGAACCCGCGGGTCCCGGCGCCCTGCGCGACACCGAGGGTGGGTCCGGAGGTGTCCCCGCCGCCCCAGCTGTAGGGGGTGCCCTGCCAGCGGACCGCGGCCACGAGCACAGCGGACCCGAAGCTTCCGTCACCGGCCGGGACCCCACCGCCGGGCAACCAGCCGTAGCGGCTGACCATCAACGCGCGGATCCGCGGGACGTACAGCTCGGTCTGGCCGTTGACCGGGATCCCACCGGCGCCGCGGACCGCGCCCGGCCCGGCGTTGTACGCGGCCAGCGCGAGGTCCAGCGGGTCCCGGTCGGACCTGGTGATCAGCCCGGCGTCGAGGTAGCCGGTGACCGTGGCGACCAAGTCGCAGTCGAATCGGGCCTGCGCCATCAGGGCGTCACCGATGTCGAACGGGGAGGTGCGGCCGTTGCCGTCGTCGTCGCGTCCCCACGCCGGCCACGTGCCTGGCATGAACTGGGCGGGGCCCTGGGCGCCTGCCGGGCTGACGGCGTCCACGGCGTACCCGGATTCGGCGTCGATCTGGGCGGCGATGACGGCCGGGCCGATCGTTGGGCAGGTCGCGCCGGCCCGGAGGACCCACGGCTGGAAGGCGGCCGGGACGTTGCCCGGGCTGTACCCGCCGGGTCCGGGGACGACGGCAACGGCCGCTCCGCCCGCGGCGACGACGGCGAGCCCGGCGATCGCGCCGACCGGGCTCAGGACGATCCCACCGGCGAGCAGAGCACCGGCGAGCCTGCCCGCCTTCACCGCGACCGCCGGGGCGCACGGGGGGCCGGGCCGGGCGCGGTGGTCGCGATGGCCATCTCAGCGGCGTCGCAGCCGTGCACGGACCCGGGCTGCCGACGTCCCGTCGGCCGGGGCGGCACTGTCCGGGCCGGCACCGCCATCCGGGGTCCCGCTATCCGGCGCGGGATGTCCAGCGCCGGGTCCGCCCTCGTCAACGGGCTCAGCCGGCGGGCTGGCCGGCGGTCCGGCGGGGATGTGCCGGCCGGGGGCGAGCGGGGCCGAGGCGATCGGGGTGGGCGGCCCGGCGGGTTGCGCTCGTCCAGCCGTCCGGTCGGAAGTGGCTGCCCGGGACGAGGGCGGCGGGGGACTGGAGCTGTCGCCCTGAAAGGGGGTGGGCTGCTTTACGGCTCGAGCCGGGTCCGCGGGCAGCGCGGGACGTCCGGCCACCCAGAGCGCGGGTGCGGTGGCAACCCGCACCCACTGCGGGGCCGTCCTGCGGCGGCCGCTGTCCCCGCCGCGCGCTGGCCGAGCGCCCGAGCCGGGCGCCGGCGGTGCTGGCCGGGCCTGCTGGGCGGTGGGGGGCGCTGCCCGTCCCCGGGTGGTCGCCGCCCCACTCGGGCTGGCGCTGCGGGACGCGTAGGCCCGTGCCGCCTCGGCGGCGCGGGTCGCGCTGACAAGTCGGCGGACCCGGTCGGCGCGGGCGGCCGCGGCCCCGGCCTGCGCAGCGGTACTGGCCCCGCCGGTCGCGGCCATCGCGCCGACGTTCACCGCGAGGCTGGCCAGCTGTGAAGCCGCTGCCTTCCGCCGGTCGCCCCGGATCTCCTCACGGGACACCCCGACCGAGGTCCCGAGCTGGGACGCGGGACGGGGCTTGGACCAGCTGCCTGCCGTCCGGGCCGCACCGGGCCGTGGGGCACCCACCGAGCCCGCGGCGGCGGCGCTCCCCGCGGCGGCGCCGAGTCCGGCTGGCTTCCCGGGGCGGCCGGAGGCGAGCCGACCGACCGCGGCGCCGGTGGTGAAGGCGGCCTCCCCGGTCCGGGTGGTACCGCGGCCGATGGCCGCCCCAGCCCGGACAGCGCTGGCCCCGCTGGTCTGCACCCGAGCGGCGATCGCCCGCGGATCGGCGGTCCCGGCCAGCTGTCCGGCGGGCAGCGCACGTGCTGCGCCGCCGCCGACGTTGGCCGACATCTCGTGGGCCTGTTCAGCAAGCCGGTGTGAGCCCCGGCGGATCGAGGACAGCAGCTTGTGCCGGCCGAAGAACCCGCCGACGACGATCAGGTCGATGAGCGCGAACCGACCGATCAGCGGCACGTTGATGCCTCCGTCGCCGCTGAGAACGACCTGGATGACGCGCATCAGCAGACCGAAGAAGGCCATCGCGCCGACCACGGCCGCGGCGGCCGCCAGGACGGTCCCGCCCCACCTCGCGAGCAGGGCCCGCCCGAACCCGGGGATGACCCCGAGGGGCACGACGAACACGCCCAGGACGGCGGCTATCGCCATGCTCAGCTGGGCGAGCAGCAGTCCGGCGCAGACGACCACGATGAACACGGCGACCAGGGCGGAGGCGACCGCGGTCAGGAGCGCGGCGGTGGCCCGCAGCGGGAGACCCGTCTCGGAGCCGTTGAAATTCGCGGCCTTCTTGTCGCAGCCGGCCATCTGGTCGCGCGGGTCGTCCTTGGTCCCCCACGGGCCCTTCTCGACGATCCGCTGGTACGCGTCGGCGCACGGGCTGCCGTCGGGGAACTCCCGGCCGAAGTTGACCAGCTGGTGGGGGCGGCGGATGAAGGTGTTCCCGATGACGGTGACGACCGGGGAGCTGAGGTCGGTTGAGTTGTCGGTGTCGGTCAGCGCGATTGCCGCGGCGGTGGTCCCGATCTCCTTGCTGATCCCGAAGGGGCCGTGCTCACCGAGCAGTGCGGTGCCCGGCGCGGCGAGCGCCGTCGCTCCGAGGACGCTGATGAGCATGGTGATCAGGTATTCGGCGGCGGCGTTGGAGTGCCGGCCGCGCCACAGCCGCAGCCCGCAGATGACGACCGCGACCGTGAGGAACAGGGGCTTGACGCCGAGCGGGTCCACGATCTGGGTCTTGTAGCTGACCGCGACCCGGTTCACCGGGCCGACGACGGCGTCGGCGAGCTTGAACTGCAGCGTCCAGTCCATCAGCCACTCGGCGAACCCGACGACCAGTGTGCTGCCCTGCCAGGCCCAGTTGCCCACCGCGTAGGAGGCCTTCGCGCTGACGTTCCACGCCGACCCGTCGTCGCCCATGAAGTCGTAGCTGAAGATCGTGACGCCATGAATCTTGCCGTTGAGCGGGTCGAACAGCCCTGTCTGGGCGGCGCTGCCACTGACATCGGTCGGGACTGGGTCGACCGGCACCGGGTCGGTGGGCACCGGCGCGGGGGCGGTCGGCGCGGGCCCGGCGGTGCGGGACGGTTGCGGCACGGGGAACGTGGGGATCAGCAACGTGGGGGTCGGGGTGGGCGGCACGGTCGGTGGCGCCGCCGGGCGCGACGCCTGGTGTGTGGTCGGCGCCGACACAGCGGCCCGTGCAGCCGGGGCAGCGCTCACCGCGTACGCGAGAGCGGCGCCCACCCCGAGGGCAGCGGCGATCAGCGCGGTCAGCAGGTGTACCCACCGGGGGACGGCCGGGGTCACGGGCGGTCACCCGACTCCGCCGACCCAGGTGGCGGTGCGACACCTGCCAGGGCGGGCGCCGACGGGCGGCGCCGCGTCGGCCTGGCCCCAGCCGGCGCGGGCGAGGCTGGAACTGGGACAGCTACCGGGTGCGGGGCGCCGGTTGGGGGGGACGCTCGGCGGCGGGCCGGCGGGCTCGTGTCGTCAACGGCGGGGGCGCCCGGGGCGGCGCGAGCCGGCTCCAGGGGACTGGTCGGGGACGGGTGGCCTTGTTCGGGGGCCGTTCCGGGCGAGGTGTCCCCGCTGTAGGCCACGGTGGTGTTGGCGGCGTCCCCGAGCCGGGCACGGAGGTGCGGGAGAATCTTGACCGGGCCGATCCGGCCGCGGGTGTCGCGGAGCAGTGCTTCCCCGGCTCGCTGGGCGCGGTCCTCGGGGTCGTTGGTGACAGGGGAGAAGTCGCCGACGATCTCGATCAGGTCGTCGTTGTCCGGGTCGGCGCCAATGAACCGCAGCGCGGCCTGGGCCAGTTCCCGGTTGCGGGTGCGCATGACGATCCGGGTGCCGAGCAGACCGGCGGCGACCGGGGGAAAGGCTCCGGCGTTCTGCGCGGCCAGCCAGGGTGAGGTGCCGTGCTTGCGGCCGTCACGGACCAGCTCCACGAGCAGTGCTTCCCCTTCGGGGCTGGTCGCGAGGTACCAGCACTCGTCGAGGGCGACGAACGCGAATCGGGCGCTGCTGAAGGCCCGCTCCTTGATGATCGCGGCGATGAGGAACAACGCCGCTCGACCGAAGAGCTTGGTGAACTCGATCCGCCGGGCCCGGTATTCACTCTCGAGTTCCTGCTGTGTGGGCAGGACGAGGTCGGCAGCGCAGAACACGACGTTGTCGGCGTTGCGCAGGTCCAGCACCGGTAGGGCGGGATCGAACACCACCCGGGCGATGTCCTTCCGCGCGGCCATCCGCAGCTTTCCGGCGGCCGATCGTGCGTCGGGATGGCCTGCGGGGCCCGCGCCGCGCCGGTCGAGTTCATCGACGACCGCAGCCATCGTCGGGTTCGGGGCGGACGCGACTGCATGCACGGCCTCGCTGACCGCGACGCCCTCGGGTTCCATCGGCGGGACCGCGAGCAGCAGGGTCAGGAAGGTCTCGGCCAGCCGCACGCCGTGCGGGCCGGGCATCACCCGCAGGGGGTCCAGGCTGACTCCGCCGGTGTCGTCGACGTCGATGATCTCGGTCCGACCGGAGCAGGCACGGGCGAACCGCACCCACTCCCGGCTCTCCGTGCGGTCGATGACCAGGTTCAGTCCGCGCCGGTCCGCGTTGTCCCCCATCAGCTTCTTGCCGCTGTAGGACTTCCCGGAGCCGAGCTCGCCGACGACTCCGACAGCACCGGATGCGTCGGCGGTCGGCCCCCAGGACGGGTCGACGAGCACGAACTCGTTCAGCGAGGTCCGGGCGCGGACTGCGAACAACCCACCCTGGGGGTCCCCGACCTGGTGGGACACCCAGGGCATCCACATCGCGAACGGGCGGGCGCCCAGGTACTGCCGGTACTCACCGAGCACTGCCGGGTCCGGCCGGTCCGGGAGCATCGCTCGCCACAGCTGGTCCTGCCCACCACCCGGGCGGACGAACAGCCAGTCCTCGCCGGCGAAGAACGCGCGCACGTCGTCGGCCCGCTGCTCGCAGGTGGGCTCGTCCGGGCCCCACACGCACAGCACGACTGCTGGTTGGACCTCGACGGCGCTGGACCCGGACAGTTCGACGCCGTAGTCGCGCAGGTCCCCGCGGGCGACCGCGATGGCGCCCTGCTGGGCTTCGTCGACAGCCTCGTCGCCTTCCGGCTCGAGCTGGTCGCTCTGGTCGCGAAGCTCGTTGAGCTTGCGGGTCACCTTCACCTTGGCGGTCTTGCCCGGGACGGTGCGGATGTTGCAGGCCACGTCGACGGGGAAGGCGAACCACTCGTCCATCCGGGCGAGCAGCTCACTGCCCGGCCACGGGAAGCCCGGTGGGGCTTCGGCGAGCACGAGCAGGGCCTGCCAGGACCGGGCGCCTTCCGGATCGGCGACCTCCAGCCACCGCCGCTGCGACGGTGGCCGCCGCCGGGCCGGCCCGGATCCGCCGTCGAACAGCTGCGCCACGCCCAGGTGCCCCATCCGCGGGGCCGGCCCGACCCGGGCGGGCACGGGCCGGTCCGGCGCGGCGGCCAGGACCGGGTCCCCGGCGCCGCGGTGCACCGCGTGCTCGAAGACCCACACGATCTCGGCGGCGGTGGCTGGGCGGAGCACAACCTGTCCGGCGGTGGGCTTGACCAGCTTCGCCGCGCGGTCCCGGGCCGCGGCGATGTCCCCGGCGGGAACCGGGGCCGGGGCGGTCCCGAACAGCCTGTCCACTGCGCCGGACACCTCGTGGAGCAGGTTCCGTGCGCTGGCGCGCGGGTTCAGCGGCACGCACAGCCACTCGGTTCGCTGCTGCGGCGGCGCGGCGTCAAGCAGTTCCAGGGTGTTCTCCGCGGCCTCCGCCCACGCCGGGCACCGCTCCAGGTCCACCCCGGCCACGACCGCGCGGACCACGTCGGCCGGGTCCGTGGCCGCGACCAGCGACAGCGTGAGGACCTGTTCCGGGAGGGTCTTCACCGCGGCCGTACGGGCATCGAGCAGTTCCCGGCGCCGCTTAACCGGCGCGTGGAGGTAGGAGTCCGGTTCGATCCGGTACACCGCCCAGCAGAACCCGGACCGGGTCCACAGCAGGTTCTCGTGCAGGCCGCGGATCATCGGATCTCCCACTCAGGCGGTACGGACAGAACAGGACGGGTATCCGCCCGCAAGGCGGGTCACCGGCTACGCGGAGAGCAGCGCTCGCATCGATTCGACGGAGGACAGCGGAACCGGTAGGCCAGCGGAACCCGGCCCGGGGGCGACTTCCGATGCCGCCGCCACCGGTGGGCGGGGCTGGAGGGCCGTTCGGGGCCGCACTGCCGCCACTGGCAGAACGGACACCGTCCCGGGAACGGGGGCGGTGGCCGGGGCCGGAACCTGGACCTCGACCGCGGCGGGCACGGTTCCCGCCGGGATCAGCCAGTACTGACCGCCCACCCGGGACGACCCGCTGAACCGGGCCCGCGGCCCGGTGGGCCGCCCCGTGGCCGGACCGGTGAGCAGGGCCACCTGGCCGACAAGCCACCGCCACGGCACGCGCCCCGCGATCCGGGTGCGCCGCAGCGGCAGCGACCCGGCGACCGGGACCATCACACACACCAGCAGGCTCACCGGGCCGCCGAGCCCGTCGGCGAGCAGAGGGCGCAGCTGCCAACAGACCGCGAACAGGGCGGCCAGCGCGACCAGCTGCGGCAGCGGCCAGGGGGCGCCGACCATGTTCAGCACCCGCCAGCCCTGGTTGCCGATCATCAGTGGCCACCGGCGGGCCTGGGTGTGGCAGCGGCCGGTTTCGGCGTAGCTGGCCGACTCCCCCGCCATCAGCCGGCCGTACCCTCCCGCACGACCCCGCCGGCGCGGCTCGGGTCGGCCAAGCGGCGGCTCAGGGGGATCTGCCCGGCAGAGGCCGGCGGGGCAAGCCCGTCGGCGCGGGCGGGGACGACGAGGACCGCGCTGCCCTTCAGCTCGTCACCGACGTGGTTCTCACCCCAGGTGATGTTGTTGACGGCCCAGATCACCAGCGACGCAGTGATGACCGCACCGACAGCAGCCCCGATGCTGCGCCGCTTGAGGTACTCCACGATGATCACGAACAGGGCACCGGCGACGACGAGGATCTTGAGGAACGCCACGAACTGGGCGACCTTCGCGGTGCCGAGCTGGAGGAATCCCTGCGCCGGGATCGCCCCGACGGCATGGGCGTGCAGGGCGGGCGCTGCCGCAGCGAACTGGGCGAGGTCGGGCACGTTTTCCTCCTGTGGAGACTGGTCAGAGCAGTGCTCTGCTGGTGGGATCGGACGGTCGGGACAGACGGGGAGGGGTGGGCGGCGGGGGGCCCGGTCATCCCGGATCGGGCGGAATCGAGGGCTGCGGGGTCGGCAGCGGCTCACCGGCGGCCAGCGCCGGCGCGGGATCCAGTGACCGGACCTCCCAGCGGCCTGCCCGCCCGGACAGCACCAGCCCGTAGCTGGCCGGGTTGCCCCGGCCGCTGCGCTCGACCGTGGCGACGGTGGCGACCACGCTGACCGCCGCTCCGGCGGCGGGGACCGGCCCGCCGGCGGCCGCCGCAGCTGAGTCGTCACCGCTGAGTGCGGTCAGCTGCAGTGAGACCACCCCGGACCCGGTGACCGGTGACAGCTGGGTGCCCGGGCTGACCAGCCGAGACACGTCCTGCCCGGTCAGGTAGGCCAACAGGAACGCGGTGACGGTGTCAGCGAGCGGGCTCCCCGACGCGGGCAGCGGCTGCCCGGCCGCCAGGTCCGGCTGCGCCAGCCCGGCCGGCGCGGTGACCTGGTGGGGCAGGGTCGTCGCCGTGTACGCGGCGGGTGACCCGACCGGGTCAGGGCCGCCCGCGGCGGCCGGGCCGCGAGCGAGCACGGACGTGGCGAACCAGCGGAGCACCGGCTGCTGCCAGCGGCCGCCGACCATGTCGCTGACCTCCGCTGCCACGGTCACCGCCCAGTAGCCCGGCGCTGCCTGCTCGACCCGCGCCGGCTGCACCCATGACACCCGGTGCGCTCCGGCCGGCGCAGCGAGCTGCGTGGTCGGCCCCCACACGCTGAGGTCGGTCGACGCGGCGGCCCCGGCTGCGATGCCAGCGCCCAGCCAGGTCTGGACGTACGCGGAGGCGAAGGCTCCCGGCCCGGCGGCGGTGTCCGACGGTGGTGGCCCAGCGGCCGGCGGCGGCGGCGTCGAGCGCGCCGAGAGCAGGGCGGCACCACCCAGCAGCGGCCCGGCCACCAGCAGGATCACCGCGGCCGCGCGGACCCCGCGCTGCGCCGCCAGGTAGGTGCCGGGCAGCGAACGCGTGTCCGGGTCAGCCCCGCTCGGAGCGGATGAGTCGCCGTCCTCGACGTCGCTGTCCGGGTACCCCGGTTCCCCACCGGGTGACCGGTGGCCACCGGGCGTTGGCCTGGGCGTGCGCCCCGCACTCCACCGGCGCCCGCCCGACCGGCCGGTGCCGGCCGGGTCGGTCTCGTCGTCCGCGTTGCGCACGGCGCGGCCGGACAGTGTCAGCTGCACCACCGTCTGTCGCCCCTCCCGACCGTGAGGAGCCCGACGCGTCCTCGCCACGGACTAGGGCGGCCTCGGCCGGTGACCGTGACAGCCGTCGGACACCGGGTTCGCGAGCAGCGGTTCCTCGAGGCGGGTGGGCGTTCTGTCCAACGCGACGGGCATCCTGCGCGGGTGGTCACCTCTGCTGCCGGCCCTGTACTGGCTGCGATGACCGCGGCCGCCACCGCCGGCCTTCTCTGCCGGTGGGCCGCAGCAGACGCACCGGACCGGGGTCGACCGGAGCTCGCGCAGCTCCGGGCCGGACCGTTCCGCTGGGTCGGGCCTCTGACCGCGGCCCTGATCGCGGGCCTGCTGGCCCTACCCGATCCCGGCCTCACCGAGGCACTCGTGGTCGGCGTACTCAGCGGCTCCGGAGCGGTGCTCACCGCCACCGACCTGCGGTGGCACCTGCTCCCGGACCGGGTGACCGGGCCGTGCGCGGCCGCAGTCCTAGTCCTGGCCGCCACACACGCCGCGGCCACCGACTCAGCCCAGCCGCTGGCCGCTGCCGCCGTGCAGGCCGGCACAGCAGCCGGTGTGCTGCTCGCGGTCTTCGTCGCCGTCGACATCGTCCTTGCCCGGCCCGGCGGTCCGGGGTTGGGAGATGTGAAGCTCGCCGGGCTGCTCGGCGGCACCCTCGGCGCGTTCACCGGCGGGCCCGGACAGCCGGTGGGCCTACCCGTTCAGGCGTTGCAGCTCCTGCTGCTCGGAGAGATCTTCACCGTCCTGCTTGGGCTCATCCAGCGCGCTCGTTCCGGCGTCTGGGGCTCGGTACCTGCCGGCCCGGGCTTCCTGCTCGCCGCCGCAGTCATCGGCGCCGCGACCCGGTAGGACCGCCAGGCTCCTGCCACGCCGGTCCGGGCTAACCCCCCACTCGACAGGGCGAGTATCGCCCGCTCGTCGAGAGCTGCACCGAGAACGGGGCTGCGCGGCGCGTCAGCCCCGGCCGTCAGAGTCACCGGTGCCCTCACGAGGGGCTTCGGTAGGGCGCGGGGTCGACCCGGTACCCGAGTGCCGACCCGTGACGTCGTCGGGGCGGGTGTGGGGGCGCGGTCCCGGGCGGCGACGGTGCTCGAGCGCGGCTTCGACGGTTTCCTGCCGCCACAGCGGGGTCCGGCCGGCGTAGGCGTCCGGCGCTGGCAGCCGCCCAGTGCGGAACGCGTCGGTGACGTAGTGCACCGAGACCCCCCAGATCCGTGCCACCCCGGCACGGTCCAACCACCCGGCTGGAAGGTCGCGGGAGGGCTCGGACACGCACGGACGCTACGGCGCAGCACCCACCGGCCCAGTGCGAGCACCGCTGCGGCCGTCGGCCATCCGCATCCGCCGGAGGCGCGGATCGATGCAGGGCCGCGGTAGTCCGCGGTCGTATCCCGGCCATGGTCACGCGGCGGCGCGGCGCACCCGCCGGGTCACGGTGTGCACCTGCAGGCGCAGGCGTGCGCTGATCTCCAGATCAGACAGGCCGATCGCCCTCAACTCCAGGACCTCAGCGGCAGCGAGTCCCCGCCGCGGCGGTCGCGGCGGGGGAACGGTCGCGGCCGGGTCGTCCAGGTCCTCGTCGTCCCACGCCAGCGGCGGCGCCCACCGGTGGCGCGCGGCCGATGCCGCAACCCGGGCAGCCCCGGGGCCGGCCGGTGCCGGCGTCATCGACAACCGGTCGTACGCACGGGCCACCAACAGCGCGGACCCCGCGGCCACCACCGGCGCACGGCGCAACGCCGGCCAGTCCAACCCGGCGCGGGCGGCCAACAGCGCCGGGTCCCAGCCGAGCGCGGCCAGCGCCTGCAGCCGGCGCACGGTCCCGGTGGCCGGGACCTCCCAGACGTCCAACGGTGTCCGTCCGACCGCGGCGACCGCGACCGCGAGTCGCACCCGGACCCGCGCATCGACCGCCACTGGCCCGGTGAGGACCCGGAGCGTGGCGATGTCGACGCCGCTGTGGTCCGTGACGTCGTCAAGTGACCACCCGGACCGCAGTAGGGCATCGAGCCGGGCACGGACCGGGCCCGCCGGGACGTAGCCGGTCGGCCGGGCCCCCGGGGTCCCCGACGCAGAGCTGGCGCAGCCCTCCGGGTTGGTCCGCGGCCGGGATCCCATCACGGCAGATGTCATCGGAGCTCCAGGTCCCTCGATCTATTATCCGGGACTGAGTCCTGATAGTTGCCCCTGGTTGTGCGGACGTCAACCCGTCGTCACGAACCGGCCCGCCCGACGCCCGCTCTGTCACCTGATCCGGTTGCAGCGCCGACACCCACCCGAAGGGGAGAACCGTGACCGCCAGCCCCGCCGACCTCACGCATCCCGGCACTGCGAGTAGCAGTCCCCGGTCACCACTGGTGGCCCCGACACGCACAGCCGGCGCGGCCGCGCGTCGGTGCGCAGCCGGGCGGGTCAGCCGATGACCAACCTGATCGATGACCTGCTCGAGGAACCGGCTGTGCTCTGGATGATCGGTGTCGGCCTCGCCGTGTGGGCGTTCCTGCATCCGGCTCCGGTCGAACGGTGGGCCAGCACCCACCTGCTCCCCCCGGTCCGCGGCCTGCTCCTCCACGCTCGCGCATTCGTCCAGGTCGGGGACGTGACACCGACCACCACGGGCCTGGCGCTCTGCGCGGCCGGCGCGATCACGGTCGGGCTCGGTCTGCTGCTGGTCGCTCGGCTGCAGCGACGACTGCGCGACCAGTTCCCCATCGGGTGACGGGCCAGTCGCCTGCAGGTGCGCCAGGTCGAAGCTCTGCGGGACCGGCCGGACCGCCAGCTCCGCCAGGCCGAGCTCGACGAACTCGTCCTCCCGCTGCCGCAGCGGCAGCGGGGTGTCCGCGCCGACCAGGTTCCGCAGCGTCAGCGTCATCTCCGGCTGCAGGTGCCCCTTCTACCGTTGCCCGACGTCCGGCTGGACATCGACGTGCCACGGCTGGAACGCCCGGCCTACCCGGTCCGGGGTCAGCACGGCCCGGTCGACGAGCACCCGGTCCGGGTGGTCGCCCAGCCGGACCAGCTCCGCTGGGACGCGGACCGCGACCGCGGCACCACCGGGCGACGCGACGCGCTGGACCGACAACTCGACCTCGGCGCTGCTGCCCGCCAGCTGTCCGGACCGGGTGATCCGGTAAGCGTCCTCCGGGGTCGCCGCGTGGAACAGCGACCGGTCAGCCACCGGCGGCCGGTCGCGGCCGCCCGTCAGCGGTCACGTCGCGGACGACCCGGTCCCGGAACTCTTCCAGGGACAGCTCCCCACGGACCCAGGCGTCCTGGACGGCCCGGGCCGCCGGCGTCGTCCGGCCACCCTCCATCTCGCTGCTGTGCCGGGCCGCCACGATCACCGCCCGCCGACCCTCCTCGGACAACACCCGCTCCGGACCACCGGGTCCGGACACCTGATCCACCACCCAACCCACCACCCCTACTGTCCGACGTTCCCTGTCCGCGCCGATCCGGACACCTGGGCACCGCGACCGTCGAGCCGTCCAGCGGTGAACCGGACCCACCGGATGTCGAAGCCCGTCACCGCCACCACCCGCTCGATCGAGTACCCCTGCACCAGCAGGTCCACGGCCTGCTGGGCGCTCCACTCCCCCGGCGGGTCCAGCACCGACCGCACCACCACCGGCCCGGACCGGTCACCCCGGTCACCCTGCCCGCTCACCGGGACGCCTCCCCGGTGACATCGTCCGGCGGGGTGTCGGCGCCGGGCAGGGTGGAGGTGTCCAGGGCGGCGGCGATCCGGTCCGCGGGGGGGAGCACCGCCCGGGTCTCCGCGGGCAGCGACGCCCAGTCCGCGACCGCGACCGGTGCGGCGCTGGTGGCCAGGGCGTACTGGGCGAGGGGGTCGCTGCGCCCGGCGACCAGCAGCAGCCCCACCGTCGGCGCATGGTGCATGTCAGGTCGGCGCAGCCTGTCGTCGACGACCCCGACGTACACCCCGAGCTGTCCGACATCTCCCGGCGCCAGGCGGCCGACCTTCAGTTCCACGACGACGTAGCGGAGCTGCTCGACGTTGAACAGCAGCAGGTCGACCACGACCTCGTAGCCGTCCCCGAGGTCCAACCGGACCTGCCGGCCCACGAACGCCATACCCCGACCGAACTCCAACAGGGTGGCCTGCAACCGGTCCATCAGGGCCTGCTCGAGGTCGCGTTCCGCTATCGGTGCGGCCAACCCGAGGGTGTCGAACACGTACGGATCCCGGACCAGCGCCTGCGCCAGATCGGAGTCCGCCGCCGGCAGCTGGGCGGTGAAGTTCGACGGCGCCGCACCCACCCGGGCGCGCAGACCGCTGCCGATCGAGAACTCCAGCACCGCCCGGGACCAGCCGTCCTCGACGGCCCGCGCGGCGTACCAGTCCCGCTCCGCCCGGACCTGCAGGCGGTCCAGCAGCGCACGGACGTGACCCCAGGGAAGTTGTGCCACAGCCTGTGGCACAACCCCGGCCAGGTCCGGCCAGGCCTCGGCGAAGGCCCGCATGTACAGCAAGTTGCGTCGTGACCAGCCCCGCTGGTCCGGGAACTCCCAACGCAAGTCAGCAGCAAGCCGGGCGACCACCCCGGTCCCCCACCCGGCCTGGTCCTGTCGGTCCAGGATGTCCCGGCCCACCGACCAGTACAACGCCAGCACCTCACTGTTCGCGGCCCGCGCCGCCCGCACCTGCGCCGACCGGACCCGGGCCTTCAGCTGCTCCAGCAGGTCCGCGTACCCCGCTGGGACCAGGTCGCCGTCGTCCGCCACCCAGCCGATCCTGCCGTGCCCTGGCCGGCGGACTGCGCCACCGCGAACAACCCGGAACCGCCAACGCCCGCCCTCGGGCCCACCAGGGACCGTGCACCCGGTGGCGCCGCTCACCCCGCGGGTGAGGTACTGACCACCAGTGACCCTTCACCTCGGGTCGACCACTGCGTAGGTCTAGCTCTTCCCGGCCGGATCACCCCTCCCCCCGCCGGCCCCGCAGGTACCGGTAGGCGCTCGACTTCTCCACACCAACCTCGGCGGCGGCCGCCGCGGCGGTCGCACCGCCCGCGACCCGCGCCCGGACCCGCTCAGCGCGGGCATCCCGCCGCACCAGCGCAGCCGGACGGGACTCGACCCGCTGCGCCGCCCACCACCCCGGCAGCGACGGGCCGTGCCACAGCCGGGTCCACCCCGCCATCGCCGCGACCCCGTCAGCCTCCGCCTCCGCCCGGACGGTGTGCTCGAGCAGCCGGGTCACCGAGACACCGAGCACCGCTCTCGCCGCGGTCGCGGTGTCCACCCACCCCGCCTTCCCGAGCGGGTTTCCCACCGTCGCCGGGTTCGGGCCGTGGTCCCGGCACACCACCCGCAACCGGCTCTCCCCAACCCCGACCACCACGCTCCGCTCGGCCACGGACACCCCCCACGCCCGCAACCGCACCAACCGGTCCGCCAACCGAGCCCAGTCATGCGACCGGCGCGCAGCGCGGCTAGCTCGGTCAGTTCGGCGCGGTCCGCGTCGGTGAGGCCCCCCGGCCGGGCCGGCCGTGGCGCACCGGTCATCGGCGGGCACGAGTCCGGTTGTGGAGAGCCACACCACCAGCGTCAAGCGCCGAGCTCGCCGTGATGAAGATGACGGCGTTGACCAACTTGGTCCAGAAACCGTATCTGTTCGTACCAATTACCAGAGCTATGACGACCACCCCGGCGACAGCGGTTCCAAACCATCGATCCCGCACCGACAGGCTACGTCCGCTGAACGACTTGATATGCAGTCCGCGATTTACCCAGGACACCCACGCGACATAGGCCGCCTCTGCGGCGAGGAGTACGAGGTCGAGGATGACGAGGCGGGTCACCAGGGCAGTGTCCGCGCTACCGGGCCGGGCCAGGCGCCGTCCACCGCGCGACTACCGGCGGGTGTGCTGGGGCTCGGTGAACACTTGCAGCGGCAGGCAGTCCACGCTCCGTCCGCGGTGCCCCGCACGGGCAGCATCGCGCTGCAGCACCTTGGCGTCCGCGCGTGCAGTGCTCTCCTCGGCGTACACCCCGACCAGGTCCTCGGCGTCCCACACCGCCCACACCGCCGCCGGCACCCGCGCCGTCACTGCCGGACCGCCGTCGGTGTGCCGGGTCGCCAGCAGCCGCGGCGCCGCACCCACTCCACCGGTGGCCTTTCCCGGCTGACCGGGTACGGGCGGACGCGCGCGTCGCGGGGAGGAGCGGGCAGCTGGGTCGGCAGGTGGAGCCCAGGAAGGTCCAGGGTCAGCTGACCGGCCACCGACGGGACCGCACGCCGCTGCCGTGTCTGCCCCATCGCCACCGTCGTCCTTCCCTCCGGGTGCGGCCGTTCGAGCCTTGCCTGATCGACGTCGAAAGTTGGCGACCCTCGAAGGAGATCGCATCGGGATTCGAGGGACTGACCAATCTCGGGGGCTTGGCTAAGACTAATTAGTCGACGAGCGTGACCAGCGATTGACTCGCCGAGGATCGGCCCATCTGCAATCCGCCCATCTGCGCCCGGGTCGAGAGGAGGGTCCCGCGATGGTGCTGCCGCCGCGGCCCCGAGGGGTACCGGAGTCGATTGGCGGATCGTCGCCTACGGTGGTCAACGCTGATCAGAGCGACCAGTTATTACTGCCCTCCGCTCCTGCTCGCAGCGGGGGGCTGGGGTCGGGCTCGCGCATACTTCGACCGTGACTGACCTCCGCGGGACGCTCCGGCGCGTCCCGCGTGATCGGACCTTATTGTGGGTCGGCGGACTGTGTCTAGTGGCGTCAGTAACTCTCGGCGTGGCCCGCGCACTTACGTCCTCGCCCACAGGACGCTTCTCGGACACGCAGGTTTATCTGGTTGGAGCCGGAGCGGTCCTCAGGCGGTTTGTGAGACACCCCGCAGGCCCAGCTCCGCCGCGGACTCTACGGCCGCGGGCTCGCCCGCCGCCGCCCGAGCCACCCCGTCGGCGGTGGACGTGGCCGGAGGGCGGGCGGCACGGAGCATCCCGGCGAACCGCTCCAACCGCCGCTGCTCCACCGTCTCCGGGCCCAGGCTCGTCGCAGGAGGGCTAACCCTACGACTTCGCGGCGCCGCTGTCCGGTGCGACCTACCGAAGCCGGTGCCGTAAGAGCAACGCCCTTGACATCGACCGTCACTCGGGGTTACCTGACACTCGAGGCTCCACGGATTGCGACTCTCCGCTGGACGCCGTGCGGACTTGCACGACCGTTCCTCTCGCGTCTATCAATCATAGAGGGTGGGCAATGAGCTGTCCCAATACCGCAACGTCGTGGTCGATCCAGCCCATCCGTGCAGGAGACAGGTACGGCGGCGCGCTTACCGCCACGCCACACGATGGGCGCAGCGAAACTGAATCCTTCGGCGGCGCGTAGCATTGAGCGCGCCCGGCTCACAGATGAGCGTTGGAGGTAGCGACGCCATTACCACTCCAAACGTGGCCCATTTCGCGTACACGACCCCTTCAGACAGCAGCGACGGGTACGAATTCTCGCTCATTCACTACTGCGCCGTCGCTTCCGCTCTGGCATATGGCCAAGTCGACGAAGTACTTATCCACACAACAACCAACCCCCATGGCTATTGGTGGCGTCGAGCGACCGATTTGGCTACGACAGTCCACGCGGTCGTACCCCAAAAGCGGTTCAACTCAACTTTTCGACATCCAGCACATAAAGCCGACGCAATCCGCCTTAGTGTCCTCGAACAGCATGGCGGCGTCTTTATGGACCTCGACGTCCTAACTCTACGAGCGCTGACTCCTCTTCTTGATACAGGTCGCCCCGTCGTGGGCATGGAGGACGCAGTCGCCATCTGTCCAGCCGTCATCATCACGCCACCGAACGCGCCGTTCATCTCAAGATGGATCGATGGGTACAACCCTGCGACCTCCGAGTGGTCTGGCTTCCGGTCCGCGGGGCGGGACCAATATTGGGGTGAACTATCGACCCGCTATCCGATCCACCTCGCGACCGCTTACCCGACGGAAGTGATGGTGCTTCCCCCGTCCGCCTTCTACCCGGTTCACTGGCGGCGACGATCTTGCGCCCGGCTATACCGGGACCCGGCCGCTGGCGGGTTGACGCCAGCTGACCTTGCACAGAGCTACACACTTCACCTCTGGCAGACCGGACAGCGGATAGACGCCCTAAATCAGCTGACAGTCGAGCAGGCGCAGACGAAAGCGACCACTCTACTCGAACTCCTTGCACCACTACTAGAGATGCGGTGAGAGATTCCTGTAACCCGTTCACACAACGATCCCTGGGCGAACCAGCGAAGCATGCACGGATTCCCCTGCGACGAACTAATCTCAGCGCTGCAGAAGCACATACGGCTCGGTGACCTGGACGAGGCATCGTTGGCGGCCCGAGAAATGTTCGAGACCGACGAACAACTGTGCCTTCAGCTGTGGGACCGATTGACTACTATCGCCTGCTCAGACATCACCGATCGGAGCTTTCTTGCGCCGGTAATCGTTGAAACGCTCCGGACACAGAGCCTGCGACAGGACCGACGGTCCGGCGATGGATGGCTATACGTTGCCCACGCCGTCCGATACCTTTGCCAAGCACCAAAAGATCGGACTACCGACGAGCTATGCATGTGGCTGATGCATGCGGTGAATTACGAAGGCCGTCGTCCCTCGATACCAGACCGCGCTCTCGATAGCCATACAGGTCGCGGCCAAGATATGGGCCGCGGCGTTCGCCATTTCCTCTCAGAGGCTTGCGAGCTCAACAATACACGCGCCGATCGCGACGTGACATACCTACGGCGGGTCGAAGAGATCGTCGAACGGGGTGATTGGATTGAGTAACACCCGAGGTCGCTTGATCGTTACGGGCACCGGTGGTGCGTCCGGATACTCACTCGCTCTGGAAGCCGAGCAATGCGGATATCAAGTCCTTTGGGCTGATGCAGACCTGTTAAGTCCAGCACTCCTCCTACACCCCGAGCGTCGGGTGGTTCTCCCACTGGCCAATGACCCGATGGACTACATCCCCGCGCTCACTAGGGCCGCTGAGGAGTTCGGCACTCAATACATCAGTCTAAATACTGACGCGGAGGTCCGCCTCGCTTCATTTTGCGCGACGGCCTTCGCCAATGCCGGTCTCCAGTGCTGGACGCCAGAGTGGGCTACGGTAAACGACTGTACCGATAAGTCACGGTTTGAGCTTCGCCTAGCATCGATAGATGGATTCCGTACGCCTCGCACCTATTCAGTCGACGAGGTCTCGAAGCGCCTCCCTGACGGTGGTGTATTCTTGAAGAGGAGAATTGGCAGCGGGGCGACCGATGCGCTGCCGTGTACTTCACAGTTGCAGCTCGACGCATGGCTCGCCCGGAATCCCGATGGTCTCATCCAACAACTCCTGACCGGCGAAGAGTTCTCAGCTGATTGCCTGTACACGGGCTTGGACTCCCCACTCGTCGTCCTTCGCCGGCGACTCCGAACGCGATCGGGGATGTCGACGGTGACGACGACGTACCACGACGACCGAGTCGAGACTGCCGTATCTGGCCTTGTTCGACAGCTGGGAGTCGTCGGACCCGCGTGCGTACAGGGCTTCGTGGAGTCCGACGGCATATATTTCACTGAGATTAACGTGCGATTTGGCGGGGGGTGCGCGGCCGCTATCTGGGGCGGCACCAGCCTCGTGGAAATCTACCTTGATTTACTGACCACTCAGAGTCGGCGACTCGGCACAACGATTCCCCCGGTCCGGGCTGAATCGGAGGTTTCGCTAATCCGCCCTCACTCCTACGTTGTGGTGAGCTCCTGACCGTGTGGTTCGCCAACTGACCTTGTCTGCGAATATTGAGGAGATCAATCATGGGACGAACCGTGGCGTTGGTAATTGCACCGCATCCAGATGATGAGACCTTCGGATGCGGCGGCACTCTCGCGGCGCTCGCCGCGTCAGACGTTGATGTCTTCGTGCAGGTGATTGCCCAGCACGGCATTAATACCGGCGGACCGGCTTTCGACTCGGCGCCGGTAGCACGAGGTCAGGAACTTGCGAAGGCTTGTGCCGAGCTCGGTGTCGCTGACCATAACGTGATGATCGAGGCGGGAAACTACTTGGACGGACTCCACACCGAGGTCGCCCGTTTGGTGGAATTCCTCGAAAAGAAGTCACCGATCGCCATCGACAAGATCCGCCCTCAGATTGTGTTGTTGCCAGCTCGGAGCGCCTTCCACCAGGACCACAAGGTCGTTCACCAAGCCGCTTTTGCTGCTTGTAGAAATCGAGGAGCTGGTCATCACTCACCGCCCGTCGTTTTGGGTTATCTATGTCCAGAGGACTCTTGGGCCACAGAGGTGGAACAAGCCACCTGCTCAATTGACGTGACTCCATTTTACCTTCAGAAGCAAGCCGCGCTTAGGTGTTATAGTCGCCAACTGAAGCCTGACCCTCATCCTCGGTCAATCACCTCGATCGAACATTTTGACTCGCTTCGGGGCGCTCACTTGGGCGTCGGTTACGCAGAGGCTTTCGTGACCTATCGAACCAGCCTTTCTTTCACGACCGAACCAGTGCAGTCCTGGAAGTTATGATGGATGCGCATCTTGAGGACTGGACGTGGGCGCAAACCGTCGTCCGCTTCACCGAAGAACTTCCGTGTGATGCGGTTGTGCAGAGTGTCCGTGCCATAGCGATCGTATCGAGTCGCGTCGTCGTGTGCAACCTCGTCGACGGCGTCCCGTTTTTGCCGGGGGGAACGCGTGAGCCGAGCGAGACCGTTGAGGACTGTTTCGAGCGCGAGTTGGCCGAGGAAGCGGGGTTTTGTGCGACCGGGCCGGTGACGTGGATCGGAGCCCATAGCGGGGTCTCCTACAGCGATGAGCGATACCGACCACACACCCCTTTCCCCTTGAAAGCTTGGCTGTGGGGCACTGTTAACGGCTACCTCGCGACAGCTCCGACCAATCCACCAGACGCTGAGCAAGTGACCAGCGTCAGGACAATCCCGCCGGATGACGCCATCAGGGCACTTGAACCAGCCGCCCGCGGCTACTCAACCGTCCTCCGCTACTGGCAGGAGATGGGCAAATACCATGTCAACTCGTGACCTGGTAGTGGACAGCGACATCACGACTCTAAACGACGACGCCTTCGCCCTCTACTACTTGGTCGCCCTCGGAAGAGTCCCAGCGGTCGTCACCACGGTGTTCGGCAACACATCGGCCCGATTGTCGGCGGAAGCCGCTCGCGCACTCTTCGTCGACACCAGTGTCACGGTAGAGGTGCACGCAGGGTCCGAGCATCCGCTGGAGTGGTCGAGTTCTACGCAGCAAAAACTGCGTCAGTTGCTCAAAGCACTGCCGGATGGAACGTATTTAGGAACAATGAGCGCAGACGACTCCGATTTTTGGCGCCCGGCGACTGGTGAGTCGACCGAGGCACTCGAGCTCGCGACCTTTTTAGACCAGTCCCCCGCTTGCGACATCCTAGCGCTTGGCCCAACGAGGAATATCGCCGGCGTCGTTCGGCAATTAAGGCCAGAGACGTTGCGGCGGCACCGCCTTTTCATCTCCGGTGGTGCTCTGCAGGAAGGAAATGTCACGCAGACCGCTGAGTTCAACGCTTTTGCCGACCCTGACAGTCTTCAAGTTTGTCTATCTGCCTCATGGGACCAGCTGACAATCGTCCCCCTTGAGGTCACCGGTCTTCCGCGCTTACGGGTCGCCGAAGCATCGCGAATCCGCGAGGCCCGAACACCGTTTGGACGGGCACTCGATGACCTCGAGCGGCGGAGCCCACGCGACAGCCTCACTCGCGAACCGGTATGGGACGTGATCGCCGCGATGATCTTAGCCAACGAGTTGCCGGTGCAAGCCCACCAGGCCACGGTGCGAGTGCGATCAGACGGGTGGTGGCGAGGGACCACGGAAATCTCGAGCGTTCCCGGTCCACACCGCGTCGTCACAGCGGTCGACCCAGTAATGGCCATCCAGCGCTTCGAGGCTACCGTCGGTGCACCGGCGCAACCGCTATGACCAAAGCAACCGACCGTTCGGTCACCATCATCATCCCAGTTTGCGACGACATGCTCTTATATCGATGTTTGGCGTCCATTGACGTTGACTGTCCAGTTATTGTCTCAGCCAACGGATCTCCCCCGAATTTCTTGCGGGCTATTAGGCGAAGCGTCGAGAAACAACCTAACATTGAGATCGTTTCGACGGAAACTCGCGGGATAGGTCGGGCATATAACTGCGCGATCGCTCGTGCGGAGACACAGTGGGTCGCGCTGATGGACTCCGATTGCACGTTTGAACCAGGTGCACTTGCCCTACTATTAGCGGCGCGTAATGGCGCTGACCTAATCAAAGGACGGGTGCGCTTCCAGACGAACGGGGCGTCGTCTCGCTTGGTCGCCGCCGCTCGGCAATTGACCGAAGATCCACTTTACACTGGTAAAACTTCGGCTTACAGTCCACCTTTATTGTACCGACTGGCAGTAGTGGAGCATATGGGTGGCTACCACTTCCATTCAGGAATGGCTTGGCGTGAGGACCGTGAATTCGAGCTGCGCCGTCGAGCGGCAGGGATACCGGTCCGTCTCGTACCCACATCAGTAATCTGGCACAAGCCATTGACGGTGTCTGGCGACCTACGAAGTGTGTGGTCTTACGGATCCGGTCAAGCGGTCGGGGAACATTTAGGAACGCTACCGAGACTATCGGTGTTTCGGGAGCTGGCTAAGATCAAAGCAGTGCTTATCCGTGGCCGTCAACGTGGTCTTAATCGCCCAGCAACATACTCGGCAGTTCGTATCGCCGTCTCATGGTTCGGGCGGGCCTCTGCTTTGAGACGGCTCTCGAGGCGACCTGTACCGGGTCACGGTCCAGAGCGTTCACGATGCTGCGAAGTCAGTGGTTGACCCAACTCTCGTCCGGCGGTGCAAATTAATTCCCTTGTGGTAGCCCAATCATCTACAGTACTTGCCTGCTAACAGTTAAGTAAACCATGGATACCACGTCGACAGAAGGGTATTAAATGGAGGCTACCTCGAAAGCCCGCCAGGTCTTGCAGGTAGATTCGCAACCGAGCGATCAGTCGCGTCTTCTCTTCCTCGTCACTCGATCATCGCAGGGTGACGTACCGAAAGCAGGTGCTGACCTCCGCGAGGATGCACTTATCGTTGGACTCCGCCGAATTCTCCCAACCGACGTCCTGGCGATTACTGACTTGCACGAGCGATTGGGGTGCATTGACGGTTGCAGTCAGCTCACTAACCAGTTTTGTCGAATCCCGGGATCCGACGAAACGCATCAATGGCCCTACTGCGCCAGTGCCGACATTGCGCTGGGTAAATTCCTAGAAGAGACCTCCTACGCCGCGGTTATCGTCAGCCACGTTCCAATGCACCATTTCATTCGAACGGTTAGACGGTACGTGTGCACACGTGTGATCGTCGATCTTCACAACGCAGAGGCGGACCTCGAAGAGGAGATGTTTAACCACCCGGATTATGTCGCGCTTCGGGCGCCAGATGCGGCGCAATGGAGCGGCATGGCGCGAGTCGAGCGGGTGCTGCAAGCCAACGCTGATCTGGTGACTATTCCCTCTGCCTCGGACCGAACGCGGTTGATCCGTCGGTACGGGAACACTTCGATCGCCGTCGTGCCTAATTGCGTCGACGTTTCAGGCGAGTTCCCAAACGTTGAGGAGTTGACGGTACGGTCATGTTTCTTCCTCGGGGCTCTCGAATACTTCCCAAACACTCAAGCAGGTGTCAACATCGCCGAGCGGATTGGACCCGCGATTTTGCACGCGATGCCGTGGCTTCAGGTGATAGTAGCCGGTCGCCGACCCCCTTCCGTGCTGACGGCGGCTTGTGGGGCTAGTCCAGTTCCGTTGGTCCCCGACGTCGTGGACGTGTCGGCGCTCTTCCGCAACTCCATCCTGTTGGTCCCCCTTGAATGCGGTGGCGGAACCCGATTGAAGATTCTGCAAGCATTTGCCTCCGGATGTCCAGTGATTTCCACAAGCAAAGGGATGGAGGGTATCGATGCACAACCCGGTATTCATTACGTCCTAGCGGACGATTCCGACTCCTTCGTTGACGGGGTCAGGAAGATCGTTGACCAGCCAGCGGACGACCTAATCCGCCGAAAGAATGCGTGGGCTCTCGTGTGCGCTCGTTATTCGTGGGACAGCGTCGTGGAACCGCTCCGCGCGGCGTTGGTGACAGTTGGCGTCCCCGCAATCTAGTGACACCGGCAGCAGCGTAGAGCTTGGCCGCACGACTCGACTATCGGCCCGATTTCAAGAAAGGTTCTTCAATGTGGACACTCGGAATTAATTGGAGGTGGCACGACTCTGCCGCCGCCATTGTTGACGACGACGGGCGAGTGGTTGCATTCGCGGAGGAAGAGCGCTTCAGTCGCCTGAAGCACGCCTGGAACAGCTTCCCAGTTCAGTCGACTGCCTATTGCCTTACGGTCGCCGGCCTCCAATGGCGCGATATCACAACCGTTGCAGTCGGCTGGGCGACACAAGGACTCGACTCCGATGTAAACTCGCTTCTATCGCAGATTTTTGGTGACGACTACTCAGCGGACCATCGACCCGCAGTCGTCTTCGTCGAGCACCATCTCGCTCACGCTCTGTCGACATATCATGCATCAGGGTGTGCGCGCGCAGGTATCCTCGTCGTCGACGGAAGTGGGGAGGTTGATTCCGCGACGGTGTACAGCGCGGATCCCGCGGGCTCGCTAAAGAAGCTTCGGAGCTGGGATCGACGCTACTCCGTGGGTTCAGTCTACTCAGCGGCCTCACAAGAAATCGGCTTCGGTCCATTGGATGCTGGCAAAACGATGGGGCTCGCTCCGTTTGGCCGAGGCGATGAGACGCTCGTTCTTCCAGTCGGCGATCTCGTATCAGGCGAGGTTAACGCGGATTCCCCCGTCGCGAACTTCTCCTCAGGTCAACACTTCGATGAGTTCGTTCGTGCCTGGCGAAGGTATTTCCAGTCGCGCTGGGGGAAGATCGAGGTCAAAACTGGGCAGCTTCAATCGTGTCCGGCGGCGCGAGCGATAGCCATGAGCGCTCAACGGACGGTCGAGGAAACTCTCCGAGGATTGTATGCGGAAACCGTTTCGTTGACCGGAACGGACACCGTCTGCTTGGCGGGAGGGGTAGCTCTGAATTGTGTTGCCAATGGCCTCCTTCCAGCTGATGTGTATGTGCCGCCGTTCCCGCATGACGCTGGCGTGGCGTTAGGCGCAGCGTGGTTTGCTTGCCCGCCGAAGCGGCGCCTTGCAACGCCAATCACGCCCTACCTCGGTTTGGAGATCGACGCCAGCGACCAATTGGACCGAGTGCGCGCGCGCGGCCACAATCTCCGCGACTTTACTCCCGAGCACGTGACCGACTTACTGCTACGAGGCTTGATCGGCGCTGTCGCCGAGGGAAGGGCTGAGATTGGCCCCCGAGCACTCGGACACCGATCGATCATCGCGCTCCCAAAGCCGGCGAAGGTCCAAGCTCGTGTCAACGACCTTAAGCAGCGCGAGCACTGGCGGCCGTTCGCCCCGGTATCGCTCCGCAGTGCAGCGGCCAGCTACTGGCCTACACAGGGGGTGCGCGAGCTCTACATGAACGGAACAGCGGTTGTGTCAGCCACTGGTCGCCGCGATATGCCCGCCATCGCTCACATCGACGGTACAACTAGACCGCAAACTATCCCGGATGATTCTCCCGGGGTGGTAGCCGCTTTGCTTCACGAGCTTCGGAAACGGAGTTTGCCGCCCGCACTCATCAATACATCGTTCAACGGACCCGCCGAGCCGATCGTCAACTCCGCTCGGGATGCTGTTGATTGTTACACATCAATGGCTCTCGACTTCTTGGTTCTTGGTGACACGCTTATCACCCCCGCGTCACATTCTGTTGATTTGTAACTAGTGTACGGCATCAACTGCTGGCGCTGTCGTAGTGGCGCAACCCGCACCGCCAAATGGCTGCGGTGACGGCGCAAGACACGATCACAACCAAAGGGAGTAGAATGGCGGTTTTAGCGGGTTGAAGAAGCTGCTCTGCTGGGTATGAGCCGCTCAGCGCGGCCGGCGCGAGTGAGACCAGGAGCACCTGGAAAGTGCGGGGGAAGAACACTCGCGGGTACTGACCGGCCCCCCTCCACGCGAGAACCAGGTCGTTCACTGGCTCTATGGACTTGACCCAGAAAGCAAGAAGAGCGAGGTCAGCCCAGAACATACAATATGCCACCGTGCCGCCGAAGGCCCAGGCCATCATTACTAGAACCCCACCGAGATCGAAAGGAAGATGGAAGGTGGCATAGGCGATGCCGACGACAGCAGCTCCTGTAAGGCATTTCGCGAGTTCGGTGGGCTGAATCCAACGCATTATCGCGTAAAAGAAGGTTGGAACCGGTCGAACAAGAGCTAGGTCGAGTTCGCCCTGGCGAATCGCGGAATCGAACCGCCGCAAGCCGGGCGACATGAAACAGTCCATCAAACCACTGGTCATAGCGAATACGCCAACCGTCACAACGGAGATATGTGCGATTGCAGGGTTAAAGCCGATGTAATTCGTGAGAATGAGCACCGGTAAGACACCGACGCTTAGCTCACCGATGCTTGCAAGTAGATGAAGCCAGGCCTGCGCCCGAAATTGAAGGTCTCGCATCACCGCTTGGCGAAATAAGCCGCGCCAGACAGCGGTACTAACACGTAGTTCTCGGAATCTCATGCGCCTGCTCCGCTATAACGGCGTAAGCCTCTTCGCCAGACGACGCGAGCGGATACAAGAGCCAACACAACCCACCCTGCTTGAAAGATCAGCCCGTTCCTCACGTCGTCGGCGCTCGGGGTCAAAAGCGCAGTGATCGGAAAGGCGACGGCGTAGCCGAACGGCTGGACGGCGAGAAACGGTTGCCACGCCGCCGGCATTAACGAGAGAGGGATGAGCGCTCCCGACAAGAACAGGGTGACCAGCTGACGGAGGCGATCTACCGCGGAGACGTCAGCCCACCAGAAGGCTAATGAGCCGACGATGATGTCTAGGCTGAAGATTAAGATCGCCCCGAGTGTGGTCGTCCATAGGAACAGGAGCCATCGAAGGCTGACCGTCGGAAGCATCAAGTCGTGCCGAAATGGTAAAGACATAGCGGCTATCAAGGGCAGGATAGTCAGCATCTTAGCAACTTTTTCGGCGATGTTGCTCGCTGAGGCGGCAAGGTGGGTAGAGCAAGGTCGCACCAACCAGGAATTCAGGTGGCCCAATCGGATACTGTCGGCCAGAAACCTGGCCGTCCAACTCGAAGTCAACATTGTAACGAGGCCGACCAGCAATAGGTACGTGATGAGGTAGTCATGTGTAACCGGTGGATTGGCGCCGTTTCGGATAGCTCCGCGCCAGACCAGTAGTGACACCAGAGAAACGGTCAAAACGCTCGCCTGCATCGCCACCAGCCACCAACGATACTGAGCGATCATCTGGAGTTCTTGGCGTAGCAAGGCGAGGAACACAGCCATGGTGCGGCGTACTGGCCTCGGATTCACGACCGAACGCGCTTCTCACGGAAGATCTTCGACATGACCTCATCGAGTTTCGGCTCGACAATGCGGAAGTCGACGAGGTCACCCCACTCCGATGCGGCTTGTACCAACCTACCAAGGGGCTCACCGTCGAGGCGGAGCCGAACGCGATGCGGTTCGACAAGACTCGACGCAACGCTAACTTCGGGGGGGAGATGGAAGCCGTTCCGATAAGTCAAGATCACATCTTTCGGAAGTTTCGCGTGACTCCGTAGCTCGTTAAGGTCACCGTCGAAAGTCGCGCGTCCACCGTTGACGACGATAACGCGCTTGGTAAGCGCTTCAACGTCGTCCATGTCGTGGCTAGTAAGAACAATTGTGGTCCCCAAAGTTCTGTTGATCTCGAGGAACAGGCTCCGCACGATGAGTTTTGCCTCGACATCCAACCCAATTGTGGGTTCATCGGCGAAGAGGAGCGTCGGGCGATGCAAGAGTGCGAGAGCTAGTTCGCACCGCATCCTTTGGCCGAGCGAGAGATTTCGGACCGGAGTGTCCAATATTTCGGTAATTCCGAGGAGTTGTCCGAGCTCGACCACGCGAGCAGCGAAGTTTTTGGTCGTTATTTGGTACATGCTGCGATGAATTCTTAACGACTCGCGGGTGGAGACGTCCCACCAAAGCATCGCCTTCTGACCGAACATGACGGAGATTTGCGATAGCAACGCGTACGAACGAGTCGCTGGACGCTCGTTGCAAACGGTCAACTCACCGCTCGTGGGGAGAAGCAAACCGCACATCATCTTCACGATGGTTGTTTTGCCAGCGCCATTTGGTCCCAGTAGACCGACGATCTCACCGTGGTCGACAGTCAAGCTGACGTCATCTACCGCTTTAACTGTGGTCAACTGACGGTGGACCAAGCTTTTCAAAGCGCCCGCTAATCCGTGTGGCTGCTGATAAATCTCGTAGTCTTTCGTGAGACTTTGTGCCGAAATGACTGGCGACGATCCACTCCGGTTCATAAGCACGTCGACTCCTATCCGATCACGCAGGGCGGGGATCGGTAGAAAGTCGAAGTGGTGCTCCTGCCCTGAGGAGCAATTCAGGGTAGCACGCCCGGGGACGGTTCCGGTGTTCAACGGAATCACCGTGCCAGCGGTGATCAGCGTCGGCCCGATCGATTGTGCTTAGCACGTTCGCGACCGAGTGACAGAGGTCTTGAGGGTGGCGACTGGGATTTGAGCCTTTCATCGCGCGTTTCCTTCGTACGCTCGGACCGTGTCTGGTCTCGAGTTCATCGCCACCCTCGTCAAGGCCCTGGCCTGGCCGATCGTTGTCCTCGTCGTCGTTCTGCTGTTCCGTCGACAGCTCGCGAAGCTCCTCGGCCAGCCACTACGGAGCCTTCGAGCCGGGCCGCTCGAGGCCAACTTGGACCTTCAGGCCGCAGAGCTCCGAACCGAGCTGGCCGACTCAACTAGCCCCGGCCCGGACGGTTCATCTGGTGCGACGGCCGACCTCACGCCACTCGCCACAACAGCACCTGCTGCCGCGGTGCTCCAAGCGTTCAGCCGGATCGAGAACCGACTGCACGAGCTTCTCGCCGACGAACCGGGTCGCGGGTCCGCCTTGCAGCTAGCGCGCCGCGCCTCCGGTCTTCGTCTGATCAATCCAGAAGCGGTCAGGGCGGTCGAGGGTGCCGCCGTGCTCCGCAACCTGGTCGCCCACGGCGGACCAACCGATCTCGACGAGACCCGGGCCCGGGACTACCTTGTACTGGTTGACGCTGTGCTCTTCGCCCTCCAGAGTCCCCCCTAGCAGCACAGGGATAATCGCGTTTGTCCCACAGTTGGCGTACTCCGGTGAGATAGATGCGGGGGCGGGTCTGCCGGGACACCGCCACCAAGACCGAGGTCGCCTCCGGCCCCCGACCGCGGGTGTCCCAGCGCTGCCCACTGGGAGCGCTGGCCCGTTCCCCTTCTCTGGTATCGAGAAGCGGTGCTCAGTCGTCGGCGGAGACCGGTGAGCGCCGTGGGCTGTGGAAGGTGAAGGAGACACCCGCGATCACGGTCACGGCGGCGGTGGGTCAGCTCGCGGTGGCCTGGCGGTCGAGATCGGTGACCTCGTTCATCAACGCGATGGTCTCCGGGGACAGGTCCTGGTGCAGGACGAGTTGGGCGCGGTCGATGGCGCGGCGTAGGCCGGCGGGGTCGCGGGCGACGGCGCGGGCGCGGATGAGGTCCTGCCAGAGGATTTCGGCGGTGGGATCTGCGGCCATGCCCTGTTCCACGGCGTGAAGGGCGACGCCGGGGTTGCCGGCGGCGAGGCTGCGTTCGGCCAACGTGTGGGCGGTGTCGACGACTGCGGCGGTGACCTCGAGCTGGAGGTCGTCGACCCACAGGTGGTTGGTGTGGCTGATGTTGCCGAGCGGGCGGCCCCGGACGAGGGACAGGGCGCGGATGAGGGCGTCGTCGTCGTGGCCGCTGATGCCGCGGGCGCTGAGGGCCTGGAACTGGGCCCAGTCGGTGGTGACGCCGTCGGTGAACCTATAGCCGGCGGTAGCAGTGACCCGGGGCAGCCAGGGCTGGCCGTCGGGGGTGGTGCCGAACCAGCGGCGCAGTTTGGAAGTGGCGGTGTTGCGGGCGACGGTCTTGTCCACCGCGACCCGGGGCCAGAGCGCGTCGGTGACCTGGGCGGAGCTGGTTCCGGGGTGCAACGCGATCCAGGTGGCCAGCAGCAGCAGGAAGGTGCCGTCGCCCTGCTCAAGGGTGCCGGTGGCGCCGACGACGTCGAGGTCGCCGAGCAGGGTGACGTGGGGTGCGTCAGCGAGAGCGTCGAGGGTCGCGTCCAGAGAACGCCGGCGCGGCTGGCGGCGGGCCGTACCGGTGGGAGCCGCTGCGGCCGGGATCGGTGCCGCGGGCGCGGCCGTAGACGAGGACGGATCGCTGGCCGGCGCAGCGAGGTCGGGGTCGCGGGATGGGCGGGTCGGGCTGTCGGCCGCTGGGCGGGTGCGATACGCGTCGGGTGCAGCACCGAGCGGTGTCCCCGGTCCACTGGGCTCCTCGTGGGCGGCGGGACTGTCGACCGCGCCATGAGTCGGGGCGATGTCCGGGCCGCTGGAAGTCTGGATGTTGGCCAGCGCGGCCCGGTCAGCGGCGAAGTCGACGTCCGCCTCCTCGACCGGCCCGGCCGCGGTGCTGTCCGGAGTTCCGGTGACGTCGACGGTGTGGGCGGTGGCGGCGGCGACGCCGTCTGGGGCGTCGGTGCTCCCGGGGTGCAGGGCGAGTTCGGCGATCTGCACCAGCTGGGCGCGTTCGTGGGTTGAGAGGTGCTGCAGGCGCAGGTCGCAGCCCATCGCGGCCAGCCGGGTGATCCGGTCCTGGGTGACCGCGAGGGCCCAGTCGGGGTCGGTCCAGTCATCGTCTGGACCGGTGGTGGTGACAGCTGCGACGGCCACGCTGGGACGGCGGTTGAGGAGGTCGGCGAGCCGGTCCAGTTCTTCGGGGGTGGGCGGGGTCACGCAGAGCACGATCTGCGGGGCGAGCAGGTCGGTGGCACCGTGTCGGACCCGGGCGTCGGGCAGACCGTTGGTGTTGGCGTCGGCCAGGGCGGCGGTGTCCCCGTCGGCGGATGCCTCGAGCATCGGGAGCGCGTCCGCGAGCGACGCGTGGTGGTGAAACCGGTCCTGCAGGGTCAGGGGGGCCAGGTCCGAACCCCAGCCGACGGCGTGGACTACGAGGTGGTCCGCCAGCCGGCTGGTGCCGAACTCGACGGCCATCGCGGCGAGAACCCCTTCGGCGGTGGCGGCGGCCCGGTCATCGGCCGGGTCCACGATCAAGGTGAGCGCACGGGCGGCTTCCAGGTTGAGCAGCAGCAGCGATGCGCCGTCAGCTGTCGGCCCCAGGGTCAGCAGCGCGGGGTAGGGAGCAGCTCGGACGGGTTCGTCCGGACCGGACGGGGCGACGGGGTCCGCGGGGTCCGCGCCGTCGGGGCTGGCCACCTCGAGGTCCGCGGCGTCAGGGGCAGGGTCCGGCGGAGCCCCGGAGCGGTCCACGCGCCAGTTGCCGACTGCGTCCACGGTGACCCAGTCGGGGCGGAAGGTCTGCGGCTCGGAGAGCACCAAGGTCGCACCCGCGGTGTCCAGACGGACCCCCAGCAGAGCGGGGACTGGGCGGCGGCGGGCGGCAGCGTACGCGGCGATACCCCGCAGGACGGTGTCGAGGAACGCGACGGTCGTCGGCTGCTCCACGGCGAGCGCCTCGAGTTCAGCGTCCCGGTCCTCCGGGTTGGGCAACGGGATGCGCTGGCCGGGGCGGCGACGGCGCATCTGGCGTCGGCGGCGGACACCGAGCAACGCGAGGACCCCAGCCGCGGCGAAGCACCCCAGTCCACCGAGGGTCAACGCGCCGAGCCCCCGCGGACCCGACCCGTCGACAGCCCCTACGGCGTCCGTTGCCGGGGTCGCCGCGGCCGGGAGGGTCGGCGCCGGCTGGGACGCCTGCGCGGTGGCGGTGGGACCGGGGACGACCGGCGCGGACGCGGTCGCAGCGGTGTCGGGCGCCTGAGCGGTGGGCAAGGTCGCGGAAGCGGGAACGGGCGTGGGCTGTGTGGGGGCAGCGGTCTGAGGCGGGGTTGCCAGTGGCCTGCCGCGCTGCTCGGCTGGCGCGGGCGGCAGCGCCACTACCGGCGGGGCTACCGGCGAAGCGGTGACGTGCGGGCCGGTGGCCTGCGGAAGCCGGAGCTGCCAGCCGGGTCGGAGCAGATCAGGGTCCGCGATCCGGTGGCTGTTCAGGTGGTAGATCTCCGGCCACCGGCTCTCATCGCCGAGCTCCCGGTGCGCAAGCTCGCGGAGCGTCTCGCCGGACTGCACGATCGTCCACCCCACTGGGGCCCGGAACGCGGTGCGGGCGGGCGGGATGGTCAGGGTCGCGCCGACCGGGATCGTGGACGGGTCGGTGAGGGTGTCGCGGTTTGCCTGCCAGATCCGCGTCCAGTCCTCTCCCTGGCCGAGGTGGTCCTCGGCCAGGGACCACAGGCTGTCCCCGGCCTGGACGTGGACACGGGTCCCAGTCGCCGAGCCCGGAAGGCCGGCGGATGTGGGGACGGCAGCGGTGGCCCGGACCGCTGGAAGGGCGGCGACCATTCGGGACTGGGAGGCGGCGGGGCCGGGGAACGTCGGGACGGGGAAGCTAGGAGCGCTACTGCCGGCCGCGATGGCTGGGCCTGCGACTGCGGCGATCATCACGGCCGCCAGGACAGCAGCGACCAGGCCGTGGACAAGGCTCTGCGACACCCGCAACGACGGCAGCGTGAGCTCGGGTGGCTGCACGCGCCGGACTTGGTAGGCGAACTCAACGAGCGTTGCGTAGGCCAGGTGCAGCCATGCGATGGCGCCGATCAGCAGGAGAACCGGGCCGAGCAGCGGGTTGTCCGTGGACGCTGTGAACAGCTCCTGGTGCAGCTGTGCCCAGGACTGCGGCCACGCGGTGCCCGACGCGATGAGCGCGATGAACGCGGGCAACCCGACGAGCAGCGCTGCCAGCGCGACAGCGGACGCCGCGGCACGCAGTAGGCGCCGGAGCGCGGTCACCGGCCCGGCCCGACGAAGTGAGCCGAAGCTCCGGGCCAGCTGATGGCTCGAGCCGCTCCGGGGGCGGTCATGGGCGGACCTGGCGGAGGTCGACGGTCTGGCTCGCGCGGACAGGCAGGGAGTCCACGCCGACCGCGGACAGCAGCACGGTCCTCGAGGTCGTGGTGATCGTGACGGTCAGCTTCGTCCCGGACACGTCCACCGTGTAGGGGGTGCCGGGGGGCATGAACGCGCGGACCGCGGCCCGGGCGCGCGCCGGGTCCACCGATCCAGCCGACCCGGTCACGGAGCTGTCGCTGACGGCTTGGGCACCGGCGCGGGCTGCTTCCCGGGCCAGCCCGTCGGTGGTGGTGGTCGCGCGGACCTTCTCCCCACCGTCGACCATGACGGCGATCGCGAGGAGCAGGGTCGGTGCGAGGATCGCGACCAGCACCGAGCTGGAGCCCCGCTCACGGTCGCCGCGCAGGTGGCGGGTCAGCGTGTTCACCCGGACACCCCGACGGCCTGAAGTTCCCCGATCCGGATGTGCCGGACCGGGCTGGTCAGGTCCAGCGGGATCTGCCCGGTCGCCCCCGCCCCGGTCCAGGTGACGACCCAGTGCGCGGTCACGGTCACCGGGTACCCGGCGTGGGAGCTGACCTTGAGGTAGCGGACCCCGCAGTCCGGGCTCATCACCACCCCGTCCCCGACGTGGAACACCGTGCCCGTGGTCGCGCAGCGGTGGGTCACTCCCCCACCCAGGTGCCAGTCGTAGGAGATCGGGGCGGCGGTCGCGGTGACCGTCGTCCCGCCCAGGCTCGCGGTCACCGTCAGCGGACCAGTGGTCCGGGGGGACCGGGCGACCGCCATCCACACCGGCAGTCCCACCGCGCCCATCGACGCCGGGTTCGCCTCGACCGGGCGGGGCGCGAACGTGTCCGCGAACTCGGGGGGCGTGAGCTGCATGCTCTTGACGATCATCTGCGCGACCACGGCCGGGTCCGGTGGCGGCGGCGGCGGCGCCCCGTTCTTGACCCACACCGTCCTGGCGGCTCCCCCGCCGGGCGGGGTACACAGATACGCCGTCGAGTCCGGCGGTGCGTTCAGGTACGCCGGCGGCGGGTCCTCGACGTGCATGTAGCACTGGTTGGCGTTCGACCAAGTGCCGCTCGCCCCCGAGCAGGGCACTTCCTGCTTCCCGAACACACACGGCGGGGGCTTCGCCGGCCCGCCCGGCTTCCCGGGCGGTGGGCTCGGGGCCGTCCCGGGACCGCCCGGCTTACTGATGATCGTCTTACATATGCTTGTCTTCTTGTCGCAGCACACTTTCACGGGGCCGTGCACCGTGCAGATCACGTCTGCGTGCGCGGTCGGAACACTCACGGAGAGGCCGGCGACCACGAGGGCCACCAGGACCACGAGCCGCGCGATCAGACGCATGTCGGCTCATTTTTCTGCGGCTGTTCGGAGTCCAGCAGCAGCCAGTTCCCCTTGTAGAGCTGGGAAGAGATGACGAATCCCTGTTCGAGCCCGGGGAACGGAAAGGAGACCACCTTGCCGGTCTTGTCGACGAGGTCGGGCTCGGCTGTCGTGCAGACCAGCATGCGTACGGTCGTGGCCGTTGCTGTAATCGGCAGGAACCGGTAGACGGCGCCGTGACCCGGCTTCATACGCCGACCCGCGTTGTAGTCCTCCTCAATGGAGCCCAGCACGGGGGCGGCGACCACGGTAGCGGCGTGCTTGTAGACCTCGTAGGCCACCGGGGGCGTGGGGCCGACCCGACTCGCCCTCTCGAATGCAAGCTTGTATGCGTCGTAGCTGATGAGGGCTCCGCGGACGGCGGTCTGCTGGGCGGCCGGGAGCTTCAGGTACGCCGGGGGTGCCGGTGGGAGCCCGGGCGCGAGGGGCGCACCGGTCCCGGGTGGGGCGTCGCCGGTCGGGGTGGCCTTCACGGTCGGGATGGGCTTCGTAGTCGGCGGGCGCGTGGGGGTCCCGGTCACCACGGGAAGCGGTGTCTGCGTGGCGGTCGCGGAGCTCGTTGCGGGGATGACGGGCGCAGCCGCGCTGTTCCCGACGCACCCGGCCGCGGCCAGCCCGAACACGGCGAGGGCGGACGCAGCGGCGACGCGCCGGGTGTGGGTGCGGCGGGTGGTCATGGTCATCGCTCCCGGTGGGTGTCGAGGGGGCTGCGCGCGGTCGCGGAGAAGGTCTTGGTGCCATGCAGGCCGGGGACGAGCCCCGATGTGCTGATCGTGCAGGTGACGGTGGCGGGAACCTTCGCGTCGGTGCCGGGCTCGGTGGCGTAGCCACTGGTGTCCAGGGTGACGGTGGTGGTCAAGCAGTTCGTGCGGGACCCGGCGAGCGCCTGCTGGGCCGCGATGCGCGCGCTGGAGCGTGCGGTGGCGGGGCTGCGTTCGATGGAGGCGGCGCGGGTCGCGGCCTGGGCGGCGTCCTCGAGGTTGATCCGAACGCTCGTGTACCGGCCGCCGAGGAGCACCGCGCCGAGGGCACCGGCGATCAGCCCGGCGGAGATGATCGCCACGGTGAAACTCTCCGATCCCGCCTCGGCCGACCGTTGAGAGCAGACCCGACAGGCCACGAGACGGGCGCGGGAGCCGCATCGGTTCGGGATACGGACGTGGGTGGTCATGGCCGTGTCGTCCGTTCGACCGCAGCGACCCCGACCTTGCGGACCCCCAGGTGGAGTCCGGGCACCAGGCTCAGCGTCGACCCAGTGACAGTGACGGTCGCGGTGGTCCCGGATCGGGAGGAGTTCACCGTCGAGCTGGTGAGGAAACCGAGGTCGGCCAGGACCGCGGCGGCCTTGCTGCGCCCCTCGGAGCTGGTCTGTTCAGCGGCAGCGAACGCGCCGGCATCGGCGGCCGCGGCCGCGCTGTGCTGGGCCATGAACCACAGCACCACCTCGAGGATCAGCAGGACGACGACCAGCAGCGACGAGATCACGATCGCGGTCTCCACAGCGCTGGATCCGCATTCACCGTCCACCGACCGGAGAACTGGGTGCGGGGCGCGCGCACCGCCACCACGTCAGGGGGCCAGGCCCTTGATCCGGGTGATCCACTTGTTGGCCGTGCCGGTGAGCACGGTCGCGACGGCGATAGCAAGAAGAGCCATCGCCAGGACCGTGATCACGACCTGGATGGTGTGGTCACCGGCCTCGGCACGGGTGGCGACGCGCTGGCGGAACCGGTCCCGCAGTGCGTACAGCGCGACGACGACCGTGGCCTGGAGGGCCCGCGCGCGGTGCTGGACGCGCACCCGTAGTGCGGCAGGGTCCGTCCGCGACAGGGCGGGGACCAGCGGGGCCGCGGTCGGGCCTGAGGTGTCGGGCATGGCTACTCCTCGGGAAGATGGACGGACAGCGATGGATACGGCACTCACGATGACTGGTTCCCGACGTGTCCGGTATTCCGGCCCGTTCGGTGTTCCGGCGGTCTTTCGATACCACGTTCTGTGAACGGAGGCAAACCTGATGAATTGATCCCCAGGGGCCTCTTTCTGTCCAACACTCGCCGTGAGCAAATAGCGGGTTGACGGCTGTTTCGCTGACTCCCCGTAAGCACCTGACTGGTCGCTGCTCCGTTGGTCGCGTTCGACTCCGACGGGGCGGTATGATCATGGTCGGCGCCGTGGACCGATCCCCCCTCAGCCCGAGACCGCAGGGGCCACCAGCGGGCGGCGGAGTCCCCGTCCGCAGCCGCAGCCCGCGGCCGGCGCGCCGGCCGGCTGGCGGCGGACCTCGCGCCGCGGCCCTTGCGGAGCGTCCACGGCGCCTTCGGGGGCATGCGCCGCCCGGTGCTCACAGGCTGGTGAGCTGGTGGAGAGCGGGGTAGCCGAACAGCACCACGAAGATCATCCCGAGGAGGCTGTAGGGGATGGCCATGCGGCTGGTGGCCTTGCTGGCCTCGATCTGCAGCCGGGCGAGTCCTGTTTCGCGGGCGACTTCGACGCGGACCCGTAGGGCGGTGAGGATCGCGGTGCCGCGCAGTTCGCTGTTGCGCAGGATGTTCGCGAGCTCGAGCAGCGGTTCGCTGTCGACCTGGTGGGCGAGGGCGCGCAGTGCGTCGTGGGGCTGGCGGGTGGCGAGCCGGGCCTTTTCCAGGGCGTCGCGGATCCGGAGGAAGGTCCAGGTGCTCCCGGCATATGCGGCCTGTTCGATGGCCTCGTTGATCCCGGCGGTGGACGCGCGCTGGATGAGCAGGAGCTCGTTGTAGACGATGATGTCGTCGTTGAATTGCCGGCGCATGGCGGCGGCGACCGCGCGGACCTGTAGGGCGGGGACGAACCAGAGGACCGCGGCGGCGCCGATCCCACCGATGAGCGGGATGCCGATCGGTGGGTTGATCCCGGCGGTGATCACTGCCGCGGTCAGCACCGGTGGGTAGACGAGGCCGACAAGGACCGCGAACAGGCGACGGACCATGATCTGGCCGGCGGTCATGTCCAGCAGCGCCAGGTCGGCGGGGTCCAGCACTGCGGCCCGGGTGTGCCCGATCCGCTGCTGAAGCCAGTCCCCGAGGCGGACCGCGCGCAGCTGCCGCTGGTCGTCGGTGAGCGCGTACAGGTCGACCCCGCTGCGCACGCGGTTCCCGGCCAGGGCCTCGGCCAGCCGCGGCGCGGACGGGGACAGCGCCCGCACGACCACCGCGACACCGGTGCCGAGCAGGGCGGCCATCACGACGGTGAAGATCACCTGGCGCCTCCCTGGGCTCGGGTAGGGCGGGGGGTGGTGACCGGGCGCAGCGCTGCCATCCCGCTCATCAGCCCGGGCCGGGTCTGGCGGAACACCGGTCGCACCAGCAGCCGCGGCGGGACCGGGGTGGCGGTGAGGGCGCGCATCAGCAGCAGGCACCCGAAGAACCCGGCCAGGATCACGGCGAGCACGGCCTGCCCGGCCGGGGTGCGGTAGGGGGCGGTGTAGTCCCCGGCCAGGGATCCGGCCAGGATCACGGCGCCGTAGATGCCGGCGATCAGCCGGGCGCTCTGGCGGGGTTTGGCGCGGTCGGTTTCGATGTCGCGGCGGCGGCGGACCGTGCTCTCCACGGTCGCGGCGAGGCTGTTGAGGGTTGGGACGAACCCGGCGCCGCGGTGGGCGTTGGTGATCAGGGTGGTCGCCACGAGGTCCGCGTCGCGGTCGGCGAGCTCATCGGCCCACAGCCGCAGCGCGAGTTCCAGCGGCATCCGGCCGTGGATCCGTTCGGCGAGGTGCTCCACCGAGGGCCGCAGGGGCCGCGGGCAGGTGCGGACGGACTCGGGGATGACTGTTTGCAGGACCCCGGCGCTGGACAGCATCTCGGCCAGGCGCCGGGTCCACTCCCCCAGCGCCTCGAGGCGCTCGATGGAGGCGTTCGTCGCGGACGGCTTGGGCAGGATGCCGGGGCCGAACGCGACCGTGAGCCCGGCGCCGACGGCGAGGACCGGTAGTCCGCTGACGGTGAGGACCGCGACGAGGGCGAGCAGGGCGAGCAGCCAGCGGCGGGCCCGGCGCGCCGACTCGTCCGACCCGGGGCTGGCGAGCTGGCGCAGCCGGCGGCGCAGTGGCTGCGGCCGCCGGTCGCGGGCTGGGGCGGTGGTGCCGCGCCACCCGGCGACGGCTGCGGCCAGTCCCCCGGTCAGCGCGGCCCCGAACAGGGCGGCGGCGAGCCCGGTCACGCCGCGCCCCACCAGTTGGTCGGGCTGTCGTAGCCGACGGCGACCAGCTCCTCCAGGCACGCGGGGGTGGCCTTGGGGGTCGCGCGCCCGTCCGGGCCGGGCGTGAAGACCTCGTTGTAGTGCGGGGCGAAACCGTCGCCGACGGTGACCTCGAGGATGTGGCTGACGAACCGCTCGATCCTCCCGCCGCCGGGCCGGTTGTCCACGGCCTGGGAGTAGACGAGCAGGTCCACGTTGCGCCGGACCATGTCCTGGGCGCGGTCCTCAGTGAGCCCGGCCCGGGCGACCAGGCCGATGAACCGGGCCATCGCGTCCTGTGGGCTGCGGCCGTGGACGGTGCCCATCGTGCCGGCGTTGCTCTGGGCGGCATCGAGCATGGCCAGCGCCTCGTTGCCGCGGACCTCCCCGACGATCAGCCGGTTCAGCGACTTGCGAAGCATGTGGGGGGTCAGGTCGTCGAGGCTAATCTGCCCGGATCCGTCGCTGTTGGCTTCCCGGGCGGTGAACGTCTTCACGGTGTGGACGAACCCGCGCTGGGGCATCAGCCGCTCGAGGTAGAGCTCCTTGTCCGACTCCAGGGTGCCGATGACCTCGGTCAGTCCGCACTCGAGGCTCGCCGCGCGCATCGTCGTGGTCTTCCCGGTGTTCTGGACACCGCCGAACATGATGTTCCGCTTCGCGCGGACCGCTGCGCGGAGGAAGTCCGCGACCGGCTGGTCGAAGGTCCCCAGCTCGACGAGGTCCTCCAGGGTGGAGGCCCGCATCGCGGCCGGTTGGCGGCGGATCACCACGTACGGGCGCAGGCTCACGTCCATCGACGCGGTCACCCGGGCTGACAGCTCCGGGACGCTGAACGTCGGGGTCGGGTGGGCGGTGCTGAACTGCCGGCCGTAGCGAGACGCAAGAGCGTTGACCGCGTCGACCAGCTCCTGGTCGCTGCCCACCACCGGCGGGACCCGGGCGGGCATCCCGCTGTTGCGGGACACCACGATGTCGTCCCACCCGCAGATGTGGATGTCCTCGACGTCGTCGCCGAGGTCGAACAGCTCCTGCAGCGGGCCGACCCCGTACACGAGGTCCAACACGGCGTCGATGATCTGCTGCTCGGTGTCGGCGTCCAACGGTGTCTGGCCCGCGTCGACCTGGGCCCGGCGGTACCCGGTGACCGCGCGGGCGAGGACCGCGGTCGCCTCGCCGCGGACCTGCTCCACGCCCGCGCGGCTCTCGGTCTGGGGCAGGTAGGGAAGTGCGTCGGCGTGGATCCGGTCACGCAGCGCCCGGTCGACGGTGACCTGCAACGTCTCCAGCTCCGCGGGCCTGTCGGCTGTCCAACGGTCATTGACCCCGGTACCGCCGGGTGGGCGGTCGCCCGCGGGACGGACGGGGGCCACCGGGCGCGGATGGCGCGGCGGAGCCTGCCCGAGCCCGGACGAGTCGGTCACGGGGTGGTCGAACACCGGGTAACGGGCTGCGGTGGCCGGCCCTGCCCCGGTCCCCGCACCCGACCGGAGCCTCAGAGCCGGAGCTACGCCCGGCGCCCGCTCTGGACGGGGCTGGGCGGGTCCCCGGTCCACCGGGTCGCCGCCATCCGGGGTCGGGTCGACCGGGGCTGGCTCCGCAGGCTGGACGCTGTCACCCTCGACCCGGCCGCGGCCGGCCGGGCTGGCGGTTGGCGCGGGCTGGTACCCGAGCGGACGGGGCCGCTCGATCCGCAGCCGACGCGGCGCGACCGCCGGCGCGGACCCCGGCTGCTCAGCCCCGGGGCCACCGACGGGCGCGGGCGCGGACTCACCGGCAGGTGCCACCGCCGCTGCCCGAGCGTCCCCAGCTGCTGGACTACCGGGTGCTGCGTGGGTGCCCGGTGCGGCGGTGGTTTCCCACTCGCGCCGCGCAGGTTCAGCGGTCCACGACACGGGCGTTCACCACCTCTTCGAGCTCGACGGACTCGACCCGGACGTCCTGCTTCCACTCCTCGGTCAACGCGACGAGCAGCTGCCGGGTGGCGCGCAGGAACTTCCCGCCGGCGCGTGCATCGACCAGCCCGGCTCGAAGCCGCTCAGCGGTCCGGTCCTCCAGCGGGATAGCGGGGAGCACGGACGCGTCGACCCCGCCGGCCGCGGCCAGCTCCCCCGGCGCGTACGCGGTGGGGCCGATCACGACCAGGCGGACCGCGCGGCGGGTGACCCCGCCGTCGTGGAGGGTCCGGATCAGCGCGGCCGCGGCGTCAAGGGACCACAGCTGCCCGCGGGTGCAGACCAGGACCCGGTCGGCGTTCTTCAACAGCCCCGTCGGGGAGTGGGCTGCCGCGTACCGGCCGGTGTCGGCGATCACGTCCAGACCGTCGGCGGACATCGCCCGCAGCTGCCGACCCAGCGGCTCCCACACATTGACCAGGGACCGGGCCTGCGCCGGGGAACGGATCCCGAACAGGGCGAGCCGCTGTTGGGTGCCCGGGTCCAGCGCGAGGGCTTCCTCCCACACGGCGGTGGCCACGGGGACCCGGTCCGCGGCGAGGCGCAGCAGTCCGTCGCCGTGATCCAGGCCGGTGAGCATCTGGCGGAGGTCGTCCCCAGCCGGGTCCGCGCCCACGAGCAGCGCACGACCGGGCCAGGCGTTGAGCATCGCCAACGCGAGAGTGGTGACCCCCGGTGATCCCTTCGCGGAGACCAGGGCGGTCAGCACCGGTGCCCGCTCACTGCACCGGGAGCGCGACGACGACGACCCGCTGTGCGGCGGCGGCCGCGGCGAGGTCCGGGCTGTCGGTGGAGGCCACCAGCACATCGACCGGGATCCGCCCGTCCTGGTCGGTCTCGCCGAGCGATTCGAGGGTGCCGGTGATGACCTTCTGCACCTGGCCGGCGGTGCCGGTGCCGGCCGCTCCCCCACCGCTGACGGCCGCGCCGGAGCCGTCGGAGGGGGAGCTGGTGGCGTTGGGACTGTCCGCGCCGGCTGCGACGGTCGATGAGTCCGGGACGATGACCAAGCTCAGGGGGGCGCCGGCGGCGAGGTCCTGGCGCGGGATCTGCCCGCTGCCCAGCGACAGTCCCACCAGGGCTTTCCCGGCCGGGACCTGCACGCCGACCGAGATGTCCTGCTCGGTCAGCAGGCTCCCGCCGTGCAGGGCTCCGGTGGTCCGCTGCCCCATCGCCGTGGACAGTTCCGCGGCGGGCATCGAGTGCACCGCGGGATCCAGGGCCACCTTGGTGACCGCGAGGTCGGAGCCGCCGAGCCGGGTCCCGAACGGGACGTCGTGGGTGAGCACCACGACGCTGGTCTTGTGACCGGCCCCGGACACGACGAGCAAGCAGCCCGCGGCCCCGATGGCGGCCACCGCGATTCCGACGGCCAGCGCCCGGGTGTTCCGGCGGCGCGGGAGGGCCTGCTCCCGGACGCGCCGTGGCGCGCCCGGGGCCGTCGGGGAGGACCCGGCTGGGCCGGACACGGCCGGGGCTGAGGCGGCCGATGCTGGGGCGTCGGTGGGTGCGGTCATGGCTGGCTCCCTACTTGGGGGCATCGGGCAACCCTAGGAACGCCCGCAGACACTTCCCCACCAGCTGTGAACGGGACGGCGCGCGGTACTGCTCGGCAATCCCGTCGAGCACCGCGAGCTCTGATGGGATCAGCTGCACCTGCATCTGCGCCAGCGGCTCACCGACCCGCCGAACCCGGCGGACCCGGCGGGGCTCGAACAGTGCCGGCCCGTCACCGGTGGGTAGGCCGGCTGGGAACATCCCGTCGAACAGGTCCCTGCTGGCCTCGACCGCGTGGAGGACGACCTCGGCCTTGGTGACGTTGTGGGCGCGGGCGTAGTCGTTGGTCGCGTCAACCACCGGCACCGGCATCTGCAGGACCACCGGTCGGGTCGACCGGGACCGGCCACTGCGGGCCGGGCGGGTCCCCGGGTCCGGGGTGTCGGCCCGGCCGGGAGGAATCGGGTCCAGGGTGTCGGCCTCGCGGCTGGGGTGGCTGGATCCCGGACCGGGGGGCGGCTGCGTGGGGTCGGGGACGGGGGCCGCGGGCGCCTGCCCGGTGGCCTGGTGGCCGTCGGTACGCCGGGCCCGGCCCGGACGGGGGCGGGGTGGCGCGGGATCCGCCAGGGCCGGTGAGCGACCGTCGGCGGGGCCGGTGGCGTCGAGATTCGCCCGGACGGTGTCCTGACCGGCGCCAGAGGTTTGGGCGTCTGGGCCGGTCGGGTCCGCTTCGCGGTCGGGTTCGCCGTCGGAGGTGACGGGGTCCACTCGGCGGCGGCTCGGCGAACGGGCGGGACGGGTGAAGGGGCTGAACGGGTCGTCCAGGTCGCTGTCGGTGCCGTCGTCGAGGATCCCGGCGAACTGCTCGACCCCGTCCGGGACCGCGGTCCCCCACCTCCGATCGGCGGCCATCACACGGACTCGGTCAGGTGCTCCGCGGCCAACGGCGCAGCGGAGTGCTCCGCGCCGCCCACCGGGGCGGGTCCGGCGGCGGTTTCCGGCGGCGCGGTAGCTGTCTCGCGCTGCCGGATCCGGGCCAGGACCTCCCGGGTGAGCTGGCGGTAGTCCTGCGCGAGCGCGTCAGCGGTCGCAGACAGCGCGGCGGTCGCCGGGCGGGGCGCGTCCGGGTCCTTGGCGCGGGCCTTGAGCCATCGCAGCCGCGCGTTCTTGGCGTCCTTGGCGTCGGCGGCGAGCTCGGCGGGCAGCTGGCCACGGTTACGTGCCTCGACCGCGGCCGAGGAGTGCCGGATGACCGTGGTGAACAGCGGCGCCCGGTCACCGAGGACCCGGTGCAGGCCCTCCCGGGTGTTCGCGAGCAGGTTCTTCGCGGTCGTGGGGTTCGCGAAGATCACCGTGCCGAGGTACTCGAGGTCGGGGTTGAGCCGCTGCGCCCAGCGGACCCGGCTGCCCATCGCATCGAGCCCGTCCCACGAGCCCTGGTCGGTCCGGATCGGAACCAGCAGCCACCGCGCCGCGTACAGGGCCATCGTCTGTAGGACGGCGTCCCCGGGTGGGGTGTCGACCAACACGACGTCGTAGCCGTCGTCGGTGTCGTTGGCGGCCTCAGCGATCCGGGTCCCGCACGTGAGCAGCCACTCCGGGTTGGTCACGTCATGCGCGAGGTGGACCAGCTTCTCCAGGTGGCGTCCCCCACAGAGCAGGTCCAGGTTCTCCCGGACCCCGATCGCCGCGTCGAGCAGGTCGCTGTCCTCGTCGGTGAGCTTGCTCACCAGCGCTTCACCGCGGTCCGACTCGTTGCGGGCGGACAGGCCGAACTCCCGGGCCAACCCCCCGAGCGGATCCAGGTCGACGGTGAGCACACGGGACCCGTGAGCTGCGAGCTCCCCCGCGAGAGCTCCGGTGATGGCGGTCTTGCCCGTGCCGCCCTTGCCGTTGCTGACCGCGATCACCCGGCGGTCCGGATTCATGTGGTCCTGCACCGGGACTCCCCCTGTCGCGACGGCACGGTCGGCCCGCGAGTCGGCTGGAACCTAACCACAACGTTGGACAAGAACGCGCTGACACGCGGACACGCTTGGTTGTTCTTATCCACGGTGGTGTCTAGCTTGCGTCATGCTTACTGCAAGCTTGCGGCGTAATTGGTGCACGCTTGTCGCAGGCGTGGTCAAGGTTGGGTCACCTGCGGACAATCGCCGTGGGACCAGCGCGGGCGTCGGCGAGATCGCTCGGTATGTGATCTGTGTCACATCGACAGACCAGGCCTGTCGCGCCCAGACCCCGCCCGATCGCTGGACAGACACCGAGCCAGACCCGCTGCGGACCGTCATCCCCACGCCGATCCCGGGGAGGACCTCATGACCACCATGACTCAGCGCGTCGCCGGCGCGTGGGCCGCGCAGGCCGCCACCACCAACGCCCGCACCACCTACGCCCAGTGGGCCGACACCGAGCCGATGTGGGCGGCCGTCGACCTTGAGCACCTACCCACCGCGATGCTCCGCATGCCCTACGTGCAGGCCTGCGCCCTGTTCCGCTTCCTGCTCGTCCGGCACCGGGCCGGCGACCGGTTCGCGACCCTCACGGCGGTCCACCTGCTCCGGGCGGGCCTGACGACGCAGCTCAGCGTCTTCGGGCGGGTGATGTATCGACTCGAAGCCGGGGCCGTGGACAGCGCCGTCTACCTGGCGGCAGTCGAGGCCATCGACTCCGCGGCGGCCCGAGACCGCGAGACCGCGAGACCCTCACGATCTGGGCGTTGCTCAACGACATCCGCCACCGCGTCCGCCGCGAGGTTGCCCGGGAGTTCACCCGAGCCGAACGGGAGGTGGTCTCAGACGCTGAGTGGCTGGACCGGCCAGTCCCCGAACCCGAGCCCGAACAGGCCCTCGAGCAGGTACTCGCCGCAGCGGTGGCCAGCGCGGTCATCGAGACCGCCGACGCGCAGCTGCTGCTCCAGCGCTGCGACAGCTGGCGGGACCCGCAGGAGTTCGGCGCGCGCACCGGCCTGACCCAGGCGAACTGCCGGCAGCGGTACTCCCGCGCCACCCGGAAACTGCGGACTGCCGCGGCGGCCGGGCTGCTGGTCGCCGCGTGACATCGACCCAGACCACCACGCCAGCAGCGGGTGCAACGGTCGGAAGGGAGCGGGTGCGAGCGGTGGGGACACGCTGGGCCTGCTCCGCAAGCTACGCAGTCCAGCGTGGCACCCACGGTCAAGCCAAGCGTGTGCCAATCACGTCCCAAGCTTGGACACGGTTCAGTACCGGCATGCGACACGGCCAGGCCGAGCGGGGGACACCACCGGGGCGGGCTGGAGACGCGGCCGGCCCTGCAACGGGGACCCGCAGCCTGGGGGAGCGGTGAGCCCGCTGGTGCGCCCCTCACTGGCCCGGCCCAACCGTCTGCGGTCCGACGGTCAGGCCACGACCGCAGGTCCCGACGCGGACCGTCCAGAGCGGGGTCCGGTCGCCGGCATGGTCCCCGGGGCACGGCGATTGGGTGCGACGGCGTCCGCGGGGAACCGCGCGCCCACCACCGGCCGGACCGGAGCCAGCCGGGAGGGCCGCCGGGAGGGCCGCCGGGAGGGGGAGCGGCACCAGCGGACCCTGCGCCGCCAGGACCGGGCGGGTCTGGGCGCGATGTCCGCCGGCGCCGCCGCCGGCGGGGGCGGTCTCGCTGCGGCCGGCGTGGCCTCGATGGTCGTAGGGACCCCCGGGTGGGCCCCCGCCGTGCTGGCGGCTGCCGGGGTCGCTGCCGCAGGAGGACTCTTCCGCGTCGGGTACCGGGTGGGGCAGCGGACCCGACTGGCCGCGGCCGCCGGGGTCGCCGCCGCAGGGCAGCTCGGCCTCTCAGGTGGTGTCCGCGCGTCGGGGCGGCCTGTCGTCGAAGCCCGGGCGTGGCGGGGGACCGGGATCGGTAGCCCCCGGCTGGTGACCGTGCACGTCCCCCGGCATCTGGACCTGGACGACACCGATCACGCCGGGGTCGCGGCCACGGTCAGTGCGGTGTTCGGCGCCACCTACCGGGTGCAGCGGCGCAGCCGCGGCCGGCTCCTACTCCGCTGCCACACCCCAACCCCGGCCGCTCCGGTGGACCCGGTCATCGCCCGCGTACACCGCACGGTCGCTGAGATGCTCGGGACCACCGCGCGGGTCACGAAGCTGCAGCTGGGGGAGTCCGGACAGCCGGAGCAGTTCGATGTCCACCTCGACTCCGGGAACCGTGTCGTGGCCGAGGCCTGGCGGGCGCGGGCGGAGAGGTCGCTGTCCACGATGCTGCCCGGCCGGTGGCGCGCCCGATGGGACCTCGAGCGTGACCGGGTGCACTTCGAGCTGCGTCCCAGCCTCCCCGAGCGGCTGCCCAACCCCGGGATCACCGACGCCGACAGGCGGGCGGGTAGCCGGCTGCCGTTCGGTGTGGACGAGAACGGCTCGACCGTCTATTGGCAGATGGAGACCAGCCCCCACATGGTGGTGACCGGGTCGACAGGTGTCGGCAAGGCGCTGGCGTTGGACACCCCCATCAGGACCGACCAGGGCTGGGCGACGATGGGGGAGCTGCAGGCCGGAGCCCGCGTGTTCGACGAACGCGGGGAGCCCTGCACCGTCCAGGTCGTCCACCCGGTCCAGCTTGACCGGCCCTGTTATGACGTGTCCTTCTCCGACGGATCGACGATCGTCGCGGACGCGGACCACCTGTGGGTGACGACCACCCGGGCTGAGCGGGTCCAGCAGGCCAGGCCTCTGCGCGGGGTCGTGGCCTACACCGCGAACGAGATCGGCGCTGTCGCGGAAGCCACGGCCGCCGCCGCCCAGGTGCCCGACGTCCTGGTGAGCAGCGGAACGCTCATCAGAGAGCTCGGTCCGCGGTACCAGCAACTGGTGTACCGGGCGGCACGGCAGATCGGACCGAGCGCGACCATCTCACTCGAGTACGACCGGACACCTCACCGCGGACCGTCCCAGAAGGTCAGCCGCCCGGTCCCGGGGTACTCACGCCAGCTGCTGCTCAAGGCGCTGCTGGGGTGGATGCAGACACCGACCAACGCCGACCGCGTCCTGGACCACGCGTCGCTCGTCACCACTGCGCAGATCGCCGCCACCCTCACGGCCGAGGGCCACTACGCCAACCACTCGGTCGTCGTCGCAGGCCCGCTGCACCTGCCGCACGGTGACCTCCCTATCGACCCCTACCTGCTCGGGTGCTGGCTCGGGGACGGTGCCACCCACAACGCAACCGGGTTCACAGCTGACCAGGAGATCGTCACAGCGTTCACCGACGCCGGGTACCCGGTCACGCCTGACCGGAGCGACCCGTACGCCTACCGGATCGGGGGAGGGTTCCGCTCCCAGCTGCGCCAACTGGGGGTCTTCAAGAACAAGCACGTCCCCAGCGCCTACCTCAACGCCGACATCCCCGCCCGACAGGCTCTGCTCGCGGGGTTGCTTGACACCGACGGGTGGGTCCAGAGCGGGCACGGCCATCGGTTCTGCACCACCAGCGCTCGACTGCGGAACGCCGCAGTCGAGCTGATCCAGGGCTTGGGGCTTCAGTGCCGCGTAACCAGCCGGGCCGTCCAGGGCCGCAGCCCGGCATCGTCAACGGCGTGGAACATCACCTTCGCTGCTGCTCCGGCGATGTTCCGACTGACCCGGAAGCGGACCCGGGTGCCGTCCGGGCCCAGCCGCGAGACCAACGCCCGGCGCTACATCACCGCAGCACGGCCCATCCCCTCGGTTCCGGTCCGATGCATCACCGTGGACAGCCCCAGCCGGCTGTACCTGGCCGGGCGGTCACTGATCCCCACCCACAACACGGTCGCCGTGAACGGGCTGCTCGCCGGGGCGTCGAACCTGGGTTGGCCGATCCGGGTGTGCGACCCCAAACGAATCGAGTTCCTCGGGATGAGGGACTGGCCGAACGTGCAGATCGTGGCCACGACGGTCGAGGAGATGGTCACCACGATCCATGACAGCTGGCAGCTGATGGAGAAGCGGTACCGGCTGATCGAGCAGGGCAAGGCCAGCGAGGACGACTTCGAGCCGACGGTGCTGGTGTTGGACGAGTACCGCGACATGGTCGCCCTCGTCGATGACTGGTGGACCTCGGTGATCCGGCCGGGGGTCTCCGCCAAGCTCAAGCTCCCGACCAAGTGCCCGGTCTACGGGTGGGTCGGGAGCCTTGCCCGCAAGGGCCGATCGGCTCGGGTCCACGTGGTCCTGGGCACCCAGCGGCCCGACGCGGAGTTCCTCGGCGGGGAGATGCGCGACAACTTCCGAGCACGGCTGTCGTTGGGACGGCTGAGCCCGCAGGGCGCGCAGATGATGTGGGAGGCGCCGTTCATCGGGGTCGCCGTCCCCGCGGTCCGGGGACGCGGAACCGCGGCCGCCGGGCCATTCGGGCTGCCCACCGAAGCCCAGGTCTACTGGACCCCAGACCCGCGACGAGCCACCAGCCCAGAAGACCGGGAGCTACTCGCTGAGCTGCGTCCCGCTGAAGTCATCCACCCCCGGCAGGAGGTGGTCTGGGGCGACGACATCGACTTCGCGAACCCCATCGAGGTCGAGTCGATCGTGTGGCTGAGGGTCCGCAACGCCCACCTGGCCAACCTCCCGCCCGGCGTCGACCCGGACGCGGACAACCAAGACGACGACGACCAGGACGACGACATCGCGGACGGGGAAACCGTCGGCGAGAACAGCGCCGACCCCGCCGTTGCGACCGCCGACCGGGAGCCGGGCGCGGCCGGCGGGGTACCGAGCACCGCGGGATCGACCTCGATCAGCGACGCATCCCCGGGGGCACGCCTCGGACACGGGAAACCGACACCGGAGCAGCCCATACCTGTCGTCGACGAGGCCCACCCCCGCGGCATCGACCCGGCCGGCGAGGGCGGCGAGGGCGGCGAGGGCGGCGAGGGCGGAGGCAACCCGACCCCGACTGGCAGGGCCGCCTGGACGGCCCGTCGCCGGCCCGGTCGCTCCAGCCGCGCGGTAGGGGACACCGGCGGGCAGGTCGTGGACCTCGCCGCGCACCGGCATCAGGCACCCCCCACCGCACCGGCCGACGACGCAGCCCAGGAGGTGTCGGAGTGGGGCAGTTACGACTCCGCGGCCGAGGGCGGGTACATCGGCACCGAGACCGTCGCGCCGAGCTCACTGCAGCCCGGTGACCTCGTGGAGGTCCCCGTGGAGGGGGTCGAGACCTGGGCGGTGATCATCGACGTCGCCCCGGACATCGAGGACGAGCTCGCCTACGCGATCGACTACCTCACCGACGACGGTGTCGACGGAACCTGGGTCGTCCCCGACGATGACCTGGTGCACCGTCGCAGCCCTTCCGACGGGAGCTGAGCCGTGTCATACGAGGTCGCACCGGGGGCCGTCCCGGTCGAGCTGGGCCGCCGCCGTGTTCTGCCACCGGTGCCCCCGCCGCCGGTGCCCCCGGTGCCAGCGCCCTGGTCAGCGCTGCCTGGACTGAGCAATGTCGCCGCCAGCGCGTTCGGCCACCGCGCCCGGCACCGCCGCGCCACTTCGACCCCGACATCGCGGCCACCGCCGACCCGGTCACGGACCTATGCGCCGACGCGGATGGCAGCGAGGCTGACGGGAGCACCAGCACAGGAGCGGTCGCGGCCGGCGCCGACCCACCATCGACGGCCGGCGCGGACGCGGACCTCCTGGCCCGGCCGGCGAGTGGAAAAGCTGGACGGCGACACGGCCCAGGCCACGGAGGTCGTCCCGCCGGGGGAGTCGGCGTTGGAACGGCGGCGGGGCCGTCATTCCCTTCAGTGCCCGCCGAGACGAGCACCCCATCTCGGAGGATCTCGGCCTTGGGGACCTCGGCCAGGACCCGGTAGGCGACCCCGTCGACGAGCTGCCCCGTGACGGCGCGGTCCCGGTCTCGCTCGGCGAGGTACAGCCCGGAGACCTGGTCAGGGTCGACCTGGACGGGGCCGACACCTGGGTGGTCGTCGACGAGATCGAACCCGACATCGACGACCCCGACGCCTGGTGCGTCGGGTACCGCACCGACGCGCCTGGTGCGTCGGGTACCGCACCGACGACGGGGACGACGGGCAGCTGATCCTTCCCGAGGACTGTCTCCTCGAGCGGCGCCCACCCTGCGGCTGACGCTGTCACCGACCCAAGAGGAACCCAAAAGACGTGCCCGTGAAACCCACGAAGGGACGGCGCCGTCGACCACCTCCGCACGAGTGGTCGACACCCGTCCGACCCCGGACGAGGGGCAACAGCATCCGCCGACCCATACCGGGCCAGTTGCGCCGGTGGGCTGCCCGGGTGGCCGGTGCGCACGCCGTAGCGGGTAAGAGCCGCTCTGCGGGGACCGGAGCTGCGATCAACGGGCCCGCGGGGTTGACGAAAGTGGGGTTGCGGGCTGGTTCCGGCGAACGCGGGATGTGCTCAGACGGTGGGCATGGCGCCACCGTCGATCGTGACCTGCGTGCCGGAGATGTAGGCGGCAGCAGGAGAGACGAGGAACACGATCAGCTGGGCGGCCTCATCAGTCGTCCCGGCCCGGCCGAGGGGGATGTCCATCGCGTCCACGATGTCCCCGACGAGCTCGTCAACGTCTCGGCCGGCTGCCGCGGCGAACTGCTCCACGGCCGTGGTGCGGATCACGCCCGGCGAGACGAGGTTGACCCGCACCCCCCGGGGCCCGGCCTCGCGGGCCAGACCGTTGCTGTAGGCGACGAGCGCTGCCTTGGCCGCCGAGTAGGGCAGCGACGCCGGACGGGCGACGCGGGACGCACCGGACCCAACGTGGACGATCGCTCCCTGCCCGGTCTCAGCGAGGGCCGGCAGGAGGGCCCGGTCCAGCCGGACTGCAGCCATCAGGTTGATGTCGAGGTCGTGCTGCCAGTCCTCGTCGGAGAATCCCAGCACCCCCTCCGGGTGGTGGGTCTGACCGCCGGCGTTGGAGACCAGGACGTCCAGGCCTCCGAGCAGCTCCAGAGTTCGCGTGGACACGGTGGCAGCGCCCTCGGCGGTCGAGAGGTCGGCGGCGATGACCGGGAACTCCGCGGCGGCAGGGACCGTGCGCGCGGCGACGACGACCTCGGCGCCGGCGTCGGCCAGGCGCCGGGCCGTGGCGGCGCCGATGCCGCGGGTCCCGCCGGTGACCAGCGCGCGCCGACCGGTCAAATCAGGTGAGGCGGAGGTGAGAGCCATTCCCGGACGGTAGGCCATCACCGATGATGATCGATCATCGATGACTGGGTACTGTCCGGTCATGCGCTCACTCGACCACTGCCTCCCCGCGGAGATCGAGCTCTCTGGCGTCCTGTACGCCCTCGCCGACCCGATCCGGCTGCGCATCGCCCGTGTGCTCAGCGACGGCCGGGAACACGTCCAGGCCGACTTCCCCGCCGACGTCTCGCAGTCGACGCTCAGCCACCACATGAAGCGGCTGCGCCAGGCCGGGGTCGCGTGGAGCCGCCCGGAGGGCACCCGCTGCTTCGTGACACTGCGACCCGAGCTCGAGCAGCGACTGCCGGGGCTGCTCGCCTCGGTGCTCGCCGCCGCCGCGCGGGAGGGACATCGACCAGAGGCGGTCGCCCGCCAAGCCTGATCACAGCGATAGCGCCGGCTACGGGACGTCTACTCCGCGAGTCAGCTGTCGCCCGCCGTCCTTCGCCGACTGGCGATCCAGCGCGATGTTCGGCGAGGGGTCCCGGAGCCCCGGAGGGCTGCTGGTCAGCGGGACGGCCCGGCGTCGGGGGAGTGGGCGGGGCCCCGCGGTACCAGCTGGTTGCCCGGGCGAGGACTCGGTGATGGCCGTGTCGTGGGCCACCGCGAGCCGCGGTGGCCGGGAGGTGAACTGCCCAGTGCGGAGGTGCCGCTCTTCAGGGCGGTCAGTGCGGGCGAGAACGGCGTGCGCGCGGAAGACGTCGGCAGCGGTCCGTGCGGCGGCGGCGGTGTCGGACTCTGCGCCGACCGGCCCAGCGAGTGTCGTTGTCAGGATCGCAGTCCGCTCCACCCGCCACCTGCACCAACGGGGCCGGGTGTAGTCGGGGGCCGCCGGATGCCGGGGTGCGGACGGCTCGCTCCGCGGCGTCCGCGGCCTCGGTGACCGCGGTGAGCGAGCCCGGCCGTCGGGTGGTGCTACCACAGCCCGACCGTGGCGGCAGGGCCGAGGACGTCCATCGACCCGGGATTCCTATGCACGGCCAGTTCGGTCTCGGCGAGCTGTTGGGCGGCGTGCTTCATCGCCGCGACCAGCCCGGCGGCCTCCCGCCCGACCGTGCCGGCCACCCGCAGCCGCTCCCGGGGGTCCAGCCCGGCCAGGGTCCCTGCCGGGCAGACAGGCGCGCGCTGCAGGGGGGTTCGTACCAGGTCACTGCGGCCGGGCGTGCCCCTGCGCCCATCAGGCGGTGAGCTTCGGCCAGGTTAGGTCGCGATGCACCCGGTTCCACTGCATCGGAGTTTCGTAGTACAGTTGTCACGTGTGGAGGTCCTTCGGTCGGCTCTCCGTCACGCCATCGACCCGGGGGACATCGACCACGCTGTAACTCACGCTCTGGTGGTCGAGGAGGTCGGGGAGGACCCGACGCGGTACCTCGTCCTAGGGCCGGACCGGGCCGGGAACCTCCTCGAGGTGGTCGTCCTGGACCGACCACAGGGACCGGCCGTGATGCACGCCATGGTCATGCGCGCCAGGTACCGGCGCCTACTACCCGGAGGGGGAAGCAGATGACAGCCACCGTTCACGGCCACACCGCCGACGGCACAGCGGTCACCGACGCCACGATCGAGGAGCTCGCCGCGGAAGCCGAAGGCGGCTATGCCGTCGAGGACATCCTCCGCCGCCGCCGCCCCGGACGTCCGGCAATCGGTAGTGGTGCGTCGTCAGTGGAGTCCGTCCGCCTCGACCCGGACCTCAAGCGGGACCTGCTGCTCCGGGCTGCCGCCGAGCACACCAGCGTCTCCGAAGTCATCCGCACCGCCGTCCGCCAATACCTCCTCGTCAGCTGACGGCACGCCGCGGTGGGCTGATCTTCGGAAGGTACACAGGGCGACCGGCGCGGCCGCGATGACAGCTCTGGAGGCAGCCTCGGCCCACCCCCGAGCCCACCGCCGGGGTCCTCGTCGACGCGATGGCGTCCTCGTTGTCCAGCACGGTCGTGTCACCGACCGGTGGGGTCGCCACTGGGTCGGACAACCGGTCCGACCCCGTCCTGTTCGGCGGTGGCGCTGCAGAGCTGCTCGGTGGGTGCCGGTGACGGCGCTCTGGCCGTCCGACGCCGTCGCTGCGCCGGCTGATCCTCGGCTCGTCGTCCCGTGTCGGGTCGGACGGCCCGACCGCCGCCCGCGGGATCATGTCCGGTATCGGTCGGTTTGGCACCACGGGCGAGGTGCTCGCCACCTTCGTAGACTCCTAGGCGTGACGACTCGGGCACTGTTGGACCCGGGTCTTGTCCAGTTCGTCGACGCATTTCCCCGGCTTGACCTTTCGCCGTCGGGTCGCACCGCTTGGCGGGCGGCGAGCCGGCCGGCGGCGTCGTCTCCGTCACGGCCGGACGTCGAGACCAGCGAGGTTCTCGTGCCCCAGTGCCGGTGACGAGGGGCCGGTGCGCGTCCTGGTGAGCCGTCCAGTCAAGCTCCCCGGACCGCCGCTCCCGGCAATCGTGTGGCTGCACGGCGGCGGGTTCGTCATCGGCAGCCCGGAGCAGGACCAGCGCCTGCTCGAGCGGATCGCCGGCGATGTGGGCTGCGTCGTGGCTGCCCCCGACTACCGGCTCGCGCCGGAAACGCCCTATCCCGGCGCCCTGCGGGACTGCTCCGCTGTTCTGCGCTGGTTACATGAGCAGCCCGATCGTCTCGGCGTGGACCCCACGCGGCTTGCAGTCGGGGGTCATAGCGCCGGCGGCGGCTTGGCGGCGGCTGTGGCGCTCGAGGCTCGAGAGCGCGGCGGCCCCGTGCTGGCGCTGCAGGCGTTGGTCTACCCCATGCTTGACGATCGGACGGCCAGCCAGGCACCGCAGGAGCGGCCGTTCGCCGGCGAGTTCGTCTGGGACCACCCCACCAATGCAGCCGCGTGGGGCGCTCTGCTCGGGGAATCTGTCGGAACACCGGGCGTGAGCCCGCTTGCCGCTCCGGCCCGCGCCGCCGACCTTTCCAAGGTGGCGCCAGCCCTAGTGGTCGTTGGCGCCTTGGACCTACTCGTGGACGAGGCGGTGGTCTATGCCTCCCGTCTGGTGCGCGCCGGAGTGCCCACGACCCTGCACCTGTACGCCGGTGCGGTCCACGGCACGCTAGACGCTTCGGGCACTGCGCCCGGTGAGGCCATGCGACTGGAGCTGGTGACCGCGCTGCAGGTCGCGCTGCTGGGTGAGGTTCACCACCGTGCTCCGCGAAATGGGTCAGCTGAGGTGCACCAACCAGCCCACCGAGAGCCACGAATTCGTAGACTGTCTTGATTTCAAAACCTGCTCCGGCCGATGCAGTAGTACCGCTGGGCTGGGCGGGGCTGCCGCGCGCATCTCGGGTCGCGACCCGGGCGTTCGGTCACCGGCACCGCCACCTCTCCGGGCGGCCGCTGCCGGTCCGCGCCGTCCACGGGGCCGCTGACCTGCTGATGCTGCTGGCCGGGGCGGTCACGTACCCGCTGCTGCTGGTCGGGTACCGGCTGGCCCCCGGGCACCGGGTGTACGTGACCGGCGATGGGCGCGCCGTCGCGCACGTCGCGACCTGGCGGACCCGGCGGCGGTGGGTGGTCACTGACGTCGCGGCCTGGCCGTACGGCGGCGGCGCCGGCAAAGACTTGGTCCGCGGGCTACAGCAGGCCGCCGCCGCGGAGGGGGCGTCGTTGCACCTCAAGGCCGCCCACTCCCGGCTGGTCACGCAGTTCTACGGCCCGCTCGGGTTCACCCCCACCCGGCGGCGGCACTGGCTCGTCTGGCAACCGGCCGCGACTACACCCGCTCTCCTCGGCGCATCCGACGCGCCGATCAGCTGACCTCGCGCGGGACCCGGGGCCACGGGCACGGCGGCCAACGCTTCCGATGATCTCCGAAGTTGTTTCCCGCACCTGTCACACATGGCGCGGGCCGGCACCCGTTCTGTGGGCGTGAGGATCTCCCGGGCCGCCGCGCGGCGGCACAGCAGTGCCTCTACCCAGTCGGCCTGCCGTCGGGGATCGGCGGTCCGGCGTGTTGACGGGATCGAGACATGCCCGATCGTTATGGTCCAAATCACCTGCACCGTGACGGCCGCACCAGGAGGGAAACGATGGACAGCCCCCGTAAGCGCCTCACCCACCACAACGGCGGCCGGCCACACCTGGGCGACCGCGTCACCGCGACGGTCAGGTTGCCGCGCAGCATGCGCGAGCAGCTCGACGAGGAGGCTGACGCCCGGAGCATCACGCTCACGGACCTCATCAACGAGCTCGTCGCGAGGCACCTCGACAGCGTCCCGGCCTCTTCCTCGGGGGCCCAATCTGAACCCGCACCCGCTGGACAGCGCGCTGGGTACCCCGGCCAGCAGGAGTTCCTCGTGGCGTAGACAGCAAAGCGCCCTCCCGGTATCAGCCGGAAGGGCGTTGCTCATGCGTGTGTCGCTCGGAACGGTTACCAGCCGTACCGATTGGCAGTTCTCCAACTCCCTAGCCGGGGAGTCAGCCTCACGTCTCAGTCCCGAGAGTGGAGCAGCTCTGTGAGTGTAGCTACGCGTCCCGTCGCGCGCGCAAGCACGACACGACCCGCTGTGTGCCGTCCCGGCGCCGGTGGGTCGGACGCGAGCCTCACCGATCTCGCGTACCTCCCGGATCTGCGGACGGGGCGGGCAGGCTCCGGGTGACCGCGGCGCACACGGGCGGGTCCGCGTACCCGTCGCTGGACCGGGTCTATGACGCGCTGCTGCGCAGTGGGCACCGGCCGAAGCTGACCCGCGGGACCCACATCCAGGCGCGGTGCCCCTGCCATGAGGACCGGACCGCGAGCCTGTCGGTGGACTGGCGGCCGGACCGCGACGGGATGACGGTCATCCACTGCTTCGCCTGCGATGCGTCGATGACCGTGCAGGACTTCGCGGCGGCGGTCGGCCTGGAGATGACCGACCTGTTCGACGCGGAGCCCAAGGCCCGGGGGACCGGGCGCGCTCCCGGCGGGTCCGAGCGGGCGAAGAAGAACCGGCTCGGGCCACGGCCGGCGCGGATCGCTGCGCCGGCGGCGCCACGGGCCGCGGCCGGGGCGTGGGAGCAGGTCGCTGCGTACGACTACGCCACCGTGGAGGGCGAGCTCGTCGGCCAGGTCGTCCGGGAGGAGCGGGGCAGCGGGGACGCCCGGGAGAAGCGGTTCCGGCAGCGCCGGCCCGACGGGCAGGGCTGGGCGTGGGAGAAGCCCCAGACCGTGGTGCTCTACCGGGCCCCGGAGGTCGCGGCCGCGATCGCGCAGGGCCGCACCGTGTGGCTGTGCGAGGGGGAGAAGGACGCTGACGCGCTCACCGCGACCGGTGCGTGCGCGACGACCAACGCCGGCGGTGCGGGGTCGTTCACCGCGACCCACGCCGCGCAGCTGCGCGGGGCCCGGGTGGTGTGCGTGCTGGACCGGGACGGCGCCGGGTACCGGCGGGCGGCCACCGTCGCGCAGTTGACCCAGGGCATCGCGGCGGCGGTGCAGTTCCGGCTGCCGGCGGTCCCCGCTGAGCACGCGGACCTCACCGACCATCTGCAGGCCGGGCTGGGACTGGACGAACTGGTCCTGCTGGGCCCGGCCGAGGCGGCGCTGCGGGCGGCGCTGGCCGGGATCGAGGAGCTGCGCCGTTCGGTCGTCGCGGCCAAGGCCGAGGCGGGCGCGCAGCTGCAGGTCGCTGAGCGCGCGCAGGAACGGGACGCGGGCCGGGACGCGGAGCGGCGGGAGGGCCTGGCCCGGCGGTGGGCGGTGGAGGCGGTCCGCGACGCGCAGAAGGCCATCGACCAGGCCGCCGCGGTCGATGCGGCGGTGACCCTGCCGGAGCGGCCCGGGCTGGACGAACTGGTCGCCGAGGTGCACCGGGCCGCGCAGACGGTGGCCGCTGCGGCGGTCGACCTGTCCCGGCGGGTGGGGCAGGAGCCGCCGGCGGACCTGACCCGCCGGGCGCTGGGGGAGCGGCCCACCGCCGCGGCCGGAGCGGCCGTGGCGCAGCCGGCCCCCGTGGGTGGGACGGCTGGGGCTGCCGGCGGTGGGCGTGGCGGGCGGGGTGTTAGGCGGGTCGTCCAGTTCCCGGGCGGGGACGACGGCCGCGGCTCCGGTGGCGGGACCGGCCCCTCGGTGCGGGTCACCCAGCGCCGGTTCGAACTGCTCGACGAGCAGATCGTGCGGTGGGAGACCAGCAACGGCGCCGACCGGGCCCGGCTGGTGCTGTCCCCCCCGGTGACGGTGGTCTGCGTCCAGCGCCCGGCCGGGCCGTCGACCCTGGGCGCGTCCGAGTCGGCCCGGCGGGCCGCTGCTGGCGCGGACCGCAGCGTCACCCACTACGTCCTGGGCTACGGGGACCCGGTCAGCGGGGAGGAGCTGACCCACCGGGTCGAGGCGAAGGACTTCGACAGCGGCCGGTTCCTGGCCGCGTTCCCCATCCCGCTGACCTTCGACTCCCGGTCCAGTGGCCGCGCGGAGGTGTGCGACGCGATCAAGGCGGTCACCGTCGCGCAGCGCGGCGCGATCCCGATCGAGCGGATCTTCACCGAGACCGGGTGGGCGGAACTGCCCGGCGGGCAGGTCGGGTTCATCCACGCCGGCGGTGCGGTCACCGCGGACGGGACCGTGCCGGTGTCCGCGCAGCTCCCCGGGCCGCTGAGCTTCTATGACCTGCCCGACCCGACATCGGACCCCGCGGTGATCGGGGGAGCGTGGCGGGCGCACGTGGCGCCGTTGCTGCGCCGGTTGCCCGGGCACGTCGGCGCAATGATCGTCGGGGCCGCGCTGCGGGCAGTGCTGGGCCGGACCCAGTCCACGACCGCGGTCGTGGGCCGGCACCAGACCTACAAGTCGGTGATCGCCTCCCAGGCGATGAACTTCTTCGGCCCCGACTGGTCCCGGAACCGGCCGACGCTGTCGATGAGCCGGACCGCGACCACGCTGAACGCGACCCGCAACGTGTTCGCGGCCGCGAAGAACGTGCTCGTGTTCTGCGACGACTTCGCCCCGGACCACGGCTACGCGGAGGCCGCCAAGCGGCAGGGCGAAGTCGCCCGGATGCTCTACAACGCCGAGACCAAGGTCGCCAACGACCGCAACAACACCACCCACACCGGGTCCTCCCCGAACAGTTCGGTGATCACCACCGCGGAGATGCCGCCGCCGCCCGGGTCAGCGCGGGACCGGGTCGCGATCGTGGACGTCACCCCCGGCGACATGGACCTGGACACCGTGTTCGCACTCGACACCCCGGAGTCCCGGGAAGCCCGGGCGCTGCTCGGGGCGTCACTGATCAGCTGGGTCGCCGGTCGGCTCGAGGAACGGCTGGCCTGGGCCGGGGAGCAGAAGCACCACAACTTCCTCCGGCTGCGCCGCGCGCACCCGACGGCAACCGGGCGGGCGCTGGAACCGGCCGCGGACATCGAGGTCGGCTGGCAGCTGTTCGGGGAGTTCCTGCTCAGCACCGGAGCGGCCGAGCCCGCCGAGGTCGACCAGATGCTCACCGAGGCCCACACCGCGCTCGGGGACAACGCCGAACGCCAGGAGGACCCGGACCAGCCCAGCGACGTCAACGAGCGGATCCGCCGGCTGCTGGTCGCGGCGTTCACTGAGCTCGCGGTCCACGTCACCCAGATCGGTGGGCGGACCCCGCCGCTCCCGGATGCGCTGCTGCTGGGCTGGCGGCGCCTGGAGCTGTCCGGACCCCCCCCACCCGGTGGGTATGAGGAGAAGTTCCGTCTCGACGCCCGCGGCACCCAGGTCGGGGTCGTCAACGACACCGGCACCCGGCTCTACCTGCACCCGGGGACCCTGACCTCGGCGCTGAAGTCGTTGCTGGCCCGGTCCGGGGAGGGCTGGGACGTCGACGAGGCCCACGTCCAGCTCGCGCTCGTCGACGCCGGGCTGCTCGCGTCCGCGGTCGAGGGTGCCGCGCAGCCCCGGGTCCGATACCAACTGAAGCGGGCCACCGCCGCCGGGCACGGGCACAAGCAGCGGATGTGGGACGTGAACCTCCGTGGACTGTTCGACGAACCCGCCGCGCCCGAGGACACAGGCTCCGACGGGCCAGAACACGACGGTCCGGCGGGTCCGGCGGGGCTGTTCGGTGCCGCGCACCCCGGCAGGCCCCAGCCCCTCGACGACGACGAGACCCCCGGGGACCAGGGCGGGGACGGGGACACCGGAACCGTGGACAGCCCGGCCGAGCTGCCCGCCGCAGCCCGGGCCACCGCCCCACTGCTGGTCCCCGCCCCCGACGCGCTCCCCGACCACCCAGCTCCCGACGCGCTCCCCGACCACCCGACCACCGACCCCGCACCGGACCCGGCGCGGGTGTCGGACCCGGCGGGTAGGCCGGACACCGACAGCCGACCGGACACCGACAGCGGGATCGACCAGCGCCCGGTCGTCACCGAGAAGGAGGCCCTCGTGCTCGAGGACCGCGAGCGGGTCCTGCGCCACCTCGGCATCGAGCCCCGCCAGTTCCGGGCAGCGTCAGGGGAGCTGGTCACCTGGGGTGTCGGGGACACCGACCGGGAGCCGTGCGAGGTCTGCGACCAGGTCACCGGGACCGTCGTGGTCACCGCGATCAACCTGCCGGTGTTCGTCCACCCCGGCTGCTACGCCCGGCTCAACCCCGCCTACCAGCAGGGCCCCGAACTCGTCGTCCCCGACCTCCGCGCCACCCCAGCAGCCACCACCCAGCCAGCCGACACGCAGGCAGCGGCCGCCGCACCGACGCCACCGACCCAGGCGCCGGCCCCTTCGGTGGGAGCTGCCGACTCGCCGGCGCCGACGGCCACCCCGCCCTTGCCGGTCCCTGCGGCCACCGGGACGGTGCCGCGGGACCGGTCCCCGGCCCGGCCCGCCTGGGCCAAGCCCCGCCCCGAGCAGCTGCGCTCCGAGCAGCTGCGCTCCGAGCAGCCCCCGCCGACCACCACCCGCCCGGCGGGACCCGCTACTGGAGCCGCGACGTCGGCGGTCCCGGCTGGAGGGGGGGACCGGGCAGCCCGACGGGCCGCGCCGGAGTTCACCGCGGCCGTCGCGGTCGCCGACGTCGACGGGCTCCACCTGCCCGACGGGCACACCCGCCCGCTGCCCAGCCCGCTGGAGCACGCCGGGCAGCTCGCAGCCGCCGCGACCGAGCTCCGGCTCGGGAACACCCTCTACGCCGGGAAGACCGCACGGGGCAGTGAGGCCGGGCAGATCTGGCTCACCGCCGCGCTGTGCGCGCAGCTCGGGTTGCCCACCGGGCTGCCCGAGGAGACCCGGGCGCGGACCCGGGCGCTGACGGTGTGGGCCAAGGCCAGCAGCTGGCTGACCGCCGCCGCGGACGCCGGGTGGCGCTACACCGGCAACGCCCAGGGCGACCTCGAGGCTCCGCCGCTGGTGCCCTGGCAGAAGACGTGGATCCCCGGGTCGTCCAAGGTCAACGCGGTCGAGCTGGTCTACCAGCCGCTGGTCACCTTCGACCGGGTCCAGGCGCTGCTGGTCACCGACCCCGACGACCCGGCCGCGGAGCCGGGCTGGCCGGAGCCGGTGGTGCTGGCCCGCCGGCTGCAGGCGTTCGCCGACGCGGCGCCGGTGATGTTCCGCCGGACCCCCGGGGTGACCGGGCACGAGGCGGTCAAGCAGCGCAGCCGCGGCAAGAAGATCAGCGTGTTCGACACCGAGTTCCCCGCGTTCCCCGACGTCGCCGCCGCCGCCGGGGTGGAGGGGGTGTTCCTCTGGGGCCGGGAGCTCACCGGCGCCGAACAGCGGATGCCGGTGGTCCACGGCTATGACGCCCGCGCCTGCTACGTCGCGGCGTGTTCCAGCCTCGAGCTGGGGGTCGGGCAGGCCGAGCACCGGGTCGGACCGGACGCGGCCGCCGCGTGGGACCCCAACGGCCGGGTCCCCGGGTACTGGCGGGTGCAGGCCCCGGTGTGGGAGCAGTGGGGCCTGCCGGACCCGGTCGACCCCGGCGCCACCGGCCGCCGGGCCGGGCAGTGGCAGTGGGTGGCCAGCCCCACGCTGCGGCTGATGCGCGGCGAGCTCGGCTGGGACGTCCCGGTCGCGGAGGCCTGGGTGTGGCCGACCCACACCCGGCACCTGGATACCTGGTACGAGGGGTGGCGGGACGCCACCGCGACCCTGCGGGTCGCCGAGGACGGCGGGGACCCGGACGCCGGCGCCGCGCGCCGGCTGGTCAAGGCCTGCTATGCGGCGAGCTTCGGGAAGTTCGCCGCCGAGGACCTCGCCGACCGGCAGTCCCGGCTGTACCGGCCGGACTGGGCACACACCATCCGCGCGCAGGCCCGGGCCAACCTCTACCGGCAGCTGCTCCGCGCGGGGGAGACCACCGGCCGGTGGCCGGTCGCGGTGGACCGCGACGCCGTCTACTACGCCGCCGCCGACCTCGACCCGGTCACCGCAGCCCCCGAGGGGCTGAACATGACCGGCCGGTTCGGGCACCTCAAGCCCGAACGGTCCTACCCGGTCGCGCAGTGGCTGACCCGCGCCGACCCCGGACTGCCCCCGATCGCCGGGCGGGTCGTGGACCCCCCGCCCGCCGCGGTCGCCGAGCGCCGCGCCGCGCAGCGCGCCGCTGAACAGGCGCGGAACCTCAGCCGCGCCCGCGCGGCGGGCTGACCGTGGCCGAGGGCGAGGAACGGCTCCTCGACGCGATCACCGCCGGCCGGTACAGCCAGGCATCCGGTCAGGGCACCCAGACCCTGGCCAACCGGATGCTCGGCTTCTACGCCGGCAACCGCCGCCAGGCCGCCGCGGACCTCGGGGTGTCCGAGCGGACGTTCCGCCGGTGGCGGGCCGGGCAGGGCAACGCGACCCGGCTCAACCGGGAACTGCTCGTGCGCCGGGCCGCGCTGTCCCCGACCCGGGAACGCGCACTGGGCACCGAACGCGGACTGCGTCTGCGCGGCACCGTGATCGCCGGACCCGGACCCGCCCAGGCACAGCCCACCCCCGTCCCGCCCCGCCAGGCCGGGACCCGCCGCGCACCCGCCGCCCCACCACCGGCACCCGGAGACCTCACCCCACCCCGCGATGTCCCACCGGTGCCCCGCCGCGGCCAACCCACCCCCACACCCCGATCCCCGGCGGCACCGAGGGCCGGCACGGCCCCGCCAGCACCGCCCGGGATCAGCTACCACAACCTGCGCCGCTGGTACGGCAACGCCTACGTCCTCGGTGACAACGCCCAGACCCTGCTCGCCGCCTACCGGGGCGGGGCCAGCGCCAACCAGCTCCACCAGATCCTCGAACAGGGACTCAGCGCCGACTACATGAGCGGCCAACAGTTCGGGGTCACCCGCTACGACCAGATCGACATGGCCCCCAGCACCCCCGGCCAGTCCCTGCCCAGCGGCCGCGGCCGGACCCGCCGCCGCTGACCCCCGGCCCCCACCCGGGGCCACCCACCCGCCGCCGACGAACCCGGCGCGGCCCGGTCGACGGACCCGCCTGCACCCCAGCGGCGCCGGGATTCTGTCCAACCACCCGGCCTTCCCCGGCGATCCCCACGGCGGTCACTGTGCGTGAAAAATCGGCCGTCCAGTGCCGTCTCGACCAGGCAGGTGCCAACCATCCACGCTCCGATCCGCGCGAATCCGGCCGTCGACGCCCGATCCGGCCCGACGCTGTGAGCTGGGCCGATGCAAACCGACCAGCACCCTGCCGCGTGATCAACTGCGGTTTGACCGGGGTGGGGGACCGAGGTGGGGGACCGGTCAGCAGCGCTCTGACCAGTAGGAACAGGTGTTTGAGGGGTCCGGTCCCCCGGTCCCCCAGTCCCGCGTGGTCGGTGTGTGTAGACCCGACCAGGCACCTGCCAATTCCACCCGGACACAGGCAGTCACCAGCGCTCCGCGCGGTCTGATCTGTCAGGGGCCCCGGTAGGTCTGGCCGCCGCACACCGGCGTCAGAAGGCAGCCAACCGATGACCGACACCACCCCCGGATCGGCCAGCGCAGCCAGCCGCTCCGAGCCCGACCCGACACCGCTCGGGCGGTACGGGGACGCCTTCACCGCCGACCAGCCCGACCGCTGCTGGCGGTACATCACCCACGACGGGTTCCGGCTCTCACCCAACCGCTGCCCCCACCCGGTCAACTGGGCCGGCTTCTACGACACCCGCGACCGCACCCGGCACCGGGTCTGGTCCTGCGACGGGCACCTCGACGGCGGACACCTGGATCCGGCGCCCACCGGCCGGACTCGGGCCCCGACCCCGCTGAGCGGCGGTCGTGTCGGGGGTGATGCCTACGGTGCGGCGCTATGGCAGGAGCGGGACGGGAGCTGATCCCGGGATGGGTGCGGGTCCTGGTGATCGCCCGCGACCGGGGCCGGTGCCGCTACTGCGGTGTGGTGCCGGTCGGTCCACGGCGGCGGCGGCTGGACCACGTCCACCCGGTGTTCCGGGGCGGCCAGTCCGACCTGGCGAATCTGTTCCTGGCGTGCAGCACCTGCAACAGCGCGAAGAGCTCCCGCCTGGACGTGGTCCCGATGCCGCTGGCGGAACTCGTCGGCATCGATGAGGGCCGCGCCCCGGAACGCCCACCCCTTCACCGGACCAAGGGCACCAAGTACCCGGACCGGGCGACCCTGGTCTGCTTCTGCTGCGCCCGTGACCGGGCCACGCGAACCCGGCCCCGCCGACGTCGACCCACCACCGCCGCCATCGCCAGCACCGAGAGCCAGCACGCGGAGGCGCCGGACAGAAGCTGCTAGCCCGGACGAAGTCCTCGCAGCCCAGACCCCGGCAGGTGGCTGGTCCCGAACCACCTCCCAGGTTTGGGGTGTCAAGTGGCCACCGCCCAGAGGATGGCGGGGAACGCTGCGGAACCAGTGGAGGAGTCTCGAGCTCGAGATCGAGCGCCCGGGCCGCGGCGATGGAAGAGAGGACGGACCCAGCCACCAGCAGACCTAGGCGCCTGCGGTGCTGACCGCGTCGAGCCAGGTGGTGTGGGGTCGGCGTAGCGGGGCGTCCCGGCTGGTCCGTGGGCTGGCCTCAGACGGATACCCCGTCGCGGTGTCCTGCCGTCGACCACGGCCGCCGGAGTTGGTGCGGAACGAGCGGACCGGGTCGCCGGCAATGTGGGGTCAGCGCTGGCAAGCAGCACTTGATGGTGCTCGGTGTATGGGAAGGGCTCAGGCCAGGGCGGCGTCTGATGCTGCGCGGGTGCGGGTACGGGGACGTGCCGGGACGCTGAACAGGACCCCGGGGCGAAACGGTGGACAGCAGGTTGTCGGTCCGACCATCGAACCGGCGGCCGTGTGCGGATCGTTGCCGCGTTGTCACCCGCGGCGTGTGCGCCTGGTGATTGCATGCGTCGATGCGGCCGCGGCGGTGCGGGTGAGAGCGGTGTTGTTGGGGCACCTACGGCGTGCGCCGGGCCGGGCCGCGCATTGGCGCTGGTGCTCGGGGTGGTGGTCGCGGCGACCGGCTTCACGGTATTGACGGGCACGGCGCGGGCGTCGCAGCTGCAGGTCGTGGGGACGGTGGACGCGAACGCGCGCTCCGCGTACGACATCCTGATCCGCCCACCGGGGACCCGGTCCGGGCTCGAGCAGTCCCGGGGCCTGGTGCGGGGGGACTTCCTGTCCGGTGTGTTCGGCGGCATCACGGTCGACCAGTACACGAAGGTCAAAGCGCTCCCCGGGGGTCCAGGTGGCGGCGCCGGTGGAGATGCTCGGCTACGTCCAGGCCACGGCGACGCAGTACGTGGACGTCACAGACCTGCTGGGCGCGGCGGGGTCGGCGGTGAAGACCCAAACGACGTGGACGACGGACCGTGGCCTGTCGCGGCTACCGGACAGCTCGCAGTACGCCTACCTCAGCCCCTATGCGCTGGACCAGCAGCTGTCTGGAGCTTTCGAGTACTACCAGGCGGAGAAACGGCCGTCGGGCAAAGCCAGCGTCTGCCCGGACACCACGCCGAAGTCCCCGTTCCGGGAGCCGATCCGCTTCGCCTGCTGGTCCACCGGGTGGACCTACGGCAACGGGTTCAACAGCCCGATCGGCCCGGAGCTGCCGCACCACCGGTACGTCGAGGTCGAGTGGGGTGCGCCAGCGCTGGTCGCAGCGGTCGACCCCGCCGCGGAGGCCCGACTGGCCGGGCTTGACCGGGCCGTGGTGTCGGGCCGGTACCTGCGCGCGTCCGACGCGGCCATCGGTGCGCATCCGGACCCGACGGGCCGCACGGTGGTGATGCCGGTCCTCGCGGCGTCGGGCACGCAGGTGGATCTGTCCTCAGAAACCCGGGCGGAGCGGTCCCCGACAGCGGCGCGGATGATCGTCGGCGGTGCGGGGCTGGCGGCGCTGGACCGGGCGACCGCGACCGAGCCGGCCGGCCCGGTGATCGCCCGGCAGACCGCAGCGGGCGCCTACGCCCAGTTCCTGCGCCAGCTGGTCGTCCACGGCACGGACCCGACGCAGACGACGGGCTTCACCGTGTTCTGGACCGGGTCGCAGCTCACCTACCGCAACAGCCCGGCGGGACTGGTCCCACAACCGGTCGTCAACCCCACCGACGTGTACTTCTCGGCGTACTGCCAGGGCAGCCTGCGGGCGGCCGCGCCCGGACAGGACACCAACTTCCGCCGGCTCACCCCCCACCAGGGAACCGTGCCGGCGGTCCGGGTGCAGCTGAAGGGGGTCGGCACGTTCGACCCGGCGAAGCTCCCGGAGTTCGGAGCGCTGTCCCGGGTACCGCTGGGCACCTACCAGTCGGCGGCGGCCGCCCCACGGACCCGGGGTCGAGCGCCGCCTTGGGCGCTCGGGACCTGTTACCGGACGGGAGCCTGACCGGCTACCTGCAGACCACCCCGACGCTGCTGACCACGTTGACAGCGGCAGAGGCGCTGCAGGGGTCGGCGTTCACCGACCCGGCGTCGTTGGCGCCCATCAGCTCCATCCGCGTCCGGGTGGCCGGAGTGACCGGGATCGACCCGGTGTCCCGGGAGCGGGTCCGCAACGTCGCGTCCGCGATCCAGGCCGCGACCGGGCTCGATGTGGACGTCACCGTCGGGTCGTCGCCGTCCCCGCAGACCATCGCGCTGCCGGCCGGCAGGTTCGGCCGGCCCGCGTTGCAGCTCTCGCAGAACTGGGTGAAGAAAGGCGTCGCGACCGCGATCGTGAACGCGGTCAACCGCAAGTCGCTCGTGCTCTTCATCCTCGTGCTCGTGGTGTGTGCGCTGTTCGTCGGCAACGCCGCCTTCGCCTCCGTCCGGACCCGGGTCACCGAGCTCGGAGTTCTCGCCTGCCTCGGGTGGCGGCCGCGCAGGCTGTTCGGCTTGGTCGCCGCGGAACTGCTGCTGCTCGGCGCGGTCGCCGGCACGGCCGCGACGCTGCTCTCGGTCCCGCTCGGGTCGCTGGTCGGGGCCCCGGTGAGCTGGGGGAGGGCCGCGCTCGCCATCCCCGCCTCGGTGCTGCTGGCCCTGGTCGCCGGGCTGATCCCGGCCGCGGCCGCCGCACGGGCCGTCCCCATGGAAGCGGTCCGCTCCACCGCCCGCCCCCCAAGGACCGCGTCGCGCGGCAGGACCGGGCCCGAGAGCTGATCGCCGCGGTCGGGCTGGAGGGCCGGGAAAACACTTTGGCGACCCGCCTCTCCGGGGGGCAGCAGCAACGGGTCGCGATCGCCCGCGCCCTGATCAACGACCCCGCCCTCCTGCTCGCCGACGAGCCCACCGGCAACCTGGACACCAGTACCGGCACCGAGATCGCCCAGCTGATGCTCGGACTGCGCGACCGGCTCGGGACCACCGTCGTCCTCGCCACCCACGACCCCACCCTGGCCGACCGCTACGACCGCGTCATCCACCTCCGCGACGGGATTGCCGGCCGACCGTGACGGACTCTTGACGCACGACCAACCACTCGATACTGCCCGTGCACTGCTGGTCACCCGACCGGCCCGCGAGTGAGGAAAGCAATGTCACGACTGCGGAAGTTCAGCGACAAACTGCTGACGACAGTGCTGCGCGATGGTGGACCGGTCGGCGCATGCGTTCCGGAGCACGGCACGTACTGCGGATGCATCAACCACATCCGGACTCTGGTCAACTGCAATGGGATCTGCAACGACGGAACTGGTACCAGGTGCTGACAGCAACCTGACATGACGGTCGCGAGTGTAGCCCTTCGGTGGCTGTTCATCCTGGTCTGTTTATCGGCCGGGTCGAGGAGTTCCTCGACGCCCTGCACTGGGTCGCGGCCGGTTGGACGGCCATCGACCCCGACGTGGTGGCGCAGCTGATGACCCGCTCCCGCCCGGACACCCGCTTGGACCGACTGACCGAGCGGGAGCGGGACGTGCTCGCGCTGATGGCGCAGGGCCTGGGCAACGCGGCGATATCCGATCGTCCGGTGGTCACTGCGGGCGCGGTCCATAAGTACATCCGCAGGATTTGCACCAAGCTCGACCCGGGCCCCAGCGACCAGTCGGACCGCGCGGGTCGCCGCTGTCCTCCACTTCCTCGAGGGTGACCGTTGCCGCTCGTGACCGGGCCGGTCCGTCACAACTGCTCGCGGAGCACGTCCACCGGCGGGTCGTCACCGAGGGTCCGGTACTGCTTGACGACCACGGGGATGCGGCGCCGGCGCGCCGGCTGCCGGGTCGAGTCCGGGGACCGGAGCCGGTCCAGGACGAGGGCCGCCGCGGTTTCCCCGACGAGCGCCGGGTCGTAGGCGGCGACCGTGAGCCGGTGCCCCAGCAGATCCGCGAAGTCCAGGTCGTCGAAGCCGGCGAGAGCGGTGCTCTGTGCATTTTGGCGGATCGCTCGGTACGCGCCCACCGTGATGCGGTTGTTGGCCGCGACGAGCGCTGTCGGTGGCCGGGGGAGTGCCAGCAGGCGGCGGGCGACGTCCTCGGCGGTCCCCGCGAGACGGTCGGTTGAGCCCAGCAGGTCCGCGTCGGCCGCGATGCCGGCAGCCGCGAGGGCGGACAGGTGGCCGTCAAGCCGCTGCTCACCGGCCCAGCTCGTGGTCGGCAGTCCGATGAAGCCGATCCGCTCGTGTCCCACCGCGACGAGGGACGCGGTGAGGTCCCGGGCGCCGCCGGCGTCGTCGACCAGCACACAGTCCAGCTCGACACCGCGCGGGGGCCGGGCGGCGAGCGCGACCGGCACGCCGTCCAGGACGTCGGGGGCCAGGTGTCGCTGGTCGGGTCCGCTCGGGACGACGACGAGCCCGCTGACCCGCTGGGACCGGAAGTCGTCGAGCAGCTCGCGTTCCCGCCCGGGGTCGTCGGCGCTGTTCCCGATGACCACCCGCTGCCCGTGTGCAGCGGCGAAGCGCTCCACACCAACAGCGAGCTGAGCGTAGAAGGGATTCGCCAGGTTGGTGATGACCAGGCCGAGCAGGTCGTGCGGGCGTCCGGTGCGCAGTACCCGCGCGGCCTCGTTGCGCCGGTACCCCAGCCGGTCCACGGCGGCCAGGACGGCACTGACCGACGACGGTGCGACGTTCGGGTCGTTGTGCAACGCCCGCGAGACCGTCATCGGGCTGACACCGGCCAGGTCGGCGACATCACGCATCGTGGGGTGAGGGTTCTGCGCGCTCACGACTGCGGCTCCGCTCCCGTCCGGTTGCCCGGTCAGGCTCGGCGACCGGGGTCTGCGGCACGGTGCGGCGGTGTCGGGGGACGACGTGCCGCGCCGGCCCGCGACCCGGTCAGGGTTCCACACGGCACCGGCCGGCTGTCGTGTCCCGCGTGCCACGCCGCGCCCAGCAGCCCGGCGATGTCTGGGAGGGCGGCGGGGACGACAAGCCGGCGGCGACCCGCGTCAGCACCAAGCCCGCGGTACAGCGGGTCGATGAGCAGGTCCCACGACCGGGCGATCGCACCGCCGACGACCACGACGTCGGGCCGGAACGAGGCCAGCACCGGCTTCAGCGCGCGCCCCAGCCCCTCGAACGCCTCGTCTAGAGCCGTCCGGCACCCCGGGTCCCCGGCCCGCGCCGCGGCGGCGATCTCGCGAACGTCGGGAGCCGGGCGCCCGGGTGTGCCAGCGGTGACCCGGCGGCGGATCGCCCGTCGGGACACCGTCTCCTCCAGCGGCCGCCCGTCGAGCTCCAGCAGGTCCATCCGGCCCAGCGGAGGGAGATCGGCGCCCGTCGTCGCGACGCGGCCGTCGATGAGGAACCCGGAGCCCACGCCGCTGCCCAGCGTCAGACCGAGCACCCGTCCGGCGCCGACCGCGGCACCGACCCACCACTCGCCGAGGGCGAACGCCGCGGCGTCGTTGATGAAACTGATCGACGCCGGCGGCCGGGACATCCGGGCACCGATCCCGGCGGCGACGTCGACCCCGTCGAGCGCGTCGAACTTTCCGACCGCGTAGAACCGCGCGATGCCCGTCTCGTGGTCGAACGGACCCGGGACCGCCGCCCCCCACGCCCTGCCGGCCGGTGCGCCGAGGGTGTCAGCACACCCCCCGACCGCGTCGAGGACCTGTGCGGCGCTGCCGCCGGGGTCGACGTCGGCGCACACCGGGCCCCCGACGATCCCGCCACCGGCCGGCCCGGCGGCGGCGGCGACCACGTGGGAGCCACCGAGCTCCAGCGCCGGGACGGCGGGTGGGCTCACCGCACGACCGCTGTCACGACCATCGCCGGGCCGCCCCGGGCCTCCACCGAGAACCGACCGACCGCGGCGGGCACGACGAGGGTCTCCGCGTAGGACAGCTCGCGCGGTCCGTCGGGTCCGGTGAGCACGACGCCGGCGCCGTCGACGACGGTCATGACCCGGAACCGTCCGTTGGTGTCGCAGGGGGCGACGCCACCGTGCAGCCGGAGGCGGTAGACCTCGTAGAACATCTCGGGCAGGGCCCCGAGCAGCTCCTCGGACCACCCGGGACCCGCGCGCAACACCTGCGGAGCCCCGACGAGGTCGCGCCCGACGGCCTGCCCCCGGCGCGCCGAGTCCAGGTTGGCGAACGCGTGCTCCACGTGGACGGGTCGCCGGGACCCGGTGGAACCCCGGCGAAGCCAGTCGTAGAACCGCAGCGAGTACAGGTAGGGGGTCGCGCTCACCTCGAGCACCACGTTGCCCTCCCCGCTGCTGTGCGGTGTGCCGGCGGGGATCAGGAACAGCTGGTGCAGCCGTGCCGGGAAGGTCTGGACGAACTGCTCGATGTCAACCGGCGTCCCGGCGGTGTCGGCATCGTGGGCCCGCGCGCGGAACTCCTCGATGTCGGTGTTCGCGCGCAGGCCGAGGTAGACCTTGCGTTCCGGGGCGGTGTACACGACGTAGTAGGTCTCGTGCTGTGTGTACGGCCAGCCGAAGACCTTGCGCATGTAATCGGATTGGGGGTGGCAGTGCACCGAAAGGTTGCCGCCGCCGGAGGTGTCGAGGTAGTCGAAGCGGATGGGGAAGGAGGTCCCGAAGGTCTCGTGGACCCGCGGTCCTAGCAGCTGCACCGGGAACAGCACCACGACCGCGGCGAACGGGATCTCGACCGTCGGGCCGGCGGGGCTCCCGAGCAGGACACCGCTCTCGGGAGCGATGAGCTCGTACCCGAGAGCAGTGTTCTCTGCGTCAGGGCTCATGCCGAGCTCCCGCTGTGCCCAGTGCCCCCCCCAGGGGGTGGTGTTGAAGACCGGCCGGGTCCGAAAGGGTCTGTGCGCCAGCCGCGCCGCGCTGTCCCGCAGCACCGTTCCGCTCACGGAAGTGACCCGATCCACGGCGTCCGCCGGGTCGCCGCGCTCCCCCTGAACGTCGAACCACCGGTCGACGTGGGGCAGCAGCCCGTCGCGGTGCCGGTCCAGGACCGGCCAGTCCACGTAAAACAGTCGCCGGGACGTCGCGGGCGGGTCCTGCGTCCGGGCGCCGAGATCGCGTGCCGCCAGCGACCCCAGCCCGGACTCGGCGAACCGTTTCGGCAGGTCCACATACCAGAGCACGTCGTGTTCGACCAGCGCTGATCCGGGACCGTGCACGACGGTGACCCCGCCCGGCTCGGGGACCGGCGCTGCCGGGCGTCCATCGAACAGCGCGTCCACACCCGCGGTCGAGAGCCGGGCGAAGTCCGGGTCATCGTTGAGGTCGCCGCCGGGGGTCCGGTCGAGGAAGACCGCCCATGGGACGTACTGGTCCCTGACGTCGCAGACCCGTACCGGACGCCCGGCGGCGTGCAGCCGGCCCGCGACCGCGTCGGCGACCTCGTTCCACGCCAGCGCCGCCGGCCCGTCGATGGCGAGCGTGCACCTGCCACCCGGCAGCCCGTCCACGCCGACGTCCCAGCCGACGGCGACCGTGCCCCCGACCGGCGGGTGGCACGGATTCGCGTCGTAGCTGTGTCCCGGCACCGCTGCCTCCGTGTCTCGTCATCGCCCGTGTCTTGTCATCATCCGTGTCCCGCAGGGAGCCGGGCCGCGGCCGACCGTTGCACTCTCGGCGTGGTAACGATACCTTTCTAGCGAGGAGGTTGCTGTGATCGATGGAGATTCAGCTCGGATCCCGACCCGGCGGACGGTTCTTGGACTGTCGGCAGTCGCTGTCGCGGGACTCATCGGCGGATGCGCCCGCGGCACCCAGACGGGTGCCGCGCCCGCGGGTGAGGTGACACTGAACAACGACAACCCCACCTGGGACCCCGGATACGCGAGCGCCTCGGGACCGCTGGGCTCCCGGACCGGGTACCGCCTGGCCGTGCGTGCGGTCCCCGACGTGAGCACCTACCAGCAGGTCGTGCGGATGTCCGCGCAGACGGACAGCAGCACCGACCTGGTCAAGTGGTGGAACGGCTATCGCCTGCAGGACCTCGCCCGCGGTGGACTGCTTTCAGACCTATCGGACGCATGGGACAAGGCCGAGGCCAACCACTGGGTGCAGCCGTCGATGCGCGCCTCGTTCAGCCAGGACGGGAAGCCCTACGCCGTCCCGCTCTACAAGAGCTACTACGCCGTCTTCTACAGCAAGCGGGCGTTCGCGCGGGTCGGGGCCACCGTTCCGCGCACCTGGGCGGCGTTCCTCGCGACGGCCGGCAGGTTGAAGGCGGCGGGAGTGACGCCGATCGCGGCGTCGGGCGCGAGCTCGTGGGAGTCGCTGATCTGGTTCTCCCAGCTGCTGATCGGAGCGGATCCCGACTACTACACGGCAGTCACCAACAACCGCGCCTCCTACACCGACGCGCCGGCGCAGCGCGCGATGAAGCAGTGGTCGCAGATGTACGCGGCCGGCCTGTTCTCGACCCCCGACTTCGACGGGGCATCCATCCCCGCCGACTTCCGGTCCGGGAAGGTCGGGATGACCCTGTCCGGGACGTGGAACACCAACACGTACACGACTGCGGGGCTCACCCCCGCCGACTACGGGATCTTCCTGCTGCCGCCGGTCACACCCGGTGTCCCGCCGGCGGTGACCATCGAGAGCGGCGCTCTCGCTGTTCCGGTCAACGCCCACAAGCCCGACGCTGCGCGGCGCGTCGTGGCGGCCTGGCTCGCCGACGACGTGCAGCGCAAGTGGGTCGGCTTCCTGCAGGACACCAGCGCCAACCCCGCCGTCGTGCCGAACGTCCCCGCCATCAGGGAACTGGCCCAACAGGTGGCGCGGGTCCGGCCGCGGGAGATGGTCCGGTACTGGGAGGCCTCCCCGCCGACCCTCATCGAGGACAACGTCAACGACCTCAGCTCGTTCATGGTCTCCCCGACGCCCGCGAAGGGGCGTCAGGCGCTCTCCAGCATGCAGGCGAGGTCTCAGCGGGTCTGGAAGGAGTGGGAGACGTGAGCGTGACTGGAGCGACCACCGGGGTCCCCGCCGGTGCGCGGCGGCGTGAGACGTCCAGCGCCGGCCGGGTCCGGCCACCCCGCCGGGCGCGGACGGCGGCATGGGTCGGCGCCTTCCTGTTCCCTGCGGTGGCGCTGGTCGTCCTATTGCTGGTGGTGCCGTTCCTGCAGACCGTCTACCGCAGTTTCTTCCGGGACAACGGGTTCACGAGCAGCTGGGTGGGCCTGTCCAACTACCGGACGCTGGTCACCGACCCCGGCTTCGGCCAGTCCGTGCTCAACACCCTGATGTGGGTGGTGGGGACCCTCGTGCTCCCGGTCGGCGTCGGCCTGGCGATCGCTGCCGCGACCCACCGGCTCCGGTGGGGCGGCCTGGCACGTTTCGCCCTCGTCCTGCCCTACGCGCTGTCCGGGTCGGCCACCGCGATCCTGTGGACCTTCGTCCTGCGCAGCGACGGCGCGCTGGACGACGTCCTGCGGACGATTGCGCCGGGGGTCACGCCGCCCGGGTGGCTGCTCGAGTGGCCGCTCAACACCGTGGCGATGATCGTGGCGAGCACCTGGCAGGGGACCGGTGCCGCGGTCATCCTGTTCCTCGTGGGGCTGCAGGCGATCCCGCCGGACACGCTCGAGGCGGCGACGCTCGACGGGGCACGCGGGTGGCGGCTGTTCCGCTGGGTCACCCTGCCCCAGCTGCGGCCGGTGACGGTCGTGGTCGTCGGGATCTCGATCGTCAACAGTCTCAAGACCTTCGACATCATCTGGCTGTTGACCCGCGGCGGTCCGGGGACCGCATCGGAGACCCTGGCGCTGACGATGTACCGGGAGACGTTCACCCTGTCCCGGTACGGCGCGGGGGCGGCGGTCGCGGTCTTCCTGACGGTGGTCGTGCTGGCCGCGTCGTGGATCTATCTGCGTCGTCAGGTGAGGACCTCGTGAACGGGGTCGTCGGCCAGCGCGAGGGTGCGCGCCGCTGGGTCCGGGTGGCCGTCCTGGTGGTGGTGTCGCTGCTGTGGCTAGTGCCGAGCTACCTGATCGTGGTCAATGCCTTCACACCGGTCGCGTCCTACACCGGCTCGCCGAACTGGTGGTTCGCCGGGACCGGCCTGTTCGGGAACCTCCGTGCCGCATTCGCGGCCGCGAACGTCGGCGACGGGATGGCGAACAGTGCTCTCTACGCGGTCGTCGGCGCGGCGCTCGCCGTCGTCGTGGCCGCCCTCGCCTCGTTCGCCGTGGCGGTGATGCCGTGCCGCCGTCCCGCCGTATGGTTCTGGATGATCTACGTCGGCACGATCCTGCCGCTGCAGGTTTTCCTCTCCCCGCTGTTCACCGGCTACGCCCGGCTGTCCCTGTCCGACACCCAGGCGGGGATGATCCTGGTGTACGTGGTGCTGTCGATCCCGTTCGCCTTCTTCATCATCCGCAACTACATGTCGGCGATCCCGCGGACGATGCTGGAGGCCGCCCAGCTCGACGGCGCGGGGTGGCTCCGGACCTTCCTGCGGGTCCACCTGCCGCTGGCGCGCAGTGCTCTCGCGGCTGCGTTCATCTTCCAGTTCACGTGGATCTGGAACGACCTGCTGTTCGGGATCACGTTGTCGACCAGTCCGAACATCAGGCCCGTCATGGCGACGCTGGCAGACCTGACCGGGAACTACTCGACGGTGGGACCGCCGGTCGTGCTCGCCGGCGCGCTTGTGGCCTCGCTGCCGACGGTCATCGTCTTCTTCGCGTTCCAGCGGTTCTTCGTCGGCAGCCTGCGCCTCAGTTCCTGACCCGCCCCGACAGCGACCGTCCGAACCAGACCCACCCGACAGAGATGAGGTACATCCCGTGACGACGCGCGCCCTGGTGGCAAACCAACCGTGGTCGACGGATCGGGCCCGGGCCGGGATGGTGGGACGCAGCGTGGCCGGGGTCGGCGAGATCGGTGGGCGCCGGGTCCGGGTGATCCCCGAGCCACTGGTCCGCGCGGCGGCGGGCGGTGGCCGCGTGCGGGCCGTCCGCGTCGAGATCGCCGGGCTCGGCGACGACCTCACGCTGTCGCCGGGCGACGTGGTGGTCCGCACGGCCGGGTCCGCGGTGACGGCCGAGTCCGCGGCCGCGCCCGCCGGGTCGGTCCGTCTGCTGGTGCCCGCCGCCGACACCGCCATCCCCGTGGAGGTCGCCGTCCCGTCCCTCGGCGACGGCACGGTCGCCGCCGTCCTCACGCCGGTCCGGGACTGGACGATCCACCTCGTGCACCACTCCCACCTCGACATCGGGTACACGGACCCGCAGGGGACGGTGCTCAACGAGCACATCGCCTTCCTCGACTCCTGTCTGGACCTCGTGCGGGCCACCCGTGACTGGCCGGACGACGCGCGGTTCCGCTGGGCCGTGGAGTCGCTGTGGTCCTTCGAGCAGTGGGAACGGGCCCGGCCCGCGCACCGGGTCGCTGAGTTCCTCGACCACGTCAGGGCCGGCCAGATCGAGCTGACCGCGATGCCCTTCAACCTGCACACGGACATGTGCTCGACCGACGAGCTCCACGAGCTGCTCCGGCTGGCCCGGCGGTTCAGGGACCGCCACGGAATCCGATTCACCACAGCGATGCAGACCGACGTGCCCGGATCCGTCGCCGGCCTGCCCGACGTCCTGTCCTCGTTCGGGGTCCGTTACCTGTCCGTGGCCCACAACTGGGCCGGGCGTTCGGTTCCGCACCTGGTCGGCGGTCAGCACCTACCGCGCCTGTTCCGCTGGCAGGCACCGTCGGGTGCCTCGGTGCTGGTATGGATGACGGACAGCCCGCACGGGCTCGCCTACATGGAGGGACCGGTGCTGGGCTTCGACACCTCCTACGACGTCGTCGACGACCTGCTGCCGCCGTACCTGACGTCGCTGAGCACCCACGGCTACCCGTTCGATCCGGGCATGTTCGGCTGGCACGGGCCCGACGTCGTGGACCGCGAGCCCTACCCGTGGGACGTTCTCCACCTGCGCGTACAGGGGCACTTCGGCGACAACGCACCGCCCCGGCTGGTGATGTCGCAGACCGTTCGGCGCTGGAACGATCAGTGGCTGTTCCCTCACCTGCGGATGTCACGCAACGAGGACTTCTTCCGCGACGCCGAGGACCGCGTCGGCGACCGGATCCGGACCTTCGAGGGGGACTGGGGCGACTGGTGGGTCGAGGGCGTCGGCTCCGGCGCCCGCCCGGTGGCCATGACACGCCACGCCCAGGCGACACTGCCGCGGGCCCAGACACTCAGCGCCATCGCCGGGATCACCGCCCGCGCCGCTGTCCCGGACGAGGCGGAGCTGTCCGACACGGTGTACCGGTCGGCCGCGCTGTTCGACGAGCACACGTGGGGTGCCTCCGATCCGTGGACCGACGGGGACAGTGGGACCGGCTCCGGGGAGCAACAGTGGCACTGGAAGTACGCCCACGGGCTGCGGGCGGCCGAGGACGCCGACGCGTTCCTGGCCCACGCCTCGGCACAGCTGGGCTCGGTGTTGCCGTCCACGGGGAGCGCACTGCTCACCGGGTGGGCCGTCAACACCGTCGCGTACCCGCGGTCCGCCGTCGTGACCCTGTTCGTTACTGAGAGCAGGGTTCCGCTGGACGTCCCGCTGGAGGTCCGGGACGCCAGGACCGGGCAGCCGCTCCCGGTGCGCGAGCGGTCCCAGCAGAACCCTTCCCACCGTGACGCCGGCCGCTTCCTCGACGTGGCCGTCAGGGAGGTCCCAGCAGTGGGGATGTGTCGACTGGACGTGACCCGGGCCGCGGGGTCGCCAACGCGAGCGGGGGATCCGGCCCCGCGGCCCGGGGTGACCGGGGTGACGCTGGACAACGGCCGGGTCCGCGTGGAGGTGGACCTGACACGCGCGTGCATAGCCTCGATCACCGACCTGGCCACCGGCCGGCAGGTCGTCGCCGCTGAGCCGACCGTCGGCTTCAACGGCTATGTGTACGACCGGTACGGCACGGCCGGTGGCTTCAACCACCTGGCGAACAGGACCGCGACCGATGACGAGCTGGGACTGCTCGGCAGCCGGGGGACCGGCCGCCCGGCGGCACTGGTGTCCCGGGAGGTCACCCCGGTCTCTGAGTCGCTGACGTATGAGTTCGGTGCGGACGGGGTGCGCTGGGTCCGGGTGACGCTGACCCTGCCTCGCGACAGTCGGGTCCTGACCATCGAGAACCGGCTGTCCAAGCCGGCGACGATGGCCAAGGAGAGCGCCTACTTCGCGTTCCCGTTCGCCGTCGAGCACCCGACCGTGCGGTGGGAGATCACCGGGGCTGTCACCGGCGACGGGATCGACCACGTCCCGGGTGCGCCCCAGCACATGCGCGCGGTCCGGAACTGGGTCACGTTCGCGGGGCGGGACGGTGCGGTCGCATGGGCGACAGCGGAGGCGCCGCTGGTCCAGCCGCAGACGATCGCGTTGCCCTACGCACCGTTCCCGGCGAGCACCCGGCCACGTGAGCACGGGACGCTCTACTCATGGGTCCACAACAACCTCTGGGACACCAACTTCCCGTCCCAGCAGGGCTTCGAGGCGTCGTTCCGCTACGCGGTCGCGGTCGGACAGCCCGGTGAGGACGCGGCGTGTCTCGGCCCGGCGACCGCCGCGGACCTCGTCACGCCGGTGGCGGGTGTGGTGTCGACCTCGGACACGGTCGACGGGCCGGTCGAGCGGTCACTGCTTTCCATCGGTGACGGCAGGATCCGCGTCGTGTCGGTGACGAGCGACCGGGAGGACCCAGACGCCGTGCTCGTCCGGCTCTAGTCGAGCGCGGACGAGACCGTCGCCACCACCATCAACGCGGGATTCCCAGTCGCGGCGGCGCAGCAGACCACCTACCTGGGCGACACGCTGCGAGAACTCGCCACGAACGGAGGTGCGGTCCCGGTGACCGTCCCCCGATTCGGCGTCACCGCGGTCCGGATCCGGCTGGCCGCTGCCACCCCGACGGGTTGACCCGCCCGCGGGGTGAACCACCGCCGACCGGGTCAACCGGTGGGACGCCGCTGTCCCCCCGGCGCAGAACCCGGCCGCGGTGACAGCTTTCTCATCGGCCAGGGACTCGGTGAAAGCCAGGCGGGTGTGGGCATCGATCGGCCAGTACCGGTAGCCGACCCGTTCCCCGGCGGGTGGCCCGTTCCTGGGTGCTGCCGCTGCCGTGGACTCGCCACCCACCGCCGGTCGGGATCGCCCCGACGTCCACGTTGGACCAGCTGACCAGGGCGGTCGGTCTCGATCCCTCCAGGACTCACCTGTTGCGGAGGCGGAACCGTCGGACGGCATCGTGCGCGCCGCTGGCCGACATGCCCGCGTGCGCCCCGATGGTTCGCCAGGTCACCGACGGGTTAAGAGCGCGCTGCTGCAGAGCCCACTCGATCCAGCCTGTGTCGGGTCGCTGCCGGGCAGGCGCGTTCGGGTTAAAGCCGATCGACTTCAAGCGCTCACGGCGGTCAGCGGGCAGCGACCCAGTCCTGGCGAGGCCCCGTTGCTGGCTGAGCCATTGACTGAGGTTCAGCCCGTCCTCGACGTAATCCGCTGGGACCGTGAAGGAGCCGGTGCGGTCCCGGTACCGCTGACAGATGAGTAGTGCCGCGTCGCAGTGCGCGGGACCGCGGGTCCCAGCGAACACCGAGGCGGGTGAGTTCGTCGACCCGCTCCGGTGGGAGACGCGGATTACTGGTGCGCTGATAGCCGCGCTGTCGGGTCAGCCACGCCCCGAGGCGGTAGCCGTCAGCAACGTGATCGTCGGCGACATTCGCGTGTCCCTCCCGGTCGACGAACGCTCGCAGGTGTTTCACACCGAGCGCCCACTGCGCGGATCGGGGACTCCAGCTCATCCCGAGAGCGTCCAGGGCGGCGACCCTGTCCGCGCCGAGTCGGCCAGCGCGGCGATCGTTGCGGCGGCTCGCCACCCACCCCCCGAGAGCGACGAGGCCCTCCACGTGGTCGCGGGGGACCTGGGCGTGGCCGACTCGGGCGGTGAAGTCCTCCAGCGCGTGGAGGCCGTCGCTCCACCAGGTGTCGAACCGTCGGGCCAGGCGGGTGCGGAATTGCTGCGTGAGCTCGTCAACGGTCCGGGCGTCTCCGAGCACGGTCAGTTGCGGTGACAGGGCGACCTCTGAGCGGTCACCGGTCGGGAAGGCTGGGCGGGTCTGAGTGGATCCGGTCTGGACCTGCAGTCCGTTGTCGTGGTCCTGCAGTGCTCGCAGGACCTGCCAGATCGTCCGAAACGGGGAGTTGTGGACGACTGCGTCGTCTGATTCACCGTCGGCGATCAAGACGGGAAGGATGATCGTCGCGGGTCCCTGCTTGGCCGGGCTCAGACGCAGCGCGCGACCGACCGCCTGAATGACGTCGATCTGGGAGTCCCGCGGTCCAGCGAACATCACGGTGTCCATCGCGGGAATGTCGACGCCCTCGACGAGGCAGCGGACGTTGGACACGACCGTCCAGCGGTGGTCGTGGTCGGCGGCGGACGCAAGCGCATCCAAAGCGGCGACCCGGCCACGGTGGGGCGTCATCCCGTCGATGTGCAGGGTCTGGAGCGCCCCGTCTGGCCGGTCAGCGGCCGGTAGGCGCGCGCGGACCTCCTCGAGCGTGTTAGCGAAGCGTTCGCTGGCCTCAATTCGATTGTGGAACACCAGCACCCGGGACAGCTGGCGGTCGTGCGCGGCTTGGCAGAGCGCGACCTGGCTGACCCGGGTCGCCGTGTCGTCGGCGTCCATATCGCCGCGGTCACCCAGCAGTTGCTCCACCCCAGCGGCGGAAACGCCGACGACGAGAACCTGGTAGTCGCTGAGGAGGCCGCGGTCGATCGCCTCTCGAAAGCCGAGGGTGTAGAGCCGGGGCCCGAACATCGCCTCGTCGTCCATCGCCGAGGCGGCGGGTGCGACGCCCAATCCGGACGGGTCGTCCTCACCTGACACCCGTGGGGTCGCGGTTAGGAACAGCCGACGCTGCGCGGGGATCGTGCGGTCGGACAGGGCGCGCCGCCACGCCCCGCCGGTGGGACCCGCACAGCGGTGGGCTTCGTCAAAGACCACGATCCCCCAGCCCGGGAGCCCGTACTCGCTGGTCGCACGGGAGATGACCGGAAGAGATTGGTAAGTGCTGATGACTACCCCGGACCGCGTGGCGGCACTCCAGCCCGCCACTACCTCGGGGTCGGTCGTGACCCGGGACGAGACCTCCGACGCGGGGAGATCCACGTCTGTCTGGCCGTCGACGTCGGCGGCGGCCTCATCGGAACACACGGCCAACACCTGCTCAGCGCCGGCCGCCCGCCAGTGGAGGACCGTCTGCTCCAGGAGGGCGATCGACGGAACGAGAACTAGTGTCGCGTGTATGAAGTGACCTTCTGGTGTGACGGTTTCGAGTGGGCGATGATGTGATCGGCGCTCTTGGTCCAGGTGAAGGGGTGGGCGCGGTCGTTCCAGCCGTCGATGTAGGCCCCGAT